>ERZ773228.3044-NODE-3044-length-14334-cov-29.075776_pt1 | contig 14334 bp, 4 predicted proteins | sample MGYA00580524_ERZ773228 | MGnify/ENA primary metagenome ERZ773228 (study PRJEB29015, sample SAMEA2737768) | human gut metagenome | biome: human gut; feature: human-associated habitat; material: faeces | place: China | collected 2012 ... | reverse complement strand
TATAGAGTGTCTCACAAAAATGCTAATTATCCAAGGCGCGTGGTTTGACGTTTACGTTTTTTTATTATAGTTCTATATTACTATTTCTCTTTAAACAATGCAATATAAATTAAGATAGAGAACATCGCTGTTCTCTATCTCATCGTGCTATTATTCAATTTCCCATACAATTGCTAAAGATGTGTTCCTCAAATTTATTAATTCGAAAAGATAATTATAAAGCTTATCTATTTTCCGTCGTTGAATACTCAATAGCCTTCTGACTATACCAATACAACGCTTTGCTGAGATTTATAAGCTTTGCATTTCCTGAATCCATAGATTTCTTTATATAAATATACGGGCTTGTTGAAACAGACATACTCTGACTGCTGTTTTGCTTATTAGTTATCTGTACCACAAAATTATCATCCAGTTCAGTAGCATTTAAGTCATTAATAGTAATACAAATCATATTTCCGTTTATGGATTTACTAACCTGCTTCTTACAATCTTTGATCGAAATATCATATTTCTTCTCAATCTCTTTAAGAGAAAGGCTATTTTTATTTTCAAAATACAGTTTCATTCCTGTATCTGACTTGCATACTAATGAAGCTCCATAGTATTTGAAATCATTGTTTTCAAGAACGCCGCTTTCCTTATTGGTTATAGCTTTCTTAATATCCTGTGCCAAAATCGAATCCGCTTTTTTTATCTCAGCGTCCGATAAAGCACTGTTAACTAATGAATCTGTCTTATATCCAAAATATAGCTGTGCCCTTGACCCATAATTCAGTATAGCTGATGCAATGTCTGTAGCCTTGCCATACTCTTCTTTTTTATCTTTGTTTTGAACTATGGTATTTAGATAATCTTTAACCGAATACTGCGTAAGAGCATATGATTTATCCTTATAATGTAGTGTTGCCGTAACTTTGTCACCAATCTGAGCTACAGGAACTTCACATATATAAACATAATGCCCATTCGATATTTCTCGCTGTTTTACCTTTTGTATTCTATCACCGACTTTAAACTCGATGTACGCATCGGTATCATTTGCTGCTTCTTTGGACAAATCAATATAATATTTCAAATCGAAATTTCCATTGATAACAACCTGATATCCATACACCGTATATAAAGCTTCCTTTATTTCAAAATTTTTAGAAACTGTACCTGAATATATTCCGGTGCCTTTTATTGTAACGGTAGCTGTACCTGCTTTTACGTTATTTGAATACTCCACAGTATAATCTGTGCCTTGTTGTAACGTAGCATATCCATATTTTACTGTTACATCCGGTTTCTTCTCTTTGCCATCATATATATAATTATTATTTGATAAAGTAACATTTGCCGTGCCTAGCTTTATCGTGTCCTCTTTATAAACATTAAACTCCTGAGCAGTTGTTCCGTTTGGCTCCCATAGCTGTGCATTTGTACCAGCGTCCGAACCATCATTAGAAACATCTAAACATAATCCAGTAGCATTCTTTGGAATTAAGACCTTTCCATTTTTTCCCAAGGTCAAATACCATCTCTGATTACTATCACCTGTATAATCATAGCAATATACGTTAGCTCCTTTTTGATCACTAAATTCCTCAACATCAAGATATTTTCCATCAAATAGAGACTGTATGGTATATGTACCATCTTTCATTAGTCTGAAATGCCATATATCGCTTCCTTCTGCTTCACCCTCTCCACCAACTTCTAAATTAGGATTTTTGTTTACAAGAGTACTCCATGTACTTGCTTTGATTATATTTGCATAAAAATCATCTCCAAAATTAATGAAGTTTGGAATTTTCGACTGTGTATATATACTAAATTCCTGGGCTGCCACTCCCGCCTGAGCCCATATTTGTGCATTTGTTCCTACTGCTGAGCCATTATTAGATATATCTAGGCACGATCCTGTTGCGTTTTTAGGAATTAATATTTTTCCACTAGAGCCATTCTTTATATACCATCTTTGGTTATTTTCTCCTGTATAATCGCTAAAGCCCACATTCTGACCATTTTTATTTCCACCATCAGAAACATCGAGATATTTTCCATCTTCAAGTGACTTAATTATATATGAGCCATCACTCTGTCTTACGAATTCATAATACTCGTTTGCATTTCCCACTTCCTTACCTATGCAGGCATTTGTGTTATCATTAACCACATGACTCCATGAATCAACTTTAATTATATTAGCTATAAAATTTGTACCTATATCAAGATAATTTACCCTAAAGGTCACAGAGTTCTGCTTACTACTGCTATCATTATAAGCCGTTATATAGGCAGTATACTCTCCCTCTCCCAGATTATTTAATGTATACTCCGAGCTTCCTGAAACCTGAGTTGTAACAATTTGTTCCCCCTTATACCAGACTGAAAACCAATATCCTGTTGCATTATCTACACTGTTCCAGGTTAATGTTGCCGAATTTCCTACCGTATAGCTGTCACTGTTTTTCCAAATGGATGGTGTAGTTGTGACAGGATCTATTTCCGGTGTAACATTTTTACGACTCAAATAAGATGCTGGATTTTTTGCATATCCTGTTGAATTACCACCTATTCTAAGTTCAAAATGTAAATGGGGTCCAGTTACATTTCCTGCCGAACCAGTTTTTGCAATGTTTTGTCCTTGTTTTACAGTATCTCCTACTTTAACTTTAAGGCTTTCTGTTGATAAATGCGCATATAACGAATATACATTAGTCCCATGTCTAATAATAATCCAATTAGCATATGAGCCTTTTCCATTTTTGTTTAATTTGGTTGCAGGACAGTTTGCCCCTTTCGAACATTTCGGGTAACCATCTGATCTATGTGACCCTGTACATCCTGAATCCGTTGCCGTTACCACAGTTCCATCAGCTACAGCATATACATCATGTCCAATACTGCAAGCAAAATCACAGCCAGTATGTCCACTATACGAACCAAAACCGCTAGATATTCCAATTGACTTATCGACTGGCCACGTGTAATTAGCAGCCAACACAATATTTGGTGGCATAATAAATTCAACGCAACTCAAAACAATCACTATTGACATTAATACACTAAATATTCTCTTCATAAGCAATTCCTTTCTTGAACACTACTTTTCATACTCCCTTGCAGCCTGTCCATAAGTCCACATTGCTTTGCACAGATTCTGCAACCTGCTATCACCAGACTCCAATGCCTTTTTCACATACACATATGGACTTGTCTCCACAATAACTGAACCGTGATCCGATACCAGGTTTACTCCATATACATTACCAAGCTCTGCTGGTTTTATGCCTTTTATCTTTATCCAGAAAACGCTTCCGTCAACACCGGTATCGTAGTCATGCTTGTTTTTGTCGAGCATGCTGACATCATATCTACTCTTTATCTGCTTCTCTGTTAGCTTATTCTTATTGTTAAAATACAGCTTTAATGAGGTATCTGATTCACATATAAGTGATGAGCCCATATACTCTAAATCTTTATTGCTAAAAAGCCCCTGCTCACTATATGTAATAGATTTTATTATATCCTCACTCTTTATCGTTGCAGTATTGTCATCTTTTAATATGGCATTTGCAAGATTAGTTTTGTCCTCACCAAAATATATCTGAGAATAGGCTCCATAGTTCAGCATTGCCTTTACGAGAGGAAGTGCCTTTTTACACTCAGCATCAGTATCGGCTTTCTTAATCATTTCATTTGCGTAATCCATAACTGAACATATATAAGCACTGCTTTCTGTTCCATCTGATTTTAAAATTTTAAATGAAAGCTTTCCGGACATCTTTGCTGCAGGTATCATACTGACTATTTTTTTTACCGATTTGTCCTGATACGTTGTTGTCTCATATGACGAAATCGGCTTCTTAATGACCTTTCCATCCGAATTTGTAATAATCATCATTGCACCATCATCACTCAGCACATCATCGGATATCTGCATGTAAATATTAAATCCAATATTATCACTCAGACTGAGCGAACTGGCAACAGGTGTCAGCTTTGGTTGTACCGAATCATATTCACATAACACAAATCTGCCAGCTTCATTCTGCACATCATCCCAGTTACCTGATGAATACATCTGAAGATAATTCTGCGAAGTTCCACCATTAGGCTCGTTTGGTTTCCAGTTACTGTATGTAAACGGTTCACCTGTAATCCAAGACCATGTTCCCTCATTTGCTGTATCAGAACCTCCAAGCCATATACTCTGCTGGTAATCGGTTGAAAGGTTACGGCATCTCATGCCATTAACAAATTCATTCTCTTTCTCATCTGAAATAGTAACAAGATGTCCTCCCTTTTTCTCACAAAAGAGCTTAGCCGACTCCCAGGTCATTGATTCATTATAGAGCTCATATTTATGTCCTTTAAAATACGACGTCTCAACCGATTTACTCATGTTGTCATCACTGTGGCTGACTTTTATCACATCAAACTTTTGTGGTCCCCAGTCATTTCCCTTATCCCATAGTGCCACATTGTATGGAGCAGTTGACTGCATATCCATTACCCTGGTATTACTGATTAAAGGTTTGATATAAAAAGCATTGTCCATTTCATAGAAATAGAACTGCTGATTCCTGTTGCCTGTATATTCATTATACGAAAGAAAATTGGTCTTATTGGCATCATTTGAATTTTCTACATCAATATATGAACCATCCAATGTATTCTGAATAACGTAGGCTCCATTTGACTGTCTCATAAATTTCCATATTTGACTGTCATCAGCTGTTGCCGCAGCGCCTGCTACATTACCACTTTGATTTGTTACATATAAATTTGTTCCCTGACACCTGAGCTGTGCATAAAATTCATCTCCCAGTCCGTATGGAATATAATCGCCCATGCCAACCATGTCAAACCTGTATTTCTGCTGTCCAGCATTCCTTGAAAGGTTGTAGCATGCCACATTATATGGCTCTCCTGCTCCCATATCCACGACAAGAGTTTTGGTATTTGCCGGTCGGATATAAAATGCATCATCCAGATAATATATATTAAACCTTTGATTCCACTTTCCTGTTGACTCCCATGCATGCACATCAGTTCCTGCTGGTGGATCATCAATATACGAAACATCCATCATGAGTCCATCTAGCTGACTCATTATGGTATATGAACCATCTGAATACTTATTAAAAAACCATATCTGATTATTATATCCACTCTCAGGGGTTCCAACGATTTTGCTATCTTTGTTTGTAATATAGCATCCGGTTCCTATGTTCTGAATCCTTGCTGAAAATTTATCTCCAAAATTACATTTTTCAGCTACAACAAAATATACCCTGTATGTATCAACATATCCCGCACTATTTGCAACCGTCATATAAGCTGAATACTCTCCTGCTCCAAGCCTGTCAGCTGAAATAGTATACGTACTTCCACAACCTTCTGTCACAACACGACCAACACCGGTCTTGTCAATTCCTATTGTATAATTGTCTGCTCCCGATGCCACAGCAGTGAATGATACCGTCTCAGACAAATCAAATAGGTAATGGTCTACCCAGAAGTTGGAGTAGGTTGGGGGATTTGTTACTGGTGTAACATTTTCACGACTCAAATAAGATGCTGGATTTTTTGCATAACCTGTTGAATTACCTCCTATTCTAAGTTCAAAATGTAAATGGGGTCCAGTTACATTTCCTGCCGAACCAGTTTTTGCAATGTTTTGTCCTTGTTTTACAGTATCTCCTACTTTAACTTTAAGGCTTTCTGTTGATAAATGCGCATATAACGAATATACATTAGTCCCATGTCTAATAATAATCCAATTAGCATATGAGCCTTTTCCATTTTTGTTTAATTTGGTTGCAGGACAGTTTGCCCCTTTCGAACATTTCGGGTAACCATCTGATCTATGTGACCCTGTACATCCTGAATCCGTTGCCGTTACCACAGTTCCATCAGCTACAGCATATACATCATGTCCAATACTGCAAGCAAAATCACAGCCAGTATGTCCACTATACGAACCAAAACCGCTAGATATTCCAATTGACTTATCGACTGGCCACGTGTAATTTACAGCTAACACAATATTTGGTGGCATAATAAATACAACGCAACTCAAAACAACCACTATTGACATTAGTACACTAACTATTCTCTTCATAAACAATTCCTTTCCTCAAAATCATCACTTTCCATAATCCTTCACTGCCTGTCCATACATCCACATGGCCTTGCTCAAATTTTCCAACTTTACATCTTCCGATAACAATGCCTTTTTTATATATACACTCGGACTTGTTTCAACGATAACTGAACCATCATCCGATAAAATTCTTACTGAATACATCTCCTCCAGTTCTTTTGGTCTTAAATCTTTAACCTTAATCCATAAAATATTGCCATCCGTTCCTACATCAAATCCATGCGTATTCTTGTTTGCCACAGATATATCATATTGATTTTCTATCTGTTTCATCGTAAGTCGGCTCTTATTGACAAAATACAGTTTTAAATCAGTACAAGAATCACACACCAGTGATGAACCTATATATTCAAAATCTTTGTTACTGAACAGCCCATTTTCTTGACCTTGAATAGACTTAATCACTGTATCGCTATCTGTCTTTTCTACGGTATTATCAGTTAGTTTTTTATTCGCCAGGTCTGCTGTGTCTACCCCGAAGTAAATCTGTGAATATGCCCCATAATTTAATAGAGCCTCGGCAATATTCTTTTGGTTTGCATCAATTGATTTATCAGTACTATTTATAAGCGCATACAAATAATCACTTGTTGAAAATGAAAACACATTAGTCTGAGTATCGTCACTCTTTATTACACTTACCTTGATTTTCTTAGTCAGTTTTGCAGGTACTGTATCAAATGTAATTTTCTTTACATTCTCATTATTATAGGTTGTTGACATATAATTTGAAAGAGGCACTTCTATATAAGAATTATCAGCATATGTAAATCTGACTTTTGCCCCATCATCTTCTAATATATCATCTGAAAAGGAAGCATACATGTTAACTCCTATGTTTTCCTTCAATGATACCGAACATCCTTTTACTGTAAGCAGATTCTCTGGTTCTTTTATAGGTATTAAACGCCATTTTTCACTGGCGCCTCCATGTCCAAAATATGTATCTATATTGGCATCATTCACAGCCACTCCACCGTATACATCCAGATATAATCCATTGCATTTTGAAACGATATAGTAATATCCATCTCCAGCAGGCTTAACAACCCATTTCTGATTATCACTGTTTTTCCAAGGATACTGTTCTACATTCGCACCACTTGACTGTTCTGAATTATAAACATCAAGCGCCATTCCACTGTGTCTTGCGATGATTTTATAATATCCATCACCTTGATATTCAAAATTAAACACCTGGTTCCTATGATTTTCATTTGCATAAAGCAATGCATTAGCACATACATCTTTTGATGCTTCAGAAATTGAAATAACACTTGAATCGTCCAAAGCAGTACATATCTGATATTTTCCATCAGCAACAGACTGCTCACCTGCTGGAATCAGTTTCCATTTTTCACTGGTTCCTCCATGTCCCGTATATGTATCAATATTGACATCATTCGACGCTACACCTCCATACACATCCATATACAAACTATTTGATTTTGATATAATGTAAAAATATCCATCACCTGCATCTTTTACTACCCACTGCTGATTATCACCATTATTCCAATAGTACTGCTGAACGTTTGCTCCTGCTTCCATCTTTTCCCAATAAACATCCAGCACCTTTCCGCTATGTTTTGCAGTTATTTTATAATATCCATTTCCCAAATATTCAAAATCAAAATACTGATTATCATGTCTCTCGTTTGCATATAACAATACATTTGCCTCATCATCCGTTGATGCGCCTGAAATAGATATAACAGATGAATTGTCCAAAGCAGAGCATATCTGATATCTACCGTTTGGAATCGTCTGCTCGCCAGAAACATAATTTACCCTAAAGGTCACAGAGCCCTGCTTACTGCTGCTATCATTATAAGCCGTTATATAGGCAGTATACTCTCCCTCTCCCAGATTATTTAATGTATACTCCGAGCTTCCTGAAACCTGAGTTGTAACAATTTGTTCCCCCTTATACCAGACTGAAAACCAATATCCTGTTGCATTATCTACACTGTTCCAGGTTAGTGTTGCCGAATTTCCTACCGTATAGCTGTCACTGTTTTTCCAGATGGATGGTGTAGTTGTGACAGTATTTGGAACCGGATTTACTTTAGTTAAATAATTTCTTGGATTCTTTGCATAATTAGTAGAATTTCCACCTACTCTTATTTCAAAATGTAAATGAGGACCCGTAGATTTTCCTGACGTTCCTGTTTTAGCAATTAATTGACCTTGCCGTACTCTATCACCAGATTTAACCTTAAAAGTTCCAGTTGACAGATGTGCATAAAATGAATACACTCCATTACCATGATCTATACATATTCTATTTGCATAAGAGCCTTTCCCATCACTGCTCGCTTTTGCTGCCGGACAACTACTTCCTTTTGAACACGCTGGTGTTCCTCCATAATGAGATCCTGTACACCCATAGTCCGTTGCTATAACTACAGTTCCATCCGCAATTGCATAAACATCATTTCCTAATGAACACGAAAAATCGCATCCAGTATGTTGTGTCTTATAATTACTTCCAGTAAATTCTCTACTAATATTAATGGAAGTCTTCAATGGCCACGTATAATTTGCAGCTAACACTATATTTGGCGGCATAATAAATACAACGCAACTCAAAACAACCACTATTGACATTAGTACACTAACTATTCTCTTCATAAGCAATTCCTCCAAATCACTCTATAATCATTATGCCCTTTAGTACTATATTATTTTATCATTATTTTTCTGAAAATTATATATATAAAGTTCAACATTTTATTAGTTATTTCTTACAAAAAGAATCCGCCAACCATTGCCATATAACCATAGTTGAGCGGACTCTAATTTTAATCACCCTTTATTTCATTGCTTCTATTGTCCGATATACTCTAACGTAGCCTTATTATACAAATACATAGCCTTACACAGATTCTGTAAATTCATATCATCCTGCTTCATTGCTTTCTTTATATAGCATATTGGAGATACCGTTCCTCTCTGTGTTCCAGCATCACTTGTAAATTCAATAGTATAATCCGAACTAAGGTTTACCGGTCCAAGGTTCTTTATCTTAATCCAGAACTGCTCTCCTTCTACCTGCATCTCGCAACCATCATCCGGAATAACATTACCCTCAGAATCATATACCTTGATTGCATATTTTTCTTTTATCTGGTCAAGTGTCAGATTGTTTTTGTTCTGGAAATACAGCTTCATGCTTGTTTCACTCTCACATATCAGAGATATATTCTGATATATCAGTTCTTCATTACCAAGTGTTCCAGTCTCTTCATTTGTTATGGCACTGAATACACTATCACATGATGTCTGCTCTACGTTACCTTCTGTCAGCTTTAAGTTTGATACCCTGTCATAGTTTGCAAGGTTTGATGCGTCAACTCCAAAGAAAAGCTGAGAGTATGCACCGTAATCAAGCATCGCTTTCACGAGCGGTAATGCCTTCTGATACTCTGTTTCGGTTGTAGCATACTTTATATAGTCCTTTGCATATTCATATATTGAATATGTAAAGCCTTCACTCTCTTTTCCATCTGAGCCAACTATCTTCATTGTCACAGAGCGCGTGATGTATGCCGGAACCATTTTTGTATTAATTACAACAGTATTTGCTCCATTATATGAAGCTTTCTTAAACTCTGATAAAGGCTGCTGTGTGACTGTCCCATCAGCTAGTGTAAACACAGCATTAGCTCCTGCATCACTTAAGAATTTCTCCGGAACATATGTATACATGTTCAATGAAATCATATCACTAAGTCCAACTGAATATCCAACCACCTTTGCATTGTCCGAACCCTCAACTTTTACATTGACACTTGCTGATTTGGTCGGGTCTGCAACACTCATTGCAGTCACAATAAGTGTAGCTGCCTTTTCATCTTCTCCTACTGTAAGCACACCTTCCTGTGAAATTGACGTAGCCTTACTCGTGTTATTTGACACACTCCATGTCACAGCATCCGATGAAAGATTAATTCCAACAATATGTGCCTCAAATGACAGACTGCCACCGCACTTTACAACAATAGCAACCTGATCCACACCGGAATCAATAATAATGTGAACTATCTGTATCTTTGCTGAGGCACTCACCTTATTGTTTACGGCAGATGTCGCAACCACACTGATATTATCAGCGCTCTCATCCTTACCTACAGTAAGTGTACCATCTTTGGCAATTTTTGTATCTGCTGACTGCTGACCTGTAACAGACCAGACAACTTCCTGTGATATATCATTTTCTCCCAGTACTGCTGCTGAGAACTTGTGTGTATCTCCAGGACACATGCTAGCCGTGTTTGCAGAAAGTCTGACAGCATCCACTCTAGGTACCCTCTTTGTAATGTTCACTGTCTGGCTTGCTGTTTTTGAGCTGTCCTCTGCCGATACAGCCTTTATAACAATATTTGAAGCAGCTTCATCCTTAGCAACACTCAACAATCCATTCTCGTCTATATGAGTGTCTGCTGATTTTGCTCCTGTAACAGACCATGTGACAGCCTGCGAGGGACTGTTTACACCTGATACCTGAGCAGAATATTGAATCTGCTCTCCCTGGCAGACATCCTTTAGATCAGGTGATACAGTCACGTTGTCCACTTTAGTCTTTAAATATAGTTTGTTCCAACAATTATCTGTGACGAAATTGTAACCTGTGGATTTATCCTTTGTCAGATATAAATTGTTGATTTTGTTATTTGAACTATTATCTATCTGTATCTTCTGTACTTTATCACCATCAAGTTTTATAGTGTGGTTGCCTGTCGGGTTAAAACGCCAATACTCACTTTTAATTATAAAATCTTTTTTTATACAAATAATACCATCTGTCAAATCACCATTACTTGCGTCAAATTCAAACGTTCCTCCCACATTCACACAATCATTGGCATTTGTCATATTCAGCTCTGCAGAACAGTCTGAATAACTAACATTTCCGGTAGAATCCACATTCTCATTTTCCATCCTGTAGTCTCCGCTGACATCCACTGTTCCTCCTGCCACTGTCAGGGTATCATCAGACTGAATCAGATTTTCCTTCACCTGCAGCTTTCCTCCTCCGAGGTTTACATCACATGAAAGATTCAGATTTCCATCCACCACTATGTTTCCCCCCTTTACATTGACTCCATCTCCTGTAAGCACAAGATTTCCCGGTGCATACAATGTATGTCCGTTTAAGTCAAGGGTTCCGCTTATCTGCAGCGTTTTTCCCTGTGATACATTCAGCGTTATGTCATGGTTGGCTTTAAAGCCCTTCATATCAGTATCTGCCACAAATACTACTTTGTCATTTTGTATGTCAAGCTCATTGAATCCATATCCATATGTTATTTGTACTTTTTGTACTCCCATTCCATTTAATATTACTTTGTGGGTTCCTCCGGTAGAAAAGCCATTATCTCTACATACAAAGTCACCTTTTACACTTATAACTCCCGCTTGTAAGTCACTATTATATGTCCAGGAGCTTATATAATTTTCAAATGTTCCTCCTACATTTACTCTGTCTGCCGGGTTTGTCATAATCAATTTTGCCGAACCACTTGAATAACTAACATTTCCGGTAGAATCCACATTCTCATTTTCCATCCTGTAGTCTCCGCTGACATCCACTGTTCCTCCTGCCACTGTCAGGGTATCATCAGACTGAATCAGATTTCCCTTCACCTGCAGCTTTCCTCCTCCGAGGTTTACATCACATGAAAGGTTCAAATTTCCATTTACCACTATGCTTCCACCCTTTACATTGACTCCATCTCCTGTGAGTGTAAGATTTCCCGGTGCATACAATGTATGTCCATTTAAGTCAAGGGTTCCGCTTATCTGCAGCGTTTTTCCCTGTGATACATTCAGCGTTATGTCATGGTTAGCTTTAAAGCCTTTCATATTAGTATCTGCTACAAATACTACTTTGTCATTTTGTATGTCAAGCTCATTGAATCCCTTTCCGCCACCTGCTATTTGTACTTTTTGTACTCCCGTTCCATTTAATATTACTTTGTGGGTTCCTCCTGTAGAAAAACCATCATCATCTCTACATACAAAGTCACCTTTTACATTCATAACTCCTGCTTGTAAGTCACTGTCATATGTCCAATGGTCTACATAATTTTCAAATGTTCCTCCTACATTTACTCTGTCTGCCGAGTTTGTCATAATCAATTTTGCCGAACCATTTGAGTAGCTTACATTTCCGGTAGAATCCACATTCTCATTTTCCATCCTGTAGTCCCCACTGACATCCAATGTACCACCATTTAATGTCAATGTGCCGCTTGACTGAATCAGATTACCATAAACTGTACATTTATAACCATTCAAATTCAAATCCGAAGACACATAAACATCACCATAGTATGTGGCATTACCTGTCAGCTTCATCGGTTCTTTGATTTCCTTCTTACAGCAAGCCTCTGCTGTTCTTATGAGTTCCTGTGTCACCTGCTTTTCGTCAGCCTTGCTTGCTGATGAGCCATCATCTGTAGTGGCAACATCTGTCATTCCTAAATCCTCTGATACATTTGAACAGTACTCATCCTTATAGCAATTATATAAGTCCCCATTTGCAAAAGTATAAATAAATGATATATTCTTCTTTATTCCCTGTAAGCTCTTCTTATAGGAAACCATCGCCTCTTTCTTACCATTAAATCTGCTTACAAACACGTTGGCAATGCCTTTTTCATATTTATACTCTGCATCTTTGATAGAGATATCGCAGCCCAGTTCCTGAGTCTTTAACATAAGCTCCACTGATGCATTAAATTTTTTTGCATACTCCACAGAATCTGAACTATAACGAGAATATTGCTGCTCATAGTTCTTAACAACTTTTCTTATCGCGTTATCAAAGTTGTAAAGTGCTGACATCTCATAATATGTCTCTATTGTCTTATCTGTTGAAAATAAAAGGCCTGAAGCCCATTTTCCAACAGCCTGCCCTGCTGTTACTCCAATTCCACATGCACCTAATGAATCTATCACATAATCCCATATTTTGTCTGTAACCCACTTCGACACATTAGTGACCACTTCCTCACCGGTCATAATCGCGTCCATTAATTTTGCATTCATCACTCCATCACAAATAGATGCCATCTCATCACAGGCAGCAGCAAGTGTCTCATCTGTAGTATTCTTACTCATGTCACGTAATACTTCAGCATATTCTTTTGATTGTCCACATATAGCCTCAATCTTGGCCATTCTATAGACTAAGGTTTCTATGTCGTTTGCATATTGAACATATTTTCCAACATTGTTCACTGCAGAGAAAATATCATTAAACTCTCCACAGCTTTCCAAACCGGAAACAAGCTTTGCATAACTTTCTTCCGTTAATTTACGCACATCAATGTCTTTATAATATCCCTCATCCATCAGCTTTGTAACTTTACTAAGCACCGAAGCCTGAGTAGCTTTTATCCCTGCATTCATGGCATCTGTGACATTTACAGCATCAGTACCTGTATAGATGATATCAAACAAAAAAGCCTCATAATATCCTTTTCTCTTGTTTGCCATTTCCACAACATTGCTTCCGCTAAATGTGGCAACCTCCCATGCTGCCAGAAGCGAATTAAATGTAGCACTGCTTCTATCCTTCTCAACAGTTGTCCGGTATGGCATTTTAAAGTCATCCGACATAAAATACTCATAAGATGAGTAATTGATATAATGCTCTGCCTTGTACTGGTCAAAAGACAGATATTCCTGATCCGCCTGCACATGGTTTGCACTTGCCAGAAACAGTGCGCTCATAGCCAGCAGTAAGATACAAGAAATCAGTTTTGTTTTAATTCGTGCAAATTTCCTCATAATTCAGTGACTCCTTATGTTTTTTCTGTAAACCTTTAGTACTAATAATAGAATACCACCATTTTCTTCAAGATAAAAGTAAAATCAGAAAAATAATCTAAAAAATCCGCCATACCATCCTCGGTATAGCGAATCTATAATAAGATAGAGGACATCTCTGTCCTCTATCTCATAGTGCTATTATTCAATTTCCCATCGAATACTGCTTCGCTGCTTCATTATAAAGATATAACGCCTTTACTACATTATTCAGCTTTGTATTAGAGTTTTGTGAATTTAGTGCCTTATACATATATGTCATTGCGCTATACTTCTGATTTACCTCTTTTCCATTCACGCTGATTTTAACGTTATATGTATCACCAAGCGATGAAATG
>ERZ773228.3034-NODE-3034-length-14376-cov-2.843656_pt1 | contig 14376 bp, 10 predicted proteins | sample MGYA00580524_ERZ773228 | MGnify/ENA primary metagenome ERZ773228 (study PRJEB29015, sample SAMEA2737768) | human gut metagenome | biome: human gut; feature: human-associated habitat; material: faeces | place: China | collected 2012 ... | reverse complement strand
CTCAAGTTTAGCTTCGTCTGTCTGTTTCAACGTAATACCTTCTTTCACTTATTATTGATAAACATACCGCCTGCGTCAGCAGGCAGTGGAGCGCGTTAGTGCGTGTTCGTGAGTGGATAAAATAAAATGGGATTTACTGCAAGCTGTATTTAGCTTTCAGAAAATCTGGGGCATAGCCTGGGAAGAGGGCATAGGTGACTATGTCTTCTTCTGTGCGGGCAAGTGAGCCGACTTCGGCTCTTGCTGTGTCCATTCCTGGAGCTAACTGGTCACCAGGACGGATGAATGCCGGTTTTTCATCTCCAAGGGCCTTTTCAAGAAGGGTTGGATCAATAGGGCCCGGTGGGCGTCCGTAGAGACCGCGGCAGTAGTCTTTTAATTCACGGCTGACCATTGCGTAGCGGTTGCCGGTTAATACGTTTGTGGTTGCCTGGGCACCGCACATCTGGCTGGATGGGGTGGCAAGAGGCGGATATCCCATATCAGCACGGACACGGGTTGCTTCTTCTAATACTTCTGGGAGACGGTCATACAGTTTCATGGCTGTAAGCTGGCTTTCCAGGTTGGAGAGCATACCGCCTGGGATCTGATGCTGGAGACAGCCAACGTCTACACCTACCAGTTTGGTGCCGAAATCTGCATATTTGCGGCGAAGTTCAGCAAATTTTTTGTTGATATCAGCGAACTGTCCAAGATCGATCTTCGGATCTCTGCTGGTTCCCTTTAAAGCTGCCAGGTAGCTTTCGATTGGCGGAAGGGATGGTCCCATGGACATAGAGGAAACACATACATCCAGTCCGTCTACACCGGCGCGGATGGCTTCCCAGTAAGCCATTTCTGCCATACCGCCTGTGCAGTGGCAGTGAAGATGTACCGGGATCTTAAGGGCTTTTTTCAAAGCGGTGATCAGTTCGTAGGCAGCTTCCGGTGTCATAAGTCCGGCCATATCTTCTACGTGCATCAGGGATGCACCCATCTGTTCCTGTTCTAAGGCATTCTGGACGAATACTTCTGTTGTATGGAATGGGCTTACATTATACTGAACGGAACCTTCGATCTTTTTGCCTGCTTTTTTGATGGCTTTGAATGCGGTTTCGCAGTTTCTCAGGTCCTGAAGGGCATCGAAGGTAAGGAATACATCGATTCCGGCTTCTGCTGCCTGTGCGATGAAGGCTTCTACTACGTCATCTGGATATGCTTTGTAGCCAACCAGGTTCTGGCCGCGGAGTACCATTTTTAATGGGGTTTTCTTTACATATTTTTTGAAGGTTCTTACACGCTCCCATGGATCATCTTTTAAGAAACGGACTGCTACGTCGAAAGTAGCTCCGCCCCACATTTCCATGGAGTCGTATCCAACTGCATCCATCTGCTCTAAGAGCGGGATCATATCTGCAGTGGTAAGACGGGTTGCAAAAAGAGACTGCTGTCCGTCGCGGAAATCTACACTGTTGAATTTAAGAGGAGTTCCTGCGCCTGCAAAGTCTGCTGCTCCTATTCCGGAAGGAGCAGAAAGTTCAGGAGCTTTTTTTCTGTTCCAGAACAAAATACCACACCTTTCTGTATTATTATTTTATTCACTATAAATTTTATTTTCCTAATTTTTGTCAGGTTATAAGTCATTGGATTTCTGTCAGTATTTTGGAAATGAATCATGGTAGAGATAAAGGAATGTTCTCTGGTCAGTTTACAGTACCTGGAAAATGGCAGGTCCGGCAGGAAATCAAAAAAAGAATCCGGAAGGGACCAGGTACTGAAAGCTGGCCAGAGAACGGCAGGGACTGGCAGATGCAAAAGGGGAAGTATGCATGTCAGAAACCTGCAAAGATTGAATCATGTAGGATATGTAATACTTAAGTCAAACGTTAAACTAAAACGTTAAAACAAGAATACTAAAAAAGAATGAGGTTGTCAAGAGGGAAAATGAAAAAACGTGAAAAAGAAGATTACGTGTTGTGGAAACTATAACATAGTAATGAGATAAAAAGACAGGAGCTGATATTTACAGCTCCTGCAAAAAATAATAGATGACGAATGGATTATGAAAAACTCTCTCTCAGCATCAGTTTCGCATGTACTTTCACATGCTCTGATGATATATCATTGTTTAAAACTTTTTTTCTCATCAGGCGCAGAACTTGCTGACCGATCTCTTTGTTTGGCATTTCTACTACACTAAGGGATGGGACATAGTAGGAAGCAGCTTCCGGATCCAACATACCAATGGAGAGAAGTTCTGCATCTCCCGGAACAGAGATCCCTTCTTCATGGAAAGCTCTTAAGGCACCCAGGGCAATGGCATCGGAGTCACAGAAGATCATTTTTGGTGGTTCCTTAAGGGCAGCGTATTGTTTGCCGATCTCATAACCGCCGTTTCGTGTACTGGATCCCTTCAGAATGTATTTTTCGTCTGTTTCAATTCCCAGACGTTCGCAGGAACTTATAAATGCCTGGACACGCTGACTGGTAGCAAAGTAGGAGTGTCTGGATGCAAAGATAGCTGCTTCTGTATAACCTTTCTGGCGGATCTTTGTGGCTGCCATCAGGCCGACTTCGTCATTATCGGTGCATACAGTGGAAAAATGTTCGGACTCACGGTTGATCAGTATCACTGGCATACGGGGGCAGATGCCCTCAAGCCACTGCTGGTCTTTGGCAGAGCATGCACCGATAATAGCGCCGCTGTAGCCATTTTTTAAGAAAGTGGTACCATATTGTTCCAGTTTATCATTTTCATAAGTCTGTATCATCATTTCACAGTCAAAGCCAGATTCGGCAATTTCTATCTGAATGAAATTTAAGAAAGAAGCCAGAATGGAAACACGATAGTCCAATGGCCAGAAAAATGCGATCACAGGGCGTTCATTTTCCTGGGAGCGCAGACGTCTTGCGCTTAAGTTTGGCTGATAGCCTAAATCCCGCATTGCTTCGGCCACCCGTTCCTGGGTAGCAGCGGAGATTTTTCTTTCTTCTGCTTTTCCGTTTATGATAATGGACACGGTTGTAACGGATACACCGGCCTGTTTTGCCACATCTTTTATAGTTGCCATATATTCACCTTTATACCTTTTTTTGTTTACTAAAATCAATCTTAAGCCAGATTCACACATTATGTCAAGCAGGAAAGAATAAGGATATATCCCCTCCATAAAAAATGCACAATAAGTAATACGTTAAACTATATAAAACTGACAAAGAATATTGTATTTTTATCAAAACACTTGACAAGCGTCAAACGATAAACTATTATTTGTGACAAGGATGAACGTTTTACTAACACGTTAAACTAAATGAGATATGTACATGTTACTACTAAATAAATGCAATACAAGAGATACAAAGATGCACAAGTACATATCCGCAAAAGCAAGGCATTTCGCCGGCTGTCCGATTTCTGGGGAAGAGAGATCTGACAGAGATGAAAAATGATAACTAATTAAAAACGATCAACCCCACAAAGAAAGGAAAGTACAGATTATGAGTAAAGTAAGCAGAGCAATGGACGGAAACGAAGCAGCAGCTTACGCTTCCTACGCTTTTACCGAAGTAGCAGCGATCTATCCGATCACACCATCTTCTCCAATGGCTGAACTGGTTGACAAGTGGTCAGCAAATGGAATGAAGAACATGTTCGGCCAGCAGGTAAAGCTGGTTGAGATGCAGTCTGAATGCGGAGCTGTTTCCGCAGTACACGGTGCATTAGACGGCGGTGTACTGGCAACTTCCTATACAGCATCCCAGGGACTTATGTTAATGATCCCGACCATGTACCGTATTGCAGGTCAGTTAAAGCCAGGTGTTATCCATGTAGCATCCAGAAACGTGGCAACCCATGCGATTTCTATTAACGCAGAGCATTCCGATGTTATGGCCTGTCGTCAGACCGGATATGCAATGTTAGCATCCTCTTCACCACAGGAAGCAATGGATTTAGGTGCAGTTGCTCATCTGGCAGCTATTAAAGGCCACGTACCTTTCCTTCATTTCTTTGATGGTTTCCGTACTTCCCATGAGATCCAGAAAGTAGAATGTCTGGATTACGAAGATTTAAAGAAACTGGTTGACTGGAAGGAACTGGAAAAATTCCGTGAGAATGCATTAAATCCAGAGCATCCTGTTTTAAGAACCACAGGTCAGTATTCTGATACATATTTCCAGAGCCGTGAAGCATGCAATACCTATTATGATGCACTGCCGGATATCGTTGCAGATTACATGAACGAGATCAGCAAGATCACAGGAAGAGATTATAAGCCATTTAACTACTATGGTGCTCCGGATGCAGAGCGTGTGATCGTAGTAATGGGATCTGCAAGCGGCGTTCTCCGCGAGACTGTAGATTACTTAAATGCAAAGGGCGAAAAGGTTGGTTTCATTGATGCTCATCTGTACCGCCCATTCTCAGCAAAGTATTTCTTAAGCCAGCTTCCTGAGACTGTAAAGATGATCACTGTTGGCGACCGTACCAAGGAGCCGGGTGCAGCAGGCGAGCCGCTGTACGAGGATGTATGTTCTGTGATCCTGGAGTCAGGCAGAAATATCAAGGTTTTAGCATGTCGTTATGGTCTGGCAAGCAAGGATTATACTCCAGACCAGGTTATCGCACAGTTTGACAATATGAAGGCAGCAGAGCCAAAGAACCATTATACCGTAGGTATTAATGACGATGTGACCCATCTGTCACTGCCTGTAGGACCAGAAGTAAATACTGTTCCGGAAGGAACCATCAGCTGCAAGTTCTGGGGCCTTGGTTCTGACGGTACCGTTGGTGCAAATAAGAACACCATTAAGATCATCGGTGACCACACAGACTTAAATGTTCAGGCTTACTTTGAGTATGACGGCAAGAAGTCCGGTGGTGTTACCCGTTCCCACTTACGTTTTGGCAAGAAGCCGATTAACTCTACCTACCTTGTAAACCACGCAGATTTCATTGCCTGCCACAATAAGTCCTATCTGGACCGCTATGATATCCTGGCAGATGCAAAGGAAGGCGCAAATGTGCTGATCACCTGCGACTGGAAGGGCGAAGAGTTAGAAAAGCATTTAACTCCTGCATTTAAGAAAGCAGCAGCATTAAAGAAGATCCATCTGTATACCATTGATTCCACTGCAATTGCTGCAGAACTGGGACTGGGAAGCAGGACCAATACCATTTTACAGGCTGCATTCTTCAAGATCACAGGTATTATCCCGATCGAAGAAGCAGTTGGATATATGAAGAAAGCTATCTTAAAGTCCTACGGAAGAAAGGGCGAAAAGATCGTCAACATGAACTACGCAGCTGTTGATAAGGGCGTAGAAATGGTAGAAGAGGCAGAAGTACCTGCAAGATGGGCTGATATCGAAATTCCAGAAGAGAAGATCGATGAGAACCTGCCAAAGTGGATCCGCAAGATCCAGATGCCTGTAAATGCTATGAAGGGCGATAATATTCCTGTCAGCGATTTCACCGATCTGCCAGACGGAACCATGCCTCAGGGTACTTCCAAGTACGAAAAGAGAGGTATTGCAGTTAATATTCCTGTTTGGGACAGCGAGAAATGTATCCAGTGTAATATGTGTTCCTACGTCTGCCCTCATTCCTGTATCCGTCCATTCCTTGTAAATGAGGATGAGGCAGCAAAGGCTCCTGAAACCTTTACAACAACTGCTGTTAAGGGCAAAGGCGCAGAAGGCTTACGTTTCCGTTTACAGGTATCCGCTCTTGACTGTACAGGCTGCGGAAGCTGTGCAAATGTATGCCCGTCTAAGGAAAAGGCTATTACCATGAAGCCATTAGACAACAACTTAAATGAAGCAGATAACTGGGAATATGCAATGAAGTTAGCTCCAAAGGCAAATCCGTTTGGAACAACAACTGTTAAGGGCAGCCAGTTTGAGCAGCCACTGTTAGAGTTCCCAGGCTCCTGCCCAGGATGCGGCGAAACTCCTTATGCAAAGCTGATCACACAGCTGTTTGGTGACCGTATGTATGTAGCAACTGCAACAGGCTGCTCCCAGGTATGGTCCACCAGCTTCCCTTCCTTCCCATATACCACCAACCACAAGGGACAGGGACCTGCAGTAGGCGGCTCCTTATTTGAGAACAACGCTGAGTATGGTATGGGTATCTGGCTTTCTGTTGAACAGCAGAGAGAAAAGCTGGCTAAGCATGTAGAGGAACTTGCTGAAAAGACAGATGATGCCAAGATCAAAGAGACAGCAGCAGCTTGGCTGGCATCTTACAATGACAAGAGCTCCCGTGAAACAGGCGAAGCATTAAAGAATGCCATCCTGGAAAGCGGTTTATTAAGTGAAAATGCAGATCTGGTTGCAGCAAATGTTCCTGGAGATAATGTAAAGGCACTGGCTGAGGCAGTTCGTGAAAACTTTGACCATCTGACCAAGAAATCCGTATGGTTCTTCGGCGGTGACGGCTGGGCATACGATATCGGTTACGGCGGCTTAGACCATGTATTAGCTTCCGGCGCAGACGTAAATGTAATGGTATTCGATACCGAGATCTACTCCAATACAGGCGGTCAGGCATCTAAGGCAACTCCTACCGGTGCAGTTGCGCAGTTTGCGGCAGCTGGTAAGCGCAGAAAGAAGAAAGACTTAGGCATGATGGCAATGAGCTACGGCGATGTATATGTAGCACAGGTAGCTATGGGTGCAAATCCTGCACAGTTCTTAAAGGCAGTAACAGAAGCAGAAGCTCACAAGGGACCATCTCTGATCATTGCCTATGCTCCATGTATCAGCCACGGACTGCGCTGCGGAATGAGTGATGTTCAGGGCGAGATCAAGCGTGCAGTTGAAGTTGGTTACTGGCAGTTATACAGAAACAACCCAGAACTGATCAAGGAAGGCAAGAATCCATTTATCCTGGATTCCAAGGAACCTCAGGGCGATTTTAGAGAGTTCTTAAGAGGCGAGGTTCGTTTCTCATCTCTGGAGCGTACCTTCCCAGAGGCAGCCGATGCACTGTTTGAGCGTACAGAAAGCGAAGCAAAGGCACGTTACGCAAGATACAAAGAACTTGCTGAAAAGAACTAAAACAGGAGAAGAAGATTATGAGTACATTTGTAGAACGGTTACTTGGGGGAAAAGCCGGTACAGTTGTAACAGTAGAACCTGACTGGATCGTTATCAATGATGGTGTATCTCATGCTGCGGTAGAGGAAATCTCTGCCGTAGCAAAACCTGAAAAGGTAATGGTCATCTATGACCATGATGTACCAACCGGACGCCCGGAAGCAGCAGCTATTTTAAGAAAGAACCTGGCATTTGCTGAAAAGTACGGATGTCCTTATATCCAGGCAGAAGGTGTTGGATATCAGTATATGTTAAATGAAGTGGTAAAACCGGGCCAGATCATTGTAGGCGGCGGTTCCCACGGAAGTATTTTCGGAAGCATCGGTGCTCTGGGCATCAACGTAAGCATTCCTGAGCTGGCAAGAGCAGCTGAAACAGACCGTTACAGCATCATTGTTCCGGAAACAGTTTATGTAAACCTGGAAGGCAGCTTAAAAGAAGGCGTAACTGTTATGGACGCAGCACTTGCATTCCTGGCAGAAGATCATGAGTTAAACCGCAAGGCAGTGGAAGTTTATGCACCATCCTTTGATGCACATGAGAAAGCAGTATTCTGCAGCATGGCATGCATTACAGGGGCATTTACTGCTTCCATTACAGAAGAAAAACAGTCTGCTGGTTTAACCTTAAATCTGGCAACTGTAGAGCCAATGGTCATGCTTCCATGTGGTGATAGAAATGACCAGAAGAAGGCTGGAATTGCTTCTAGAGCTTCTAAAGCTGGCATGGAATTAAATGCAGGCCAGATCGGCGGCTATACAGGCGGAACTATTGAGGAGTTACGAAAAGCTGCTTCTATGTTAGATGGACACAAGCTGGCATTAGGCTTCCGTTTAAGCATCTGCCCGGCAACCAGCCGGGATTATCTTCAGGCTGCAGAGGAAGGCATTCTTACAAAGTTCATTGATTTCGGAGCACAGATCAACGCAGCAGGGGACCACAGCGTTGTGATCCAGGGACCTGGAGCTATGGGACATAAGGAACGTCTGGTAACCACCGGACTGTACACCTTTACAGGTTCTATGGGCTGCGATGACGCAGAAGTTTATACAGGCTCTGTTGAAACAGTAATGAACGCTTCCTTTGCGAAGCAGATGTAAGGAGACAGCTATGGAAAAGAAGTTCAGTGGAAAAATCTGGAAATTCGGAAATGATATTGATACAGATACCATTATCCCTGGAAAAAGAGGTACTATCCCGGATCGTAACGAGATGAAAAAATATGCATTTGAGCTGTTAAAGCCGGAATTTGGTTCAACCGTTCAGCCAGGAGACATCCTGGTAGCAGGAACCAACTTTGGCTGTGGTTCCAGCCGTGAGCAGGCAGCTACCGTTCTTTCTTACAATGGTGTCCGCTGCATCATCGCAAAGAGCTTTGCAAGAATCTTCTTCAGAAATGCATTTAACAGCGGCATCCTTCTTCTTACCTGTGATCAGATCCAGGACGTGTGTGAAGGCGGAGATATTGTTACGGTAGATGTAGACGCACAGACGGTCAGTGTAAATGGAAAGACCTTCAAGGTTGGTGCAGTTCCTGAAAATCTGTATAACATTGTAGCAAACGGCGGACTGATCGAAGATACAAAGAAGCGTCTTGCAGCTGGAAATGTGAAAATGGATATCAAGCCTCTTTCCATGGAACAGTGCCGTAAAAAAGGCTACACCATGGTAGAAAAGATATTAAAGAAAAATGCAGGAAAAGAACATGTGGCTCCTGGAGATATCGTGATCACAAAGCCAGATATGTTCATGATCCATGATATTTATACTACTTATCTGTTAGAAACCATGAAAGACATTGGTGCAGACAAGATCGACGATCCAGATAAGGTAACCATCGTCTGGGATCACTGTATGCCAACTGCCGTTGCTAAAAATGACTATGACCATTATGAAGCTGGTCTGGAACTGGCAAAAACCTATGGAATTAAGAAGCTTCACATTGGAGAAGGCATCTGCCACACCATTATGCATGAAGCAAAGTATGCAAAGCCAGGCGAGATCGCAACTGCAACCGACAGCCATACAACTACTTATGGCGGTGCCGGAAACTTCTGCTCTGGTATTGGCACAGCAGAAATGGCAGCAGCTCTTATTACCGGAGAACTTTGGTTCAAGGTTCCAGAGGCTATCAAGATCGTATTAAACGGCCATTTAAGAGACGGTGTTATGAGTAAGGACGTTATCCTTCGTATCTTAGGTGATATCAAGGCCGACGGCGGACAGTACAAATCTCTGGAATTTACCGGTCCTGCAGCCCATGAAATGAGCATGGAACAGCGTTTTACAGTTGCAAACATGGCTCTGGAAGCAGGCGCAAAGTGCGGTCTGTTTGAGGCTGACGAAAAGACAGCAGAGTACTACGGAATGCCATTAGAAGATATCGACTGGGTATGCGTAGATGACGAAGCAAAGTATGAAAAGGTACTTACCTATGATGTAAGCGAACTGGAACCTCAGCTTTCCTGTCCACAGGGCGTTGACAATGTTCACCCCATCAGTGAAGTAAAAGGCACCAAAATGGATGAGGTATATCTGGGAAGCTGCACCAACGGAAGTATTGAAGATATGGAAGCAGCTGCAAAGATCTTAAAAGGCCGTAAAGTGGCAAAAGGACTGCGTTTTATCGTTGTTCCTGCAACTAATACCATTTTCAAACAGGCCATTGAAAGAGGATATATTAAGACTTTTATTGAGGCAGGTGCAGTGATCTGTCATCCATGCTGCGGACTTTGCTGTGGTATGCCATATGGTCTGATGACAGATGATGAAAGGATCCTGCTGACTGCAAACCGTAACTTCATCGGACGTCAGGGAACCAAGAAAACCTTAGGTTATCTGTCAAGTCCTACGGTAGCAGCAGCAACCGCAGTTATGGGTGTTGTAACAGACCCGGCTGATCTGCCAGCACTGGCTTAAAGACAGGCGGTTCGATGTTCTCCCGGACTCCGGGAGGACATCTGTAAACAGGAGGAAAATCAATGATAAAGAATTTTGAACAGCTGAAAGAAATGTTAAAAGCTATGCCGGTAAAGCGCAAAGTAGCAGTAGTACCGGCTCAGGATGAACATACACTGGAAGCAATCAGTCATGCTTATAGGGACGGCATGGTTGAGCCGGTTCTGATCGGTGATGAGCCAAAGATCCGTGAGATCCTGGCTCAGATCGGCACAGATGCAGATAAGATGACCATTATCCATGTGGAAGATCCTACGGAAGCCATCCAGAAGGCTGCTGATATGGCAAGAGACGGTGAAGTAGACTGCATTATGAAAGGAAAAACAGAGACAGGAGCCCTGATGAAGGTACTGGTAAACCGTGAAAGAGGGATCAGAAAGAACGATACCATGAGTTTACTTGCTTTCATGGAAAGCCCGAATTACCACAAGGTATTCGCTATTACTGATGTAGGCCTTCTTACTTATCCTTCCAAAGATCAGAAGAAAGCAGCTATCCAGAATGCAGCAGAAGCATTCCATGCATTAGGCGTAGAACAGCCAAAGGTAGCTATCCTTGCAGCAGTAGAAAAAGTAAATCCTAAGATGAAGGAAACCGTAGAAGCTGCTGAGATCAAGGAAGAAGGCGTAGAAGGCTGCATCATCGAAGGCCCGATCAGCTATGACCTGGCTATGGATCCTGCTTCCGCACCAATTAAAGGCTATGTAAGTCCTGTTGCAGGAGATGCAGATCTTTTAGTTGTTCCGGATATTGTAAGCGGAAATATTGCAGCAAAGACCATCACTGTAATTGGTGGCGGAAGAACCGGCGGCGTGGTACTGGGAGCAAAGGTTCCGGTCCTGTTGGTATCCCGTGCAGCAAGTGCAGATGATAAATATATGTCCATCGTCATTGCGGCGTTAGTGGGCAGCAGATAATAGGGGGAAAAACAATGGAGAAAAAATTAAATTTTAAGGTGTGTGGGCTTCCTGCAAAGTATTTCATTCCATTCTTTATCATTGTAATGGCAACTGTTTACCTTGGCTTTATGCCGGTTGTTAAGATCTATTCCAATGATGCAGGCAAGTACATGGCAACCAGCTTTATCATGACCATCGCTTATCTGATGGCAGTTGGCGGTCTGTTCTTCTGGCTTGGAAATACCATCCCGATCGTAAATAACTACTTAGGCGGTGCATGTCTTCTGCCTCTGATCGGTGCTTCTTTCTTAAATTACGTTGGTCTGGTTCCTCAGGAACTGGTAAACGGAGTTAAGGTCCTTATGGGCGGCGGTTTCCAGGATGCATATATTGCCATGCTGTTAGTTGGCTCCATCCTTGTTATGGACCGTAAGGTTTTACTTGGTGCAACTGCAAGATACATGCCTACCATCCTGGGAAGCCAGGTATTTGCATTAGGCTTCTGTATGTTAGCAGGTCTGGTTACCGGATATGGTATTCCAGAGGCACTGTTTGATATCGGCGCACCTTGTATGTCCGGTGGTTCCGGCGGTGCTATGACCACTCTGCCAGCTCTGTATTCCAGCCTTTCCGGTACAGATATGACTCCAATGGCAGGAAAATTCCTGTGCTACGCATCTATCGCAAACGTACTGGCTGTTGTATTAGCTGCTATTGTAGGTTCTGTAACTGCTAAAATGAAAGGCTTAAATGGTAACGGCGAGATCCTCTGCTCCAAGAAAGCACAGGAGAGCAAAACAGAGGAGAAGGAACAGAAGAGACTTGGAACTTCTGCTGATTATGTAGCATTAGGTTCTGGTATTTTCATGAGCTTCTGTCTGTACTTACTGGGTAATATCCTTGGAAGCCTTCCAGGTTTCGGTGTGATCCCGGGACTTGCATGGACCATTATCCTTGGAATCATCATTAAATTTACCGGTCTTCTTCCAGACCAGTTTGCTGACAACTGTGTATACTCCATGAACTTTGCATTAAGAGCACTGCTTCCAATGCTGATCGCTGGTATCGGTATCAACTCCCTGAAGTTCTCCACTCTGGCAGAATACTTCAGCCCAGGCGCATTCGTTGTTATCTTCTTAGCAGTATTCGGCGCAATGTTAGGTGCAATGATTTTCGGAAAGCTCTCTGGTCTGTGGGCATATGAAGCAGGTGTTACAGCAGGTCTTTGCTGCTGCAACATCGGTGGTTCCGGTGACCTGGCAGTTTTATCTGCAGCAAACCGTATGAACCTGCTGGCATTCGCTTCTATCTCTACCCGTATCGGTGGTGCATTGATGGTTATCTGGATCGGACTGTTATATCCATTGTTCCATTAAGGCAGGCACATTACAACACAAAATCAGGCACGTTGGCGCTATGTCAGCGTGCCTCTTTTAGAAAATAGGAGAAAATCATTATGAAAAACTATAAAGTATTTGCTATCAACCCCGGTTCTACTTCCACAAAGATCGCCATGTTTGAAGGAGAAAAGGAAATTTTTTCCAGAAATATCAGCCATGATGCAGAAAAATTAAAAGAGTTCAAGGAGATCAGCGACCAGCTTCCATACAGAAAGGAAATGATCTTAAATGTCCTGAAAGAAGAAGGACAAACCTTAGAAGGCGTAGACGCATTTTCCGCAAGAGGAGGCGGTCTGGTAAATGTAGAAGGCGGCGTTTTCACTATTGGTGACAAACTTCTTGAGCATGCAAGAACCTGCTATACCGTAAAGCATCCGGCAACCTTAGGCGCACAGCTGGCAGATGCATTTTCCAAAGAATTCGGCGGAGTTGCATTTGTAGTAAATCCACCAGATGTAGATGAGTTCCAGGATGTAGCCCGTGTAACCGGCTTAAAGGGTGTATACAGAGAGAGCCGTATCCATGCATTAAACCAGAAGGAGATCGGCATCCGTTTTGCAGCAAAGCAGGGCAAGAAATATGAGGACATGAACCTGATCATCTGCCACATTGGCGGCGGTATTTCCGTTACTGCCCATAGAATGGGAAAAATGGTGGACTCCAATGACATTGCAAATGGTGACGGCCCAATGGCACCAACCCGCTGTGGCCAGCTTCCTGTAAAGGATGTTGTGACCATGTGCTATTCCGGTAAATATACAGAAAAAGAGATGCGTGAGAAGATCACAAAGACCGGTGGCCTGGTAGATCACCTGGGAACTTCTGATGCAAGAGAAGTAACTGCCATGATCGAAAATGGGAATAAGTATGCGAAATTAATTTACGATTCCATGATCTATGAGATCGGAAAGACAGCAGGTTCTATGGCAGCAGTCCTTCATGGAAAGGTGGACGGGATCGTATTAACAGGCGGCATCTCCCATGACAAGTATGTAGTAGAAAAACTGACAGAAATGCTTTCCTTTATTGCGCCGATCACTGTTATGGCAGGCGAGTTTGAAATGGAAGCACTGGCAGCAGGTGCGATCCGTGTATTAAGCGGGGAAGAAGAGGCGAAGACTTATACAGGTATTCCAGTATGGAGTGGATTTACATGCTGATGGTAAAAAAGGCCCTGATCTATGTGACCGGACTTTTATTCATGGCCTTTGGAGTGGCATTTTCTGTTAATTCTTCTCTGGGAGTTTCACCGGTAAACTCCCTTCCCTATGTGATCAGCCGCATTACAGGACTGGATCTTGGAAACTGCGTGATCGGCATTTTTGCTTTTTATATTCTGGTGCAGATATTATTGTTAAGAAAAAAATTCCGTCCCATAGATTTGACGCAGCTGATATTTTCCACGATTTTTGGCCGTTTTGTAGATGTTGCAAAGAAAGTGGTGGGAGATTTTGCCATTCCCACCTATCCGGGGCAGCTGGTTATGCTGGCGATCAGTATCGTTTTTGTAGCAATAGGCGTATGCCTGTATATGGATGTGCAGCTGGTAAATATGCCTATGGAAGGAATGACCCATGCAGTAAACCGTGTATTCTTCCCGGACAAGCCTTTTCATGATATTAAGGTCATCATGGATTGTCTGACCGTTGTGATCGGTATTGTCCTTTCTTTTGTATTTCTTGGAAAACTGGATGGCATCCGGGAAGGAACCGTGATATGCGCATTGCTGGTAGGAAAGCTGATGAAGCCGATGCAGAAGGTGTTAAAACCGGCAGTAGAGAAGATCTGTGGGATAAAAGGAAGTCGTTGATATGGAAAAGAATGAAGAGAGAAGGTGTGATGCAATATGAAACTGGAAGCAGCAGTAATACAGGGAGATGGTGTAGGACCGGAGATGATGGAAGAGGCAGTACGGGTGCTTCAGGCAGTCTGCCGCCGGTTCGGCCATCATTTAAAGCTGTATCCTGTTTTAGCCTGCTCTCAGGCCATTGAAGCAGGAAAAGAACCTCTTCCACAGGAAAGTTTAAAAATCTGTACCC
>ERZ773228.3021-NODE-3021-length-14433-cov-3.367993_pt1 | contig 14433 bp, 10 predicted proteins | sample MGYA00580524_ERZ773228 | MGnify/ENA primary metagenome ERZ773228 (study PRJEB29015, sample SAMEA2737768) | human gut metagenome | biome: human gut; feature: human-associated habitat; material: faeces | place: China | collected 2012 ... | reverse complement strand
GATTATCTTTTGCTTTACACTTTTTTATACCTCTGTTTTTTATCCCCGGAAATTCAATGAGGGTTTCGGCCTTTTTTTTATCGGCGGCCGCAATTTTTGCAGGCTGCCGTTTTCAGGGGGCCGCGTTTGCCGGCCGGCTTCCGGTTACCGGATTCCGAGCCGCCACATGACCCGGAGGACGAAACGCCGCACGCCCTGGGGGAGTGCCAGCCACCTGTGCGACCGCCGTTTCCAGCGGCGGGAGCAGGTGCGGACGATGCGTCCCGACGGCAGGATGACAGCCGTCATCACGGCGACGATATCCTCCCCGAGGCAATGCTCCGTCGTGCGGTAATTACCGTCCCCGGACAGGGTGAAACGGAGTGTCCCCGCGGCGGAATCCCTCTCTGCGGGGTTTTCCGCGGATGCCTCCGGGGACGGGGCATTCCCTGCGGCTGGTGCGCATACGGGACGGTTCCCTTCGCAGCGGATGCCTGTTTCGATCCCGACGATGCGGTGCAGGATATGGCGCCCTTCGCAGCGGAACAGGACGACGTCGCCCGTCCGCAGGGCGCCGATGCCGCTCGGCGGCGGAGCCGGATGGCGGGTGCCGCAGGCGGGTGTGTGCAGGTCGGGTGCCGTGCCGGGGGTGTCGCCGGAAAATCGGGTCTGGCGGGCGGTGCTGGCATTGCCGTCGGCGGCGCAGGTTTCGGGGACGGGATCCGCAGGTGCTCCGGCTGCCGGGACAGGTGCCGGGGCATATTTCGCAATCGGGGTCAGTACGGCGATGTCCCGTTCGTTGCGCAGCAGCGGCCGCATACTGTGCCCTTTCATGCGGATCTGGACTTCGTGTCCTTCGGCGAGCATCGCTTCGACCTGTTCGAAGAAGAGGCGGTTGGTCAGCAGCATCAGCGGAGGGTGTTTGGGGCGTCGTCACCGAAAACTGTGCGGCAGGAGAGACGGGCTGCCGCGGCATCGGGCAGGCATTCGAGGTGGTAGACGGGGACTTGCGCCACGATTTGGGATACGAGGCGGCAGATGGCGTCTTCCAGCCGCTCGTCGTGTGCGAACGACGGCGGGCACGAAGGCAGCAGCGCCCCGATGGCTTCGATGGGACGCAGGCGGCGGATGCGGTTCTGCGGTGCCTGCGAAAGCCGCACGATGCCCGCTATCGGATTGCTCACGTTGCGGTAACACGGGGTTTTGCCGCTCCACGGCGACCCGCAGGCGAGAACGCCTTGCAGGGCGGGAATCGTGTCTGCCGCGGGAGCGCTTGCCGCTTCGGCAGCCCCTTCCGGGGCGATCCGGATGATCGGGCTGTCGTCGTTGAGCAGGCGTGCCCCGGGGATATGCTCGCGCCACAGGCGCGTGTGGGTGCTCTTTCCCGTGCCCGATTCGCCGAGGAAGAGTACGGTGCGCCCGTCCAGGCTGATCACCGACGAGTGTACGGCTACCGCCCGGCGTTCCAGCGCGGCGATGTTGAACATCGTCCACAGCCCGAAGCGGAACAGCGCCGGATTGTGCTCCGGGGTGATGTCGCTCGTGGCGTCGGGGCTGCCGAAGGCTTTGTGAAACCGTGCCGGGGCGCTGCCGTCGCGGGGTGTCATGGTAAGCAGGTAGCCCTCCGTGCCGCGGCCGAAACGGCAGTCGGCATCGGCGTCGGTGAAGTCGAATGCGTCGAGTTCGCAGTAGCCGGCCGTGTCGCCGGCGAGCAGTCCCGTGCGCAGGATGAGGTCTGGTTGTGCCGTGCCCGCCGGGGATGTCGCAGGGCGGGGTGCACTCCTTTCCGTCCCCGGTGTTTCCGACGGGGAGGGCGCTGCGGTTGTCGCCGTTCCGGGCACGGGGCCCGCCATACGGTTGCTGCCGGCGTCCGTTTCCGTTTTGCTTCCGGCCGCGAACGGTGCCAGCGCCATGCCGAAGGCGCCTGTCGTGAACCGGTGCGGGATGTCGATGCGTATGCCGGCTATGAGGTATTCCATGTTTTATTCTCCTATCGTTATGATCCTGTTACAGTATTCGAGCGAGCTTTCGCGGTGGGCGATGACGACCAGTGTCAGCCCGGCATCCCGTGCCGCGAGCCCGGCGATCGAGCGGTTGATCTCCTCTTCGGTGCGGCTGTCGAGCGCCGAGGTCGCCTCGTCGAAGAAAAGCACGTCGGCCTGCCGGTAGAGCGCACGGGCTATGCCGATGCGCTGGCGCTGTCCGCCCGAGAGGCGGCAGCCGCACTCCCCGACGTGGGTGTCGATCCCTTTCGCCAGTCCGGCGACCAGCTCCCCGAGCTGTGCCGTGCGGAGCGCCTGCATGACCCGCTCCCGGTCGACCTCCCCGGCGGGGATGCCCAGCGCGACGTTGGCCGCGAAGCTGCCGTCGGCGATGAAGAGGCTCTGCGAGACGTACCCGATGCGGTTCTGCCATGTCCGGCGGTTGGCCGCCGTAAGCGGCGTGCCGTCGATGACGATTTCACCTCCGGTCGGCTCGTACAGTCCCAGCAGCAGGTTGAAGAGCGTCGTTTTCCCGGCGCCCGAGGCTCCGCGGATACCGATGCGCTCGCCCTTGCGGATCGTCAGCGAAAGGCCGTGGAAAAGCTCGCGCCCGCCGTCCGCGAAGCGGAACCTAAGGTCGCGCACGGCGATCTCGCGGCTGAAGGGCAGTTTTTCGGGGGTGCGGATACTATCGGCGGCGGGAGTGCCGGGTTTGCAGAGGGTGCCGGAATTGCCGGGGGCAACGGTTGCGACGGGTGTGCTGCGCGGGCCGGGGGTGGCGGATGGGGCGGGTGTGTCCCGGCACTCTGCGGTATCGCTCCGTCCGGGGGAAGTCTGCTGTTCCGGGGTATCGCTCCGTCCGGGGATATTATGTCGTTCCGGGGTGTTGTGCTGTCCCGGGGCATTTGTCGGGGTGCCGGGAACTGGGCTTACCTCCGGGGTTTTCCCGCAGGCCGGGGCGGTGTCCGCGAAGTCCCGGGTGCTCTGTGCGGCCGCTTTCCCCGGATTCGGGGTAGCCGGCGCCGGGGGGCAGTCCGCCGCGGCGTCGCGCAGGATGCCGATCGTGTAGCGGTTGTATTTGATGGCCGTCCAGCCGGTCATGATGTTGCGCACCGAAGGCATCAGGCGCAGTGCGGCCACGGCGAATACGCCGAACAGCATTTGCGCCCGCCCGTCGCCGTCGCCGAGGCTCAGAGCCACGAGCAGGGCCATGCCCACGGCCAGCCCGACCTCGGTGAAGGTCTGGGGCAGCAGCCCGATCGCCGTTTCGCGCAGGCGCGTGCGGATCACCTGATCCATCGCCCGGTCGAACTGGCGGAGCATCATCGGGAAGGCATTGTTGATCTCGATGTCGGCATAGCCGCGGAAGGTCTCGGCCACGAGCCGCGCCTTTTCGCGCTGCGCCTTGTTTTCCAGTTCCCCGTAGCGGTTGATGCGGTTGCGCACCAGTCCGTAATAGAGCCAGATCGAGGGCAGGAAGACCGCCAGGGCGAGCAGTGCCGCGAGGGGCGTGTACCACATCAGCGCCCCGAACAGCAGCACGAGCAGCATCGCCTCGGCGGCGATGGCGGCGGCGGGTTTGAGCACGCCCGCCGCGAAGGCCAGGCAGACGACGTTGACGTTGCGGGCCAGTACGGCCGAGTTCGACGCCTTGACGAACGGCAGCCCCCGGTCGTGGTAGGTAACGAGCAGCCGCCGCGAAAGCGTGCGGTAGAGGTCGTAAATATAGGTGCGTTCGACGCGGGCGAGCCACAGCCCGAGCAGGCACTTCAGGACGATCACGCCCACCACAGCCGCGCAGACCGCCAGCGCGAAAGTGCGTTGTGAGGCGAAGCCCAGCCCTTCGTAGGCGCGTGTCAGCACCCCGCCGCCCTCGAGGCTGCCGGGGTCGAGCACCAGCGCCAGCACGGGCAGCAGCATGGCCAGCCCGAGGAAATTCAGCCCTGCGCGCAGCAGGAGCGTGCAGGCGACCCACACTCCCCGGCGGCGGAACGCACGCGGTATGATGCCGATGGTTTCGTTCATCTTATCCTTCCACTTTTTCGATTTCCCCCAGTTTCACGTACCACAGGTACCCTTCGCATTGGGTGTAGCCCATTTGCCGCAGCAGGCCGAGGTATTCGCCCACCTGGCGGCGGTAGCGTCCGGGGTCGCGGCTTCCGAACTTGTAGTCGACGACCACGGCCCGCGTGCCGCGGATCATCACGCGGTCGGGGCGCCGGGTCGACCCGGCGCCGGGGACGATGATCTCGTTCTCGTTGCGCACGCGCTGCCAGCCGCCTCCGAACCATTCGCCCGCGACGGGGTGCGCCAGCACCCGGGCGATCATCCCCCGCAGCGCTTCGGCTTCGCCGGGCGACAGCGTGCCGTCGTCCCGCATCCGCTGCACGGCCTCGTAGATCTGTTGCCGGTCGTCGGCCTGCTCGAACGCTTTGTGCATCAGGATGCCGAAGTTGCGGGGCGAGAGTTCCACCTCGTCCTCCTCCTCGAAATAACGTTGCGAGGGGAGCCTCAGCCGCAGGTCGGCGCGTGCCGTGGGGTAGTTCTCCAGTACGACGTGCACGCTGTCGGATGCTTTGCCGCCGCCGGGCACGGGGCCCGTGAAGCGCCCGAATTCGAACCTTTCGCCTTCCTCGGTCGCGGTGCGGCGCCCTTCGGTGCCGTCGAGCAGCGCTTTGTCGCCGTCGGCTCCGATGCTTTGCAGCAGCAGCCCGCCGACGCTCTTGCCGCCCTTGCGGGGGATGAAGACGTGCAGCGACTCGGCGGCGCGTGTCAGGGCCACGTACAGCAGATTGATGTTGTCGACGTGCGAATAGACCAGCTCGCGGTAGTACTCCGCCGAGAAGCCCGATTCGGCCATCGCCTTCTTGTATTTCACCGGGAAGCGCCCGACGGCGCCGGCATCGCCCTGCGCCTCGGCCCAGACGATGTTCGTCACGTTGCCGCCCGACTTGGGATCGAGCTGCCACGAGCACCAGGGGATCAGCACCACGCGCTTTTCGAGCCCCTTGGCCTTGTGTATGGTCGTGATCTCGACGGTCGTTGCGCTCTCGTCGACGCTCAGCGACCGGTTCTGCCCCTGCTGCTCCCACCAGTCGAGGAACAGCGCGATGTCGGCGATTTTGCTGGCGCAGAAGCCGATGATCTGTTCGTGTATGGCTTGCAGGTAGGCCGTCTGCTGCCTGTCGTCGTGCAGCGCGTGGCGCATGACGATCCGCTCGAACGCCTCCTCGGGCGACAGCAGCCGGATCGAACGGAAAAAGGTGCGTTCGTCCCCGGGCAGCGGGCGGTCGAACCCGCGGCCGAGGTAGTGGTTGTAGACGGCGCGGCTGAGCGAGTCGTCGGGGTTGAGCGACAGGCGCAGCGCCGCGGCGATGAACGAACTGACGGGGGCGTTGCCCACGATCAGCGCTTCCTGCGTCATCACATCGAACCGGTAGCGCGGGTCGTCGTTGCGGCGTTTGAAATCCAGCAGCTCGGCGGCCACCCTGGCGCCGTCGGTCGCCCCGCGCACCAGGATCATGATGTCGCACGGACGGAAACCCTTGTCCAGCACCTCGCAGATGCGCTCCACGACGGGCGGCCGTTCGGCGAAGGTCTCCACCGAAACATAGCCCGGCCTCCCGCCCAGGCGGCGGGGGGTCTGCGCATGTTCGCGGTAGGCGTCGCACAGTGTGTCGCGCAGCCCGGCGGCGGTGCGGGCATCCATGTCGCCCCGCGCCGCGGCTTCGTCCAGCGTCGCGTTGAGCGCCCGGTTGTCGGCTTCGACCACGCGGCCGATGGCCTTGTTGTTGAAATCCACCACGGCGGGCAGGCTGCGGTAGTTTTCCGTGAGGTTGACCAGTTCGGTGCTGTCCGCGCCCAGCGCCCGCTGCGCCTGCGAGTGGAGTATTTTCCAGTCGCCGCCCCGCCAGCGGTAGATCGACTGCTTGATGTCGCCCACGATCAGCACCGAGGTCGCCTCGCTCTGCGCCATGGCGTTTTGCAGCAGGGGCAGGAAATTCTCCCACTCCTTCACGGAGGTGTCCTGGAATTCGTCGATCATGAAGTGTTCGAAGCGGTTGCCGACCTTCTCGTAGATGAACGGCGCGTCGTTGTGGCCGATGAATTCCGAGAGGATGTATTTGGTCTCCGAGAGGAGCATCATGTTTTCCTGGTCGCACATCTGCTGCACCTTGGCATAGAGGTCGGAGAGCAGCGCGAAGCTGCGGTAGTTCTCGCGCAGCAGGTCGCAGGTGTTCCACGCGCGGACGTTCTCATCGTAGAGGCCGCACATTTCGCGCAGCAGGGGTTGCAGCCGGGAACGCAGCCCCTGTGCCGTGCTGCCGGGTTTTCCCCACGCCTCGTCCCTGGTGCAGGCCGCCTCCGCGCGGCTTCCGTAGCGCTCGAAGCTGCCGCCCGCCACGGCGTAGAAATAGGCCGCGAAGCCCGAGCCTTTGTAGGGAAAGTCGGCGACCGAGGCGCCTGCGTCCCCGATGATCCGCACGGCTTCGGCCGCAGCGTCCTGCATCCGTTTTTTGGTCGCCGCGGCGTGCGCCGTGGCTTCGCCCACGATACGCGCCAGTTCCTCGCGCGGGCGGGCCGCCGAGAGTGCGTCCTTGTTTTTCTCCTTGAACAGCTCGCCGCCCAGCGTGAGGATGCCGTCGCGGATGTCCCATTTCTTGCCTTCGTCGATGCGCTCCTGCACGAAGTCCGTGAGCCAGCGCTGCAGGTCGCGGTCGGTGGTGATCTGCTCGATGAGCGTGTCGGCGCTCTTGGTCAGCACCGAGGCCGTTTCGATCTCGACGTTGTAATTGAGGTCGATGCCCAGCTCCTTGATGAAGGCGCGCAGGATGCGCTGGAAGAAGGTGTCGATCGTCAGCACCGTGAAGCGCGAATAGTCGTGCAGGATCTTCGACCGCACCTCCCGGGCGCGTCGGCGCACCGTGGCGGCATCGAGCGACAATTCGCGGCAGAGGTTGTCGAGGTAGGAGCTCGGCTGTCCCGAGGCCAGCAGGTGTATCTCCTTGAGGATGCGCGATTTCATCTCCTCGGTGGCCTTGTTGGTGAAGGTCACGGCGAGGATGTGGCGGTAAATGCCGGGCTGTTCGACCACGTCGCGCACGTATTTGTACGCCAACTGGTAGGTCTTGCCCGACCCCGCGCTTGCATTCAGAATTCTCGCCCTCACTGTCCGAAATGTCGTTTTAGGTAGTAAAAGTACAAAACAAATCCCGAACGGCAAACCGGGGTTCGCAATAATTTTGTATTTTAGCGACGTATTTAAACCTACAATGTATGAAGAAGATGATTCTGAGCGCCGTGATGCTGGTTTTCGCAGCCTCCGGCCGTGCACAGGAGGCGGGTGCCGCAAGTCCTACGGAACATAACGAGTGGCTGACCACGTTCGAGGCCGTCGCGGTGGATGCCGACCTGGATATCAAATTCGTGAAAGTCCCCGACACCGAGGCCCCCAAGATCGTATACGACACGAAAGGTTCCTATACTTCGAAATTCCGCGCCGAGGTGAAGGACAAAACCCTGCGTATCAGCGAGAGGCCCGATTCGCGCCGTCCCGACCGCACCGAGGTGACGGTCTATTACAATACGTTGCAGTCCGTTTCGCTGTCGGGCGCCGCAGCCGTGTTCGAGGGGACGGTGGATGCGGTGCAGCTCGACCTGACGCTGGGGCGCAAGGCGTCGCTCACAGCGGCGTTCGATGTCAAAGACCTCAGGATGGAGCTCACGGGCGGCAGCAGCGCGACGCTCACCGGCAAGGCGAGCTACCTGACGCTGTTCGCTTCGACGGGCAGGGTCGCGGCCTCGGGGCTGGAGGTGATGTCGGCCGAGGTCAATGCCCAGAGCAAGGCCGACGTGTCGCTGTGGATCACCGACCGGTTCATCGGCAAGACCACGACTAACGCCCGTATCACCTATAAGGGGCAGCCTGCCGTCGTGCGCGGCGGCGCCAAGTTCATGGGCGGTGAGATCAGCCACGTAGAATAGTCTCATGGAACAATAATGCGAAGGGGGCTTCCGGATTCCGGGCGGACGATACCGCCGGGAAAGTCGCCGGGGCTGTCCGAACTGCTATGAAGGGATTTCTGGAGGAGGTGGCCGCCGACCTGTATGCGCGCTATGGCGAGGGACTGTCCGATCGGGCGGTGCTCTTCCCGTCGCGGCGTGCGCGGCTGTTTTTCGTCGATGCCCTGGGGCGTATCGCCGGGCGTCCGATGTGGCAGCCCGAATGGGTGACGATCGACGACCTGACGGGTGAAATATCGGGGCTGCATACGGGCGACCGCGTGCGGCTCATCACCGAGCTCTACAAAGTCTACTCGGCCTACCACAACGAACCTTTCGACAAGTTCTATTTCTGGGGCGACATGCTCCTCACGGACTTCGATACGATCGACAAATACCTGATCGACGCGCAGATGCTGTTCCGCAACATCTCGGAGATCAAGGAGATCGAAGCCGATATTTCCTACCTCACGCCCGCGCAGCTGCGCATCCTTTCGTTCTGGTCCTCGTTCGGCGAGCAGGCCGATCTTTCGGAGGAGAAACGCCGTTTTCTGGCGATCTGGAAGACCCTCGGCCCCATCTACCGCCGCTTCCGGGAGCGTCTCTCGTCGCTCGGCATCGCCTACAACGGCATGGTGCAGCGCGCCGCCGCCGACCGCATCCGCGGGGGCGGGTTCGCCTTCCCCGAGCCCCGGCGTTATGTCGTGGCGGGGTTCAACGCCCTTTCCGAGTGCGAGAAGCGCCTTTTCGGGTTCCTCGCCACGGCGGCCGAAACCGATTTTTACTGGGACTACGACTCCTATTATAAGGACGACCCCGAACAGGAGGCGGGTATGTTCGTGCGTTCGAACGTGGCGCAGTTCCCGCCCCGCACGGAACTTCGGCACGACAACATGCGGGGGGAGAAGCAGATCGTGTCGGTCGCCGCCGTCTCGAACGCCGTGCAGTGCAAGTATGCCGCGGCGATCCTCGCCGACCTTGCCCGCCGCCGCAGGGAGGAAGACCCCGGTATCGCCGCGGGCGCCAGGCCCGCGCTGGGCAAGGAGACCGCCGTGGTGCTTACCGACGAGAACCTGCTGCTGCCGCTGCTGTACGCCCTGCCCGCCGACATCGGACGGGTGAACGTGACGATGGGCTTCCCCCTGCGGCAGAGCCTGGCCTACACGTTCGTCGAGCGTCTGGTGGAGTTGCAGAACCACCGCCGCCGCAAGGGCGACGGCTGCACGTTCTACCATGCCGACGTCGCCGGCATCCTCGCACACCCCTATGTGGCCGAGTGCGACGCCGCACTCACGCGCACGATGCACGAGGAGATCGTCCGCGACCGCCGCATTTCGGTCGATGCCGCGTGGCTGGGCCGCAACGAACTGCTGAAACGGATCTTTACGCCCGCCGCGACGTGGCGCGAGTTGTCCGACTACATGCTGGACGTGGTCGCCGCCGTGGCGCGCCAGCCCTACGAGGGTGACGACGCACGGCAGCGGGTCGAATTCCTGGCGGTCATCGCCGAGCAGGTCACCAAGTTGCGCAACTCGCTCGACGAGTGCGATATCGACCTTACGGCCGAGGTCTACACCTCGCTGCTGCGCCGGCACTTGCAGACGCTGCGCATCCCCTTCGAGGGCGAGCCGCTGGAGGGCATCCAGATCATGGGGATCCTCGAAACCCGCAACCTCGATTTCGAAAACGTCATCATCCTTTCGATGAACGACGACAATTTCCCCGGCAACCATATGGCGCAGGCGTCGTTCATCCCCTACAACCTGCGTGCGGCCTACGAGCTGCCCACGCCCGAGCACCACGAGGGCGTCTATGCCTACTATTTCTACCGCCTGATCCAGCGCGCCAAGACCGTCCACATGCTCTATTGCTCGCACGCCGACGACAAGTCGACGGGCGAGCCGAGCCGCTATATCTACCAGTTGGACTACGAGAGCGGCTTCGACGTGCGCAAGGTCGAAGTGGGGGTGGACGTCAACCTGGCCGAAACGGCGCCGATCGAGGTGCCCAAGGACGAAGGGGTGATGGCCCGGCTGGAGCGTTTCGTCGACGCCCAAAGCCCTGCGACGCTCTCGCCGACGGCTTTTTTCCGCTATGTGGCCTGCCCCTTGCGCTTCTATTTCCATTCCATAGCCCGCTTGGAGGCCGATGACGAAATTTCCGAGGAGGTCGACGCCCCGATGTTCGGTACGATCCTCCATGCCGCCGTGCAGACGCTTTACGCCCGCATCGCGGGGGAGGCGCATCCCGGTGAAACCCTGCGTGCGATGATCCGTACGGGCGAAGTGGCGCAGGCGGTCGAGGCGGCCATCAACGAGAACTATTTGCAGGATAAACATGCCACGGCCGAGGATTATTCGGGCAACCTGTTGCTGGTGAAAGACATCGTGATCCGTTACCTGCGGGGCGGGGTGATGCCCTACGACGCTGCGCACGATGCTTTCGCCGTGTCGGGGCTGGAGGAGCCCGTAGCCTATCCGTTCCGCTTCCGCGCGGGCGGGCGCGACCTGGAGATGAAATTCGCCGGCATCGCCGACCGTATCGACACGCTCGACGACGGGGCGCTGAGGGTGGTGGACTACAAGACCGGGGCGCCGCACCTCGAATTCGACGGCGTGGAGAGCCTGTTCACGGGCACGGGCAAACAACGCCTTTCGAACATCCTGCAAACGCTGCTCTACGCGATGATGCTGCACCGGTCGCGCGGCTGCGACGTCGAACCGGCGCTCTATTACGTCCGCAACATGAACCGCCCCGGCTATTCGCCGCAGCTGGACGACAAGCAAACGGGGGTGAAGGGGGCACGCTATACGCTTTACCGCGAGTGTTTCGAGGAACTGCTGCGCGCGCAGCTCGCCGAACTCTACGACACCTCGGTTCCGTTCCGCCAGTGCGAGGATGCCGATACCTGCAAGTACTGCGATTTCAACGTGATCTGCAAGCGCTGACCGGCTGTGTCGTGACGGGGGCGGACGAGTTCCGCTGCCGGATGGTGATTACGCCCGGAGATTACAGGGCTCGGTTGTGGAAGATCGGCCGGATGGATGCGGTCGGGGACGGCGCGGAGGAATGAGTGCGTCCGGCAGCGGGTGCCGGGTGCCGGGAACGGCCTGGGCGGCGATGGTCAGAGCGTTACCCTGAAATAGGCCGCTCCGCTGCGGCGGGCCGCTTCGAGCCCGATTTCGGAGTCCTCGAAGATCAGCGTTTCCTGCGGCGTGCAGCCCTCGCGGCGCATGGCCTCCAGGAAACAGTCCGGGGCGGGCTTGCTGTGCTCGACGTCGGCGCCCGAGAGTATGCCGTCCACGGAGCCGTTCGGCCCTTCGCCGGGCTCGGGGGTGACTGTTGCGTGTGCCGGCGTACCTGCATCTATCGTTGCCGTGCCGGCTGTCCGGAGCCATGCCTTATCCGCACCTGCCAAGTCTCTGCCCGCCGCACCCGAGGTTGCCGCACCCGTGCTCCCCGTCCGCTGTCCCGCGACCGTGATCCCCAGGTGGCGCATGGCATTGTCGATGTTGGCGCGGCTGCCTGTCGATACGATCCATACGCGGCCGCCCTGCGCCCGGAACTGCCTGCAGAACTCCCACAGCGGGCGGTTGAGCCGCACGGTGTCGAAGAACGCGGGGTAGAGCGCGATCTTGCGCAGCCGCAGCCGCTCGCGCTCCCCGGGGTCGGCGATGCCGTAACGGGTCAGGAACTCGTTGCACCGCATACCGAAATACTTTGCCGCATACTCCTCCTCGGTGAGCGTATAGCCCGCCTCGCGCAGTGTGGCCACATAGGCGAGCGTATTGGCGCGCCGCGTGTCGGCCAGCGTGCCGTCGAAGTCGAGCAGGATGAGTCGGATTTGCATGACGGGCTACTTTTTCCCGGCCAGTTCGTAACTGCGGGCGATCAGCGGGGCGATTTCCCCGAAGGGTACGCTGCCGTCCAGCCGTACGGTGAGCCACGTGCGTTTATTCATATGGTAACCGGGGAAATAATGTTCGAAGTCCAGCGACCGCGCCATGGTCTCCGCATCGGCCCGGATGTCGAGAATCTCTGTCCGTCCCTCGTCCGCGAGGCCGAGTTTGCCGGCCTGCACCGTCAATATCACGGCATACCATTTGGCGTTGTCCTGCCGCCGGAAAACGGCGTAGTCCGGGAATTTCTCCCAGAGGAACTCCGGTTCGCCGCCCCATGAGGCACGGATATGGCGGATTGTGCGGAGCGTTTCTTCGCTGCGGAAAATTTCTTCGCGCGCAAAGCCGAAATCCTTTGTCCAGTCGTTTCCCATCTCCTTTGTTTTTAGTCGAACGACTGCATGCCCGACTGCGCGATGCGCATCAGGCGCTGGTATTCGGTGGGGGTGAGTTCCATGAAGAAGTAGTGGATCGGATCGACGCGCATGCCGTTCAGCCGCACTTCGTAGTGGAGGTGGGGCGAGAGCGAAAGGCCCGTGTCGCCCGAGAGGGCGATGATCTCGCCGCGGCTCACGCGCTGGCCCTTGCGGACGTTGATCTTCGAGAGGTGGCTGTACGAAGTCTCGTAGCCGTTGCCGTGGTCGATCACGACCGTCTGCCCCGACGTGGAGTTGCGCAGCGCCACGTCGCGCACCACGCCGTCGGCCGTGGCGAAGACGCGCGACCCCTCGGGGATGGTGTAGTCCACGCCCTGGTGCGATTGCAGGGTCTTGTAGAAGGGGTGTATGCGCATGCCGTACGAGGCCGTGAGCAGCGTCAACTGCTTGTTTATCACGGGCTGGATGGCCGGGATGTTGTTGCAGCCGCTGCCCGCCGAGTCGATGAGCGCCTGCAGGTCGAGGTACGAGGCGTTCAGCTCGTCGAGCCGCTTCTCCATGTCGGCGACCCGTTCGCGCAGTTCGAGCTTGAGCCGCCGCGACGAACGGTTGAAGATGTTTTCGTAGGTGACGGCCTGCCGGCGTTCGTATTCCGAATCGAAGTCGTAGGGATCCGATTCGAAGAGGATGCGGAAGACGTTGCGGTCGCGCGCGGAGAGGTTGTGCATGACGGTCGTGAGCGAGTCGTACCGCTGGGTGAGTGCGGCGTATTCGCGGCGCAGGCGGTCGGTCGAGTGTTTGAGCTCGTACTCCACGGGGGTGTCGAAGAAGAGCGAGAACCCGACGTAGTAGAGCACGGCGACTCCGGCCCACACGAAAAAGTGCACCGTCGCGCGTATGATGTTCTGTTTGCGGCGCTTACGCCTGCGGAGCCGCTCCAGGTCTTTCTTTCCTGCCATGTCAGAGCTTTTCGAAGTTCGTATCGCGCATCTTCTCCATGAGTGCGTCGTATTCCGCGGCGGTCATGTTGCGGTTGAAATAGTTGATCGGATTCACCGGCATGCCCTTGTGGATCACCTCGTAGTGGAGGTGGGGGCCCGAGGAGATGCCCGTGTTGCCCGTTTCGGCGATGACCTGCCCGCGGGCGACCCGTTCGCCCGGCTGCACGAGGATTTTGCTCAGGTGCGCGTAGCGGGTCTTGTAGCCGAATTCGTGGTTCAGCAGCACCATGCGCCCGTATCCGCCGTTGCCCCCCGAGGAGGCGACCTCCACCACGGCATCGCCCGTGGCGTAGACCGGCGTGCCGCGGTCGCAGCCCAGGTCGATGCCCTTGTGGGGGCGGATATACCCCAGCACGGGGTGCATGCGCCGCATGTTGAAGGCGCCGATATGGTCGTTGTGCAGCGCTGAGCGGTCGATGGGCCATATGGCCGGGATCGCCGACGACATTTTCTCCTTGTCGCGGGCGAATGCCTGCAATTCGTCGAACGACACCGATTCGAGGTAGAGTATGCGGGCCAGCGCATCGAGCTGTTTCCAGGTGCCGACCATCAGCGGGGCGAAGTCGTCCCCGGCCATCGCGGCGTATTTGGTGTCGGGATAAGGCTGCCACACGCCGTCGAGGGTCATCGTGTCGGTCGAGAAGAGCGAGCGGTAGACGTAGTTGTCGCGGTGGCGGATTTCGTCCACGCGCCGCTGCGAGGTGCGGATGCGGTCTTGCAGGATGCGGTACTTGATCACCAGGTCGCGGTTGTCGCGGATGATGCGGTACATCTTGGGGGTGTAGAAGAAGTACGAGAAGAGCACGTTGGCGATCGAGACGAGGATGAAGCCGATGAGTATTTTCCGGATCAGGCGGTAGGTGCGCAGGCGGAAAGGTGCCGTGACCACGTCGCGCGTCAGCGCCTGCGCTTCCTGTGTCAGCGCCTGCGTGTCGAATCTCTGCCCTTTTTGCTTCATTGCGGAAAAAACTCCGGTTAATAGGATGCAAATTTAACTTTAATTGTGTAATTTTGCAACCCGAAATCACAAACGTGGAAATCGGATAAAATCTTATATATGGAATCGAATAAAATTCGCCGGGCCTTTCTGGACTTCTTCGAGAGCAAGGGCCATGTGATCGTGCCTTCGGCACCGATGGTCGTCAAGGGGGATCCCACGCTGATGTTCACCAACGCGGGCATGAACCAGTTC
>ERZ773228.3013-NODE-3013-length-14477-cov-3.379836_pt1 | contig 14477 bp, 5 predicted proteins | sample MGYA00580524_ERZ773228 | MGnify/ENA primary metagenome ERZ773228 (study PRJEB29015, sample SAMEA2737768) | human gut metagenome | biome: human gut; feature: human-associated habitat; material: faeces | place: China | collected 2012 ... | reverse complement strand
GGATGTCTTTGCTTGCGTAGCCCATGGATCGTCAAACCTCTTTTCGCGCCGGGGCGTTTCCAACCGCCCTGCGGCGTAGATATTCTTTGCGGCGGAGTGAATTTTGAACACTTCCCACCTGTTTGATACTACTTTACCACATTGTTGTGGAAATTTAAACAGTTTTTTTAGATTTTTTGTAAAAAATTTTAGGCAAAAGATTGTGTAAAGTGTAAAAAAAGAGCCGCGCACCGGCGCGGCTGGGAAAATTGCTTATTTCTTCGTTGTTTTTTTGCGGCGGCGGGCGCGTCCGCTGTCAGCCTTGATCTCCGGCACATAGACATTGTAGCTCAGCAGATACCGGCCGTGGGCGGGCACGCGGTAGAAGGCCGCCTTGATGCGCTCCAGCGGGCTGGAGCCTGTCTCGGCCGCGCTGCCGCTGAGCATGATGACATACTGCATATCGCTGTAGCGGGCGGCCACATCACACTGGCGCAGCGTGGTGTGGATCAGCTCGCCAAGCTGCTCCACCATAGTGGCGGTCTCGGCAGGCTCGGCATTCTGGCCGGGGGCCACCGTCACGATGGCCAGAAACACCGGCAGACCGTAGCGGGCCTGCACACCGCGCAGCACGCGGTAGGTCTCCTTAAAGGTGTCAAAGTCGCAGAGGCAGGCGCCGGTGTTTTCGGTGTCGGGCAGGGCGGCGGTCAGGCGGGAAAGCTCGCTCTCCATGTTGCGGTCTGCCTGGCGCATCTGGCGGTAGGCAGAGCCGGCGCGTCCCGGGTCAATGGCATGGTGCAGGCAGCCCATTGCGTTGCCACGGCGGGCAAGGTCCCGTGCCTCGGTGTGGCGGCCCAGCGATTCCAGCGCCACGATTTCCTCCAGATAGAGGCGCTCCTCGTAGGGGTCCAGCTCAAGCGCGTGGGCACACAGCGATATAATGCGGCCGCTTTCGCCCCACTTTTTGCAAAGCTCCAGCAGGCCCAGAATGGCCGTGCGGTACTGCCCGTGCAGCCGGACGCTGACGCTCTCGACCCATGGCTCGGTGGCAAACTGGGGCAGCAGACGGCCCTTGTACAGGTTGACGATCTCCTCATACAGGCGGCCGCGGCTTTCGGGGTCGGCCTCGCTGCGGGCCTTCTCGGACAGGTCGCTGACCTCAAACACATCCACGCTGCAATCCAGCGCGGGGTTCCACTGGTAGCTGCCGCGGCTGGTCTGGATGCAGCCCTGCAGCTCGGTCAGGCCCTCGGCCTCGATCATATTGCGGAAGCGGTGCAAAATCGCGCGCAGCGCCATATCCGGGTTGGTCGAGCGCTCGCCCGCCCACAGCGTATCGGTGATGGTCTTGTGGGACACCCGCTCCCCGCGCTGCAGCACAAGGTACTGCACCAGCGCCGTTGCCTTGCGGGACTGTGCCAGCTGGGCCAGCACCGGCCTGCCGTTTACGCGGATCTCAAAATCGCCCAACATTCTGATTTCGACTGTTGCCATGTGGTATTCCTCTCTGCTCTATACAACGGGGCACAGCGCCCCACCCTCCTCATATCGTTTTATAGTATAACAAAAATCAAGAGGTTTGTCCAGTATAACACGGGATGTTCTTGCTTGGGCGGTGCTTCAGGACACCGCCGGGTTGCTGCCGTCCCAGCTGCCGGGTTCCTCGATATACACCGGTGCGCCCGGCAGCGGCACGATCGCCTTTTGGGTACAAAGCGGCACAGCCTTGCCCTGTGCGTCCTTCTGGGCCACGGTCAGCACAACGGTCAGTGCCGTGACATGGGCGTATTTTTCCCCCTCGGCCTTGGTATAGCTGCGGGCGTAAAACTGCAGGTCACTGATAAACATCCCCATGTAGGCGTCCTTGGGGTAGGCTGTCGTGTAGGCGTAGGCAACATAAGGCAGCTTCGTTCCGCTCTCTAATGTCACCTCATGCTGGGGCTTATAGATGTTTTTTTCCTGCAGATAGAACCGCATGTGCAGGTAACCGTCCAGCTCGTTTGCAGCATCTTGGGTCAGCAGCGGCGTTCCGTCCGCCTTTGTCAGCGCCGGGACCTTATCCTTGTCGATCAGCTCAATATGATTGGGATAGACGCTGAACTCCAACGCCGTACCGCTGCTGACACCGGTTTTTTCTTTGAACACCGTGTCCAAATCACTGTCTGTTGCGCCGTCCGCAAAGCGGATATACCCGTTAGCGCTCAGCAGCTCGCCGCGGATGGTCTCGATCAGCGCATCGGCCAGATTCTGGGCGCGGGTCTGCTGCTGCACCTGCATATACGCCTGCGCGCTGGGCTGTATCAGCGTGACAGCCGCAAGCGTAAACAGCGACAGCAGCACCATGCAGACAACAAGCTCGACCAGCGTTGTTCCCCTTTTGTTTTTCAGCACTCGCATCATGGTGTTCCCTGTCCCCCGCTGGTATTTGACTGGCCCTTGCTGTAACGGTGGAAGGTGTAGGTCTCATCCGTGCCATCCTCCGAGGCCTTTGCCTCAAGCTTTTGCTTTTGGACATTCCCAACAACAAACTGTGCGCCCGTACCGGTAAAGGTATAGCTTGCAGTGCCGCCGTCATTCACCCATTGGGGCTTTCCATCTCCGGCGGGGTACAGCTTTTCGCACTGCGCATAGGCCGTCTGGCGGATCGTTTCCGCCTTCAATGACATGGTGCGCGCATAACGCAGGGACACCACGAACAGCGCCGTAAACATAAGCAGCAGCACAAGGGAAACGATCACTTCCACAATCGTTTCTCCGCTTTGATTTTTAAGGTATCTCGACATAGCCGCTCCTTTCCGGGTCATTGGCGCACAAATTTGCTGCTCTTTGTCTGGTTCAGGTCATAGTGAATCTTGATTTCGGTATCATCATCCTTGCGCAGTGTATATGTGCTATCAACATCCGTGCGTTTAAAAACGAGTTGTTGATTCGTTTCATTTTCGCCAACCTTGGTCAACTGATAACTGCTATACCGGGCCGTATCCGTGCCAATCGTATAGTACGCCACTTTACATGTGCTGGTGTGCTGGTAGCTCCTTGTGTAGGAGAACTTCTCGCTCCCTTGCTTTGCAGTCACCGTCACCTCCACAACATAATCCGACAGTTCCTTATCTTTAAAGCTGTCAAGCTGGCCGTTAAGTGCAGTAATGTCATAGCCCTTTGTTGCCAGCGCTGCAACATACTCGCTTTTATCCACCTCGTCAGCCGGCGTCTTTTTGAGCGTGATCTCCAGCCCGCTGCTTTCGTCCGCAAAGGTATGCTCTGTGGCATCACTGTAGGTAGTCTGCAAAAGGTAGGTTTTGTCAATGAACGCTGCCAGGCTGTCCGCCTGCGCACTGCCCGCTGCCGTGCTGTAGCCGGTCAGCTGGTCATCCAGCACATCGGAAAAGCTCGTTGCAAGGGTATACACCTCCTGCTCTATCAACTGGCGGTTCGCGTTCGCCGTCAACACAGACGCCGCATAGACCAGCGCCGCAGACAGCGCCGCAAAAACCGCGCCGATACACAGCACAAGGATCATTGACAGTCCCTGTTGATTTTGCATGATACCGCGGGCTTTTCTGCCCATAGGTATACCCTCCTTCATTGTGTTATCCCACTGCAGGCAGCTCCTCTTTCTCAGCTGCAGCCGTTTCGGGCGTTGCCCGCAGGGCACGCGCCGCCCGCAAAACCGGTGGCGCTGCGGCAGGGCTTTGCTCTGCTGCAGCGTCCTGCGCGGGCTGCTCCTCTGCTGTCATGGTCAGGGCGGCAGCTGTACCGTCATTCGGCACAGTCAATTCCAGCTTTTCAGACTGGGTGGTCTTTTCCGCATCGCCCTCGGCCAGCACAGTAACCTTACCGGTAATGCGCTGGCGTGTATCGTCCTTGTGCAGCAGATCGACAAGGTCAGGCAGCGTTACGCGGTAGCCAGGCTCACCGTCACGGTCAAGGTATTCCAGCGTTGCAAAGGTTTCGAGCTTATAGCGCGGCGTACCGCTGGCGTCCTTCAGCTCATAATGGCCCTCCAGCGTCACATGGTTCGTTGTAAGTACGGGATTCTTGTCCTTGTCAAGGACTGCCTCGCCATCCTTGTTCGTCTTGACCGTAGTGGTCAGATCATAGAATGTGCGCCCGTTTTCTTCGGTCGGCAGGATCGTGATCGTATAGGCAGTATCCTTTATTATAACAACCTTTGTCACAGACAGGATTTCCCCGCACTTGGTTGTGATCGTACCGTCCTCGTCCATTACATTCCGCTCGGCCACAGTAAAGGTGATCTTGTCGGTTGTGTTGCCATCGGCAGAAGCGATCTCCAGTTGATACTTGTCTGCCAGACCTTCCCCTGTTTCCTTGCTGTAGTTTACGGCGTTCCATTCCACTGCAAAGCGAGAAATATCCGCCTCTGTGCTTGCGGGCGTCCATGGCGTCTCACCGTCAGCGCCGAACAGCTGCAGGGTTGCCTTGGAATCTACAGTTGTAAAGGCGTTCTGGTTCGTCTGCGGTGCATCCAGCTTGATTTTGGGCAGCTGCATCTGGGTGGGGGTTGCCTGCGCACTGTCTGCAACATAGTAGTACCAGTTGGAGCTGGCGGTTGTGCCATCGGTGGACATGCTGCGCAGGGCGGGCAGCAGCCAGTAACCGGCATACTCCGGCTTCATGGTAAAGCTTTCATCGCCAAGCGCAAACGCTGCGCCGCCCGCTGTTGTTTCTGCCTGTGCGCCGCCGTCCATCTGGCCTTCCGGCAGCAGGCGCAGCACGCGGCCGGTCGTGTCGGCCAGCATTGCATTCAGCGCGTCCGTCAGGTCTGCCAGCTTTTGGGCCTTTGCATCGGGCGTCTGCTCCTTCTGATAGTTGTTCGCCAGATCAGCAATTTGCTTGTAATCCTCGGCATTCTTAAAGAGATAGCCCATGTAGTAGTAGCTGCTGCCGCTGCTGCTGTCTTGAACCGTCAGCGTCAGCTTCTCCCCGGTCAGGAACTGGGTCTGGCTCGGCGTCTGGTAGCTTAGCGCGGCTGTGGTCACAACGGGCGCAGCAAGGCGCTTTTCTACAACCAGCAGGTTGCTGTACTCACCGTTCGGGCTGCAATACTTCGATTCGTCAGCCGCATTTGCTACGACATAGAACCGCAGGGTTGCACCCTGATACTTCTCAAGGTCAACGGTGCAGCTGTTTTTCGTGATGCCCGGCCAACTGGCAAGCGGCGTCCAATTTTCGCCCTCACCCTTTTCTGCGTACAGGGTATATCTCACCGTGTTCTCGCCTTTGGCGTCCGCACTTGCGGGCCAGGTGATGTCGTAGTTCAGTGCATTGGCGCTGTTGTCGTTGGTGCGCATGATGCTGTTGACCTGACCTACCGCAGACAAGCGCTGCTGAACCGTACAATCTGCCTCGCCCGCCAGACCGATTGTATGGGTGTCCCCATCGCCCGGCTTGCGGGTGACATGCAGCCGCACCTTATCATAGCGCCAGCTGCCGCTTGCAAGGTCATCGTCCACGCAGAGGGTCAGGGTATAGGTGCCGGTTTTGGCGTCAAATTCAGTTTTATCCGCCAGCGACACGCCGTCCTTCAGCTCGATTTTTTCCTTGCTCGCGATTGCGGTGGTTTCGCCGTCCTTTTGGGGCAGCAGACCGTATAGGGTGACATCGTAGGCATGTTCTGTTGTATCTGGCGTGTTGCCGTCCGCATTGTACTGCGTCCATGTGAAGGTATAGTTCAGCTTGTTGTTTCCGTCCACATTGCTCGTGGTTTCGCTGCTTACCGTGGGGGCTTTCAGAAGCGTGAGGTTGAGGTCATCCTTGTGAATCTGCTTTGCAGCCATGTTATACCACGAATCTCGGCTCGCAAAGAACTGCAGCGGGGTCAGGTGGTAATAGCTGAATTTGCCGTCCGCACCGCGCACGATCTCGATGCCGTTGTTCCAGCTGACGGGGTTATTGTTACTCTTTTCAATAGCCTCCAAGGCTTCATCTGCGGTGATTTCCCAGCGGGTCACGACCTGCGGGTAGCCGGCATCAATAGGCACAGAGATGACCTTCAGGTCGGTGTAGCTGCCGTCAAAGACCACGGCGGGCAGGTTGCTCAGCACAAATTCCGTGCCGCTGCTGTAGACCGGCTTTTCCACCGCAGCAAGCGTCACATACTGGCCGTTCAGCGGCTTTGTGTTGGTTGCTGCTGTACCCTCTGCCGCATTGCTGATTGTTTCGTCACCGTTGTATTTACCCACCAGCATAACGCGGTAGTTCGGCACGGTGTTGAAGATCGTATCTGCGGTAAATTTCAGGTTCACGGTAATCGACAGATCATCCGCCGTGCTGCCGGTTATGACCGGCTCTCTTATAGACGCCTTACCGTGGACAAGGCCGCTGTTGCTACCTTTATCCCCGCTATAGTATGTCTTGGGAATACCGATCTCCTCGTCATAGCGGGCAGACTCCATCCATGCACCTGTTGCACCTGTACCCGGGGTTGCCGTGGCGCGCAGGCGGGTGGCCGAGCCAAGACCTTCTGTTATCAATGCCTCGGTTTTGTTTTTATCCAGCGTAATCTTCGTACCGGATTTGTTCATCAGGTAGGCGGTTACTTTCCAGTCACCCGCATCTTTGTAATCGCTTGCGTTTGTCAGCACAAGATACTGGCCGTAGGCCTGTCCGTTGCTGGGCTGTTTTTTCAGGCGGATCTCCAGCTTCGGGGTGGGCAGGGGGCGCACGAAGTACTGCGGGTCAGACTTTACCTCTGCACCTGTGGCGGTTCCGTTCACGGCCTTTACACCGACACAGAATTGGCTGTTGCCAATAGCTTTCGCCAGCGCATCATCCGCGTCAAACAGATAGCGCGTGCCGTAGACCTTTATGTCTTTGTAGTTTTCCAAAGCAACAGTGTTCGCACCGTCAACCTTATACAGCGTTACCAGATAATGGCTTACATTCTGTATCTCGTTCTGCGGGAAAATGCCCTCTGTGGCCGCGGCCGTCCATGTCACCTCATAGCGGCCATAGACAGCGCTGTCAACGTTTTCATGTTGGACTTTTACATTAGAAACCGTCCCGGGGCTGAACTTGTCCAAAACTTGCGTATAGTAGTTCTGGATCAAGTCGTCCGTGATGTCCTTCATACTCGGGGCTTTACTGTTGTCTGTATCGCCGTACCACAGCAGGATGGTGGCAAGATTCTGTTGGTTGATATCCTCCGTGTACTGGCTGTTGGAATCATAGAAAATCGTAGCCAGTTTTTGTTCAGTGGTTGCAGGCTGTTCAGTGGTTACAGGCTGTTTTATGTAACATTTTGTAGTATCAACCGTATTCAAATTCCGATCAAACATCATACCTGCTGCAAAGAAACTGTTTCCGCTCTCTATGGAGTTATCAATACCCGCATACAGCCGTGTACCATATTTATAGTGGTCACCACAAGGCTCACCGTATGTTTTTCCACTGTTAACAGTTGTCTTGTTGCTTGGTTGACCTTCCGTAAGCTTCAGCAGTGCCGCTATCTTCTTTTCTTCAAAGCTGTTTTCGTCCATAAAGTAGTTGCCGTAGGCCACGATGTTTTCACTTCTACGGTTCATCGCAATGGGTGCGTTATTGGTACTAACCGTATTTTTATACAGGGCAAAACAATTCGTCACTGTGGTGGATGCACTCGTTGCACTGCCATTGCCACGGTTGCCGCAGATACCTGCAAACAAGTTGATATCGCCTGATTTAAGTGAAATTGTAACATCCGTAGCGTAGTTACGGCAGCGGTCAATATAAACCTCGACCTTATTCGGAATTTTTGTTCCACCGTCACCAAATGGTCCCAGCCAGCCCATGATGCCGGCTGCCAGCGACTCGCACTGCATCGTAACATCGCCGTTCACGCAATCGACAATGTTGATGCGCAGATAGTCATTTGTACCGTCCGCCATGACCACCTTGCCAAGGATACCGGCAACATCGTTGGCGCCGTGCTTTTTGTCACCCTCCCAATTTCCGCTGGATAGAATATCGCCGTGGTTCTGGCAGGAGAGGATATTTGCCGTGCCGCCGGGGGTGGGCTGGTCAAAAAAGCCCACAATGCCGCCGACCGTGCCCGAACCGCCGCCACAGTTGGTATTGGTGTTAAGGCTGCCGAAGTTGAAGGATTTTTCAATCGTGCCGCCGTTTTTCAGCCAGGAGGCAATGATGCCGCCGATATAGTTGGAGCCGCTGTCAAACACAGTGCCAAGGTTCACACACTCGCTGATGACCCACTTGTCATCGGCCGTGTTCTGCTGCACGCCGATCACACCGCCCACATAGGCAATATTTTTGTTGTCTCTATAGGTCGTGTCATCGTCATTTTTATTGCTGTCTGTGCGGGTAAAGCGGCGCACGGCGGCGCAGTTGACCAGCAGCTTGACCTCGCCGGTTGCCTCGTTCATGCCGATCATACCGCCGATTTTGGATTCATCGGTCGTGTTATCGCCGTAGACAAACCACTTACCGGTTGCCGCGCCTGTGATCGTGCCGTTGACGGTGTTGAAGCCTGCCACGCCGCCCAGATAGCCGCTGGATTTTCCGTTTGCAGCAGTTGTACCGCGCAGACCGACCAGCAGGTCATTTTTGGCAAGGCCGGTGGCGGTGTAGACTTCGCTGTAGTTATTCGGGGACACCGTATCAACGCCTTTAAGGTCGTTATAAGTATTGCCTTTCAGGGTGCTGATCATGGTATTGACAGCATCATTTTCATCGGCTACTTCTTCAATTTTTTCAGTTTCTCCATTTTTTCTTTCCACTTTGCCGTCCAGCAACATGCTGACCCGGTCAAACATTGTTCTTTCACAATTTACGCCATCGACCTGATAGGTAAATTTATCCGTAAATGCCGCACCACTGCCGCTGCTGCTAATACTGCCGTTGTTTGCGCCTGCCACGCCGCCCACAAAGCCGTAGCGCGCGGTGATGATACTGCCGCTGTCCTTCGCTGTGGCAACATAGCAGGATGTAATGGTGCTGTTGTTACGGCCCGCAATGCCGCCCACGCTGCTGGCGCTTTTCAGCTTTTCCGCATAGGTCTGGCTGTCGCTCAAGCCCGAGGCACCCATCACCTGCAGCTTGATTTGGGGCACACTGCACCCATCAACCTTACCATTGTTCAGGCCGACGATGCCGCCCACGGTGTCCAGCACATTGGCTGCGCCCGTGGTGATATTTGCCGCAGTATCAGCCTTGCCCAGCGCGCCCTGATAGGTACACTTTAACAGAGTGCCGTTGCCGGCATTTTCGCCGGCTACGCCGCCCAGATTCTTGTATTTATTCAGATTGTCTGTAATGTTCAGTGTAACATTTGTTTCGCTGATTGTTGCGCCCTGCATATTGACGCCCGCCGCACCGCCAAGGCTGATGCTGTCTGCCCGGGCCGTAAGGCCGTTGAGCGCCAGTGCAGGGCTGCTGACAGTACACTTATCAATCGTACCGGCATTTTTGCCTGCAATGCCGCCTACATTGGTGGCCGGGCCATGGAAAGCGATGTTGGCGTTTTCTTTAAGCATAACACCGCTGATCGTTGCACCCGCATTGTTGATGGCCGTGACCGCGCCGATGCTTTCCCCGGCAAAGGTAATAGTACAGCTGCCGACAGTGCCGCCCGTGATGGTGCCGAAGTTATTGGCCGCAATGCCCGCCGCATCGCACTTGGCAACGCCGATTTTGACGCCATTATCCACGCTGGCGTTTATAATTTGGGCGCCTTTTTCATTGCTGCCTGCAATACCGCCCGCATTGCCGTTGGTGGCATATACCGTGTAGTTGTTTCCGTTCGGCTTCGCATTGTTGGTGCAGCGTGTAATCGTGCCTATCTGCCCGTTAGTGCCAGCCCTATTGCTGCCCGCAATACCGCCTGCAAACTGGTCATTGGCGCGCACACATGCCCCATCAACCAGCGTCACACCGGTAATATTGGCATAGTTTGCACCGGCTGCGCCGCCTGCGTAGTTCTTGGTGGCCGTGACGGTGCCTGTCACATTGCCGCCCTCAATGCTGGCTGTTGTGGCGTTGCGCGTGTTGTTGCTGCCCGCAATGCCGCCTGCATAGCTTTCTGCCGTAATGTTGACCTGCAGGGTTGTGCTGCCCAATGCGATGTTGCCGCAGTTTACGCCTGCAACACCGCCCGCGCACTCGTTTGCCTGCACCGTAACGGGGATCGTATTATCGGAATTGTTATAACTTATGCTCGCACCTGTCAGGTTCAGGCCCGCCACGCCGCCGATGATGTACCGACCGCGCACGGTGATGCTTGCTGCCGGGGCCGAGTCCGTGACCGTCCCGTTGTTGATGCCGACGATGCCGCCAAGGTAGGCATAGCCGTCCTGCTGGGTGCCCAGTGTGGCGTAGGTATGGCAGTTTTTGATGCTGCCGCCATTCCAGCCGGCGATGCCGCCCGCCGCGCTCTTGTGGGAGACAATGCCGTAGTTGGTGCAGCCTTCCAGCGTTGTGTTTTGGGTCACACAGCCGATGATGCCGCCCGCCATATAGCCGCGGGCATCTTTACCGCCAGCATAAGCGTTATAGTTAAAGCTGTTGTTATAGTCCTGCAGGCTGACACCGCTGCCGAGGGTGCCGGTCTCGCCCCGCATTTTCAGGCTGCCGACCGATGCCGCATTGCTTTGGCTGCCGTTTGTTGCGCTGCGGATGGTCAGGCGGGTTTCTGCATCGTTATAGCCAACAATGCCGCCCACATAGGCGTTGACCTCCAGATTAAACTGGTTGGCCGCGCCGTTGAGGTTCATCTCTTTGTCACTGCGCGGCAATGTATTGACCGTCACAAGGCCTGTTTTCTCCGCCACGGCGGGCAGAATCGTTGTCAAATCGTTCGAGGCCGATGCCAGCAGGCAGTTATAGCCGATGATGCCGCCCGCCAGACCGTCGGCCTTGATGCGGCCCGCCTTTGCGGTGGTTGTAAATCTGCCGACCGTGCCGCCGGATGTGGCGGATGTAATGGTAAACGCCGTTCCGTCCGTGCCGGCCACCGGCATGTTAGCGCCGATGACACCGCCCACGCAAAGCGTGCCGCTGATTTCCGTCACCTTTATATCGGCCGCGGGCAGGGCCGGGGCAAGGTTCAGGCCGATCATACCGCCGACCGCCTTGCCGCCCACGACCTCGCCGCTGACGGTCAGCAGCGAGGTGCTGGTATTTGTAATTTTCGTCGTTGCATCGTTGCAGCCGACCAGACCGCCGACAAAATCATTGCCGCAGATGACCGCGCCGATCTGCACCGTGGTTGCCTCATTGTCCCATGTAAGCACGGCATTTTTGCCGTTGCGGCCGACCAGACCGCCCACATAGTCCGCGCGGGTGGTCTTTTCTTGATTGCTTGCATCTTTATAGATGCTCAGCGCCTGCAGCAGGGCGCTGCGGCTGCTGTTGGTGGCGGTGTCCGAGGCCATGCTGCTGACACAGTTTTGAATGGTGGCAGTTGTATTTGCTGCGTTGGTGCTGCCCCAATCGGCATCATTCAGGCCCGCAATACCGCCCACATAGGCCGCATTTTTGCCAAGGCCCGCCACAAGGCCGCTGTTGGTAACGCCGCTGACCGTGCTTTGGCTGCCGTTGACCGACACAACACCGCCCACATAGCGGTTGCCCAGCACGGTGCTGCTGTTGCTGCCGCCGGTTATTTCAAGCTGGCTGCCGCTGAAGCCGCCCGCCATGCCGCCGACAAAGCAGCGGCCCAGCACATAGCCCTTTTGCGTGGTGCAATTATCCAGCTTACACCCGCTGGCAAAGCCCACCAAACCGCCGACAAAATCACCCTTGAGCGGGCTGTCATCGGTGAGTGCGCCATCGTTAGCATACCCGCCCTTGACGGCGGTTTTCAGCTGTGTTTCGGTCATATCGCGGCGGGTGGTGCTGGTGCTGCCGCTCAGCGTGACATCTTTGCAGTAGCCCGCAATGCCGCCGAAGAACTGGCCCAGCACACGGCTGTTTTCGCCAAGGTAGTTGACGCCCACGCTGACCGTACCCTCGTTCTGAAGGCCGGTCAGGGGGTCAGTTGTATTGCCGCTGTTATAAAGATTGCCTACAACACCGCCCGTAAAGGCGCTGCCGATGACGGCGGCCTTGTTGGTTATGGTTTTTTTATTGATGGGGTCTGCCTCAAGCTTCAGGTTGGCGGCATCCATCGTGCCGACCACACCGCCCACGCCGATGCTGCGCCAGATCGAGTTTTGCCCGCTGGCGGCTGCGGCGTAGCGTGCCTGTTCCGTAAGGGTTTTGTCCGCAGCTTTGGGGCTGTTGTCCTGCAGCAGACCGGCTACCGTCACATTGGCATCCACCGTCAGCGTGGAAATTGTTTGCGTCTGGCCGTTTTTGGGTATGGCAACGCCCACGAGGCCGCCAATGCCGCGCGGCTCGTTTGTATAATAGGCTGTGCCACTTACTGTTGTGCGGGCTGTCGCGGTGGCGGTATCGTCAAAGGGCAGCATTGCCAGCACCTGCGCGGAAACCGCATTGTTTTTGCCGTGGGTCAGGGTGCATTTTTCCAGCGTGCCGGTGTTGACGCCGCACAAAGCACCGACCGCGCGGATGTCGCGGTACGCGCTGTCAGTTGTTTCCAGCGGCTGCAGGGCTGTGGTCCCGGTCAGCGGCAGGGTGCCTTCTGCGCGGGCAACGACCTCAACATTGACCTGCACATCGGCATCGCGCAGGGTCATGTTTTTGATCGTGCCGTTATTCTCACCCACAAGGCCGATGTAGCGGTCAAGCAAATTTTCGTTTTTCTGTCTGCCGGTCCGGGAGACAGAGCTCCCGCGCAGCTGCAGGTTCATGATAGTGATATTTTTGCCGTCCAGCGTCACATTTTTTGGCAGGGTCAGAATGGTCGGCCACGCCACGGCCTCCTCTGCCGAGGGGACCTTGGCCTCTGGCGGGAAGTTTTTGCCCTGCGCCGGGCAGTAGACCGTAACGCTGCCGCCGGTCCAGTTCAGGCCGGTGGCGCCAAGGCTCTGCGCGGCAAGGGTGTAGGCGGCGGCAGTCTGGCCGGACGCCCAACTGTCCGCCCAGCGCAGGTTGTACAGATGGCGGAAATAGGTAAGCTCGCCCTCAGTGGCTGTTGCCTCCTTTGCAAAAAGGCTGTTTTCCACATTGGTGTCAGCAGGTGTGCTGGGGGTATAGCTGCCGGAATAGTCGTCCCGCGCCTTGGCCTGCAGCGTGACATAGAAATCCTGCGGCCCGCCCGACATCAGGCGGGTGATGCTGTACAGGCTGGTGTCGGCCACACTAATGCCGCTTATGCCGCTGTCATTCTCGCAGGAGCGCAGCAAATCAGCGCTGGCCATTGCGTCCAGCGTCAGGACAAAGTTGCCCTTGTTGTAGCTCAGGGGGTAGTAGAGGGTCTTTTCAACCGGTGTTTCCTTGCCATCCGCATCATAGCTGTAGATCCTTGTTTTCAGCGGCACCGGCTCATTGGTCTTGACTGCCGGCAGCTCCACCTCGATCTCAAACAGCGGATTTTTCTTGTCCGTATCGGTCGATTTGTAGGCTGTTGCCACATACTGCACCTGCGTGTCGCGGGTCACATCGCCGCCCCAACTCAGGGTCAGCGTTTCGGTGTTGGAGAGGCGCGGGTTCTTGACCTTCAGCTTGGTCTGCTGCAGCTCGACCACATTCACACGGTCCTCGGCTGAGTAGTAGCCCACAAGGCTGTCATGGCGGCGGTGGTCATAGCTCCGGTCATAAATGTTCGTTGCGCCGTCCATTTTCCCAAAGCGCAGCTTGTCGGCGTTCGTGTCATAAAACACCGAGTACACCTGCCCGCTGGCGGCGTCGATCTCAACGCAGATGGCCGCATTCAGCAGCGAATCATCGTAGATGTAATCGCCCAGCAGCTCGCGCAGCAGCTCATTGTCGCTGTCGGCATCTGTTACTTTATCATAATACAGGGCATAGATATTTTTGTTCAGCTCATCGGCCTTCTGCGCGGCGGGGTCAAAATGCGCGCCCGCCTGACCGTTCAGCAGCACCTTCTGGCGGAAATCGTCCAGCTCGCCCGCTGTGTCCCTGCGGGTCAGGGCGATCTGCGCGGTCTGGAAAAGGGTGCGGGCGTTCGCCTCGTTCTTCTCAAACCGGGCCAGACGGGTATAGGCGATCAGGCCGCCCCCCACAAGGGCCGCCAAAATTGCCATGATCGCCAGCACAACCATAAGCTCCACCATCGTGAAGCCGCTGCTTCTGCGCGTTTTCTTGTTGCAATGCACCATAGATGCTCCCGTTTATATCACGGCATTGCCGCATATTCCCGCCCGGCAGACGCCGTAGCGGCCGTTGGAATTTGCGGCAGCGCCCTGCAAATTTGTACAGTAAGGCATAATAAGACTATATATGATAGTATTATACTCGGTTTGTGATCTTTTCGCAACAAGTGTGGTGAGATTTCGACAAATTTACACCAAATGTAGTGTTGTATATGGGCAGCACATACTATTTTGACAGATTTCATGTTATATTCCAACAATAATGTGGGATTTTTTCGTGAAATTCCTTGCAAATACAACCTTTGC
>ERZ773228.3005-NODE-3005-length-14501-cov-3.149522_pt1 | contig 14501 bp, 12 predicted proteins | sample MGYA00580524_ERZ773228 | MGnify/ENA primary metagenome ERZ773228 (study PRJEB29015, sample SAMEA2737768) | human gut metagenome | biome: human gut; feature: human-associated habitat; material: faeces | place: China | collected 2012 ... | reverse complement strand
GCTCGTCAAGCGCTATGCGGAGCAGCTCCTTTCGGCTATCCCGAAGGACAGGATAATCCTTTTCCGGCACAGACTCAGCAGCCGCGCTGCGGAACACTCGGAGCTGCGCAACGTTACGCTCCGCAGCAACATCAACAGAACAATGCGCGCTATGGAGGACTACTTCATCACCCTGACCGCCCCGATGACGGTCGACCTTTCCGGCGGCTATTTCATGGAGGGCGGCGACGGCAAGGATTTCGAGCGCGATTACTATCTCGACTGCTACCGCGCTGCAGGGAAGCTCTGCGCCGGCGGCGGCAGGACCAGCGTTTACATTCCCGATGAGCAGATATGGTTCGAGCGCGTTATGAAGTACTACCGGAATATGACCGCGCGCTCCTACCAGAACTGGCTGCTGGATATGAACTGTGCCGCCGATCTCCTGATAGCGTACACCTCCGTGGAGTTCGCTGCGAGGAACGGAAGCCGCATTATGCAGCTAAAGCGCGCGGGGAGTACCGAACTTTCCTCCGTCAGGGAGTTCTTTGCGAGCGACCCCGGCGCCGATGAGGTAGTCAGGGCGGCGGAGATAATCAACGCTCTGCTTGGCGGGCACCTTGACAGGTCCTACGAGTTTTTCGAGCCTGCGTTCCGCGGGAAGTTCAACATCATCAAGAAGATGGTGCGGCTGCTTTCGGCGGAGATCGGCGCTTCGGTCAACGAGGAGAGCGCGGAGCTTGCGTTCCTGCTGCGCGGCAAGCCGCAGATAAAGCGCTACGTTGCTTCGCTTAACCGCATGACCCTGGACATCTGGGGTAGCTGCGTTTCAAGGGAATCCGCGAACCGCAGCAAGGACGCGCACATCGGCACGTACATTTTCAAGCAGGCTCCGATTCTGGCGTTTGAGCCGCCGGTAAAGGCGGAGCTTCCCGACGGCGCGGAGGCGTTCTGCGGAAACAAATGGCGCAGACGCACATTGCAGGATTCCTTCCTGAGAAGCGGCGACGCAGATATCAAGGGAAGCGAATCACGGTGGATACTCGTGGATATGTACGATCTTATCTGCCGCATGGCAGACTACAAGGGAGGTCTGTTCGAGATTGACGATTTCATCTGCCGGACGGATTTCTACAAGAGCATTCAGAAGGACTGCCAGGAGTGCTACCTCTTTGAGAAGCGCGACATGAAGTACTGCTTCGACAATATGACCCGCTTTGCAAAGATGATACTTGAAAAGTACGGCGAGAACATAATCCTCCTCAAGACTGAGCCGAAGGACAGCTACATCGACCTCGACAACAGGCTCAGGCGCCTTGAGGACGACGGCATGTACGAGATAAAGAAGAAGTTCATCTCGCTGTGCGAGGAGCGCTTCGCGAGCGTTACAGGGTGCTATGTCATCGACATTTCGAAGCATTTCTATGCTTCCGACAGCTTCCCGCTGGGCGGAGCCCACATCGTTCATTACGAGGAGGAGTTCTACCGCCAGGCAGGGGAGTATATCAATGAAATAATCAGCGGCAGCAGCCGACACGTGTTCAGCACGGTGGACGACAACTACCTGCTGCTCAGAAATCTCAGGCTCAACAGATAAATTTTTTCCGCTGAAAGGAGGTGGGGTCTGTGGAGAAAAAATTAAGGCAACACCGCACAAAGACCATTTATTGGATTTTGTGCATGTCTTGCTTGCATCTTTTCCGTCATATTGCACAATTCGTCCTTGCAAGGCGACAGCCTTGCTACGTCCTCGTTGTACAATCTGACGAAAAAACTGACTGCGCAATACACGCACAATCTTTGTGCGGTATTGCCTTAAAATTTGCCGCCGCGCTGCTTGCGCTGATATTACTAAGCGGATGCGCCGCTGACAACAAGCCCGAGCAGTCCGAGCCGCAGACCTCAGCCTCATCGGCGGGCGTTTCTGTGGTTTCGCGGGGCGCTGAGCCGGAAGTCACCGTGCAGGAGACTTCCGGCGCCGTCGGAACTTCCGATACGTCGGGGGCGGCGTCCGCGGAGGTAAGCTCTGCGGAGGCAGGTTCTTTTGAGAGCGGCTCCGGGCAGGCTCCGGCGGAAATCGAGCATGGAACGGTGCAGGTAAGCGATGAACCGGCTGAAACTGTTTCTGACGTAAGCTCGGTTACGGCGACCACGACTTCGCAGACTCCGGCTCAGACCGCTCCGTCGGTGGCTGTTACCACTACGGCTGCGGCTACGGAGCCTCCCAAGCCTGTAAAGGTAGTAATACCCGAGGTGAGAGTGCCGCTTTCGCCGGGTAAGGACACCGCTTCCAACGAAAAGGTGCTGGTGGATTACAGCAACTGCTCCGAGGGCTACATCTCGGTATGCTGGAAGGAATCCGGAAAGCGGGTCAAGCTGCGAATGATATGCGGCGACAAGACCTACGATCACGACGTCGCAGGCGGCGGAGCTGCGGAGTACTTTCCGATAAGCTGCGGCAGCGGGACTTACAAGGTACAGATTTACGAGCAGACCGAGGGCGACAAGTACGCAAAATCGCTTGAGACCGAGTTTTCGGTGAAGCTGCGCAGCGAAACTTCGCCGTTTTTGTATCCGAATAAGTATGTGAATTTCTCGCAGAGCTACTCGGCGGTGAAAAAAGCTGCGGAGGTCTGCGCGGGGAAATCCGATGAGATAGAGAAGCTGGCGGCTATTTTCGTGTGGGTTACTGACAACGTGACCTACGACACGCAGCTCGCGGCGACGGTAAAGAGCGGCTACGTTCCGAACCCGGACAGCGTTCTTGCCAAGAAATCGGGGATATGCTACGATTACGCTTCGCTGATGGCGGCTATGGTCAGGTCTCAGGGGATCCCTGCGCGGCTGGCAGTAGGCTATGCGGCGGATAACATCTACCACGCGTGGAACGAGGTCTGGACGGACGAAACCGGCTGGATAACCCCGGAGCTGCTGCTTTCCCAAAAGGGCTACAACATCGTTGACGCGACATTCTACGCGGGTTCTTCAAACAAGGAGAAGATCGCCGATTACATACAGAACAGCGGGAACTACGCCGCGCTGTACTACTATTGAGACCGGAGGAAATTTGAATGAGGGCGAAAAGACTTACATACTCACAGGTGGAATTCCTGTGCGAGCAGCTTGCGATGATACTCGGCTCGGGAATGAGCGTTTCCGAGGGTCTGGGGCTGCTGTGCGCCGATTCTGACGACAGGGTGCTCGTCAGCGCATGTAATGAGATCTCCTCCGAGGTCGACAGGGGGGAGCCGCTCTCGCAGGCTATGCGAAGCACCGGGCGATTCCCGGAATACGCGGTGGATATGGTCGCGCTGGGCGAGATGAGCGGCAAGCTCGAGGACGTCCTCAGGGGGCTTGCAGAATACTATGAGGAGCGCGATGAGATTCGCAGAATGCTGCGCTCCGCGGTGCTTCACCCGATGGTGCTTCTGCTGATGATGACGGTGGTCATCATCGTACTCGTTGTGATGGTAATTCCCATGTTCGGGGATATTTTCTCGCAGTTTGACAGCTCCGTCAGCGCTACGGTTCAGCATACGGTGGATATGGCTTACCAGGCAGGCCTTATCATCATGATAGTTCTGCTTGCCATCATCGCGGCTTCTGCGGTCACTGCCGTGCTTTCGGTGGTGAGAAAGTCCGGCGGAGGTATCCGCAGGCTGTTCAGCATTCTGCCGTTCACCCGTGGTATTTCTGAAAAGCTCGCGCTTGCAGACCTCACAAAGGCTGTCTGCGTGACCGTTTCGGCTGGCGTTTCACCGGCGGAGATGATGCTGCATTCCGATATCAAGAGCTTCATCACCGATGGCAGGATAAAGAAAAAATACGAGGACTGCGAAAAGCGCGTCATCGAGGGCGAGAGCTTCCCGGACGCGATAATCAGCAGCGGATTTCTTCCGCCGCTCTATGCGCGTTCGCTGAAGCTGGGATACAGCTCCGGCAGCTTTGAGAGCGTATGGAGGCGTATCAGCGGCGCTTACAGCGAGGCGGCTTCCCGAAGCCTTATGAATATCACAGCGGTCATCGAGCCGGCTATTATAATCATTCTGGGGCTTATCATCGGCGCGATACTGCTCATGCTGATGATACCGCTGATGAACATTATGTCAGTGCTTGGCTGAGCGAACGGAGGAACTTCTATGAAACGTTTTGCCGGACTGCGTTCGGCTCTGCCCTGGATACTGGGGCTGGTGCTGTTCGCCGGAATGATCGTCTGGCTGGTGATGGGGCTTTCCAACGCTTCCAGCGCCTCCGAGGAGGAGCGGCTGGCTCAGGTGAGGCAGTCGGTGGAAAACGGCGTGACGTTATGCTACGCCGTCGAAGGAGCGTACCCCGAGAGCCTGGAATACCTCACGGAAAGCTACGGCGTGGTATTCGACGAGGACAAATACCTGGTGCATTACGAGTGCTTCGCGGCGAATGTCCGCCCGACTGTCACGGTTATCCGGAGGGAGAATTGATATGAAGGATCACAGGGCAAGGAGCATGGGAGATACCGCTTCTGCGGTCGGGAGCATGCTGCTGTTCGTGCTGTTCGCGGTTTGTATGCTGATGGCGGTCGCCGTCGCTGCGGATACCTACAGCCGGATAAAGACCGGATATCAGCAGTCCTTCGGAACGGCGGCTTCCATAAAATACATATCAAATAAGCTGAGGGCGGCTGAAAACGTCACCCTGCTTGAGGATGGCAGCGCGGCTGCAATCGAGAGCGCCGGAACGGTCAGCGTGATCTACTGCGGCGACGGCGGCCTTTATGAGAAAAACACGGTCCCCGGCGGGGAACTTACAGCCGATGGCGGGGAGCTTATTTCGGCGGCTTCCTCGCTGGAGTTCAGCGAGCACGACGGGCTTTATGAAATTACAGTAGGCAGCGGCTCCAGCAGCTCTGTGATACTGGTTCGGAAAGGGTGATAAGACTGAAGGTCAACAGAAGATCCAATGTTCTGCTTTATGCGGAGATGATCATTGCGCTGCTGTTCTTCGTCATCTCCTTTGCGGTAATTATCCGCGTTTTCGCTTCGGCGGACAGCCTTGAGCGCAGGAGCCGTCAGCGGCAGAGCGCGGCGCTGTGCGCGCAGTCCATTGCGGAAGCTTACTCGGTCGGCGGGGACGTTCAGAAGGCGGTAAGCCTGGCTCTGGGCGCAGATCTGCGCGATTTCACCGGAAGCGCTGAGATAGGTCTGGACAGCGGGTTTTACCCGGCGGATTCCTCAGACGTGATCCTGCGGCTGGACGAACAGAAGCAGGATACCGCCGCAGGTGTTTACTCCGAGCTGGCGGTGGAGTTCTTAGATAATTCCGGCGATGACGAGGAACTGATCTATTCGCTGAAATGCGGCGCGTATGTTCCGGGAGGTGGCGCGGTTGGATAATACGGAGAAAAAGGGGAGATCCGGCGGAACGGTCGGCGTGGGGTATATCTCGATAATGCTGATATTCACTGTGATCTGCCTTACGATTTTTGCGGTGCTGAGCTTCCAGGCGGTGTATTCCAGCGACAAGATGACAAACCGCAGCGACGGTTTTACTCAGCAGTACTACACGGCTGACACGGAGGCTAAGAAAACGCTCTCAAGGCTTGACGGGCTGGCAGCGGAGGCGCTTGACGGATTCTCGTTTGAGGAGGGGTTCATCGAGGCTGTATCCGGCGTTGAGGGAGTTTCCGCGGCGAGGACCGCCGGGGGAGTCCGGGTGGAGGACTCGCAGGCGATAAACGAGCGGCAGACCCTGGCGGTCAGCGTTGTGTTTTTCAGCGCGCCTTCCGGAGAGCGGTTCAGAATTGAAAAGTGGAACAGTACGGAGAAGGAGATCTCCGGTGAAAGTCACCCGTCGGTATGGGACGGCGGGGATCTGGTATAGGTAAACAGGTTTGAAAAGGAGCGTTGTATGGATATTCTGGATATACTGAAAAAGGCCGCCGAGAATCAGGCTGCGGATATTTTTATCGTCTGCGGCGCGGTTCTGAGCTTCAAGGCGAACGGCAGAATGTACGAGCTGGACGGTAACGCGCTGTCCCCGGAGGACACCAAGAATCTGGTGCTTCAGATATTCCATCTTGCAAAGAGGGATATCACCGAGGAGCAGCTTCCCGAGCGCGAGAAGGATTTTTCGCTTTCAGTTGCCGGGGTGGGTCGATTCCGCGTTAACATCTACAAGCAGAGGGGGTCGTTTTCGGCTGTGCTGAGGTATGTTCCGTTCGACCTTCCCGACCCGGCGAAGCTCGGTATCCCGGAGCAGGTCATGCAGCTCAGCGAATGCAAGAGCGGCATAGTTCTAATAACAGGTGTGGCGAGCAGCGGCAAGTCCACTACGCTTTCGTGCATTCTCGACCGTATCAACCAAAGCCGCAGCGGGCATATAATAACAATAGAGGATCCTATCGAGTTTCTTCACAAGCACAATCGGTGCATTGTCAGCCAGCGCGAGATAAATATTGATACGGACAGCTACATTGACGCGCTCCGTGCGGCTCTCAGGCAGTCACCGGACGTTATCCTGCTCGGAGAAATGCGCGACTATGAGACCATCAGCGTTGCTATGACCGCCGCAGAGACCGGTCAGCTCGTGCTTTCAACTCTGCATACGCTCGGTGCCGCGAATACGATTGACCGTATCATTGATGTGTTCCCGATAAATCAGCAGCACCAGATACGCGTGCAGCTCTCGATGGTACTTAACGCCGTTGTTTGTCAGCAGCTCCTGCCTTCTGTGGACGGCGGCCTCATTCCGGCGTTTGAGATAATGACCACAAACAGCGCGGTTCGCACCCTCATCAGAGATGAAAAGACGCACCAGATCGACACGATACTCCAGTCCGCAGGAGGCATGCAGACTATGGATAGCTGCATTATCAATCTTTTCCGCGAGGGCAGGATCAGCGCTAAGACCGCTGTCAACTACGCTTATAACCCGGATATCATGGCAAAACGTATTATGTAATTTACTGATATAGCAATGTAAATCAGGAATGATTATGTAAATTTGTGTAACTACACTCGCCGCGCGGTCTCGGCAATTAGCTCAAATGCGGCTTTTCACTTCGCCGAACTTGACATTCCGCTTGAAATCGTGTATAATTATTATATATTAGTAGGGATAGTTATGCCCATTTATTGTCAGAAGACATACGGTGCGCTTCCCATGAGACCAGCTTAAGGAGGTTGATCTTATAATGAGCGAAAACAAACGCAAAACCGGAAAAAAGACTACGGCTTTCCTTGCGCTTGCAGCAGCACTGCTTGCGTCCAACGCTGTTTCTGTCATGGCGGCGGCTGAGGAGACTTCCGGCAGCGATTTCGTTCAAAACCCGGATCTTACCGATGTAAAGTACACCGGAGGTACCCCGGCTTATACCAAAATCAACGATAACGTCTTTGTGGCAACACGCCAGGCAAAGGCGCTCAAGGAGTACTATGACGCACTCAACGAAGTCAAGGACTTCGGTCTGTATGCCAGAACCGCTTCTATCAACCACATCGAGGGCAACGCGTGCTTCGGCTCTACCGGCGCGATCAACCAGGACTACAATCGCGTACATAGCATGCAGACGATAAAAAGCGGAAGATACGTAGTTTATCTCGATAGTGCCGAGGGTCTTGGCGACGCTGTGCTCAAGATGTCCAACCTCCCGTCAGGCACTAGGTATGAGCTGGTGCTCGGTTTTGACTATACTCCGATTACGGTTAACAACAACGTCGGATTCGAGGTAGGCGGAAAGAGATACTACATCGAGGGTTCCGAGCATAAAAAGGCTGATTTCACACTGCGCCGCGCGCAGACTGATGAAAGTTCTTTTGATATCTCGGCTAATCTTGATAAGCTTGGAACTACCGGCGTAAAGCTGATGGATTCCGTGGGAAAGGTTGAGAACGGGGACGTTGTTTCTACGTTCAGGGACGCTTCTGAGGCTATCAGAACCGGTAAGGTCAGCGCAGGCGAGACGATGATCCTCAATATCGACGCCAGTGAATTCGACCACAATCAGAATGAGCTTCCACGGGCGGTAACCGAGCTGCTGAGCCTTAATTCCGGTGTTGATGTTGTAATTAACGTTGATACAAGCAACTACAGCGGGTCAAAACTCCAGATCAGGAACATAAATAACGAGCAGTTCAAGACCGGCTCTAATGTCGTTTGGAATTTCGGCGATTATGCAGGTGAGCTTTCGGCTCCTTCCGGAGGAATTGTTGTGGCTCCGTTTGCTCACGTTTCCACTGATACCGGTAACGCTAATGGCGCGGTTATCTGCGATAATTTTACTCAGCAGGGTGAGATCCACCAGTCCACTCGCGGTGAGTATAAGTTTGATGTAGATGATGACGATGACGATGATCAGGATCTTGTAACTCCGCCTGATGAAGGCGATGATGATCAGGAGTCTGACACGGATACGGATACTGATACGGATACAGACACGGATACCGATACTGACACGGATACGGATACCGATACCGATACAGACACGGATACGGATACCGATACCGATACCGATACAGACACAGACACAGACACAGATACGGATACTGATACCGACACTGATACAGACACAGATACGGATACAGACACGGACACAGATACGGACACTGATACCGACACCGACACCGACACAGATACGGATACAGACACTGACACAGATACAGACACGGATACAGATACAGATACAGACACGGATACAGATACAGACACTGATACTGATACTGATACTGACACTGATACTGATACTGACACTGATACTGATACTGATACTGATACGGACACAGATACAGATACCGACACAGATACAGATACCGACACAGATACCGATGATGTTCCCGATGAGTCTGACAGGGAGATAATTGAGATTCCGCCGGAAGATGTTCCTATGGGATTTGTTCCTGACGACTATTCTCCGGATAACCCCACTGATTCTGTAACGTTCGACGATGGAATTATCCCGCTTGGACAGAATCCTAAGATGGGCGTCGAGGCTCCGGTTGGAGCTGGTATCGCCGCTGCTGGTGCAGTCGCCGCTCTTGGAGCTGCTGCGGCTCTCAAGAAGCGTAAGAAGTAATTTTTATGCCCTCTCCTGGCGGAGAGGGCATTTCCTTTTTAGTGCATAGAAAAGACCGCTGAATCTCCGTTCAGCGGTCTCGTATTTATTCGTTATTTTTTCCAGGTTGCCGGGGTGAATAAAAGCAGCATCGGGAACAACTCCAGTCTGCCGGCCAGCATGTCAAATATCAGCACGATTTTCGACTGCATGGTGAAGAGTCCAAAATTGGACGTAGGTCCAACCAGGTCAAGACCGGGACCTATGTTGTTTATTGTTGCAGTTACGGCTGTGAAACTCGTTATCAGATCGTGATTATCAAACGATATCAGTACCAGGGATATCGCAAATATCATCAGATATGCAACCATATAGACGTTTACCGAACGCACCGTTTCGTGATCAATAATCCTGGAATCCATCTTGATCTTCTTGATCTGACGCGGCTGCACCATCGTCTGGAGCTCCTTCGACATGCCCTTGAACAGAATTATTATTCGCGATACTTTGATACCGCCGCCGGTACTTCCTGCGCAGGCTCCGATGAACATTATTATAACCAGCAGAGCTCGCGACAGTTCCGGCCACTGGTTGAAGTCCACCGTTGAAAAGCCTGTGGTCGAAATCAGCGAAGCTACTGTAAACGCTGAATGCCGCAGCGCTTCCCCAACACTCAAGAACATACCGTGTATATTTATCGTTATGACGGTTATTACCGAGGCTATGATTATCAGGAACGTCCGGAGTTCAAGGTTGAATGCTTCGCGGAGTTTTCCGCACAGAAGCATGTAGTAGCAGTTGAAGTTTATCGCAAACAATATCATGAAAACCGTAATGACTATCTGCAAGTACGGCGAGAAGCTTCCCATGCTGGAATTGTAGAACCCGAATCCGCCGGTTCCCGCTGTTGCAAACGCGGTGTTCAGCGCTTCAAATACCGTCATGCCTCCGAAGAGGAGCATTATGAATTCGATAAGTGTCAGCGCGAAGTAAATCGAATAGAGTATCAGCGCGGTGGTCTTAACTCGCGGAACCAACTTGCTGACGGACGGCCCTGGAGATTCCGCCTTCATAATGTGCATGTTCTGGGCACCGGACAGCGGTATAAACGCCATTATAAACACCAGTACGCCCATGCCGCCGACCCAGTGAGTGAAGCTCCGCCACATAAGCGACGCATGCGAGAGTTTTTCAACATCTGATAGTATGCTTGCTCCGGTCGTTGTGAATCCGGATACGGTTTCAAAGAGCGCGTCGATGAATGTCGGAATCTCCCGGGTCATCAGGAAGGGGAGAGCTCCGAACGCACTGAGTACTATCCAGCTCAGTGCAACTATAACGCAGCCTTCGCGGGCAAATAGCTGCTTCTTTTTCGGCTTTTTGAATACCAGCAGTCCTCCGATGAGAAAACAAATTCCCATCGCGATAAGGTAGCTTGGCAGCACGGACTCGCCGTAGACTATGGCGGTCAGCATCGGAACCGACAGGAACAGCCCTTCAAATATAAGTATCCATCCGAGGATATAGGAGATCATTCTGTAGTTCATAACGACCTCCGGTTACTTTATTATGTCGGTGATGTTCCGCAGACCTATCTGACGTGAAACGATTATCACCGCGTCGCCTATTTGCAGACTGTCGTGTCCGCGGGGGATCATCACCTTTTTGTCGCGGAGTATCGCGGCTACCAGCACATCGGGCTTCAGGTCGAGCTCCATCAGCGGAACGTCAATCACCGGCGAATCTTCCTTGATGATGAATTCCGCGGCCTCTACCTTGCCCTTTATCACATTGTACAGCGTTTCCATGTTGCTGCCTCGTGAACTGCTCATCGCACGTACATATCTTACGATGGTATCCGATGTAATGCTCTTGGGATTGATTATCGTGTCGAGGTCAAGCTTGCTTATTACGTTGTCGAATCCGATTCGGTTTATCTTGGTCACGCATTTGCAGTCGCAGACGCTTTTCGCGAACAGCGACAGCAGTATGTTTTCCTCGTCGAGGTTGGTCAGCGCTACGAATGCGCCGGTCTGCTCCAGTCCGGATTCAACAAGGATATTCTGGTCGCTCGCGTCGCCGTTGATGACCGCTACTCCGTCGTCGAGCGTGGCACACAGGTTCTCACAGCGTGCGGGATCCTTCTCAATGAGCTTTACGGACATTCCCGAGCGTATGAGCTGCTCGCACAGGTAGTGACCTATCTCGCCGCCGCCGACTACCATTACGTCCTTTACGGAGTTCATCTTGTATTTTATCTTGCGGAAGAATTCCCCCGCCTTGCGGGTAGCCGCCACTATCGAAATGACGTCCTTTTCTTCAAACACGAATTCGCCGTTTGCAATGTGGACTTCGTCGCCGCGCTCAACCGTGCATACCAGCACATCGCAGTGCAGCTTGGTTACTATCTCCTTGACGGCGCAGCCTGCAAGCGGGCTGTTTTCCGGCAGGCGGAATTTCAGAAGCTCCACTCTGCCTCTGCCGAATACGTCGATTTTTATTGCGGAAGGGAACCGCAGCACCCTTGCTATCTCGCTTGCCGCTGCGAATTCCGGGTTTATCACCATTGCAAGACCCAGCTCGTCTTTCAGAAACTGGCTCTCGCTGTAGTATTCGGGGTTCCTTACTCTGGCTATGGTGTGGCAGTTGCCCGCCTTCTTCGCGATGAGGCAGCACAGCAGGTTCAGCTCGTCTGAGCCCGTGACCGCTATCAGCAGGTTGGCAGTGTCTATTCCTGCGTCCCGCTGCACAGAGTGGGTCGCGCCGTTTCCTATAACGCCCATTACGTCGCAGCGGCTGGATACGTCGTTCACCTTTTCGGCTACCTTGTCTATTACCGTTATATCGTTTCCTTCGTCATTGAGCTGCTCTACAAGCGCCTGTCCGACCTTGCCGCAGCCTACGATGATTATGTTCACTGTGTTCTCCTTTTTCAGCGGCTGTCTCCGCTATTCATCTTATATCATTACCTATATAATATACACCTTTTCGCGGGAAAAGTCAATGCTGAAAACTTAAAGTTCGTGGAACATATTGCGAGTTAGCTTTCGTTTCGAGCGCAGATACTTCTCAGGATTGCACTGGTATTTTTGTGATCTTGGAATATCGAGCTGTCTGAACCTTGTTTTTGGTTCTGGGTGTTTTTTTGAAAAGCCCTTGTAAAAATCGCCGATTTATGGTACGATATATTAGCAGAGAGATCAAATCGTAAAGGAGTTATCGTATCATGGAGAAAAAAATACTTGCCACTATTGAGGAAGCGGTACATAACGGCGACACAGCCGGTGCAAACGTCCTGGTTATCAAGGACGGCAAAGAATCGGCATACTGCGGCTACGGAATGCGCGACATCGAAAACCGCCTTCCCATTGAGCGCGACACAATTTTTCGGCTGTATTCCCAGACCAAGCCGATAACCGCTGCTGCCGCAGTGTCGCTCATGGAAAAGGGGAAACTCGACGCGGGCGCCTGGCTTTCGGACTACCTGCCCGAATACGCCGTATCGTATGTGCGGCGCAATGGGGAGCGCGTCCCGGCGCAGAAGCATATCACAGTCGGCGACCTGCTGAATATGACCTCCGGTATACCGTATCCCTGCGAGGACAGCGAGGGTGGAAAGCACAGCGGCGCGGTTTTCTGGGAGATTGAGCAGAAGCTGTATTCCGATTCGCCGGTCACAACGGCTGAATTCGCGCGTAAGATGTCCGAGGGAGAGCTTTGCTTTGAGCCTGGCGAAAGGTTCATGTACGGCGCTTCCGCTGACGTCCTGGGCGCGGTGATCGAGAAAGTCAGCGGAATTAGCTTCCGGGACTATCTCATTTCTGAGTTTTTCCAGCCGCTAGGTATGAAGGACACCGACTTCTGGGTGCCTGCGGAAAAGTCCAAGCGGCTGGCTAAGGTGTACGATTATTCCGAAAACGGGCTGTACGAGCTTCGCACGAATCACCTCGGTCTGGCTTACGACCGCGATATTATTCCGTCGTTTCAGTCCGGAGGCGCGGGGCTTTGCTCCACGCTGGACGACTACGCAAAATTTGCCGGAATGCTGATGAACAAAGGCAGCTTTAATGGCAGGCAGGTATTAAAGCCGGAGTCCGTCTGGTTCCTGACCCACGGAGGTCTCAAGCCGAACCAGAAACATCAGCTTGAGGACGGCTGGGGCTGGATGCGTGGCTACACCTACGGCAACCTTATGCGCGTGTGCGACGATGAGAGCATGACTACGCTGTTTGCGACAAGGGGAGAGTACGGCTGGGACGGCTGGCTCGGTACGTTCTTCTCAAATGAGCCTGCCCACGGTATCACGCTGCTTTTCGGTACGCAGCAGGCGGGCGTTGGAAGAACCGGCGGCCTCGCCAGACGGATAAAGAATATCGTGATGAGCGAACTTGCATGATTCCTGACAGAATGAGCTTAAAAATCCCTCTCCGGGCTGGAGAGGGATCTTGTTTTATAAGAGTTTCTTGAGATACGCGCCGGTGTAGCTTACCGGGTTTGCCGCGACCTCCTCGGGGGTTCCGGACGCAATGACGGTTCCTCCGCCGCTGCCGCCTTCGGGTCCCATGTCAATGAGGTAATCCGCGGTCTTTATCACGTCGAGGTTGTGCTCGATAACCAGCACGGTGTTTCCGCCGTCGGTCAGCTTCTGGAGTATCTCAATGAGCTTGCGGACGTCAGCAGTGTGAAGTCCCGTGGTCGGCTCGTCAAGAATATATATCGTCTTTCCGGTGGAGCGCTTTGCAAGCTCCGCCGCAAGCTTTATTCGCTGAGCTTCGCCGCCGGAAAGCGTCGTGCTGCTCTGACCTATCTTGATATATCCCAGCCCGACTTCCTCGAGGGTCTTGAGCTTGTTGTATATCTTCGGAATATTCGCGAAGAACTCCACGCCCTCGGAGACGGTCATGTCGAGTACCTCGAAGATGTTCTTTCCCTTGTAGCGGACCTCCAGGGTCTCGCGGTTGTAGCGGTGCCCCTTGCAGACCTCGCAGGGTACGAATACGTCCGGCAGGAAGTGCATTTCTATCTTGATGATTCCGTCGCCTTCGCACGCCTCGCAGCGGCCGCCCTTGATGTTGAACGAGAATCTCCCCGGTCCGTAGCCCTTCGCCTTCGCTTCGTTTGTCTGGGAGAACAGGTCGCGGATATCGTTGAACACGCCGGTGTAGGTCGCGGGATTGCTCCGCGGGGTGCGCCCTATCGGCGACTGGTCTATCATTATCACCTTGTCGAGGTATTCGGAGCCTGTCATATCAGTGAACCTGCCCGGGCGGGTGCGTGCTCGGTTCAGCTTTGCAACGAGGTGCTTGTAGATTATCTCGTTGACAAGAGAGCTTTTGCCGCTTCCGGAAACTCCGGTAATCACGACAAACTGGTTTAACCTGATATTCAGGTCTATATTTTTCAGGTTGTGAACCCGTACTCCTTTCAACTCAATGCTCTGCTTACTCATATATGTCCTTCCAAAATATATACAAAGATAAGACTTTTCGCAAAA
>ERZ773228.3001-NODE-3001-length-14535-cov-3.947859_pt1 | contig 14535 bp, 14 predicted proteins | sample MGYA00580524_ERZ773228 | MGnify/ENA primary metagenome ERZ773228 (study PRJEB29015, sample SAMEA2737768) | human gut metagenome | biome: human gut; feature: human-associated habitat; material: faeces | place: China | collected 2012 ... | reverse complement strand
TAATATTATTCAATTTACTTATCTGTTCCAATCTACAATTTCCGCAATCAGTACAGGAATCTTTACTTGCTAATTCCATTCTCTTTCTCCTTCTATTTTCCGCCTATTCTAAACACTATTTTCGGATGTTTTATATGCTGCTCTAGATAATACATAAAAATAAAAAGAATATAGACAACATATACATCTGTATTCTGTGTCAGCAAAACCAGAATGAGCATAAAAACCAAAGATTTTGATTTAGTTTTCTTCATACCGTCTGCAAAATAACAAAAGCCTATCAGTCCGAATATACCAACCAGATAACCAAAATATCCAAAATTGCATAATGTCATTTCATACCAGCAAGGTGTTGTTCCCGCAGGCAAATTTGAAATAGGAAGGTCAAGGATAGATGACGTCAAATATTGATAGTGACTATATGGCTTGTTGGGCCAAATGATTCTCGGAACAAAAATGAAAAGTGTAGAAAAAAAACTTTGTCCCGGATAATCCAAGATGTGATTTTTTTTGAAAAATTCCTCATATATAACATATTTAATAACATCATCTCTTCCGAAATCAACTCGAAGCATGTCGTACACGCTATCAAAGTTCATATTTGAAAGAGGTTTAATTATAGCTAAGTAAAAGGCCGAGAAAGCAATCAACGTAATTCCCATAATCGGGAGTATCCAAAAGACTCTTGTTCTTCCTTTTTCTCCCAATTCTGACTTTGTAAGGAAGAAGAGATAAAAGACGCCCATAACTGCAATAATAAAACGCTTTCCCTGTAGCCAAATAAGAATGAATGTAATCAATGCTAACACGCACATCTTTTTTGCCGTGATTCTTCCAGAGAACAACATAATACATGTGCAAAACAGACTGACAAGAATCAGCGAATTTAGAATTAAATTGTCCTGTTCGCTTACACCTCTCAAGCTCATAGAACTGTAAATTAAAAATTTACTAGCGTTACCAGATAACAACACATAAAGTGCTGGCGAAGCAATCCCAAAAACATAAATCCAAGGCTTTTCATTTTCATTTTTCAAAGCTGTGTTTAATCTAGTTGCTCTTGATATCAATCTTCTATTCATTTTAGTGCCATACATATACAAAGCAAAAACTGCAAATGTTATATAAATATCATAAATGGCACTAACATCAACGTTATTCATGGGTTCAATAAAAGCTTTATACCAATATACAACGTTGTATTGGGGCATTCCAATTAGATAATTCAATATAATTGGAACACAGCAAAAAATATATACAATTAATATCACATAAAACGATACAGAACAATATCTATAAAAAACAAGTTTTTTATATGATTTATATGTTAGAATCGTTGTGAACAAAATCATTAGCCAGTCTACAATGGGAGACATAATCTACCTCTTTTGTATAAAATAATTCACTTGCCTCATAAAATACCATTTTCCTCAATAATCCGTCTCATCAGTGCTTCATTATCTGTTCCCTGATAAAAATCATAGGCGTTTTTAGCATACAAATCATAGTTTTCTTCAATATCACGAATTGCACGCATCAAAGCATCTTTTTTCATGGGTACACAAACGCCAGCCTTGGCAGCCCCGATTGTATTAACCAGACCAGGAACTTCATTTCCGATTGCCGGAATGCGCAGGCCGGAGTATTCATAAATCTTATTGGGCGCACAAAATGCACGGTTCAGACTATTCCGATCGTCATAAAAAACAAAACCAATGGCAGCATAGCTAGTCACTTCCAGATGATATGGTGCAGGAATGTTCTTAATAAAAATACTCTTATCGTATTCTTTTTTAATATCTGCAAAAATATTTTCCGGATCCAGACCCATCAATACAAAGTAATAGCCAGTACCGGAATCGCGAATTGCCCTTGCCATCTCCAACATATAATCCCGGCTTTTCAAGATTCCCTGATAGATAATAAATTTCTTATCCTGAACCAGTTCAATTGCTTTCTTGGTTGCTTCAATAGATGGAGTCTTGCGTCTTGCGTCTTGAAAATCGTATGGTTTATTAGGCATAACATAAGGCAACTTCTTCAGACCATACCAGTTTCTCATAATAAAAGCTCTCGTTGTCTCGCAGCAAACAATGAACTTTGCATCTCCTGTGAGCATACTAAAAAGTCTGTTCTTAGTCTTATTGTCATCCAAGAGTTCCAAGGACGTCAGCGCGTAATTATATCCCTTCAACTTGCCCACCATCGGCATGGCAGTCTCTGCAGTTCCAAACCAAAACAGCGTTTGTGAAGCATCCTTTACAGTTTTCATTTTCTTTTTCACTGCAGAAGCAAACTGATACCAGTTATTGAGTCTATCCAGTTTTCCGGGCAGTTTTCCACGCTGTTCGTGAAGATCAACATAAGGAATATTTTCTGCATCAAAAATGGCCAGCAGCTGCTTAGCGCAAGAGCCATACCATACTTCAACATCCACACCGTTCTTCTTCAACATACGAATTTGTGCAATGCAAGGGGGATAAATATGTAACTCAGATTTCACTATATAGATAACTTTTTTCATCTCACTACCCTCTCATTATCGATTGCACTTTGAAGAAATGCCTTTGATGCATCTGCAGCCGATCGAATTTTGGGGTCTACTTCTGTGTAATCAATCTCTTCTTTTGGAATAACTGGTGCATCACCATAAAAAATTCTACTCTCAAGGCCAATCAAGGTCAGATAATCCCGAATTCTGGAATCAGTGCTTTGCCTGTTATTGATCACGGAATACATGGGCTTGTTAAATATTGTAGAGAAAACCGTACCATGATATCCGTCTGTCATGACAGCCGAAGCATGATACACAACAATTTTTTATACCGATATCAGCAACACGAGCAATGGCTCCAGCTTTACTAGAGTGAGCATAAACAATATCAGGGTTATACTTCTTTATCAGTGCTCTTACCTTTTTTATGGCCTTTAAGTCAGTCCTTCCAATAGCTCTGGTCATCTCAATTTGTTCAAAAGAATCAAGCAGTCCTTTGTAATCTTCCTCATGGAAATCCTGTGAGCAAACTAGTATATTCTCGAACTTTTCTTTATCCAAATACTTGAGAAGCATTCGGATGTAACGGTCCACGCCGCCTGCAGCCTGCGCCACATGCAGTATTCTGATTTTATTCTTCCTCATCCCTCAAACATTCCTCGTCACTTTTTCCACAAGCCTATGTAAGCCTTTTACTCCCCACGCCCCAGCAGGCACACCTTGAAGGTCTTAAAAATAATCTTCCAATCCACCCAGAAGCTGCGCTCCTTGACATATTTCACGTCCAAATCCATCCACTCCTCAAAGGAGAGGTCGTTGCGGTGCGGAGCAATCTGCCAATAGCAGCTCAGGCCGGGGGTCACATACAGACGCTGCTTTTCGTAGTCGCCGTACTGTTCCACCTCGCGGGGAAGTGCAGGGCGGGGGCCAACAATGCTCATATCGCCTTTCAGGATGTTCCACAGCTGCGGCAGTTCATCAATGCTGGTCTTGCGGATAAATTTACCCACACGAGTAATGCGCGGATCATCCTTGATTTTGAAAACCGGGCCATCCATCTCGTTCTGATCCAGCAGATCATCCAACTTTGCCTCTGCGTTGGGGCACATAGATCGGAACTTATAGAACTTGAAGGGTTTTCCGTTGCGGCCAATACGCTCCTGCGAGAAGATCGGACCCGCGGATGGGTCATCCACCACAATAGCAATTGCTGTAATCAACATAACAGGTGACAGCACTACCAGCGCCACCGACGACAGAACAATATCCTGCGCACGGCGGACAAACCAGTACAGCCGATGGGCGTGCAGATTCTCTTTTCGGTCAATTTCAACTTTCTTCTCAATTCCAGTCGTATTCGTAGCCATTTTTCCTCACATAAATCCTTGTCTACACGTTTCTTATCGTTATTCGTTTTAAAGTAATCCCTTTAGCTCACACCGTTCCCGCAAGCACCTTCCTTTTAGATAGCAGTTCCTCTTTTCCCAAGACGTACAGACCGTTTACCTCCTGATTTCCAGGTAAACAAAAGCCCTCGGACGACGGTTTCGCCAAAGGTCATTTCAAATGCAATGTGACCGCAACAAGAACCAGAATATCACACTGCAGCTCAAGCTCCACACGCACAGTACTATCGGAGTGCAAATTTTTACACTTTTGCAAAACCCTAACAAGCCCACTTCATTTTCACCTTTGCGCATCACGCCAGCAAGGTAAACAGCAGTGAGCTTTTCATTGTGGTCTATCATTTGGTTTTCCGCATGATTTATCATATTATTGTTCGCAAACAGACACAAGACCACATGATTCACCTCCTTACCCGCAATCAAGGCGTATCTCCCATCCCAAAACGGAGGATAGCAGTTCTTCCACGTGGCCGTCTGAATTCTCTTATTATTCTATCATGGTTATATCTGGGAATCAATAGAAATCCGAGGAATTGCATCCATCTATGTTTTAGAAAAAATTTCGACTCAACCTAATCTTTTCCACACATTGCCCAGTTTCGCCTGAAAATCCCAGATGAAATCACTGGCAGAAAAATGTGTGGTCATATAGTTGTCTATAGCGCTGGATAGCACGGTCAGGTGAGATAGCAGTTTCAATGCAATGACAACCGCTAAATAGAGCATCACTTCGCACTAAAAAACTGGTTTATACCGTTGCATTGGTCATGTGTTCAGACTAGACGTATCGCATTACACTATATAATTTTTACTCTCTCCCCCGATTCCCCAATTATATATATGTATAATTAACCATCAATGCAGCGCACCACCTGGTTTGTGCTCTTTTGCATAGGTCAGGCTATTTTTTCGCGCTAAAAAGCCCCTGCCGATCACATTTCTGTGAAAGACAGAGGCCTTCTGCTGCTAGATTCAATTCAGTCTGGGGAGATGGAACAACTATCTCATTCTACCGGATCAGTGTCCCCTTCCAGATTTTTAACCTCCCCCGGTGTGTCTGACGCGCTGAGCGTCTGTTCTTGCTCCATGCGACGGCGCACAGCTTCCACCACATAGGCGGTCGCACTTTCTCCAGCTTGTTCTGCTGCCGCTTCAATCGCTTTTTTGCTCTGTGGACTATCGATTCTCAAATTCAACACGAGCCGTTCATAGGTTTTTGCGTTGTACTTTGACCGGCTGGCTGTACTTGTTTTTCCGCCCATTCCAACACCAACTTTCTTTTGACTTCTAAAGGTATTATATCACATTCTCTTGTATTTGCATACTATCCCCAGTATGCATTTTGCACAGATATTTGTGCTATTCTTTGGTGATCATTCCATCTTGCATACTGTGCACAGTATGTGTATACTCATACCATCGGGAACACCGGTTCTCACATCCGACCATTCACCAACGATTTGAAGAGAGGTACACACATGAGCATCAACGTTTTACTGACCCTTGTCGAGCAGTACAAGGAGGCCGCCCAACTGATCGAGGCCGCACAGGCTGAGCAGGAACAGCTGAAGATCCAGATCCGCGAGGCACTGGCTGAGCGCTCCACCAACTATCTGGAAGTAGGCTGCCACAAAGTCCGCCTGTCCGATTTCTCCAGCACCCGACTGGACAGCAAAGCCATCAAGGCTGTGGCTCCTGACCTGTATGACCAGTACAGCAAAACGGTCACCGGCACCCGCCTGAGCATCACCTGAAAAGAGCCCCATACAGCGCCCACCGTCCAAAGTTTGCGTTGTATAGAGCCCACTACACCCGCCGGGGCGGGCTACACCAATATTATACCTGTCCCGGCCTTTTTTATCAAGAGAAAGGTTCGAAAAATCATGAAACAGACTGTCAAAACCTCCCGCGCTGCTGGTCAGCTGGAAAAGATGTTCCGCGAGCTCAACAAGCATTACTTTGCAGGCAAGCTGCCCGAGCCCATCATCAGCCTGAAAAAGACCCCGTCCGCCTATGGTCACATCACCTGTTCCAAGGTCTGGCAGGCAGGCGGCGAGAACAAGTACGAGATTAATATTTCGTCGGCTACCCTTGACCGTCCCATTGAAGAGACCGCTTCCACCCTGCTGCATGAGATGGTGCACGAGTACTGCATGGAGACCGGCATCAAGGACACCAGCAACAACGGGGTCTACCACAACCGGCGCTTTAAGGAGCAGGCAGAGACACACGGACTGACCGTCGACCACCACGAAAAGTATGGCTGGACCATCACGAGTCCGTCCGAAGAGCTACTGGACTTCATCATCTTCCAGGGCTGGCAGGACATCCAGATGGGCGAGCGGCTGGCATGGTCGGATATGGCAGGCACCGGAGCAGGCAGCAAGGCACCCGGCAGCAGTCAGACCGGCGCACCGAAACCTCCCAAGGCAAAGAGCAGTACCCGGCGATGGATATGCCCAAAGTGCAGCACCATCATCCGGAGCACCAAAGAAGTGCGCGTCATCTGTGCCGACTGCATGGAGACGTTCATAAAGGCCGACTAAATCACAGTAGGACAGAGAGCAAGGGCGCGAGTGAGAGTAGTGCCGATTTAAAAGTGCACTCGTAAAGACAGAGATTCGCTGGGCTGTGAGAGGACTCCCATTATATCATACGAGGAAATGTACCATGACTATCATATCAGAACGCCTGCAATACCTACGCCTAACGCACGGCTATACCCAAACCGATCTTGCACGAACCATGGGAGTGAGCCGCCGGGCAGTCTACGCATGGGAGCACGACAAATGCCCCGAAATCACCCATCTGATCCAACTCGCCCAATTTTATCAGGTATCCACCGATTATCTGTTGGGCCTGACTGAATGAGAGGTTCCCCGCCACCGGAGGCCTTACCGGAGACTTTTTGCCTGCGACAGTGCGGTCATCCATCAGTTCGCGCTCAACAGACAGAAATTAAAAGTGTACTTGTAAATCCACTTTATTGGACACATTGTTTGGTAGACTTCAGATACAGCAAAAGCAAATCCACTTCAAAATACAGGAGGAAACTATTATGGCAGGCGCTTTTTCGTTATTTTTAGGCATGTTGGGTCTTGGTGCAGCTGGTGCAGTCAGCGCGGGACAGAACGCAAAAATCAAGAAGGCAGATTATCAGTATGGCGAGGAGCATGGCCTTCATGGCACCTCTGAGGTTCTGCAAATGCGGGAGCGAGTGCGTAAAGAATGGTGGAGCATCTGCGGCAAAACCTACAACGCATGTGAGCGGCCTGCATCGAGTTACGGCGACCTCAGCAGAACCCCGTGGTGCTATCTGAAAAAGCGCTGGTTCATTGATCATCTGAACAAAAAGGGCATTCCTTATGATGATCTGGTCGTGGATGATGTTACTGGCGTTACCTTCTACGAGAGCCAGAAAAGGACGTCCCAAGCATATATGAGAAAGCTGCGGTAATAGACATCGCGCCCATCGTCACCACTTCTGTCAGCAGCAGGAGGTAAGCTTATGGCTGAAAATAAATTCGTTGTCAAAACGGTATTCCATGATGAAAACGAAGACACTCTGCTTCGTGAGGATTATCGTGAGACGCGAGAAAAAGCACAGAAACTAAAGGATTTGGCTGATTTTGGCTATGCCGGACTTTTTGGCAAGGGTCAAACGAAAGTTACCACTGAGATCATTGAACGCTAACACCAACCATCATTTCCTATAACAGCAACAGAGCTCTGCCGCTCAGCACGAGTAGCAGGGCTCCTTCTATTTTATACAGTATTCAGTCAGAAAGTGAACTTAAAAAGCCGCGTTTAATATCAGCCAGCACACATCCCGGCGGATTTGTGGCTTGATTATGGGGCTCCCCAAAATTGGACACATCTTTCTTGATGGGGTCGGTCTGACTGATCTCATCTGAACTTAGGTCGTGACAGGTGCGTACTGTTTGGTACAGGGTCGTGTATGGCGATTCTATCAGCGCAACAAAGCACGTCTTGACCCTCTTTCAAAATTAGTCAAATTGACTAACAATGATAAAAAATGACGTCGGTACGTAAAAGCGTTTGCTATAGATTATGTGGGGTAATGGAAATCTGCCGCTACAGCACCCAGCCGAATGCGAATGCCTTTATAGACTGTATATACCATGTTATCATCCAGCCAAGCACCCTGCCGCCACTCTCCTATCCCCTACTATACCCCTGCCAATTCACGCCGCCGCCGTGCCGTTGTGACACATTTCAGCACTTAGCGACGTATTTGGACGCTTTTCGCCAGGTTTGGCATATTCTGCGTTACATTTATTTCGAACAGGATGGAACTGATTCAAATATATGTAATAGGAATGGTGTCAAAAATGGTTACTTCCGATTTGTCCGCCCGTATCAATGATGTACTGCGCTACGTCGGGATCACCCGCAACATGAACGCCTACATGATTCTATCACAAGCCCTGACGCTAATTGCCGAGGATGAAGACCGCCTGCGAGCCGTAGAGAAAGAGATCTACACGCCCATTGCCGACAAAAATCTGCGCGGGCCCAGAGCAGTCCAAAGCACGGTCCGCCGGGCATCCAAGGTCGCATGGGATTTCTTCCCCGATCGCGTTCAGGAACTGGCTGGCTATCCTTTGAATGGTCGCCCCTCTGCCGTGGCTATGCTTGAGCTGCTCTATAATGGTGTCGCCCGCTATGACGATCTTTCTATTCTGAAATAAGCGCCCTTCAACAGCAACACCCCGCTACTCTATGCCGAGCAGTGGGGTGTTTTTGTATCTTGATTCGATTTCAACCGTTACCAGGTTGGTAAGAGTTAATCGCAAAAAAGCGAAATACCGTAAAATTATTTGTCAAAATCTGCACAGTGTCATAGAAAGCCGTCATGTACTATGCGGAGTTTTGTGCACCCCTCAAATCGAGGGCTACCGCGAAATACCGACGCCTTTATCAGAGCGCTATTGAACTTTTACCGATTTGGATAATGTTCATTGATCGTATCATCGATAGAATATGGATTTCGTTAATTGTTTTGTCCACTGAGCTTCTGAACCCAGCTCAAATTGAGCCGTGTTGCAGGATGGTCGTGGCATGCGGCTCCCTCTGACAGCCCAAAATCCGGCCATCAAACGGTGTTCACAGTGTAGACGCCCTTATATTAATCAACGATAACATGTCGCATTTTGATCCAAGTGCACTTTTCAATCGTGTCAATCCAGATAGCGTAACGATTTGTGACGCCATCCGCCGGGCAGACGCTTGCTCGCTTCTCAACATTCGACGCATTATCGTGTTTTCTCAACAAACTGAGAATCAACATTTTTTTGATCTTTTCAAAGAAGCCCCATATATTTTGACGATGAATCGAATCATCGTGATACATTCGCTGTCGCTCCTCAACTCCAATCTTGAAAAAGCTCGCAGGTTCGCTTAGTCAAGATTTCCGTTGGCGTGTTCATGATGACTGAGCGTTTCCGCCCATCCTCATTCTTCGGACGTTCGAAAGCACTCAGCTATCATTCCACGCAGAATAGAATTTGTCAATAAAAGACGCTTCCATTCTTAATCATCCATAATAAAAGCCCGACCGCTCAAATCAGTAGCCGAGCTTCCATAATCGATATGCGTATATTTTTCACTTTGCTATATAGTGTAGTTAATTTTATGCACATCTTACTTCTTTGTTGCTTTGTGACATTGTGCAATTTTTCGTGTAGTTTCTATAGTATCGGCACGCGTTTTTGCACATTTTGTCGATCATCATTTCAGTTCCACAAGCATCCAGACTGTCTTAAACCGCCACTTTCCTGCTGTTTCTCTTGTTGTTATAATCTCTACCCTGTATTTTTGAAGCTCTCGATTTAAAAGCAATTTGCCGATCGTCTCTTGGCTAGAGCGTCCTTTAGCCGGAACAATATTCAGGACGCGAATCAGTGCTGCCTTTAGCTCATCCTTTAGCATAGGCTCATTGAGATGTTCCGCAATGTAGGCTGACACATTATCCGACTTATACTCTGGAACAGGACCACCCAAATCGCCCCGAATCATACTAAGAATTGCGTCATGATATCCATCCTGTAACATTTTCAGTGCGACACTTTTCTGATACTGGAAGAACATCTCTTTCATCTCGTTGATATGGTACTCTTTTGTTCGATGATCGTAGTACAAAGTGGACTCCTCACCGATTCGCTCGTTTACATCCGGAGCTGCCAAAAACTTCTCCCAAGTCTCCCCGCCTGCACGATAACACAGTGCTGGTTCGAGATTATAGGTGGCCTCTTTAAGGCGCGTCTCCAGCTCCCGTTTTCCCTTGCCGCGCAGATAGAGTTTAAAGGTATCCGGCTCACTCACTGGCCGCTTTCTGCCGATCTCCTGAATCACCTCCATAGGCAACCACTGCTCAATGAAAATATGTTTGACCGTCTCATCTTTGATATCAACACCGTTATAGAAGACAGTCGTAGTAAAAAGGATCCGCTTCAAAAGCTTTCCGTGCCGGACACAATCATATAGAGTATCCATCGCGCCGGACTTGTTGTAGTCAGAGCAGTAGTAGGAAGCCGCATCACCGTATATCAGCTTCATTTTTTCAAGCGTTGCACGACTCGATACAAAAACAATCACTTTTTCATCCGGTGGAATGGAATCCAAGAGAGCCTTACGCTCAGCATCCCGATAGTAGAATCGAATTTCTGAGACACACGATTTTCTTCTTGGGATTCGGTAGTAGTTTTCTGGGGGAAGTGTCCCCTCCTCCTTCCACTTCTGAATCAAGAAGTCCATCGTGGCGCTCATGTAGATGACCGTTTTGCACGGGACCAGCTGCTCAATGCACTGATAGGCCAGATTTGTCTTATGATTGAATTTTGCGTCGTTCACAAAGAAATGCGCCTCATCACAGACAATATAGGTATAGCTGTTCCTGATGTGCTCCAGCGTCTTCTCCGGGTTTTCCTGATAGTCCTTCTGGAGCTTTTGATAGGTTTGCACCTCTACAAACTCAAAACTCAGGCACTCGATCATCGCCAATCTAACCAGGTCTGTATCTCGGAAATCCCTTTCGACTCCATCCGCTAAAATGGCTTGGACGATTTGCTCCCACAGCGTTTTCCGGTTGCAAAGATATAGAATTCGCTTTCGATCTTCCACATTGAATCTTGGGTAGCTCGTCATATTTTTCTTCAATAAGTCAATGATTGCAGTTGTTTTGCCCGCGCCTGTACCCGCATCGATCACATAGCGGCCAACTCCCCAGCTTTGTATAACGTCGCCGATGGCCTGTGAGACGTAGCATATGTCCTCTGGCAAAGCCGGTAAAGCCCGTTCAAATAGCATTTTCTCACGGCGGATATCATCCAGTGACCAAATCATTTCCTGTTCGGCTGCTTGCGGTTTCGTCATCGGAGCAGATACGCGCGGCAACTCTTCACAGGGGTCCAAGCCAATGTCGGTAAGATCCCCAAATAGCGCCAAGATAGACAATGCACCGTTGGGTTTGTTTTGGGGCAGAGATACAGGCTGCATGGGTGTAGTGGTAACATTTGTTTCTTCAGTCATAAAATAATATTGCTCCTATAAAAATATAAGGCGCACAGCCCAGCCATCTTGCCAGACCATGCGCCGGTTTGTTAGCGTCTACCCAGAAAAAAGCTCTGGTCAAACGCTTCGTTCTGTGCTATTATAGGGGCGGGAACTTACGTACGCATTTATATTCCCGTCTCTATGGCCGTTTTACCTGTTGGCGCAGGTAAGGCGGTTTTTGTTTTACTGTTGCGCATGGGACTTTGCCTCGATTGCTGCCGCCGCTTCTGCAAACGTCTGCATGGCGCTGTTGTAGCCAATTTGGAACGAGTGCTCGGCAACGGACGCAATCAGCCCTTCCAGAATTTCAGATTGGATCTCGTTCTGCGCTTCGCTCAAATACGGTCGAATAAGCGCCTCTGCCTGACGATTGCTTACGTCTACGGCATCCTTAAACTTCTCCTGACTCTGCTTGATCTCGTCAGCGGTCTCAAATACATCCTTTAAAAAACTCATTTTGATCTCCTTTTTCATATTTATAATCGTATTTTCCAGCTTTCCCCCGGCGGGGTACGGAGCAACTTCTGGGTCCCACATATTATGCAGCACCTCCGGGGTGTTATTGACCTTCTGCGCATCGAGCCATTCCATCAGCCCTTCGCGGAAGATCCGGTAGCTATTGCCCACCTTTACCGCCGGGAAGCCCGGTTTACTCACCAGCCGATAGACAAAATTCTGCCCGAACCCCAGCAGCTCTGCCACCTCGGCAACGATCATCATGGGCGAGAGCTGTGTCGCAGTCGTCGGCTTTCCAGTGGTGTTCTTTTTGCTTCGTGTCATAATTTGTATGCTCCTATATAATCGGATTGTATTTTTTGGCAGTCAACTGGGCATTGCCAAATTACGCCTTATTGTTTTTTCTCTACATGCTATCAAACCTCCTTGTTTTGCTTGTACAAACAGTATATCACCACTTGTATTAAAATTCAATAGTTATCTGTGATTTTTTCTTCTGTATTTTAAGCAAAACCCAATAATACCTTTTTTGAAAAGTGCTATTGTCTTTCTGTTGGTTTTTAACAAGCGCATGCCATTTTCACATCAGATATAAAACAATCCGTAAAATTGTCGTATCAGGCATCGTTTCCAGCACTGAGAGGATTTGGGTTTCCCCTTCTGCCGCTCTCCGACGTCCGTTCAGGCAATCATGCCATCCATAGCGCACCACCTCCTGTGCTTCCATTGGCGAAATTGCGCCCTTTTTCGCTTATTGGCGATACCATGTCTCTTTTTGGTTTTTCCCCACTCCACTCAACATCGCCAACATCGCCACACTGGCGAAGTTGATTTTCGCCGTGTATTCGTCATTTTTATGCAACTTCGCCACACACCCGTCTGACTGCCCGTACAGCGCACAAGGAGGTGATGAACTTGAACTTTCCGTCAGCCTGCCGCACCCGCTTGGTTTGGATCTTTTTCTCTTTTACAAGGAATGTATGTGCCCGCTCAACGGTGCGTTTGCTGCATCCCGTTTCGTCCATTACCAGCTTTTTCAGATCCATACCAGCCATCGGTCCCTGCTCTTTCAGAAGGGCCATGATGGACTCCTTGGCATCCTGCTGTGACGGTTCCAGCGGCATCGGCTTGTCGGCCATCAACTCCTTATAATGCTTCTCCGTGGTCGCCGCCAGCACTGCCCGGACGGTTTCCACCTCTGCGCCCACCTTGTTCTTCACGCTTACCGTCTGGGTACGTAAGAGGATGCTGCGTGCCTTAGTGCCAACGTTCAGCTTTTCCTGCGTTACATAGGTAATGCTTTCGTCCTTCGGCAGCCGCCCCAGAATGGTCACACTACGAGCGGCATTCCACAGCTCACCAGAACCGGCCAGCAACATCCGTGCATCATCGCCTGCCTTCTTTACCATGTGAGATACAATGACCACGCTGAACTGGTCTGCCAATGCTTTTTCTTGCAACATATCAAGCGCCCTGCGCATCACATCACCATTTGCCACTGCATTACCCTCCAGAAAGCTCCTGAGCGGGTCGATGATAACCAGTGCCGGATGCAGCTCATCAATAAGCTCAAAGAAGCTTGCCCCAACAACAAGCTTTTTCTTTTTCTGCTGCCAGTACCAGCCGGGAGTCGCGTAAAACACCCTGCGCATATCCGCCTCTGCCGCGATCATGCGCGGAGCCAGAGACATGCCGGGGTCATCCTCGCTCGTAAGTACTAAAACATTCCCCTGTGCAACTGCAGCATCAGGGAAGAGCATCGTGGGACGTCCGGTCGTTACGGCAGCCACCACATCCGCCATGAATACGCCCTTGCCCACGCCGCCTGGACCTGCCACGACCGATACAGCACCCATCGGGAAGTATCCTTTAATAAGCCACCGGGTATTTACCGGCTCCACATCTCCCAGACACGGAATCATGCCTCCATGGTAGACCGGCGCAGCTGAAGCAGTGGTCACAGCAGGGATCAACGGAAAGAAACTCAGAGAACTCATATTTTACTCCTTATATTCGTTTGCGATTTTGGCATATTTTTATACTTTTTCACGCTACAACGTGCATCTCCTAAAAAATAGCAACAAAAAAGACGCACAAAAAGATAGAACTCCCAAGCCGCACTCATACCGTATACCGGCAGAATACAGCTTCTGGGAAACTACTCTATCTAATCATGCGTCTCGCCTTAGGCTGAGACCTCCATTCGTCTAGGTGAGGCTCAGTATCCTGAACCTCGACGAACAGATAAAATATGTTACGCAGTCCATCACTGTGAGTCCGCGTAATGGCCCTCGGAGACATCATCTTCACTTCTGGGCTTCATACGAAACATTCCGGGGGTAAGGTCATTATAGCACCGATCTGCAGGTTGAGCAGCGTGGATGCACGGCAGCCGGTACCAAGCAGGAAGTTGACAATGACCCAGTTGCGGTATTCAGCAAAGGAGCACGTCTTGCAGTCCGGTTCCTTCAGCAGCTTCTGCAGCTCGTCGGTGGTGTAGGGTTCTTTGATTGGATCATCTGCCCGCACCAGCTTGATAGAGAATTGCTCCAGATACCCTTTCTCCATGCACCAGTATAAAAACGCCCGGACCATGCGCAGGTT
>ERZ773228.3000-NODE-3000-length-14539-cov-28.194698_pt1 | contig 14539 bp, 11 predicted proteins | sample MGYA00580524_ERZ773228 | MGnify/ENA primary metagenome ERZ773228 (study PRJEB29015, sample SAMEA2737768) | human gut metagenome | biome: human gut; feature: human-associated habitat; material: faeces | place: China | collected 2012 ... | reverse complement strand
GCACCGAGGACTTCCGGATGAAGTACCGCGTGGCCGACCTGCTGCTGGTGGACGACATCCAGTTCATCGCGGGCAAGGAGTCCACCCAGGAAGAATTCTTCCATACCTTCAACTCCCTCCACGATGCCCACAAGCAGATCGTCATCGCATCCGACCGCCCGGCCAAGGAGATCAAGAGCCTGGAAGAGCGTCTGCGCACCCGCTTCGAGTGGGGCCTGACCGCCGACGTCCAGCCGCCGGATTTCGAGACCCGCGTGGCCATCGTCAAGCGCAAGGCGGAGCTTCTCCACCTCGACCTTCCCGAGGATGTGGCCGAGTTCATCGCCAACCATCTGAAAAATAACATCCGCCAGCTGGAAGGCGCGGTCAAAAAGCTCAATGCCTACTATATGCTCGAGGGCATCCAGCCGGTCATCAGCGTGGCACAGAATGCCATCAAGGACATCCTCAACGAGACCCAGCCCGTGCCTGTCACCATCGAGAAGATCGTGGGTGAAGTATCCCGCACCTTCAACGTCTCCCCTGCCGACATCCGCGGCACCAAGCGGAACGCCAATGTGGCCTCCGCCCGCCGTGTGGCCATCTACATCCTGCGCGAGGTCACCGGCATGAGCATGGAGGAGATCGGCCGGGAGTTCTCGGGTCGTGACCATTCCACCATCGTCTACTCCCTCAAGACCATGGAGCGGGACATGAAAAATGACCAGCACCTGCGGGAGACGGTGAGCGACATCATCAAGAATGTGAAGGCTTAACGCACCAGAGCCGGTGTAAAAGTCATACTCATTCAGGGGTCAAACCCCAAAATATGGGGAGAAAGAGGAACAAAAAGGGGAAAATAGACCTAGATATTGTGGTGAAAGGCCGAAACTTTCCACTCTTTCCACATGGTTTTCAACATTCAACTTCCGTTTTTCACAGCGGATGTGGAAAGAACCACCGCTTTCCCCGATTCAACATTCCATTCACAGTTCCTCAACATCTCCGTGGAAAACCAAATCCCCGCATCCCGGCAAGGGTTTGCAGAGTTTTCCACATCTTCCCCACCCCCTACTACGATTACTACAACAAGTTCAATAAAGAAAACAGGTTTTTGCATCGAATCCCATGAGGAACGACAGCAAAACAGACGCAAAAAAGGAGAGAAGAAGATTTGAACATCATCTGCGACAAAACTCTTCTGAGTGCAGCCATTGACGGCGTATCCAAAGCAGTCACTCTGCGCTCTACCATCCCGGTACTGGAGGGCATTTTACTGAAGGCAGAAGGCTTCCAGCTGACCCTTACCGGCTACGACCTCGAAATGGGCATCGTGACCACCATCGAAGCCAATGTCAAAGAACCCGGTGAGATCGTGCTGAACGCCAAGCTGCTCAGCAGTATGATCAGCCGGATGCCGGCAGGCCAGATCACGATCCAGTCTGCCGATAATGGCAAAACCACCATCCAGAGCGGCGTGGCGCAGTTCGAGATCCAGTCCATGTCGGCCACCGATTTCCCCGAGCTGCCCAACACCGGCGCCGAGGAGACCCTGACCATCAAGACCGGCGTGCTCCGCGATATGATCGACCGCACCCTCTACGCCGTCAGCCAGGATGAGAAAAAACCTGCGCATACCGGTGAACTTTTTGAAATAGAGCCGGATAAAATGACCATCGTTGCCCTGGACGGCTACCGTCTGGCCATCGTGGAACGGCCCGTCACTGCCGTCAAGGACATCCGCATCATCGTCCCCAGCAAGACCATGACCGAAGTGTCTCATCTGCTGCCCAACGACGACGAAGAACCGGTCCACATCTGTGCCAACCGCCGCTACGTCGTGTTCATGACCGCCGGCTACACCATCATGAGCCGCCTCATTGAGGGCGAGTTCCTCAACTATCACAATGTTATTCCGGCAGGCAGCCGCACCCGGGTGACCATCGACACCAAGGAGTTCATCGAGACCATCGAGCGCGCTTCTCTGATTATTACAGAGCGTTTAAAAAATCCCCTCCGCATCACTTTTACAGAGGGTAAAGTCGTCGTCCGCTGCCAGACCAATCTGGGCCGCGTCGTCGATGAGTTCAACGCCGAGTGCGAGGGCGACGAGGTGGAGATCGGCTTCAACAACCGCTACCTGTTGGACGCGCTGCGCAATGCCCGCACCGAGAAAGTGCGGATGGAGATCAGCGGTCCGCTGAGCCCGGTGAAAGTGCTGCCGGTGGAGGGCAATGACTTCCTTTATCTGGTCCTGCCCGTCCGCTTCAAAAACGACTGAGAGGCGTAATAAAATGCAAAAAATCCTCATCCATACCGAATTTATCAAGCTGGACGCCCTGCTGAAATATGCGGGCCTGTGCGAGACCGGCGGCGAAGCCAAGGAGCTCGTTCAGGGCGGGGCCGTGAAGGTCAACGGCGAAGTCTGCACCATGCGCGGCAAGAAGTGCCGCCCGGGCGATACCGTGGAGCTGGACGGACAGACCATCGAGATCGGGATGGGCGGCTGATGCGGCTGCTCTCTCTCGAAGTCGAAAATTACCGGAACATCGCCTCGGCCAGCCTGACGCCGGGCCGGGAGCTGACTGTCATCTGCGGCAACAACGGCCAGGGCAAGACGAACCTCCTGGAAGCCATCTGGCTGCTTACCGGCGGCAAGAGCTTTCGGGGCGGCAAGGACGCAGAGCTGGTGCGCCGGGGCGAACCCTTCGCCGTACTCAAAGCGTCCACCCTCCGCGCACAGCAGGAAGAGCAGGAAAAGGAAGAGCCGAACCGTGTCCGCCTAACGGTGGGTGCGCCGGACTCTCCCCGCCCGGGCCGGACAGTCTCGGTGAACGGGGGCGCAGTCAAGCGGGCGGCCAGCCTTGCGGGCAGCTTTCCGGCGGTGGTTTTCGACCCCGGACACCTGAGTCTCGTGAAGGGCGCGCCGGAAGGGCGGCGGAAATTTCTGGACGCTGCCCTCTGCCAGCTCTACCCCGGCTACCTGACCCTCTACCGCCGCTATGTCCGGGCTTTGCAGCAGAAAAACGCGCTGCTTCGGCGCTCTTCCAATGGCATTGAGCGGCCTTATGCTGAAAAGCGGGCCTTATTAGAAGTGCTGAATGTGGAGCTTGCCCAGCAGGGCGAGGCCATCCAGCAGCGGCGCAGAGCCTATCTCGCCGCTCTCTCCCCGCTGGCCTGTGCCAACTATGAGGAGCTTTCCCGCGGGGCGGAAACACTGAGTCTGCGGTATGCGGCTCAGTTCGAGCCGGGCGGTCTGGCCCAGCTTCTGCGGCAGAAAATGCCCGAAGAGCTGCGGGCCGGGCAGAGCCTCTGCGGCCCTCACCGGGAAGATTTAGACCTTCTTCTGGATGGTCAGCCTGCAAAAGTGTATGCGAGTCAGGGACAGCAGCGGAGCGTCGTGCTCAGCCTTAAAATGGCCGAAGCCGCCGCAGCGGCCTCCATCACGGGCGAACACCCGGTGATGCTGCTGGACGACGTACTCAGCGAGCTGGACGATGGCCGCAAGCAGTATCTGCTCACCCGGATGCGGGAAAAGCAGACCTTCGTGACCAGCTGCGACGACACCGCTTTTCTCAAAACGGACGGCGAGGTCTACCGGATGAACGGCGGCGTGCTGACGAAAGTGTGATGCAATGTATGTACACCTTGGCCGCGATTATGTCCTGAACGACCGGGACATCATCGGCATCTTCAATCTGGAAACGACGACCATCTCACCCCGGGGGCGGGAGTTTCTGAACTACGCCCAGAAAAACGGGGCGGTGGTGAGTCTGTCCGATGAGCTGCCCCAGAGCTATGTGCTGGCAGATTCGCCGGTGGATACGATTTATCTCTCGGAGCTGTCGTCGGCTGCGCTCAAACGGCGCACGGAGATGAAACTGGAATAAGCCAACCAGCGATTGATCGCTTTTACAAATAGTAACGAAAAAACGAAACAAAACAAAAGGGAGAAAGGAAATGGCAGAGGAAATCATTACCAGTACCAACGCAGAAACTGCGACGGACCATGAATACAACGCCAGCGAGATCCAAGTCCTGAAAGGTCTGGAGGCAGTGCGCAAGCGCCCCGGTATGTATATCGGCTCCACCGGCGAGCGCGGCCTGCACCATCTGGTGTACGAGATCGTGGACAACGCCATCGACGAGGCTCTGGCCGGTTACTGCGACCACATCGAGGTCAAGATCCTGAAGGGCGACATCATTCAGGTCACGGACAATGGCCGCGGCATCCCCGTGGACATCCAGGCTGATACCGGTCTGCCTGCCGTCACCGTCGTCTATACCATCCTCCACGCCGGCGGTAAGTTCGGCGGCGAGAACTCCGGCTACAAGGTGGCCGGCGGCCTGCACGGCGTCGGCGCGTCCGTCGTCAACGCCTGCTCGGAGTGGCTGACCGTCAACGTCCGCCGCGACGGCCGCGAGTACGAGCAGACCTTCCGCCGCGGCGACCCGGACGGCCCGCTGAAGTGCATCGGCACCGTGGACCCCAGTGTCACCGGCACCCGCGTCACCTTCAAGCCCGACCCGGAGATGTTCAAGGACACCACCGTCTACAACTTCGAAACGCTGGAAAAGCGCCTGCGGGAAGAGAGCTTCCTGAACGCCGGTGTCAAGATCACCTTGACCGACGAGCGCGAACTCTACACCCCCGTCCTCGAGGACGGCAAGGAGGGCGAGCCCACCTACCGCACCGAGGTCATGTGCTACGAGGGCGGCATCAAGAGCTTCGTCACCTATCTGGGCGAGAAGCGCGACCTCGAGGTGCTCCACCCCAACGTCATCTATCTCAAGGGTCAGACCGACCGGGGCATGGCAGAAATCGCCTTGCAGTATAATTCCAGCTACAATGAGCTGCTGCTGAGCTTCGCCAACAACGTCAACACCCCCGACGGCGGCACCCACGAAGAGGGCTTCCGCAGCAGCCTCACCCGAGTATTCAACGATTATGGCCGCAGCCACGGTCTGCTGAAGGACAAGGACGAGAACCTTTCCGGCGCTGACGTCCGTGAGGGCCTCATCTGCGTTATCTCCGTCAAGCTGCAGGAGGCCGAGTTCGAGGGCCAGACCAAGGCAAAGCTGGGCAATACGGAAATTCGAACCCTCGTCTCCAACATGGTCTACTCCAAGCTGATGGAGTTCTTCGAGGAGAACCCCGGCGTGGCCAAGGCTATCTTCGAAAAGGCCACCCAGGCCGCCCGCGCCCGCGCTGCCGCCAAGAAGGCCCGTGAGCTGGTGCGCCGCAAGAGCGCCCTCGAGACCAGCCGGATGCCCGGCAAGCTGGCAGACTGCCGCGAAAAAGACCCCACCCGCACTGAGATCTTCATCGTCGAGGGTGATTCTGCAGGCGGCTCGGCCAAGATGGGCCGTGACTCGGCCATTCAGGCCATCCTCCCCCTGTGGGGCAAGATGCTCAACGTCGAAAAGGCCCGCGCCGACCGTATCTACGGCAACGACAAGCTGATGCCTGTCGTGCTGGCACTGGGCTGCGGCATCGGCGACGAGTTCGATATTTCCAAGCTGCGGTATGACAAAGTGTTCATCATGGCCGATGCCGATGTCGATGGTTCTCACATCTGCACCCTGATGCTCACCTTCTTCTTCCGCTATATGCGCCCCCTCATCGAGCAGGGCCATGTCTATGTGGCACAGCCCCCGCTGTTCAAGGTGCAGAAGGGCAGCACCATCAAATACGCTTACAACGACGCCGAAATGGCCCTGCTCTCGCAGGAGATGCCCGGCGCGAAGATAAACCGCTATAAGGGCCTTGGTGAGATGAACCCGGAGCAGCTCTGGGAGACCACCATGAACCCCGAGAACCGCGTCATCGTCCGCATCACCATCGAGGATGCCGAGAAGGCCGATGAGGCGTTCACCATCCTGATGGGCGATCAGGTGGAGCCCCGCCGCCGCTTTATCGAGACCAACGCCCAGTACGCAAAGCTCGACGTGTAATTGGAGGAAACAATGGAAGAAGATTATGTGATGATACCGGGCAGCGGTACCAAGATGATCATCCGGGACGTCAAGAAGGAAATCGAAACGGCGTTTCTGGATTACTCCATGTCGGTCATCGTGGCCCGCGCCCTGCCGGATGTGCGTGACGGTCTGAAGCCCGTCCACCGCCGCATCCTCTACACCATGCACGAACGCGGCAACGACCCCAGCCATCCCTACCGCAAGTCGGCGGATACCGTCGGTGCTGTGCTGGGCTCTTACCACCCCCACGGCGACGCCTCCGTCTACGACGCCATGGTCCGTCTGGCACAGGATTTCTCCCTGCGCTACCCGCTGGTGGATGGTCAGGGTAACTTTGGTTCTGTGGACGGCGACCCCCCGGCTGCTTACCGTTACACCGAGGCCCGCATGAGCCGCATGGCGGTCGAGATGCTGACCGACATCGACAAGGACACCATCAACTGGGACCCCAACTTCGATGAGACGAAGAAAGAGCCCAGCGTCCTGCCCTGCCGCTTCCCCAACCTGCTGGTCAACGGCAGTCAGGGCATCGCCGTCGGTATGGCCACCAACATCCCGCCCCACAACCTCAGTGAGGTCATCGACGGCTGCGTGGCCTATATCGAGAACCCTGACATCGATTTGCCCGGCCTGATGGAGCACATCAAGGGACCGGACTTCCCCACTGCCGGTATCATCATGGGCCGAAGCGGCATCCGCGCCGCCTACGCCACCGGCCGCGGCAAAATTACTCTGCGGGGCCGTGCTACCATCGAAGAGACCAAGAATGGCCGTACCCAGATCATCATTACGGAAATTCCGTATATGGTCAACAAGGCCCGTCTCATCGAGAACATGGCCGACCTCGTGAAGGAAAAGCGCATCGAGGGCATCACCGGCCTGAACGATGAGACCAACCGCAAGGGGATGCGCATCGTGGTGGACATCCGCAAGGACGCCAACGCGCAGGTCATCCTGAACCAGCTGTACCAGTACACCCAGCTGCAGGATACCGTGGGCGTCATCATGCTGGCCATCGACCACAAGGTGCCGAAGGTCATGACCCTGAAACAGATGATACAGAAGTACGTCGAGTTCCAGGATGAAGTCGTCCGCCGCCGCACTCAGTATGATTTGAAGAAGGCCAAGGAGCGCGCCCACATCCTCGAGGGTCTGAAAAAGGCCACCGACATCGTGGACGAGCTCATCGCTACCATCCGCGCCTGCAAGGGCGGCATGGCCGAGGCAAAGGCCGCTATCATGGAACAGTTCGGCTTCGATGACCCGCAGGCCGACGCTATCGTGAAATTGCAGCTGGGCCGTCTGGCTGGTCTGGAAATTCTTAAAATCGAGGAAGAGCTGTCCGGCTTGCAGGCTAAAATCGAGGATTGGGAGGACATCCTCGCCAACGACGCCCGTGTTCTGGAGATCGTCAAGAACGAGCTGCTGGACATGAAGAAGCGCTTCGGCGACGAGCGCCGCACTGAGATACAGTCCGTTACCGGTGAAGTGGACATCGAAGACCTCATCGCCGAGGAACAGTGCGTCTACACCCTCACCGAGGCCGGCTATATCAAGCGCCAGCTCAAGGCCACCTATCAGGCCCAGAAGCGCGGCGGCCGCGGCATTTCCGGCATGACCCGGAAGGAAGAGGACATCGTGCAGGAGATGTTCGTGGGCTCTACCCATGATTATGTCCTGTTCGTTACCGACAAGGGCCGCCTCTTCCGCATCAAGGGCTACACCATCGCCGAGGGCAGCCGCACCAGCAAGGGCAGCAACATCGTCAACCTGCTGCAGCTGGCCGAGGGCGAAAAGGTCACCAACATGCTCTGCTACCCCAAGGACGAGGACAACAAGGGCGGCTTCGTCACCATGGTCACCAAGCAGGGCCTCATCAAACGCACCCCGCTGGAGCAGTACGCCAACATCCGCAAGACGGGCCTCATCGGCATTGCGCTCAACGAGGGCGACGCGCTGGCATGGACCCGCCTGACCACCGGCAATGATATGCTCATCGTGGCTACCCGCAACGGTCAGGCCATCCGCTTCAATGAGGCCGATGCCCGCCCGATGGGCCGCAGCGGCCACGGCGTCCGCGCGATCAAGCTGGCCGAGGGCGACGAGGTCGTCGGCGTCTGCATCTGCCGCGAGGGCGGCACGGTGCTCACCGTCACCGAAAACGGCAAGGGCCGGCGCTCGGACATCGACACCTACCGCATCACCGCCCGCGGCGGCAAGGGCATCCGCAACTACGACGCCTCCAAGGACAAGGTGGCAGCCGTCAAGATCGTGGACGACATCGACGATGTGCTGCTGAGCAGTCAGGAGGGCATCATCATCCGCCTGCACGCCAACGAGATCCCCGTCCAGAGCCGCTACGGCTCCGGTGTCCGGGTCATGCGTCTGGGCGAGAACGATAAGGTGATGGTGCTGGCCCGCACCGACCACGACGACGAGGCACAGACCGAGAGCATCGAGGCCGATACCGAGGACGAGCCCACTGCCGAGCAGCTGGCGGAGATGGAAGCAGCCGATGAGGCATCGGCCGCCGAAGCTCCCGAGGCTGACACCGGCGACGAGGAATAAACCTTATTTCCACACATAAACTGACCCTGCGGGGGAGTACACGCTTTCTGCGGTGCTCTCCCGCAGGTTTTTGCAAAAAATCACGGTTATACTGGACAAATCCACTGTTTGTGTGGTACTATGGCCAGACAACAAGAAAAATCCTCATGGGGGAGTAGCAGGCGCTGTTTTGCAGGCAGCGCAGCAAGTCAACACAATGACGGCCCGGGCGGCTGTCTGGCTTGCTTTCATTTGCGAGACTCATGTGCTTTGGTGCGAGTACCACGCCCATTCCACATGGAGTCAATTTGTAAAAATCCGACCCGGAATTGGCGAAATGCGCGCCGATTCCGGGTCTTTTGTCTGCCCACCAATTCCGGTCAAATCAGGAGGCATCGTTATGGAATGGAGTTTTTTGTTTTTCTTCAACAGCGCCCTGCTGGGCGTGGGCCTTGCCATGGATGCGTTTTCCGTCTCGATGGCAAACGGTCTGCATGACCCGCAGATGTCCCGCCGCAGGGGCGTCCAAATCGCAGGCACCTTCGCCATCTTTCAGGCTGTCATGCCCATGACGGGCTGGGTCTGCGTCCACACCATCGTGGAGCTGTTCTCTTCGTTTGAAAAGTTCATCCCGTGGATCGCCCTCATCCTGCTGGGCTACATCGGCGGTAAAATGCTCATCGAGGGCATCAAGGGCGAAGAGGCCGAGGAAGCGGCTGAGCTGAGCGCGGGCGCACTCTTCATGCAGGGCGTCGCCACCAGCATCGACGCGCTGTCGGTGGGCTTCACCATCTCGGAGTACGGCTGGTTCATGGCGCTGGTCTGCTCCCTCATCGTGGCGATCGTCACCTTCTTCATCTGTGAGGCCGGCCTTGCCATCGGCAAAAAGTTCGGCACCAAGCTCTCCGGCAAAGCCTCCGTCCTCGGCGGTGTCATCCTCATCGGCATCGGTCTGGAAATCTTCATCTCCGGCATGATGGGCTGAGAAAAAATATAGAAAAGCGGCACATTCTCCTTTGCGGTGGATGTGCCGCTTCTTTGTTGAACAGGGTTCTTGTATGCCGGGATAAACTGAAACGATGTTTGTTGTCAAATTGATGCAATTTCAGGGAGGATTTTATTAAATAACACAAATTTATCAAAACTACTTGACAAATCGATACAGGGGGGGGTAAATTTAGAGAAACAGAGGGGCCGAACGAGGATTTCCGCTGTCGATTTTGAAAATGTGGGAGGAAATTTACCATGAGATTAGCAAAAAAGGTAATGGCAGTCGCACTGGCTGCGGCTATAACGGTTTCGATGCTCACCGCCTGCGGCGGTGGTGGCGGCGGCGGAAACGGCGGCTCCAGCAGCGATTCTTCCAGCTCGAGCAACAGCTCTTCCAGCAGCTCCAGCTCTAGCTCCAGCAGCTCTTCGAGCTCTTCTTCCAGCTCTTCGAGCAGCAGCTCCAGTTCTTCCAGCTCGAGTTCCAGCAGCTCGTCTAGCTCGTCTTCCAGCTCCAAGCCGGATGCAAGTGTGAACGAGTACGGTATGACTGAGGCAAAGGCGGTCCATTATAACTCCACCAATCGTGCAAAGTACTATGATGCACAGAAGAAGAAGTCTTACACTGAAAAGAAGATTGTCACCTACAAGGGCGATCCGAATGTTGAAAAAGAGACAGAATCTTCGAATGGTAAGAAGTTCTATAGTGAAGATGATGATGTAATCATGCTGGCAGATGCAACCAATGGGTTCAGCATATCCGGCATTAAAATGTGGATGGTCGATAAAAAAACGGGAACCTATTATGAAATCGATATGAGTGGTTTTCCCATGAATCCCGGTGATATTACGAATCCTGGCACGGGCAGCACCGTGACGGAAACGCTGAAGGGCTACTATAAGATCGGCTCGAACAACTATCCGGCTGAGTGCTTCGTAACGACGACTACAGCTCAGGGCCATACTTGGAAGAGCGCTGAAATCTACTGCTACAATGGCGGTCATTATCCGGTCTACATCGTTGACCTCAATCAGGGCTATGATATGGACAAAGAAGGAAATCCGATTACTGTGATGGAAGAATTCAGAACCACGAAGGTCGATTTCCAAGCGAAAGCTGACGCATCCCTTATGGACTTCAACAGCATTCTGAAGAAGTATAAGGACGGCGGCAAGAAGACTTGGAAGGACCTGGAAACCTAAATTCTCCGGGCAAGCTTTGAACTTCCAATAAAAATAGAAAGCGCCCCTGCATATTTGTGCAGAGGCGCTTTTTTGTTCCCCATGGAACATCATTCAAAATAATCGGCGTACTCCTCCGTGAGCTTGGAACCCAGACGGCGGATGCCGCCGTAAAGGTGGCGTTCCACCAGCGGCTCAAAGGCCGCGAGGTCACACCGCTCGATGGCGTCGATGAGATTGTGATGGTCGGCCACCACCTCGGCGAGCCCGCCGGTGGTCAGAGTGTCCAGCATCCGGAACCGGCTGTAGTCGGCGTGGGCGTTCTGCAGCGTCCGCCAGAGATACATCTTGCCCATGGCAGAGAACCACGTCTCGTGAAGCCGGGTGTCAGCCTCGTAGAGACGGTTGAAGTCCAGCGTTTCGGCCTTGGCCAGCTCGTCGTAGGCGGCGGCACGCTGGCGGATGAGGGCGCGGTGCTCCGGTGTGCAGTGGGGCGCAAAGTCCCGCAGGACCTTGGCCTCTACCGCGATGCGCTCATAGATCAGCTCGTCCACGATGTCCCGGTTCAGCCGGGTGACAGTAGTGCCTTTGTAAGGCACGATCTTCACCAGCCCGTTCTCCTGTAACCGCTGCAGCACCACCCGGATGAGGGAGCGGGGCGCGCCGAAGCGGGTGCAGAGCGGGTTTTCGCTCAGCGAACAGCCGGGTCGGAGGGTCAAATCGATGATCTCCCGCTCGAGGACGGCGTATATTTCAGAATCTGTTTTATACTGTTGTTCCATTGTCGTTTTCCTGTCTGATGCCCCAAGCGGGCCATGTCCCGGGGACCGGGAGGCGGAAGTCCATTACCTTTCCGGTGTCGGGATGGATGAAGCGGAGCCGTGCGCTCTGAAGCGCAATGTCTCCCTTGATGCGGCTGCCGTATTTGCCATCGCCCCAGAGCGGGTGGCGGCGGGACGCGAACTGCACCCGTATCTGGTGGGTGCGCCCGGTGTGGAGGGTGATGTCCGCAAGACTGGTGCTGCCGTCCGGGGCGGAGGCAGAAATGCGATATTCCAGCACAGCCTCCTTCACGCCCTTGCGCGGACGGCTCACCGGAAAAACACGGCCTTTCCGGCTGTCCTTGAATAAGTAGTCCCGCAGGACGCCTTCGGCGGGCAGCTTTTCATCCGGCCCGCCTGCGATGAGGGCGCGGTATTGTTTCACGAAAGGCGGCGCGTCCTCATCGCAGGCGTCAGGCTCGGCCCGGCCATCCTGTTCGGCATAAACCTGCTGGCTCTGCGTCACCTGCCGGCTGAGGGCGGCGGCTGCCTGCGGGGTCTTCGCGTAGACCATCAGACCCGACACGCCGGTGTCCAGCCGGTGGATGACGCCCACATAGGCGTCGGGCCTGTCCCAGAGCTTCCGCAGGGCGGCGGGTACGCCGTCCTCGCTGGAAAGCCCGGCGGGCTTGTCCAGAACCACGAGGGATGTATCTTCGTAGAGTATCACAGCCTGCCCTCGTCCACCAGCGCCTTGAGTTTGAGAACGCCCGCGATGGTCTTGCCGTCCTTGATCTCGCCGCTCATGACCATCTCGTAGGCTTTTGCCAGCGGGATGCGGTCGGGCGTCAGGAACTCGTCGTCGTCCAGATGCATCTGGGTGGTGTGCAGGCCGGTGGCCACCCACATATAGATGATCTCGGTGTCATAGCCCACCGTGGGGTAGAACTCGCCCAGCGGGGTGTAGTGGTCGGCGGTCAGGCCGCACTCTTCGCCCAGCTCCCGCTTGGCGGCTTCGAAGGGGTCTTCGCCCTTTTCCAGCTTGCCGGCGGGCAGCTCCCACAGCTCCTGCTGCATGGCGTAGCGGAACTGGCGCACCATGCAGAGGGTGCCGTCCTCAAAGTACGGTACGATGCAGGCCCCGCCGTGGTGGTGGACCACCTCCCGGATAGAAGTCTCACCGTTTTCCAGCAGAGCCACGTCTTTGGTCAGCGTGACAACCCGGCCCTCAAAGAGAACTTCGCTCGAGAGCGTCTTTTCAAAATGTGCAGCATCCATCGTTTTGTGCCTGTCCTCCCCTGCGCTGTGCAGCGCATGATACTATAGATAAAGTTTACGGCAGAATCTGTACAAATGTCAATTATAAATTTAGAATTTTGTAAGAAAAAGCCTCATGGATACTGGATTTTGGAGCATAACACCGTCATGGATGCAGCAAAGAACACATCTGTAAAAAAGCGCTAAAAAATTTCTTGAATTTTTGTTGTGTTTTTACAGTCGGTTTGCGTTGCCTTTACCGGCGGAATTTGCTATTATATTAGATGAGCAATAGTGCCTTCATGGGGTTCTCCGGCCCCGGGCAGGGCTATTGCCCTTGATGAGCGTGTGCTTTTGTGGAGTTCTCCGGCTCCGGCGAAGTGCGGCGCTTATCAGTTGAGCAATACGTTTTTTAAGGGAGTTCTCCGGCTCCGGTAAAAAGACGTTTGCCCCGCGCAGAAGGTACCAAATTCTGAATGGAGGAAGAAAAATGCCTAGAGCAAAGCAAACCATGGATGGCAATACCGCTGCCGCTCATGTAGCATATGCCTACACGGACGTGGCTGCCATCTACCCCATTACCCCGTCTTCTCCGATGGCTGACTCTGTGGACCAGTGGTCCGCAGCTGGCCAGAAGAACATCTTCGGCAACCAGGTCAAGGTCGTCGAGATGGAGTCTGAGGCAGGCGCTGCAGGCGCTGTGCACGGCTCTCTGGGTGCAGGTGCTGTTACCACCACCTTCACCGCTTCTCAGGGCCTGCTGCTGATGATCCCCAACATGTACAAGATCGCTGCTGAGCAGCTGCCCTGCGTGTTCGATGTTTCTGCACGTACCGTTGCTACCCAGTCCCTGAACATCTTCGGTGATCACAGCGACGTTATGGCATGCCGCCAGACCGGCTTCGCAATGCTGGTCGAGAGCAGCGTGCAGGAAGTCATGGACCTGTCCCCTGTTGCCCATCTGGCAGCTATCGAGGGCAAGGTTCCCTTCCTGAACTTCTTCGACGGCTTCCGTACTTCTCACGAGTACCAGAAGATCGAGAAGTGGGACTACGCCGACCTGAAGGAAATGTGCAACATGAAGGCTGTCGAGGAGTTCCGTGCAAAGGCTCTGAACCCCGAGCACCCCAAGATGCGCGGTTCCCACGAGAACGGCGACGTGTTCTTCCAGCATCGTGAGGCCTGCAACTCTGTCTACGACGCACTGCCCGCAGTCGTCGAGAAGTACATGGCCAAGATCAACGAGAAGCTGGGCACCAACTACGACCTGTTCAACTACTACGGCGCACCCGATGCTGATCGCGTCATGATCGCTATGGGCTCTGTCTGCGACGTTGCTGACGAGGTCATCGATTACCTGAACGCTAAGGGCGAGAAGGTCGGTATCATCAAGGTCCGCCTGTACCGTCCCTGGGTGTCCTCCGCTCTGCTGAAGGTCCTGCCTGCTACCGCTAAGAAGGTCGCAGTTCTGGACCGCACCAAGGAGCCCGGCTCTCTGGGCGAGCCCCTGTACCTGGATGTCGCAGCTACCCTGCGTGAGGCTGGCAAGAATGATGTCATCCTGACCGGTGGCCGTTACGGTCTGGGCAGCAAGGACACTCCCCCGTCCTCCATCTTCGCTCTGTTCAAGGAGCTGGAGAAGGATCAGCCGAAGGAGCGCTTCACCCTCGGCATCACCGATGATGTCACCGGCCTGTCTCTGCCTGAGGTCAAGCCCGCTCCCATCACCGCAGCAGCTGGCACCAAGGAGTGCAAGTTCTGGGGTCTGGGCGGCGACGGTACCGTCGGTGCTAACAAGAACTCCGTCAAGATCATCGGCGACCACACTGATAAGTATGTTCAGGCAT
>ERZ773228.2991-NODE-2991-length-14575-cov-2.695248_pt1 | contig 14575 bp, 10 predicted proteins | sample MGYA00580524_ERZ773228 | MGnify/ENA primary metagenome ERZ773228 (study PRJEB29015, sample SAMEA2737768) | human gut metagenome | biome: human gut; feature: human-associated habitat; material: faeces | place: China | collected 2012 ... | reverse complement strand
AGTAACATTAAAAAATACATTTTCCCAACCGTTGTCCCAATCTGACGGAAGGCATTTATGCACTCTCTCGGGACGCTTTGTAAGCAAATAAAATTTTACGTCACTGCGTTGCTTTATAATATCCCATGCTTCTTCACGCCACTTGTCAGCCTCTTCTAAAAAGAAATCTGACGTCATACATACGCGAATAAGCTCACCGCTCTGCACTTTATAATTGCCGTAACGGTCTTTTTGCAGAGGATAGTCAAATCCTGATTTTGTTTTATAAATATCCGAGCCGCTTTTGTCACGAACACGGTCTAAAAAATACATATAGCAATTTTGGCAACCCTCACTGCATTTCACGCAACCGTGCCACGGATTCCATATATCGTGCATTATATCACTTCCTTGACATCTTTTATAACTTTATAAATATCTTCATCTAAACATATTGATTGTTTTTCTATTTCCTCTGGGCATACCGACTCGCCTTTATTAATGCAGACGTATATTGAATTTTTGTTGCCCGATACTATTCTCCAAAACGGATATTTTATAATTGCGGGTGTGTTGTAGCCTACACCTAATTCCAAGAATACAATATTTTGACCTTTTCTTGTTCGTAAAAAATTGTCATATCTCTCCGCCGCATTATGCCAGCCTTCATCTTGCGCAAAGCTGTTGTCACAGCGCAAGTTTGTTGTTAATGGCTTTTTGCAATGCGGACATAACGGAATTAATTCCGTAGGAATTTTCATATTTGATTGACTTTTATACATTTGCTTAATTATATCTTCATTATCAAAAGTTTCATTACAACATGGAGTAGGGCATTGAAGTAAACCGTAGTCGCCTTGAGTGTAAAATAGGCGTTTTTTATCAAAACCAGCTTTCTGAAAACAATGGTCCACGTTAGTGGTAATAACAAAATAATCTTTACCGTTTACCAAACTCAAAATCATATCATATAAATTATTCGGTATATCCATATAGCGGTTGATGTAGATGTATCTGCTCCAATACGCCCAGTATTCTTCAAGTGTTTCAAATGGGTAAAATCCGCCCGAATACATATCTGTAAAGCCGTATTTCTGCTTAAAATCAGAAAAATGTTTTTCAAAGCGTTCGCCTGCATAAGTAAAACCAGCCGCAGTTGAAAGCCCTGCACCCGCGCCGATTACAACAGCATCGGCTTTATCAAGTTTTTCTTTCAAATGAATTATCTCATCTGAGTAATTTTTCATAGATTTTTTTGTCGGTATCCTTAAAAACATTAAAAATCACCCTTTCCAATTCAGAATGTTTCAAATAGTCTTTCACTGTTTCAACGGCTATTTGTGCGGCAATATCATTTGGGAAATGAAATTCACCTGTTGATATACAACAAAAAGCTATTGATTTTACACCGTTAGCTTCAGCCAACTCAAGACAAGAACGGTAACAACTTGCTAAAAGTTTGCGGTGTTCATCGGTAAGATGTCCGTATACAATAGGACCGACCGTATGAAGAATGTAATCACAAGGCAAGTTGTATGCTTTTGTTATCTTCGCAGCACCGGTCTGTTCCTTGTGACCTTGTAGCTTCATAATGCGATTACATTCCAATCTAAGCTGAACACCCGAAAACGTATGAATTGCATTATCAATACACTTGTGGCAAGGCACAAAGCAACCGAGCATTGCACTGTTTGCGGCATTTACTATTGCACCGCATTTTAATGTTGTTATATCACCTTGCCAAAGGTATAATTTGTTCGATATTGCTTGTAAATCATATGCGTCGGTTATGTTAATTTCCGTCAATCGTTCTTGCAAATAATCATCTTGTAGCTTTATAAATTCGTTACTAATTTGTTTCGGTTCTCTGACGTTTACAAGAGAACGGAATAAATTAAATTTTTCTTCGGAATCTTTTGGGATAACTATATTGCTATATCTGTTGTCCTCACTTATCAGATGATTAATAAGAAAATCAAGTCTTTCATTCTGTGTCATATTACCACCTCTGAAATGATTATAACGTGTTTTTGTTATTATAACAAGTAGGCACTTTTAAGTAACTATCAAAAAAGTCTTTACCGTATGGCAAAGACTTTTTGAATTTACTGTGCTTTATAGAATTTTAATTTAACAAGACCATTGTAAATTTTTGTACCCATAGGAAGCTGTTTGATTTCGTCTTCTGAAAGAATTTTTAGCATAAACACCGTAAAGAAATATACAACCGCCGCAATCGCTATTGCAATTACAGTGGAAATCAAATTACCTATAAATCCAGATGGGCATACAAGCATTGAAAGCTTATAAACACCGACTGCAACAACGCCCATAACAACACCTGCTATAATCGGTTTTACGATATATTTCATTGGCTTGATGTTTAGTTTGCAGTTCTTTGCAAGAACAACAAAGCATATTGCACATGATATGAACTGACAAGCAATAGAGCTTATTGCCGCGCCGTAAATATTGATTGATGGTATTCTTATAAGTACAATATTTAATACAATTTTTGCTATACATCCAAACAACAAGCTGATTGCAGGAACATAAACTTTTCCAAGCCCTTGAAGCGAACCTGTCATAGTTTGTGCAAGTGCCGCAAATATAAGCGATACCGAAACAAGCTGTAAAAGCTCAAAACCGCTCGAAGTGCTGAAATACAATATTTTATAAATCGGCTCAGCAAGAGTTATCAAACCTATTGCGCAAGGCAAGATAATTAATATTGAAATAAGCAATGAATAGTTTATCTTTGAAGAGGCCTCTTTATAATCTTTTACCGCCAACGCACCTGCGATTGACGGAACAAGAACTGTTGCAAAAGCGAAGTTTACCGCCAAAGGCATATTGTAAAGTGTATCACTCTTTGATAGAAGTCCCGATAATCTTGCAATTTCCTGATTAAGTTGCTCGGCGGTCGGATTTATAATATCGCCGACGTTGCCATGTGCCGGAATTAATGTTGCAAATGCAACTTCAATACCACGACTTATTGTTGCTGTGTCGATAACTCTGTTTATAGCTGTAATGATAGAGCCAAGTGAAATCGGAATACTTATCATAAGAATACTCATCATAAGATGTCTGCCTGAAATCTTAATTGTTTCGCCTTTTGATTCTTCAATATGCTCCTTGATACCGCTTTTACGTTTACAATAGAAGTATACCAAGTAAAGCATACTAAGCGCAGTTGCAACAGATGTTGCAAAGTTAGCCCAAGATGCCATAATTGCAGGAGAAAGACCGATTGAAAGGTATACAAACACAATAGTAAGTGTACATTTTAAAATCTGTTCAAGTACCTGTGAATTACTTGTTGCTTTCATATTCTTCATACCTGTGAAATATCCTCTGATTACGGAAGATACACAAACGAAGAACAGTGACGGTGCAAGCGCACGCATTACATATTGAGAGCCGTCAATTTTAATTATATGCTGTGCAAAAATATCCGCACCAAAGAACAGAACCGCAGTCGTTACAAGACCTATTATTGAGAACAGCAATAAAGCCGTTTTGAAAATCTTATGTGCACCTTTGTAATCGTCAAGTGCTACACGTTCGGAAACCATTTTTGAAATTGCATTAGGTATTCCGACAGATGAAATTGCAAGCAGTAGGGTATAAATCTGAAATCCTACATTATAAAATCCCAGTCCCTCGTCACCGAAACCGTCAATGTTTGTTATTACAATTCTGTAAACCATACCAAGAACTTTTACAAGCACTTGTGAAATAAGAATTATAGTAACATTATTCATAAACGATTGAGTGTTTTCTTTGTTTTGTTTACTCATTATATTCCTCCTAATTTAATGTTCACATTGTCATATTATAAAACTAAATACGGATTTAATCAAGTATTGTCATAAAAAAATAAAGTAATTGTATAGAAATAAGTCAAAAATCGGCATTTTGACTTGACACAAAGCTTATATAAGGGTAAAATATAATAAGTATGTAAATTTATATGGAGGAATAGACATGGATACAATGCAAGGTTTAAAACGTACTCACTATTGCGGAGATGTTGAAGGAATCGGCAATGAAGTTGTAGTAGGCGGTTATGTACAAAAAGTAAGAGATTTGGGAAATCTTATTTTTATAGATTTAAGGGACAGAACAGGTATAGTTCAGCTTGCTTTTGATGATTCGACAGACAGAGAAATATTTGAAAAAGCGTCTGATTGCCACAGCGAATATGTACTTATGGCAAAAGGTGTTGTTCGTGAAAGAGAAAGCAAGAATACAGCAATTAAAACAGGTAATATTGAAATTGACGTAAAAGATTTGAGAGTGTTGGCAAAGGCTCAGACACCTCCTTTTGAAATTGTTGACGATACTAACGTAAACGAAGAATTAAGATTGAAATATCGTTATCTTGACCTTAGAAGAAAGGTTTTACAGGATAACTTGATTATGAGAAGTAAGATTGCAAAAGTTGCAAGAGATTATTACTATGAAAACGGCTTTATAGAAATCGAAACACCGATGATGATTAAGTCAACTCCTGAGGGTGCAAGAGATTACCTTGTTCCGTCAAGAGTACATCACGGAAAGTTTTACGCACTTCCGCAGTCACCTCAAATGTACAAGCAACTTTTGATGATTGCAGGATTTGACAGATATATTCAGCTTGCAAGATGCTTCAGAGATGAAGACTTAAGAGCAGACAGACAGCCGGAATTTACGCAAATTGACCTTGAAATGTCATTCGTTGATGTTGAGGATATTCTTGAAATGAACGAAGGCTTTATACAAAGATTGTTTAAGGAAGTTCTTGATGTTGACGTAGAATTACCACTTCCAAGACTTACTTATAAAGACGCTATGGAACGTTACGGTTCAGATAAGCCTGATACTCGTTTCGGTATGGAAATATGCGATATTTCAGAACTTGTTAAGAATTGCGGTTTCGGCGTGTTTACTTCGGCTATCGAAAACGGCGGCTCGGTAAGAGCAATCGTTGCAAAAGACGCGGCAAAGACGCTTACAAGAAAAGAAATCGACAAACTTACGGAATACGTAAAGGGAATAGGTGCAAAAGGGCTTGCATTTGTTCGTTGGGTTGATGATGAACCGACTTGTGCATTTGCAAAATTCTTGGGTGAAGGTGAACTTGACGCAATATTAAATAAAGTAGGCGCTCAAAAGGGTGACGTTGTACTTATCGTTGCAGATAAGAATAAAGTAACACTTCCTGTACTTGGCGCACTTAGATTAAAGGTTGCAAAGCAGCTTGATATAATTCCTGAAGGATTTAACTTCCTTTGGATTACTGAATTCCCATTCTTTGAATATGACGAAGATACAGATTCGTGGCTTGCTATGCACCATCCGTTTACAATGCCTATGGACGAGTGTATTCAATATCTTGATACTGATCCGGGTAAAGTTACGGCTAAGGCATATGACCTTGTCCTTAACGGTACAGAACTTTCAAGTGGTTCAATCAGAATTACAGATTACGAACTTCAACAAAAAATGTTCCAGGCACTTGGACTTTCTGATGAAGAAATCGAGGCTAAATTTGGTTTCCTTGTAGAGGCATATAAATATGGTGCCGCACCTCACGGCGGTATGGGTATCGGTCTTGACAGACTTGCAATGATTATGACTGGTAACGACAGTCTAAGAGATGTAACTGCATTCCCTAAGGTACAAAATGCGTCAGAACTTATGTCGGGAGCTCCTAATGTTGTTGACGAAGAACAATTACAGGAACTTTCGATAAGCATAATACCTGAAAAGAAAGAAAATTAATAATGTGTTCATAATAATTTAATAACGTTATTGTATAATAACCTTAAAATAGGAGCCGAATTTTCAGCTTCTAAGACTGTTGGTAAATTGTCCGGAACGTGCAGAAGTATTATTCAAATTTGTATGATTTAATTTATCAAAAAAATAGCAGGCAAGCCTATATTGATAGGCTTGCCTATGCACTTTTTGAAAAAATAAACTCTGCCGTACAAATGTACGCTGACGAGTTCGTTTTTTCAAAATACGAACTGATTTCTCGGCAGTCTGCAAATTAATCTGTGAAACGGAGAGTTTTAAGTGATTACTATTTCAAACTTAACAAAAAAATACGGTGATAAATATGCACTCGACAATATTAGTTTTAATGTAAAAAAGGGTGAAGTTCTTGGATTTTTAGGCCCTAACGGTGCGGGAAAATCAACAACTATGAATATTATCACCGGATATATTTCATATACAGACGGCTCTGTTAATATTGACGGCTATGATATTTTAGAAAATCCTATTGAAGTGAAAAAGAAAATAGGGTACTTGCCTGAAATACCACCCCTTTATCTTGATATGGTAGTGTGGGATTATCTTGAATTTGTATATGAATTGAAGAAAATCAAGACCGAGGACGAAAAGAGCCATATACAGCAAGTTATTGATATGGTGAAGATTGATAATGTTAAAAACAGAAAAATTGCCAATTTGTCAAAAGGCTATCGTCAAAGAGTGGGACTTGCAGGTGCTTTAATCGGCGATCCAGAAATTCTTATACTTGACGAACCGACAGTTGGTCTTGATCCTAAGCAGATTATCGAAATAAGAAATGTTATTAAGGAACTCGGAAAAGAAAAGACTGTAATTTTAAGTTCGCATATATTAAGCGAAATAAGTGCAGTCTGTGACAGAGTAATTATTATAAATAAAGGCAAATTTGTTGCAGAAGATACACCGAAAAATCTTTCGGACAAGCTTGGTGATAATAAAAAAATGTTGTTCAGAATATCAGGCGATAGGGAAAAAGCCGAAAATATCCTAAATTCATTTGACGGCATATCAAATGTAACCTGTGTTTCATCTGAAAATGATTCGTATGATTTTGAATTTGATAACGCAATGGCGGCAGAAGAAAAGAAAAAAATGTTCTTTGCATTCGCGGAAAATGAAATACCGATATTAATGCAAAAAGAAATCGAGCCGTCTTTGGAGGATATATTCTTAAAACTTACTGACAATACGTCAGAAAAGGAGGAAAATACAAATGAAAGCGATATTTAACAGAGAATTCAATTCGTATTTTACATCAATGCTCGGTTATGTATTTTTAACTATTTTTCTTCTTTTAACAGGAGTAATGTTCTATGTTGTAAATATCAGATTTATGACTGCAAGAATGACTAATTTCTTTTCAATCGTCAATAACTGGGCGTTGTTCTTGTTGCCGTTATTGACAATGAGATTGTTCTCAGAGGACAGAAAGCAAAAGACAGACCAATTATTACTGACCGCACCTATATCTACAAAAGAAATAGTTTTCGGTAAGTATCTTGCGGCATTTGGAATATTTATGGTAGGTGTGCTTATAACACTTATTTATCCTGTTATATTAGCGTTTACGGGTAATTTGCCGATTGCGGAAACAATAAGCTGTTATGTCGGCTTTATACTGCTATGTTCGGCAATACTTGCTATCGGTGCGTTTATGTCATCTATTACGGAAAGTCAGATTGTCGCTGCAGTTGCCACTTACGGTGTATTGATTTTTACATTGCTTTTAGGCTCGGTTGCGTCAAACGTTTCAAACGAAATAATTGTAAAAATTCTTTTGTGGTTATCGCCTGTACAAAGATTTTCGGATTTTACTCTCGGAATCCTTAACTTTGAACCGATAATTTATTATTTAAGCATCACCGGTCTGTTCTTATTCTTTACCGTTATGGTATTTGAAAGACGCAGAATGAGATAGGAGGATATGTAATGAATAACGTAAAAAAATATAAATTTGTATCTTCCGTTGCTATTGCAATAGCGGTTGTTTTGGTTATTGTTGTAAACGTATTTGTCAGCGTGCTTAACAACAAATTACCTTTAAAAATCGACCTTACGTCAAATAAAATGTACGAACTTTCAGATAAAACAAAAGAGTATCTTAAAAATTATGATACTCCTGTTGATATATATATTCTTGCCGGTGAATCGGAACAAGATGGCAATATTCGTACGGTGCTTGATAAATATGCCGCCGCAAATAAAAATATAAATGTAACAAATATTAATATGACATCTAATCCGACTTTTGGTAAGAAATACGTTACTGACGGCAAAAGTCTGCAATCAAATTCTGTCATTGTTGATGGCGGAGATAGGTTTAAAACATATACTATGACCGAATTGTACGGGGTAAATGCTCAAACAGGACAGTATACATCACTTAATGTTGAAAATAAAATAACTTCGGCACTAAAGTATGTATCAAGCGAAACACAACAAAAGGCATACCTAATAAAAGGACATAATGAGATAGCTGTTGACGGTGCAAAAACAAAACTTGAATCAGAAAACTTTGAAGTCGGAGAAGTTAATACATTGACAGATGATATACCGTCAGACGCAAATGTGTTGATTGTCGCAAAACCTACGGCCGATTTTTCAAAAGAAGAAATCACAAAACTTGATTCTTATTTGCAAAAAGGCGGTAATATACAAGTTTATCTTGATGTAGATTCCAAAAATCTTACTAACTTGTATGACTATCTAAAATCAGCATGGGGTATAGGTGTAAGCGATAACCTTGTAATCGAAACAGACACGTCAAAATCAGTTTCATTGAGCGGAAGTTCAATGAGTCTTGTCGTGCCGAATGTAAAATCGTATGAATTTACCGACAGCATAATAGACAATCAAAGAACTTTGGCATATTTTCCATATTCAAGATTGATAACTCAAGAATTCGAATCAAATGGTGATATATCTGTTACACCTGTTTTGACAAGTTCAGAAAAAGCATACACGACCGCTAATTATGAAAATGTTTCAAAAGTCGGCGGCGAGCAGGACGGTGAATATCCGGTCAGCGAACTTTCGGTAGATGCAAAACACGCCTCATCGGTTTATGTATCGGGAAATACTATGCTTTTAACCATAGACGAAACAACACTTACAAATAATTACGGACTTGCAAACTATGATTATTTTATGAATTTGACCAACTTTATGATAGGTAACGAAGAAAGCTTTACTGTAGATGAAAAAACACTTGTAAACAATGTTATTACATTATCTGATTTAGGTCAAAAAATTATTTTTGCATTTGTTGTAATTATAATACCGATTACCGTATTAATAATCGGACTTGTAATTTGGATAAAAAGGAGAAATCTATGAGTAAAACAACGAAAAGCATAATTATAGCCGCGTCAGTGATTATAGTGCTTATTGTCGGAACGATTGTTATAAGTAATATTGACACGTCAAAAGATAATAATGTTGATACAACCGATGATTTATACAGTATCTATTCAGCTGATACAACCGATATTTTATCTGTAAAGGCAGAGAGTGAAAACGGTACAATTACAGTAAAAAGTATAGGCGATTCGGAATGGTCCGTAAATGATATGGATGCGTCTGAAATAGATTCTTCAAAAGCCGGTGCGCTTGTCGGTACAATTTCAACATTGTCATCAAAAAACAAGATTGAAGAAAATCCGGTTGATTTATCACAATACGGACTTGACAATCCGCAAGTCACTGTTACAGTTGAAAAGAAAAACGGTCAGATTGATAAAATGATTATCGGCGATTTAAGTCCGACACTCGGAGAATATTTTGTGATGAAAGACGGCGATAATACTGTCTATACAATGTATGATTTTAAAGTTGATACTTTAAAAAAGCCTATCAGCTATTATAAAGAATTCAATCGTTTCAACATTAATATTGACAATATTAATGACATTAAAATTGTCCGCAGTGATGAAACTATTGAAATCAGAATATTAAGCAATATAAATAACAACACAAATAATGTATGGGAAATGGTACAGCCGTATCAGAGCGGTGCCAATGATGACTATATCGATAACAAAATACTTGCTCCTATAGAGGAAATTTCACTTACTACACCGATTGAAAATGCTGACGGCGGTTTCAGTGAAAAGTCGCCTGTTTTAATGATAACCGTTAAGCCTTACGACAATTCAACAGGCAAATACGGCGAAGAATATACCGAAACACTTACAATAGGTCGCACAGAAGGTGATATGACTTATGTAAAATATAAGGAACAGGTATTTAAAGTTTCATCGGACATTATATCTTTTGCGAATGACTCGTCATACAACATTGTAAGTAAATTGCAGGCACTTGTTGATATTTCGGAAGTTAAGAGTGTAACGGTAGAGTATAACGGAGCAGAACATACGATTGACATAACTCATAACGATTCGGATATGACTTTTGTGCTTGACGGTCAAAAGGTTGATACAAAGATAACACAAGCAATATACAAGAGCATTGTCGGTTTGGCGGTTGACGGAGTATATAAAGACGAAACACTCAGCGATACCGTTATGAAAATAAAATATAAAGGTATCAAGAGCAGTTCTGATACAGAAATCGAATTTAAGAGTATTGATGATTTGTACTGTGCTTTAATCCGCAACGGTAAAACAGAATTTACAATCAAGAAAAGTAAGCTTAATGAATTTATGGATTTATTCAATACTTATGTTGAAAATCCGGAAAAGCAAGGAGATTAATTATGGAGAATTTATGGAATGACGTGATTCCTTATTGGAACGAAGAATTTATAGAGGCTGATGAAACAGCGGCAAGAAAACCGACTATAACGGCATATCCTGCAAATTCAAAAGGTGCTGTTATTATTTTTCCGGGTGGTGGCTATGTAATAAGAGCCGGCCACGAAGGTACTGCATATGCTAAGTGGTTGCAGTCAATCGGTCTTACTGCATTTGTGGTTGAATACAGAGTTGCACCGTACAAGCACCCGGCTGAGATAAGCGACGCAATGCGTGCGGTTAAATATGTCAGATACTATGCGGATAAGTATGGCATTGATAAAGATAAAATTGCCGTTATGGGTTCAAGTGCCGGCGGACATTTGGCAGCGTCGGTTTCGGTTCATTACGATAAAAAAATGTATAAAGATACAGATGAAATAGATAAAGAAAGTTGTAAGCCGAATGCAACAATTTTGTGCTATCCTGTAATTGATATGTTTGAATACAGACACGACGGTTCAAGAAAAAACTTGATAGGTGAAAGAGCATTACATTCTGATAAAGAGCTTATGTCGCTTTATAAACACGTCACACCTAATACACCGCCTACATTTATATGGCATACTTCATCAGACCAAGCAGTTCCTGTTGAAAATTCTTTAATGTATGCCGACGCACTTAGCAAAGTGCAGGTTCCATATGAAATGCACATATATCCAATAGGCTCACATGGCCTAGGTTTGGCTGATAGTATGCCACACGTTGCACAGTGGAAAGATTCTCTTGAAAAATGGATAAAACTTAATGATTTAATTTAAGTAACTAATGTCACAATAAGTCAGTATCGGCTTGTTGTGACATTTTTTTATATGTGTAAAATGTCAAAATACAAAAAAATACATTTAAAAAGACTATACAAAACGAAATGAGTGTGATATAATAAATGTTATATAATTAACAAGGGGTTTAGAGGACATGAGTGAAAATGAAAAGAAAGTTCCTACGGTCGTAGTTAAACGTCTGCCACGCTATTACAGATATTTGGGCGAACTTTTAAAGCAGGATATAAAGCGTATTTCCTCAAATGCACTTAGCGTAAAAATGAACGTGACTGCATCACAAATCAGACAGGATTTTAACTATTTCGGCGGTTTCGGTCAGCAGGGATACGGCTATAATGTCGAACATCTTTATAACGAAATCGGTGACATATTAGGACTTAATGACGGAGATACTACTGTTATAGTCGGAGCCGGTAATCTCGGCAGAGCATTGGCAAGTCACGATACGTTTGAAAAAAGAGGCTTTAAACTTGTAGGCATTTTTGATAATGACATTAATATAATTGGTACAAAAATCAATGGTATAGAAGTTATGTCAATAGATAAGCTTGAGGAATTTTTGAATTCGCACAGAGTTGACATCGGAATTCTTACCGTACCGAAAGCGGCAGTAATGAAAACGGCTGAAAAATTGGTTAATTGCGGAGTTAAAGGTCTTATGAACTTTTCGTATACCGAACTTAAATTCGATAAGGACGTAGCGGTGGAAAACGTTCACCTTTCAGATCCGCTTATGACATTGTCATACAAAATCAAGCAAAATCAGAATTAAGGTGTTATAATTATGAGAGTTATCGCATTTGTAGGTTCGAGTGGAACAGGAAAGAGTTACAGAAGTGTTATGGTTTCGCAGCAATATGGAGCTGACGCTATAATTGATGACGGCTTGCTTATTTCTCACGGAAAAGTTATAGCCGGCACATCTGCCAAAAAAGAACCGACAAAAATTGCGTCTGTTAAACACGCACTTTTTATGAATCCGTCGCAGGTAAATGAAATAAAAAAAGTTCTGAAAAGGAATAAGATTAAGTGCCTTATGATTTTGGGTACATCTGACGGAATGGTAAATAAAATTGCTAAAAATATCGGTGTTCATGAGGTTGAACAAATTATAAGAATAGAGGATGTTGCAACACCCGAAGAAATGAATATGGCACTTAGAATGCGTACAGTTGAAGGGAAACACGTTATTCCTGTTCCGACATTTGAAATAAAGAAGGAATTTTCAGGATATTTCTTGCATCCGTTAAGAAGATTTCAAAAAAATCTTGATTCGGAAATAACAACCGCCGAGGCTGATAAATCAATCGTCAGACCCACATTCAGTTATATGGGTGACTATATTATCTCAGATAATGTTATAAATTCAATAGCAATACATGAGGCACAAAAGATCGACGGGCTAATTAAGGTGCAAAATATAAACCTAAGAAAAACAGGACACGGTGTACATATAGATATGACAGTCATTTTACAATATGGCTGTGATATTTTTTCTGTATGTAAAAATATTCAGCTTGCAGTCAGAAATAATGTTGAACAATATACGTCGATAAATGCAAGAAGAATAAATATACTTGTTAAAAATCTAAGGAAATAACCATTAAGAAGGGGAAGCTGTATGGATAAATTTGAACTTGTTTCTGAATTTAAACCACAAGGAGATCAGCCGCAGGCAATTCAAACACTTGTTGACGGAATAAAAAAAGGCGAGAAATGCCAAACTTTGCTCGGTGTAACAGGTTCGGGAAAAACTTTCACTATGGCAAATGTCATTGCACAAGTGAACAAACCTACCATTGTACTTGCTCATAATAAAACCCTTGCCGCACAGCTTTGCAGTGAATTTAAAGAATTTTTTCCAAATAACTGTGTTGAATTTTTCGTGTCGTATTACGATTATTATCAACCAGAGGCATATATTCCGCAAACCGATACGTTTATCGAGAAAAATTCACTGACCAATGATGAAATAGATAAACTACGTCACAGTGCCACATTTGCTTTGCTTGAAAGAAAGGACGTTATAATCGTAGCAAGTGTATCTTGCATATACGGTTTGGGCGATCCTGAAGATTATAAAAATCTTATGCTTTCTTTGCGTGTAGGAATGGTAAAAGACAGAGATGAGCTTCTAAAAAAACTTGTTTCAATGCAATATGAAAGAAATGATATTAACTTTGTCAGAAACAAGTTTCGCGTCAGAGGTGACGTGGTGGAAATATTTCCGTCCAATAACGGTGAAAACGCTATTCGTGTCGAGTTTTTCGGCGACGAAATAGAACGTATTTGCGAAGTAAACGTAGTTACAGGTGAAATTGTAGGTGTAAGGCAACACGCAGTTATATCTCCGGCCTCTCACTATGTTACAACCAACGAAAAAATGATTGCGGCACTTGCCGGAATTGAGGCTGAAATGCGTGAACAGGTTAAGTATTTCAAAGAACGTGATTTACTTATCGAAGCACAAAGAATTGAACAGCGTACAATGTACGATATAGAAATGATGCAGGAAATAGGATTTTGTCAAGGTATAGAAAACTATTCAAGACATATAAGCGGTCGTGCTCCGGGAAGTGCACCGTATACGTTGCTTGACTATTTTCCTGACGATTATCTTATGATTATAGACGAGTCACATGTTACAATACCGCAGGTGCGTGCGATGTATAACGGTGACAGAGCCAGAAAAGAAACGCTTATTAAATACGGTTTCCGTTTGCCGAGTGCGGCTGATAACAGACCTTTGAAATTTGAAGAATTTGAAGATAGATTAAATCAGGTAATATTCACAAGTGCGACACCGTCAGATTATGAAAAAGAACATTCAACGGTTGTTGCGGAACAGGTTATCAGACCGACAGGACTTCTTGACCCTAAAATAACAATTAAACCTACCGAAAATCAAATTGATGACCTTATCGGTGAAATTAATAAGCGTACCGAACAAGGTTTTAGAACGCTTGTGACAACGCTTACAAAACGCATGGCGGAGGATTTGACCGATTATCTTACCGGTGTAGGTATTAAAGTTCGTTATATGCACTCCGATATATCGACAATCGAACGTGCGGAAATTATCAAAGATTTGCGTATGGGTGAATTTGATGTACTTGTCGGAATTAACCTTTTAAGAGAAGGACTTGATATACCCGAAGTTGCACTTGTTGCGATACTTGACGCGGATAAAGAAGGTTTCTTAAGAAGTGAAATGTCACTTATTCAGACTATCGGTCGTGCCGCGCGTAACAGTGA
>ERZ773228.2987-NODE-2987-length-14608-cov-3.689686_pt1 | contig 14608 bp, 6 predicted proteins | sample MGYA00580524_ERZ773228 | MGnify/ENA primary metagenome ERZ773228 (study PRJEB29015, sample SAMEA2737768) | human gut metagenome | biome: human gut; feature: human-associated habitat; material: faeces | place: China | collected 2012 ... | reverse complement strand
CATCATGCTGATAGCCCTTGTAGTATTCAGAATCGGTTGGTGGGCGACCATCTATCGTAAATACGCCTAACGGAAAAGTTAAAGTATTGGGAACCAAATTCTACGTAACTTCCACACTCAAAGAAAAAGACTTCATGGTCTCGCTCATCGAGGGTTCTGTAAAAATATCGTCGGGCGAAAAAAGCGCGATGCTCAAACCCGGATACCGGGCACAATTCAAAGACGGCGAGTTCAAGCAATCGGTAATCCGCACCTTCGAAACCGAGTTGTGGAAAGACGGCATCTACTACTTCAAGGACAAATCGTTCGACGAATTGATGGAAGGATTTGAAAAATGTTTCGGTGTAAAAATCAGTATCGACAAAGACATCAAAAGCACCGAGCACTACACCGGTAAGTTCTATCGCTACAATGGCATTCAACATGCGTTGCAAGCTCTTCAACACGATTTCAACTTCGATTTCAAATGGGATAAAGAACTCAATACAATACAAATCACTTCTAAACACAAATAATATCCAAAAGCCTATGAATACATAAAAGCACACCATCTCTTATCTATCATTTTAAAATCAACAATTTATTTATTTCAGTTACAAAACTTTTGAATACCACAAAACACACGTATGTATAGAAAAAGTTTAAAAGCAATTATTGCAGTTTTAGCACTGGCTTACGCATTCGAAGCAAGTGCCGATGCGTATTCACGCATATCCCTATCCGAGGCAAATACTCCGATAGACGAAGTTTTGAAAAAAATCGAGAAAGAAGCTCAGTGTCTGTTTGTTATCAACACCCAAGTGGACACGAAACGCAAAGTAAACCTTAACGTTCAAAATAAGACGGTCAGCGAAATACTCGATATCATGTTCAAAGGGACCGACGTTTCTTACTCGATACAGAACCCCAACATCATGTTGTCGAAAAAAGCCGCATCTGCGCAAGGAAATGTCGCCAGCGCAAGTGCCACGGCTCAAAGTGCCAACACGAAAATTATAACCGGTAACGTTACCGATGCCTCCGGCGAAACACTCATCGGCCTCACCGTAAAGGTTGCGGGAACCAGTGTAGCGACGGCAACCGATATCGATGGTAACTACTCTATCAAAGTGCCGGCAGGAAGCAACGAATTGGAATTTTCCTACATCGGTTACCAAACTATCAAACGCCCCATCAACGGACAAAATAAAATCAATGTAGTGATGCAAGACAACACGAAGTTGCTCGACGAAGTCGTAGTCACGGCTATGGGTATCGCTCGTAAAGAAGAAACCCTTTCCTACTCGACGCAAACCGTCGGAGGCGACGAGCTCACTCGTGCAAAAGAAGCCAACCTCATCAACTCGTTGCAAGGGAAAAGTGCAGGTTTGGTCATCACGCCTAACTCCGGCGGAGCCGGTGGAGCCTCCAAAATCCTTCTACGGGGTAATGCGTCTATGCTGGGTAACAACTCGCCGCTCATCGTAATCGACGGTGTGCCCATGCAAAACAGCGTGGCCGGACAAATGGACATGGACGGCGGCGGTGCTACAATGATGGTCGACGGTTCGAAAGAAAGTAGCGATGCCCTTTCCCAACTCAACCCCGACGACATCGAATCGATTACCGTGCTGAAAGGAGCAAACTCCGCAGCCCTTTACGGTAGTGCCGCCTCTAACGGTGTACTTATGATTACCACCAAAAAAGGTAAGGAAGGACAAATCCGTATCGATGTATCGAGCAGTACGACATTCGAGACTCCTCTGAAACTCCCCAAGTTACAAAACAGATATGGAGCACAAATGTCCGGGTCGGTCAAAAACGGATTCACCATGAACTCTAATAGCTGGGGACAACGCATGAACACTCTCGGTGACGAATATTACGACACCGCAAACTCCCCCTATCACCTCACCCACAATGCTTACGACATCAGCGACTTCTACCGGGTAGGAACCAACTTCAACAACTCCATCGCATTGAGCGGAGGTACGAAAGTGGCACAAACCTATTTCTCTTATGGAAATACCACAGCCAACGGTATCGTCGAAACCAATAAATTCGAACGGCACAACATCTCGTTACGGCAAAACTTCTCCTTCTTCAAGGACAAACTGAAAATCGATATTTCGGCGAATTACATCAATCAAAAGACCAAAAACCGTCCCACCGGTGGTACGTTCTTCAACCCCATCTATCAAGTATATACATCACCGCGTAACATCGATATGAATTGGTATCGCAAAAACTATTACGACACCAGTGCAACATGGCAGTCCAATCCATATAGCTACATCGCTTCCGAAATCGGAGCAGACGGGTTACCCATATCGGTGATACAATCGGGCAAGACATCTACCCTTTCCGATGCCAACTATGGCAAACAAGTTTGGTTCACCGATGCCATCAACCTCAATAACCCGTGGTGGTTGCTCAACCGTATGACCAGCGAAGAAGTGATTAACCGCACATTCGGTAGTATCGCTGCCAACTGGCAAATCATCGACGGCCTCAACTTGCAAGCTCGTATCAAATATGATTACAACGAACGCAACGATGAAAACCGACAATACGCCACCACATGGGGTAATGCCGAAATGATTGACCGGGGTCGTCTTATTCTCGACCATACCAAGTCGCAAGACTTCTACGGCGATTTCATGCTAAGCTACAACAAAACATTCAAAGATTTCACCATCGGGGTCAATGCCGGCGGTAGCATGATGAATTCTTCCTACGATCAATGGATGATTACTCCTATTGCCAAATCAGGAGCACCCTATACCGAAGACCTCTCGTGCAACCAATTCGTTCTTTCCGATATTTATCTCAACAGTAGCGAAAACTACGGAGGACTTACTACCAAAAACTGGGAACGAGCCATTTTCGCTACGGCACAAGTTACTTGGCAAGACAAAGTAACGGTCGAGGGTAGTTACCGAGACGACTGGTATCGCGCCTTTACACAGTTCAAAGATATGGATCCCCACTTTGCCTACTATTCGGCAGGTGCATCCGCTCAAATGAACAAGATACTTGTTTTGCCCGAACAAATCAACGAATTGAAACTACGGGCTTCGTACTCCGAGGTGGGTAACTCTATTCCTAATAACCTATTCCTCGCATCGGCAAAACGTAATCCGGCGACAGGAGCCTACATCAGCAGTGCGATCATTAACTTCAAAAATCCCAAACCCGAAACCACACAATCGTTCGAAGCTGGTTTCGACATCAGTCTGCTCGATCGCTCCATCTCGTTGCAAGCCACCTACTACAACGCCATCATGAAAAACCAATTCATGAAATACGAAGGTGCTGCCGGCAAGGAAATATATATCAACGGTGGTAAGGTACGTAATCAAGGTATCGAGTTAACCGCATCCTATATCTTCGCTCCCAACAACAATTTCAGTTGGATTACCAACTTCAATTACGCCTACAACGACAACAAAATCCTCACGGTGGCCCGTAAGCAAAACGGACAAAAATATATCCACGAAATCGATATGGGTAACCTCAGCGGTCTGAAAATCAAATTCGAAGAAGGCGGTTCTTATGGCGACCTCTATGCCGTCGACTTTATGAGAGACGAAATAACCGGAGAAATCGTTGTCGACCCTCAAACCGGAGCTCCATTCAAACTCAATGGACAAGCCAACGAATACCTCGGCAACATGAATGCCAAGCACACCCTCGGTTGGTCCAACACCTTCAATTACAAAGACTTCTCCTTCTATTTCCTTATCGATGGAAAAATTGGCGGTAAAGTCATCTCCTTCACTGAGGCATACCTCGACTATTTCGGCACATCGCAACGTACGGCCGATGCACGGGATTATGCACTTAACAACAATCTCTATTGGACCTCCGAGGACGGTGTTGTCACCAAGCCCGGCATGTATATCCCGGGAACAAACCAAGTCGTTCCGGTCGACCAATATTATCAGACCATCGGCGGTGGATCACCCGTAGGACGCAACTACGTATATGATGCTACGAACTTCCGTCTTCGTGAGATTTCATTGGCATATACGTTCCGCAATCTCTTCGGACAAAGCAAGAACCTCACGGTATCGGCCAATGCCCGTAACTTGTTCTTCTTGTACATCGATGCACCCATCGACCCCGATACTTCGTTGAGTACACAAAATGCTCTGGGTAACGTAGATATTTTCAGTATGCCTACTACCCGTTCTTTCGGTATTTCACTTAAAGCATCATTCTAACGAAACATAACATCATGAAAAAAACAGTATATTTATCAGCATTCGTTTTTGCCGCGGCAATCTCCTTAATCGGTTGCGGCGACCCTCTGCTCGACGATCTGAACTCCAACATCGAAGTCGGTTCGGGCGACCTCTCTATTGCCGAGAACTATGAACAGGCAGCCGGTATGTTCCTGACGGCACAGCAAAAAATGCACGATGTCGGAGCATCGAACGGTGCACACGTCTATCAAGTACAATTCAACATTCACATCGACAATTATTCGGGATACATGGCCGGAACACAAAATTTTAGCGGGAACCTGCCCTCTACCTACCGGTATTTTGCGCAATACTGCGATGGTCCCAAAGCCAGTTTTTTCAACGTAGCACAAGCAGCCTTACCTGTAATGCGCTCGGCTGCCGACCTCAATCTGCGAGAAATCGGAGCCATGTGCAACATCATGTATTGTTTCTCTGCATTGGAACTTTCCGATGTGTACGGACCTTTCCCGTGGACCGATTATAAAAACGACGTGCAGGAACCTCCCGTTACTTACGAACCGATGGATCAAATTTACGACTCCCTGTTCGTCAATCTCAAAGATGCGGGGAAAATATTGAAAGAGTTTACCTCTACTTCCGAAGAACATCAAGATACCATTAATCAGATTCTGGCTCAATACGACAAAATCTGCGGCGATGTAAAAACATGGGAACAATTCTCCAATTCCATTCGTCTGCGCATGGCCATGCGTATGTCCAACGTCAATCCCGATAGAGCTAAAACCGAAGCGCAATCGGCTATCGACGACGGACTTATCGAAAAAAGCATCGAGTACAACACGATGGTTAATAACGGAACCAATCACCCGTTGGCATTTATCTCCATTCTTTGGAACGACACACGTATAAACGCTTCGCTCGAAAACATCATGAAGCGACTCAAAGTACCTTTCATGGATAAAATTTTTGAAAAAAATAGCGATGCCATACGCGACGAAAACGGAGAAACGACGTGGCAAGCACAACAAGACATTGTGGGAGTCCGCACGGGAATCCAACTCACACCTCGGGACGATAATAACCAATACACCAAATTTTCAGGTGTCACAAGTGCTTTCGCAAATTTCCCGCTCGCCATTTTCAAACTCTCCGAGCGTTACTTTCTGCAAGCCGAGGCAGCCCTTCGATGGAATATCGGCGGATCGGTCAATACAAACTATCTGAGAGGTGTTGCTGCCATGTTCGACGATTACGACATCGCACAAACCGAACCCGACTTCCAAACCTATTGGAATCAAGAATCGGCAGATACTTCTATCGACTACGTGGATCCGCACAACTCACGCAACAACACCAAAGGTCTGGTTACCGTAGGAGTAAAAATCAACAACAGCGACGACAATAAAGTAAAGCTCGAAAAAATCATCACCCAAAAATGGCTCGCTCAGTTCCCTATGGGACTTGAAGCATGGAACGACTTGCGCCGTACCGGTTATCCTCGCATATTCCCCGTCAACGATATCGGAGACGGCTCGTTGGGAAAAGGTCGTATGATTCGCCGTATTCCGTGGAACATGACCGATGCGGCAGCCGCCCAAGATGTCAATACGTCGGGGATCCAAGCCCTCGGAGGAAGTAACCTGATGCGTACTACCCTTTGGTGGGACGTAGAAGACCCTGCCGGATTGGGCGACAATCGTCGTTGGGAAACCGAAGTTTCTAACTAAAAATTTAATCGGAGAGAGCGTATAGAAACGTACACTCTCTCCCCTAAAATAAAAAACAACTTTTTTGAGATCCTATTATTAACTTAAAAACAAAAAACATGAAAACACCGAAATTAGTATTATCGGTATTGGCTTGTTCGGTAGTTGTGGGAAACTATGCACAAAACATTCCTACCCACGCTCCCTATGTAGAACTCTTACCGACCAAAGAAATTTCTATCGCCGGAGGTGATAAAAAAACAGTCTATCTCGATTTTTATGACTATTTTGAATCTTGGGAACCGGGAGTCCCCCTTTCCGAAGACGAGAACTTCTACATCGCCCGTGTCCCCATGAAAAAACGTTTCGTGAACACGGCAACACAGGTAGATCCCACCATGACGCAAGACCGCAAATTCAGTATGTGGACGCCGATGGGTATATCCGACACTTACTGGCAATCGCTTCCGCGATATGTATTCGACGGCGATAATTTCAGTATGTGGTCCTACGTGGATTCGCAAGGCGGCTGGTCTCTCCCGTGGGTACGTGTACCGGGTGCATACAGCGACGTTACTCACCGTAACGGTGTAGCCAATAGCGGCGGTCTCATCTTCTTCGACTCTTGGGGAGGCGATAACACCAGCCCAACAGCTAATGTAAATATGCTGGTGAAAAAAGAAGGCGGAAAATTCAAATACGTAGAAAAATTCGTAAAATTCCTTCGCTATTATGGTCTCGATGGTGTCGGTATCAACCCCGAAGGTCCGGTTCCCCAAGCCTCTGCTTTGCAAGATTTCTTTTCTCAGTGTCGGGAGTATGCCGAATCGATCGGTTGGCAATTCCACGTATATTGGTATGGAGTAGGTTCTAACGGAGGATCTATGGATTTAGGTTCCTCTTTCGGTAGTAGCAAACAAGATTGGTTGTGGAAAAACAACAAACAAGTAGTCGACATGTATATGCTCAACTACGATTGGGGATATTCTGCAAGCAGTTCGGCTAGCTACGCCGAACAAATCGGAGCCAATCCCTACACCCTTTATGCCGGTTACGACATTCAAGGAAACTGGTTGGCAAGAGGTCCGTGGTCTACGTTGAAAAACACCAAAATGTCTATCGCATTTTGGGGAAACCACACCACCAATATGATTTACCAGAACTCTTCCGAATTCGGTTCGGGTGACGAAGCTGTACAAGCCTGTTACCTCGAAAAGCAAGAGCAAGTATTCTCCGGCGGTAACCGAAACCCGGCAAAACGCCCGGCTATTAAAGACGGAATTTCCAGTTCCAGCGAAGCGGCTATGAACAACTTTCACGGTATAGCAGAATACCTGCCCGCCCGAAGCGTACTGCAAGAGTTGCCTTTCGTAACCCGTTTCGGACTCGGTAACGGAAAAACCTTCCGTAACGAAGGAAAAGTAACCTTCGGGAACAAATGGTTCAACGTAGGTGTACAGGACTACCTGCCCACATGGCGCTGGTGGATTACAGACGACAGCAATAACGTACCCGAAGACGGTATCGAATGCGGATTCACTTACGAAGATGCTTGGTATGCCGGTTCGGCCCTACACATGAGCGGAGCTACGAAAGTATCCAACGTTCGTCTCTTCAAGACCAAATTCGACGTTTCTGAAACCGACGACGTATCGATGACTTTCAAATTAAATAGCGGCGAAGATACGCACATGAAACTCTTCTGGTCGTTCGTAGGGTCGGAATCTACATTGCACTCTTGCGACATTACCGGAGCCAAAGAAGGACAATGGACAACCTTCTCCAAGAAAGCCTCTGAAATCGGTATGAACGGAAATGTAGCCCTCATCGGTCTCAAATTCGAAAATACCCCGACAAACTACGATGTATTCATTGGCGAAATGGCTATTGTTCCAGCAAAGACTTTTGCACCGATCAAACCGGTCATCACTACCGAAGAAAGCAAAATCTTGAAAAAACGTACTTATAACTCGATCGATTTCAAATTTAGCTGGGATTGCGAATCCTCCAAAAACGATTCCGATCCCTCCATACCCGTTTATAACGAAGATGTAGATACTTGGTACTTCGAAGTTTACGTACAAGCAAAAGACGGAGAGCCCGTTCTTTGCGGAACGACTTCTTCTTGGGCACACTACGTAGTAGGCGCTCCGGTATCGGCCAACAATGAAATCTCGGATTACCGAATCGGTGTTTGTGCCGTAGCTCCCGACGGAAAAACGAAGAGCGAAACGACATGGACCAGTTATCTGACTACCGACCTCACACTCGTCGACGGTATCGAATGTAACAAAGCGGTAATCAAAGCCGGCGAGGAATTTACCCTCTCGTTGATCGACCCCAACCAAGAAGAACCTTTCTCTTGGGAAATCTTTAACGCAACCACCGGCGGTAATGCCGTATTCACCCAAGATGGCGGTCGTTCGATAACCACTTCACTGTCAGAGGAAGGTTATTACGATGTAAAACTCACCAAAGGAGATTTGAGTGAACTCTCTTATCGCGGCTATGTACAAATTTCTCCCGAAAGCACAGGTGCAATTCCTTCGATTACCGATTTCACAGCATCCGACACCAACGTAACCCTCGAAGACGGTACTGCCGAAGTAACACTCAGCTACACCGGCAAAAAGAACGAAGGTACGGTTTCTCGTGGTTTGCAGGTAGACGACCCCTATATGTTCCGTATTCCATCGGATTTCTTGCCGATGAATCAAAATCAATATTCAATCTGTCTTTGGATAAAACCCGAAAAATTCACGTTCGCTAAATTCGGTATGGGATTGATCGAGCAACGCAATATGGATATCCACTGGCCCGATAATAACTGGGGAGCCCTTTGGGTAGACGTATGGCCTGAGACATTCAACAACGGAGGACAACGCATTTTGGATAACAATATCATTTCTTATACTATGTGGGGAAATGAATCGCAATACTATTTCAACGGAAACAACAACAAACACGAAATTCCCAACTTGGCTTGTTGTACAGACGGTAACCGTACCGGAACCGAATCTTATAGTTTATCCGAAGGTCAATGGGCACACGTCCTCATTTCATTCGACGGCAGCAAACAAAGAATCTATTTCAATGGTAAGAAAGTAGGAGAAGGTAATGCTTCAAAATACAATTACAACGATAATAACGGTGGAACTGGAAACGTTAAAGCTGCAAACATCTACATCGGTGGTTCTCGCGTTTACTATGCCGGATTTTCCGGTGTCATCGACGATATACAAGTTTGGCACAAGGCATTGAGCGATACCGAAGTAATAGAAGCCATGAAAGGTTACGACGGTAAAGAAATCCCCTCTGACCTGAAAGGTTACTGGACGTTCGAATCGGACAACTACAACGAAGGCGAAAAAGTGTTTGAAAACAAAGGTACTTTGGTTACCGACAACAAGGCTGCCTATATCGAAGTGAAAGGTGCAGGCGGTGAAAACACCTCTGCAAACGAAGAACACATATTACCGGCCAATATCGCTATTCAAGGTAACCCGGCCATGTCGGGTACATTGCCCATCACTACGACATCGACATTCGCCGTTGCCGATGCCGAAGTTCAAAACACCGGTGACAACGCATCGGTTACATTCAACAAAGACGGTAAATATAACGTCACCTTGACGCTTGCCAACGGCTGGGGCTCGGATACGAAGACGAAAGAAGAGTATATCGTAGTTCTCCCCTCTTCGGGTATCGATGGCAACTTGGTAGATAACCTCACGGTATACCCCAACCCCTTCATCGAAAATGTCAACCTGCAATTCGCAGCCGACGGTAACTACATTATCGACATCTTCGACGCACAAGGTCGTCAGGTAACTACCAAAAAACACCAAGCTATGGCCGGCGAAATCTGCACGCTCACGGTAAATGCTGCCAAAGGCATGTACTATGTAGTCGTGTCGAAAGACGGCAAACGCGTGAAATCTTTCAAAGTGGTAGCCGAATAATACAAGGCCATTCAAACCCTCCGCACAAGGACTTGTGCGGAGGGTTATTAAATCAATCAGAATATTATTTAGTATCATCTTATGAAAAAAAATTATCTTTTTACATTAGCGGCTCTCTTGTTAGGGAGTACCATAGCAAACGCTCAAAAGCCTCTCGACGGGTATGAGGAGCCTACGTTCCCGAAAGATGGAAATGTAGGAAACATCGTTTCGTTCAGTACATCTGGGGCATTGGAAGACCTCGAAAACATCTCAATACCCAAAACGCCAAACGGAAAAATAGCACAAGAACTTTTGGTCGCTCCGGGGGCCAAAGTAGAATTTACGATAAAAATAAACACTTGGTGGGGAGCATTCGCTACCTTCTCCGATGCCAATGAAAGCAAAGAAATGACCCGTTTGATATATTGCGGAAACTCTGGACAAGGAGGATTTGAAGACGCAACGAACGGTGTAACAGTATACGTGGAAGACAATACGTCGAAAGTCAACACAGGAACTTTACCCAGTATTACAATCCCGGAAAGCGCCGAAGAGGGAACCACTTACCTGCTCCGCATGATGTTTTTCGGGGCTAACGACACCAGCGATCCCACCTACAACGGAACATATTCCGAAGGGACATACTACGATGTAAAAGTCACAGTACAATCTCAAATACAAAAATACGCCATAAACTTTTCCACACCCGAGAACGGAACTTTGACCGTAAAAAATGGTGTAAATCCCATCACATCGGGTGACGAAATATCCGAAGGAACCATTTTGACGGTTACGGCTACCCCTTCGACCGGCTATGAACTGGTATCGGTAACCAACAACGACGAAGTATTTCCAAGCGAAACCTATACAGTGAACGCATCGGCTAATTTTGCAGCCACCTTCAAAGCTCTACCCACCGAAGGCGATGCCATGCTGATGTCGGCTCCCGGTTACGGCAACGGAGAAGATTGCCAACTACGTTTCAACGACACGGTATTAGGAGAACACAATACAACTCAAAATCAAGTATCGAGCGACCAACGGTCTCGTAATTATACTTTCTCGGCTTGGATTTCTCCTATGGGCTACAACGGAGTCCTCATGGGGCATGTTCAAAACAGTATCACTTGGGCTGTCGAAGGTTCTTATGGCGTGGGAGTAAAAGACGGTAAACTCGCCGTTTGGTATCGCAAATGGGACGGTAGCACGACCGCATGCCCCGGAGTAAATGCCCCGGCCGTATCTGAGAACACGACACTCTATCCGGGTGAATTTGCATTTATCTCGTTGGTAACCAGCAATGACGGAAGGACGTTCAAAGTATATAAAAACGGGAAAGAGGCTATCTCGCAAGAAGTAGAAGACGGAGGTTTGGCGTTGCTTTACGACGCCTGCGACTTCGCCATCGGGGACTCCAAATACAACCAAATGCCTTGTAAAGTAGAGGAAGTACAATTATGGAACAAAACCCTCACCCCCGAGGAAATAGAAGCCTCGATGTTCGGGCCCAAAGCCGATGCCGAAGGATTGGTCGCCCACTACCTACCCGAGTCCGCCGATGCCACGACAGTTGAAAATCTCGTTGGCGACATCGACGCTTATTATCGTAAAAATGGAACCGTTACCAGTGGTAACTTCCCAATAGCAGATGCTTTGCAAAAAACCAATGGGCGCTCTACGGTAGAAGTGACTTATAACACCCCGGTCGAGGAAGACGCTGCTTATGAACTTCGTCGTTTCGATGTTGCTATCGGTGAATCTCCCGCCCCGGTAAAAACATATAGTAACCTCTATGCTGTTAACCTCGGTGAAAAATATAAATTTGCTTCGGTTTCAGTAAACGATACTCCTCTCGAAAACATAAACGACCCGATTAAAGTTACCGACCAAAATTTAACGGTAAATGCTACTTTCGAACTCGCTACGGGCATCGAAGACGTAACGGCCGAGGCTATTGCTTACTACAACGACAAGGTGCTCTATATGTCGCAAGGCGCAACGGCTGTTATCTATAATTTATTGGGAACGGCGGTTGCCGAAGCGACCGAAATAACAACCAATCTTGAAAATCTTCCTGCCGGCATTTATCTGGCTAAGGTTTCGATGGGCGAAAACACAACAATCATTCGCTTCAAAAAATAATTAGGTTTTCATGGCCACACCCCGTACCCGCCTGCCTCGTGTGAGTGCGGGGTGTTTTCAAAAAATACCACGGTTCGCACGGTTCACCCCGATTTCGTCGGGCTTTAATACACCCCTACCGGTTTATATCGCAACTCGGAAAAACCATGAAACACAAAATATAGTCTGTATCTTTTTTATATCAAAAACAAAAGCTTTTTGCTTAAACACATTTAGCGATGAGAAACATATTCACCCTGCTTGCTTTGTTAGTATTCGGTACGATACTGAGTAAAAACCATGCTCAAACATACACGATATACCCTACCCCTCAAAAAATCAGCGAGGCCGGAGAAACGGTAGAACTCACACAACAAATAAATGTCATTTGCGAAAGTGGAATCGGTGAAGTGACCCGCAACCGCATGAAAGAAGTACTCGAAGAAGCAGGATATACCATCGCATTCTCTACAAACCCGTCGCAGACGAATACGAACCTCTACATAGGAATCAACGGCTCGGACGGCGCAGCAGACCGCTATGCCGTAGAAAACAATTTGCCCCTTGCCGTTTTTGACACGGGAGATAATAAATTCGACCCCTATCTCCTGCAAATAAACGACCGACACCCTCACGGCGACATCGTCGTTCTGGGTAATGATAAAGGCTCCGAATTTTATGCCTTTGCCACGCTCGAACAAATTTTGGAGCAAACTGACGGCAACTCGATCCGTCAAATTACTTTCGAAGATTATTCACACACTCAATATCGGGGAATCGTGGAAGGATTCTACGGACACCCCTACTCGGTGGAAAACCGTATCAGTCTTTTTGAATTTTGTAAACGATTCAAAATGAACGTATTCGTGTATGGACCGAAATCGGATCCCTACCACCTCGGTAATTGGAGGGACGATTATCCTACCTCGCTCACCGAACAACAACGGTTTTTCGGTATGATTACCCAAGATGATTTGAAAACAATGGTGCAAGCAGCAAAAGCATGCAACGTCGATTTCATCTGGGCAGCACACCCCGGATTACAACAAGGAATCAGTTTTTCGAACGAATCGGCTATGGCTCCCGGTATCGACGCCCTCATGAAAAAATTCGATCACCTTTATAATCTCGGTGTACGGGGATTTGGTGTTTTCATCGACGACATGACCTACACTCCCAGTGGGGACATGCAAGCTCATTTAGCCAACGAAGTACAAGTAAAAATACGCGAACGATACACTACCGACAACACCGACGACCAAGTAGCACCTCTTTTTTTCGTCCCCACGGCTTACGCTCTCAACTACGGAGCTTCCTACACTCTAAACAACCTGAAAAAAGTCGATAGCGAAGTAGTCATCGCCTTTACCGGATACGACTGCTTCTCCAATATCCGCCCCTCGGCCATCGACGATATGGCCGGACGCGTGGGAAGAAATCCGGTCATGTGGTGGAACAATCCGGTAAACGACGATCATGACGACCGTATCTACATGCGGGAGTTAACGACTCATTGGACAATTGAAAAACCCGGAGCAATCAATACGCTCAACGGGCTTATCCTAAATCCCATGTGCCAAGCACAAGCCTCGAAAATCGCTTTGTTCGGAGCGGCCGATTACAGCTGGAATCCCAACGCTTTCGACGTTCATAAAAACTGGGAAGAAGTATTTCACCGAATAGCCGATCCCGGCGATACGCAGACTGCCGAAGCGATCAAATGCTTCGCCCGCTTCTCGAACACGTTGGTCGAGGACGAAGAAATGATAACGCTCTATGACAATTTCATGGAGAAATTCGGCGGCGAAAGTTTCCCGCCGGAATCCGACAAGCTGCGAAACGAACTGGAAAATCTTAAACAGGCTTGCACGTACATCGAAACCTTAAAAGACAGTCCGCACAGAGATTACCGATTGATGTATGAGGACATTCGCTGTTGGAACGCCAAGTTGAAAAACATAAGTACGATAGCGCTCGACGCATTGGATATGCTCGAATATGGAAACTCCATGTCCCGCTCCGAAGGTTGGGAAAAATACCTACGATTGAAAAAACTATACACCGGTATGAGTTCCGACTCTACCTATCTCGTAAGCGCTCTCGAAGGATATGGAACTTCGACCACCGAAAAATTCTATGAAGTGAAGCCGGGAGATAGCCATTTGCGCCCGTTCACAGACTTTTTGGTAGAAAAAATAGGAAACAGTATCCCCGGATTATGGCCGGCAAAAGACAGTTTGCAAATAATTACCAACATCGAGAATTTGCAAGGTGTAGAATTGACGGCTCAGAACGAAACGGTCCGATTAACCGGATTGAACGGATTCGATCTCGATAAAGACGAATACGTAGGTATTTATTTCGGAAACATCGAAAAAATAAATGTGGAAGAAATCACGGCCGACAAAACGCTTCGAGTAGAGATTTCGGAAAATGGAAAACAGTGGACTCCGATACAATTACCCATCAGAGAACAAAAAACCGCATATATCCGAATTAAGAATATTTCGGAAGAAGAAGTCGCCGTAGATTTTAACCAACTATCGGTTTCCCGTATCCTCACCTCCGTAGAAGTCAAAGCCGAGGCATCCACCAATATGTCACAATATCAATCTTACTCCATAAACAACGTCGTCGATGGAAATTC
>ERZ773228.2986-NODE-2986-length-14610-cov-3.444246_pt1 | contig 14610 bp, 25 predicted proteins | sample MGYA00580524_ERZ773228 | MGnify/ENA primary metagenome ERZ773228 (study PRJEB29015, sample SAMEA2737768) | human gut metagenome | biome: human gut; feature: human-associated habitat; material: faeces | place: China | collected 2012 ... | reverse complement strand
CGACGAACGGCGGCCGCAGCCGCCTGTTTAGCCACTGTACTTACCGTAAGCGCCGGAGCAGTAAGCTCCGCAGATATCAAGAAGGACCTTGATAAGGCGCTACAGCAGCGCAATGCAGCGCATCAGCTCGCAGAGAATGCCCGCGCACTCGGTGCAGAAGAGCATCATTACACCATCTGGTACGCCAAGCAGATGTGGAATGAACACAACGAAACCGTCATCGACCTGACCGCGCAGTACAACGCAGCGGTTGCAGAGGAAAAGAAAAAGGCCGAGGAAAACTCCAAGGGTCAGCTTCTTGGACGTTATAAGCTGACTTTCTACACGGGTGCCGCTGATGAAGGTGGAAGTATTACCGCTCTCGGCACACCGGTGACGCCGTGGTACACGGTGGCGGTTGATCCGCGAGTAATTCCTCTCGGTTCCAAGATTCGTATTGAAGGTTACGATGGCATCTTCTACTGCGCCGACACAGGGTCGGCCATCCATGGTTCGATTATCGATGTTGCCGTCGGCAGTAAATCCGAAGCAAGTCGCCTCGGAATCCAGTATCGTAATGTTTATCTCGTAAAGTGAGGTCAAAGCAATTTTGAAAGGGAAATATTTTCTCGGAGTCTTAATCGCCGCAATGGTGACGCTTGGACTGACTGCCTGCGGCTCACAGCCGATTGAGAATCCAACCAGCCTGCAGGCGCATTTTGTCAAAATCGCCTCTTATCCCTATTATGACATCGTGTATAATGCTGCAAACCGTGTGATGTATACGCAATCTCGCGGTATGTACAATCGCGGAACGCTCACACTTCTTGTCAACGATGATGGTTCGCCAATGATTTGGAAGGGCTGATTCCATGAGTAAAAGCGTATATCTGGCTGCCGCCGCTCTGGCTTTGTTCCTGTTGGCGGCAACCGCAGTAAGTGTAATTTGAGGTGTAATTATGATTGAAATAACAGAAGCCCCTGTAGCAAGAACTGAATCACCGTATATCTCGGCATATGAAGCGTTCGTAATAGAAGATAAGCAATCAAAACGAATCATCCGCTATTACAAAAAGGTACGCTCGGATGAGTATTACGACTGGTACGTTACGATTGAACCCTATGGCCGCATTGGATTGGTTCGGTTCGCTGATAAAACACTAAAAAGCGAAGTCTTTGGTCTTGGTGAAAAATATCGCACCAGAGAAGTAAAGACGCTCAACGTGAATGTAACCTGTTCACTGGTTGACCCGACACTTCGAGAGGAGAAAGAATCTTGAAATCTGAATTTGGCATCTTAGGCGATGGCGAAAAGCACACGGTTACCGTTCTCGTCGATGGTTTCCGGTTATTCAAGATCGAAAATCCAGAGATTGAAGTAACCGTTGATAAAACAGAAAATGTAAAGCAAATTGCTCCGGGCGTTTTTGAGAAAAAAATACTCGCAGACTCCGTTATTGCCAAAGTAGAAATCAAGGGCAGGTTCGACATGACCACAGAGATTACGTTTGGAGGGAACTGACACGATGAAAAAATACATCTACCGTCCACAAAGAGGAGGACTCGCAGTGGCGATGAAGGAAGTTAAGGAATTTGATACGGTCGATGAACTCAGGTCTCATGTAGCAAGCCATTTCAATGATATTTCTCCTGACTTAGTGAATCCAGACGATGTAGTAATTGACGAAGAATCGAGAAGCGATCCGCGAATTGGTTGGGGAAATGAGCATATGGTTTTGATCAACAAATGTGGCGGCACTGATTTTATCCAAGAATATGGCTGCGGGCAATGTGTTGGTTTTGTGAATATCAATACGTTTGGAGGCGATTAAAGTGGACTTTCACAAAGGCGAGTACGTCGAATTAGCGACTGGACAAACCGGCTACATTGCAGTAGTAGACAATAATTCTCTTATAACTCAGTTTGTCATCAAAGTTCTCACTCCGGCGTCTGACAAAGGCAAAATCAAAATTGTAAACATCCCAAGGTTTGAATCGCCAGCATCAATCTTTGCACAGATAGGCTGTCATAAGTTTCGTGGGGACAAAATCGAGGCAGTGGCGCTTGATCCGTATTCAACGACTACACCGCTGCCTGTAATTCAAGATAAACTTAATGAGTTAGTGGAAGCAGTCAACCAAATAAACGAGAGGTTAGGAGGATGACGGTAAGAATGGATTTGCATGTAGGTGAATACGTCGAATTAGCCGATGGTAGCGTTGGTTATATTGTCAGGTTTTATGACAGCAGCGATTATGCCGGTCTTGTAAAATTGGAACGTAAAACAATCGAAGTGAGCATAACGGCACCAGAAAAGGATAAAGGGTCACTTAGATCGATATTTGTGTACGGAGGAGATTCTCTTTCTAATTATTTCGCTCGGGTAGGCAACAGAAAACTGAGAGAAGACGAAAAGGACACAATCAAACCGATCAACCTCGCCGGAGTTTTTCTCAGCGCGACCGAGCGCATGCTCGCGCAGAAGGTAGACGAGTTGGTCAAAGCAGTTAACAAAATCAACGAACAGTTAGCGAAGGAGCGATAAAAATGGCAGACAATAATCCGAACTGGCAAGTAGTGCTTATTCGCGACGGAGAAATCTACGGATACATGGATGAACCGAATGTCTACGCAAGACATATGAAGGATGTCCCTCATCTTGTGTTTACGGCAGAAGGCGGTGTAAAAACTCTGCGAAGAGGTCGAACAAACACATGGAAAGCCAACGAGTTGTGCAGAGAACTGGAGAAGATCATCAGCCCGGAGTCTGCGGCGGAACACAAGAAAGAAAACAAACCGTATCTCGTCTACGGAATTGACATTAAAAGTCTCGAAAGAATGCTTGTTCCGAATGCAGAAATGTTCCCGATTGAGGTAACCGCCAAGATCAACGAACTGATTTCCGCAGTGAAGACACTTAACGAACGCTTTGAGGAGGATATTTACCATGCAGACTAAACCCACGTTCTACATGATGGTCGGCGTGCCGGGTTCCGGCAAAACCACCTACGCCCGCAAGATTCCGAATGCAATCGTGCTCTCCAGTGACGATATCCGCGCTGAGATCGGAGCAGACGGCGGCGACAAGAAAATGCACAAGCAGGTCTTCGAAATCCTGCATGAGCGCACAAAGGAAGCACTTTCCGCTGGCAACGATGTTGTTTACGATGCAACGAATCTGCGTCATACGCGCCGCGCCGAGCTTCTGAATGAGATTAAGGGATTGGCTGACCACAAGGTTTGCGTTTACTTTGCAATCCAGTTGGAACAGGCGCTGTCCCAGAATGCCGACCGCGACACGCCGGTTCCGGAAGAAGTGATCAAGCGCATGAATCTGGAGCTGTGTGAGCCGAGAATCGATGAGGGATGGGATGAAATCAAAGTCATCCGCAGCCTGCCGGAGCGCAACATCGACCGTATCCGCAAGATGACGATTCGGGAGATGGCAGAATTCTTAATAAACGAGTGTAGTGATGCTGTTGATCACGTTTTCGCTTACGCATCCGCAGAAAGAAAGGACTTGGTTGCTGATTGCGTCGATTGGCTGAACCGTCCTGCCGAGGATTAACCCATGTTTTTTGATCTCGGAGAAACCTACAGCGTCATCATTGAGCAGTACATCGGAAATACATTGGTCAGCAGACAGCCGCACCGAAAGAATTCCTGATGATGCAGTTTATGGGGCTCTGTGAGGAAGCCTCTCGTCAGCCGCAGCCAATCAAGCTGAGAATGATTCGCTATGAAGAGGAATGGAATCAGCTTGAACAGCAGGTCAAACGGCTCGAGTTCAGCATTGAGTTCCGCAATAACAGATTCGGAGGTTGATTATGAGAAGACAAACGTTAAATCGACTGGGCGACATCGCCGCAGGGATGCTCTTCGGCGCAGTGATGCTCATTCCGATGTTCCTCTACGTTTGGGGTTACGGGGTATGAGTTCATTTAAGGTTGGCGATCAGGTATGGGTTCCGCATGCGGTAGACATGGCGTGGGAACCCAGCCTTACGAAAGTAAAAAGAATCGAGCTCGACCCATATGGCAACCCGCACTACGTTGTTGACTTACTGTTCCAGCGCTCTGCGCTCAGAGAGGAACTGCATCCAGAGGAATGTAAGTTCTTAGAGAACCGGGTTTTCGCTGATTATCCGTCCTGTGAGAAGTTCGTCAAAGAGTATTACTACGACGGCTTGTGCCATGGATGCCATTACGAAGACCAGTGCGGTCACATCTGGATGTGTCAGCAATGCGAATACGCAAAGTGGACTCATGACAAATATGGTCACAAAGCCGCTCAGGTCTGCGCTCTAAACGAAATACAAGTATCTACAGATACGATTCGAAACGGTCAAGAGTGTTGTAGATATTTTAAGCCGATTCTGCCGCAGAACAAGGAAGCCTACCAGTCGTGGGAGCATTACGAAGATGTTCTTCGGAACTGCGAGTTCAACCAAAAATGTGAGCACCATAAGGATTCTGCTCACAAAACCTGCTCCTATGAGTATTGGCTGAGCCAATTGCTCCGTATTCCATGTTCCTTTGAGTATAAGGATAGAAAAGTAAAGGCTGTCATCGTTCCAAGAAATCTCTGGATTGACCAGACATTTAAGAACGGCGACAACGTGCAGTGTCACGGCCTGATTTTTGAGCCAATTCTCACGAAGAAGGGTCTAAAGAAGAAAGGCATCGAAAATTATGAATCGTTCGAGTGCCTCAAAACAGTCAACATTGCGACCGGAGAAATCCAAGTTCACGGCGAAATAACGAAAGATAAAAGTCAAGTTTTACTTTGAGAAGCAGAAAAGTGCAACTCATTTGGGAAAGGGGTGCGAAAATGGGTGGATACATTAAGCGGGATACTGCCATAAGAGCGGTGATGGCGGCGAAATGGGTGGACGGTTCCGACGGTGCCATGGCAATGGAGATTGTTGCCTCGCCGCCCGCCGCCGATGTTATTCCAAGACCGCGTTGGATTCCGGCAGACGAAGAATTGCCGCCGGAGGGCAAACATGTCCTTTGTTGGTACGAGTATTTCCGCTATGGGGGTTACAACCGCATGTACCAAACTTTTGGCATCGGGTATCGGTTCTGTGAGTACTGGGGCGGAGAAGTCGCGCAGGGACGGGATGCAAAGGTTTTGGCGTGGATGCCATTACCGGAGCCGCCAGAGATGGACGGAGGTACAGAATAATGCGGAATCCGTGCAAGGACTGCATCTATTGCCACAAAGAGAATAAAACTTGCCAATCGAAGAAATGCGCTACTTATGGCGACGGAAAAGTATCTTGGATTGATAGATTGTTTTGTTCTCCGTGTAAAAATTGAGGAGAGGCGGACAATGGATTTAGCAAACAAGCATTTGGCGGCCGGGTTAATCTGTGAAAAGATGTTTGATCCGATTGAGACAACGTGCGATCTGTCACTTTTCTCTGCTGATGAGTGCCGTTTGATTGAGACAATCGTACAAAGCATTATGAAGAATATGGACGGAGATGCAGACAATGGCTGAGGTGATTGGGCAGAAAACCGTTAAAACACGGAAAGACCATGTGTGCTTTGGCTGCGGTCGAAAATTTCCCAGTGGAACTTCGATGGAACGCAGTTGTGTAATTGATAACGGTCTGTGGAGTTGTTATCGTTGTCCTACTTGCCAAGAAATTACCGTTTCGCTGAAATACGGCGATGAATATGGATTCGGTGATTTAAGAGAATACGCTTTGGAAAAGGAAGGTGCTAACAATGGCTGAACTGAAACCTTGCCCGTTCTGCGGGAGCAACAGAATCTCGGTGGAATACCTATATTTTAGACCTTATATCCTTTGCGAGAAGTGTCACGCACAAATCCCTTGCTATAACACCTATCCAAAGGCAAAAGAAGCATGGAACAGGAGGGCAGACAATGGCTGAATACATTGCGAGAGAAGTATTACTTGCACAACTCAGAGCAATAGAATCATACAACGCCTCGCCTATGTACCGGCGCGGATATGATGATTGCGTTGAAGCTATTCTGAAAACGCCTGCCGCCGATGTTGTATCGGTGGTGCGTTGCAAAGACTGCAAGTACGCACTTATCAATCCGTCAGGTGCTATACTTTGTTCTTCAAGTATGCAGATGAAGAAGCAAGATGGCTTTTGCGACTATGGTGATATAAATGACGGAGGTGTGGATATTGAAATTGATTAACTACGAGGAATATAAGAACAAGTTATTGGAAGTCAGAGACAGCATTCCACTGACTGTTCCTGCCGCATCGTATGAACTTATGCTCGAAAAACCGTATACGCATGGTATGTCGATGCGTGGGGGTATCCGTAAGGCTTTGAAGTGTTTGGAGCAATACCAAAATGTTTCTGATGTTGTGCTAGCTTCACAGGAGAGAACCTACAAACATCTTTTAGGTGCTCTGCTTGAAGATATTCAAAGCCTTGAAACCACGCTTAACGATGCGTGTTGTATGTGCACTGGGATTGAATGCACTGAATGCAACTTATGCCATTTTAGGGATGAATTAGAAGCTATACTCGACCGAGCAACCGAGAGAAAGAAACGACTTACGGACTGAAATGTTTATTTGACGGAGGACAACCAATGACCCTTGACTAAGCCATCCGTCTCATCGACCCAGCCACCACAACTGAGGAGCTCGAAAGAATCTATGCTTACGGAGGCTTCCACGGCAACGAAGTAACAGACGCTGCTATCAACGAGGCGATACGAATTGCTTTGGAAGTTATGAGATACTGCTATAAGGAGAAATCAAAAATGACGTTAACTGAGTTTTGCGAAATGGCTGGCGGCCAGTTCAAAGCGATAACTATCAATGTTTTCGATGGGAAAGGTGAACGACTCAGATATTATGCAACAGGGGACTCCAAGTGTCTGGAATTCACTATTTCTAACACCTCAAATCCAAGCTCATTTTTGCGAAACGAGTACGCATCCGCTAAAGTAGAGCAGTTTTATGCAATTGACAGCGATGTATTCGATGTGGTACTCGCAAAGTGAATTGGCCACCAGACAAACCAAATTTCTAAGGAGAAACAAAATTGAATCCAGTATTCTATGCGCTTTGTATCATCGTCGGGGTGTTTATCTGGGCCTGCTGCGCTTTTATGTTTAAGAAGCTCGGCAGTGTTTTGACAAGCATTTTCGGCGATGCGATAAAGGAAATGTCCGATGAGGACGAAGAAAACAAAAACAAAGGAGAAGACAAACATGAGTAAAGGTGCAATCGGCGGCGTCGTTCTGGCAGCCGCTCTGGTGTTCGGCGGTATCGGAGCTTTCGTGTGTACAGAACGAATCCCGACCGGCTACGTCGGTGTCGTTTACAGTATGAACGGCGGCGTACAGGACGAGGTTCTCACACAGGGCTTCCATGTCGTAAGTCCGACCAAGAAGGTAAAGAGATTCACCGTCGGCAATGAGCAGCTCGTTCTGACCAAGGACTCTCGCGACGGCAGCGAGGGCGACGATTCCTTTAACGTAGCGACGGCAGATAACGCCAACATCAATATCAGCTTCCAGATGTCTTACCGCTTTAAGCAGGACGAGGTTGTTGACACCTATAAGAAGTTCCGCGGTATGGACGGCGAGGACATCGTGAACAACCGCGTTCGCACGATTCTGAAATCTAAGATTTCCGAGGTCACGACCGATTACACCATGATGGATATCTATTCCGGTGACCGTGCGAAGATCAACACCCAGCTGACGGAGGCTCTTTCCGAGAAGCTCGGTGACGAGTTCGGTATCGATGTTATCGACGCCTCTATCATCGACGTACATCCGGATGAGCAGCTACAGCAGACCATCAACGACCGTGTAACGGCGATGCAGAAGAAGCAGCAGGCCGAGGCGGAGCAGGAAACCATCAAGGTACAGAACCAGACAAAGATTCTGGAAGCACAGGCTGACGCACAGGCCAAGCAGATTGCCGCGGAGGCAGAAGCAAAGGCAAACTCGACGATTTCTGCTTCTCTGACCGATAAGCTGCTCAAGAAAATGGAAATGGAAGCCCGCGAGAAGCATGGCTGGGTCACCGTTCAGGGCGGCACTGTAGTCACGGACACCAAGTAAAAATTTTTTTGAAAAATTTTCAGATTTCGCGTCCCAAAAATCGATTTTTTGTATAGTAGTATATGTAGGCAAAAAACGATGGCAGTGTGGCGACGGCGGGAAAGACCGCTGACAGCCGGGAAAGACCGGCGATATATGAGGAGCGTCCGGTGACAGAATTATGGTGCGACGGGCGGGCGCACGAACAGCAAATACATACAAAAAACTTTCTGCAAAAAAGTTTCTCGCGGTTCGACTCCGCGGCTCCCCAAAATTCCGCCAACTGAATATGCCCGGTGTAGCTCAATCGGATAGAGCGCGTAATATGTGAGCTGATAAGTTCGCTGACAGCAAATTTCTTTTAGATTTGAAATCTCGAGGTTGTCGGTTCGAATCCGGCCTCCGGGCACCTTCTTCTAAGTCACCGAGAAGTAAAAGAGAAAAAGGCGACTGAGCCGTGGGTTGACAGCCTACGCAGTTCTGAATCATCAGTTCTTTCGTCTGACAGCTCGGAAAAGACGAGCAACAACGAGGTGTGGCTCAGCTTGGTAGAGCGCTTGCTTTGGGAGCAAGATGCCGCAGGTTCAAATCCTGTCACCTCGACCAATCCTCACCGTGCAGAGGAAATTTTATGTCCGTGAGCAAACTCCACTCACACACACCGCTTGGCACGGCAAGTGAACCTCCCGCGACTCGTCACCGCGGGAGATCTGCAGGTATCTTATAACGGTTAATAGGTCGGATTTCCAATCCGAAGATGTGGGTTCGACTCCCATTACCTGCTCCATTATATTGCGGGATAGCGCAGTTGGTAGCGCGTCTGTTTCATAGGCAGAATGTCGCCGGTTCGAGCCCGGTTCCCGCAACCATATGCCGATGTGTCGGAATAGGTTCACGAGGGCGTCTCAAAAACGTCCGCTCAACGGAGCGTCGGGGTTCGAGTCCCCGCATCGGCACCAAATGCGATTGTGGCGGAATTGGCAGACGCAGCGGATTTAAGTTCCGCTGGGAGATTCCCGTGAGAGTTCGAGTCTCTCCAGTCGCACCATCAATATACGGCGGTAGCAAAGCGGTAATGCATCATCCCTTAAAATGCGAACCGACAAGTTCGCTGACAGCAATCTTAACAGTAAAAAGATATGCCATGATGATAATCGCTGGTTCGACTCCAGCCCGCCGTGCCACAGGGACACTCACAGCAAACTTTAATGCTTTGACTTGAAATCAAAATACCTTTGTGTCCCGTATCCCTCCAAAGGGCGCTCACAGCAACTTTCCAAGAACTTAACTGATAATTAAGAATTCTAAAGCGCCCTGTGGAATCAAAACAAGGAGGAAAAGAAAATGAATTTTACAACCGCAATGGCTAACACGCTGAACGAAGATTACAACGTCAGCGTAACCGAGAACGGCGCTGTCGGTTACAGAACGACCGGCAAAGCACTGCTCGACCTGAATTTCTCCGTAGCCTCGCTCCGCAGCGCAAGCGAAGCTGAGATCGTGAGTAAGTTTGTCAAGGCATTCTTCGAGGACAAAATGGCCGCGATGAAGTGGCTGTTCTTCGCCCGAGATGTTCGCGGCGGACTTGGTGAGCGTCGCCTGTTCCGCACCGTAATGAAGTATCTGGCGGACAATCTGCCGGAGTACGTTCGCCCAGTAATCGAGTTGGTTGCAGAATATGGCCGCTACGATGACCTGCTGTGCTTGTTGGATACAGAACTGGATGTAAAAGTTTTGGATTACATCTATTTTCAGTTCAATTATGACATCCATCGTTATGAAGAGGGTAATCCGATCTCACTGCTGGCAAAATGGCTTCCGTCTCCATGCGCTTCTTCTTACAATTCCCGTCGATATGCAAAGATTATTTGTAATCGACTGAACTTCACTCAGAAGTATTACCGCCAGACTCTTTCTAAACTGCGCGGTTATCTCGATGTAGTCGAAAAGAAGATGTCCGCCAAACAGTGGGACGAGATCAAGTATGAAGCAGTTCCGTCCCGCGCAAATCTCATCTATAATAAGGCGTTTCTGAGAAACGATGAGGAGCGCCGCCGTGCTTATCTGGAAAGCCTCGCTAAGGGTGAAACAAAGATTAACGCAGGCACGCTCTTCCCGCACGAGATTGTCCATAAGTACGGCAACTCTGGATGGAATGCAATCACCGAGTATAACGAAACGCTCGAGCAGCTTTGGAAGGCTCTGCCTGATACGGTAAACGGTAACGGGAACACCATTGTCGTAGCGGACGGCAGCGGCAGTATGAAATGCAACGTAGATCCGCACAGCAGCGTAACTGCACTAGACGTAGCAAATGCACTTGCGATTTACTTCGCGGAGCATTTCTCCGGCCAGTTCAAGGACAAGTACATCACGTTTTCCACTCGTCCTCGGCTGGTTGATTTCTCCAAAGCAAAGAACCTGCGTGAGAAGCTGTTAATCGCTAAGCAGCATAACGAGATGGGAAATACCAACATTGAAGCTGTTTTTAACCTGATTTTGACCACAGCGGTCAACAATCGAATGAAGCAGGAAGATATGCCACAGAATATTCTCATCATCTCCGATATGGAGTTCGACTCCTGTGCAACTTGCGACAGTCTAACGGGTTACTGGAGCCGAAAGCGGCCGGATTCCCGTCTGTTTAACGTGATTCGTCAGAAATATGAAGCAGCCGGTTATAAATTGCCGCGCCTTGTGTTCTGGAATGTCAACAGTCGCACCGGCACCATTCCGGTTAAGGAAAACGATCTCGGTGTTGCTCTGGTCAGCGGCTTCAGTCAGAATGTAGCTTCTATGGTGATGAGCGGTAAGCTCGACCCGTATGAATGCCTGATGGAAACGCTCAACAGCGAGCGTTACAAGCCAATCGAGGAAGCGTTGGAGCGCGTCGTATGATGCTGTCAATTCTGTATTTGTTAATTGGTATCGTCGTAAGCGGAGCAAACTACATTGTCACAGCTGCTGAAGTTCCAAACTATGACTTCGAGTCTGGAATCTGTGCCTTCGCATCTATTATGTTTGGTGTTTTCTGGCCATTTACTATCGGTGTTGTTGCCGCAAAGTGGGTACGCCATACATTCTTCCAGCAGAAGCTGAAATTATAAGGTTTGCGGTTAACCTTAAACCGCACTTTTACGGGTGAGTGGTGAACAGGTAACACAGTGGCAAGCGCCTCAAAAAGCAGGTTCGAATCCTGCCTCACCTGAATCGCGCCGCAGGTTAAAAAGGCTTGCAAGCATCTGCGGTGAACAGTCTGTGCCTGCGGGATGTCCTCGGACTATCACTAAAAATAAAAAGACGTCCCGCTACATGGGGCAGTAAGCCTAAAGGTAAGGCAGTAGTCTTGAAAACTACCAGTAGCCCGCAAGGGTGTGAGATTTCGAAATTCTCCTGCTCCGCCATCGTGTTGGTGCAACGCACGCCGCACCGGCACAAATGTACTTAGAGCGGTGTTCTCTCACGTCACGTCCGTTAAGCGTGACAACTATATCTCCTTCCATGTACGGCGAGCGCAATCCGCGGCACGATGCTCGGCCGGTTCGATTCCGGCGAGGGAGAATCGGCTGACCTTTCCTGTCGATTCAGAAAAGAGGAGTGGCACAACCTTGCCGGTGTTTTGGTTAAACCGTGGTTAGGGCGACAAGCCCAAATAATCCTCTGTGCTGTTCGCACAAGACATCACCTTAAGCGTTCAAGGAGATGGAGAAGAGCAAAGCATTAAAGTGTCTAAGATTGAAAACGGGAGCGTTTATAGGGAACGGGAGTTGAACGCCTTCTGTTCCCGAGTTACTGGTTGCAAAGTGTCGGGCACGCCAGCAAAATGAGCATCGTCTGCAAGCGATACCCCTCGCAAACAGGTGATTAGACGGACGCACACGGCGGATTCCGCGCTCGATCAGAAAACGGCCGCACAGCGGTGTGATTGGTTGAGAACAATCCCGCAAATTGGGGGAGAGTTTAGATGTCCGAGGGTTTGCTCAGATCTTCGGATGTCAAACTCGCATTCTAAAATTGAATGGAGGTGATCTAAGTGGGTGTAAAGCAGAACGTAAAGCACTTCTTTAGAGGGCTGTACGAGGCAAACCTCGCGGCTCAAAAGGAAGTTCGCGGCTTTGGTCATTTCGACATTCGATAAACACCGCCCGCGTTTTGCGGGCAAATATGCTGGCATGGCGCAATTGGTAGCGCATCTGAGTTGTAATCAGATGGTTTTCTCGGTTCGATTCCGAGTGCCAGCTCCATAATAAAACCATTGTTTAAGAGGATAAGAAAACGACAAATTATCGGTATATTTGCAAAGATTGCAAGAACATAATCGTCTACGATCCAGCTCGTCTAAAATGGCAGAAAGCACAAGGTTTTGTGGTTTGCCGAGAAACTCAATCCCTATTTTGCCCGTATTGCGGCTATAAAAATACAATGCAAGATATCGTATATGTCAATGAGGTGAACCAATGATCGGCACAATTATCGGAGATATTGTCGGCTCACGATTCGAGTACGATAACATTAAAACCAAAGACTTTGAGTTGTTCACGGATGACTGCCACTTCACCGACGATACAGTTCTGACAGTTGCTGTCGCAGGTGCATTGTTAGACGGTGGCAGACCAAGTTATTCACAATTACAGAAGAGCGCAAGAGTGTGGCTGCGCGGTCTTGCAAAGAAGTACCCCACCGCAGACTATGGCACACGGTTTGAAGATTGGGTCAATAGCAAATCCGATGAGCCGACCAACAGCTATGGGAATGGAGCTGCGAGTCGAATTTCTCCTGTCGGCTTTGTTACCGCAAGCCGTGAACAGACGATAACGCTCGCGGATACGATTACCGGCGTAACGCATAATCATGTTCACGCGCTCATTGGTGCCAGCGCGGTGGCTGTGTCAACGTATTATGCGCGAATCGGGTGGCCAAAAGAGCAGATCAAGAAACACATCAACGAGTATTTTTACCAAATGGACTTCACTCTGGATGAAATTCGGCCAACGTATTCGTATTCTCTGGCGTGCTGGGATACCGTCCCGCAGGCGCTCGAAGCGTTTTTTGAATCGACCAGTTTTGAGGATGCTATCCGCAACGCGATTTCAATCGGTGGCGATAGCGATACGATTGCCGCAATTACCGGCGGTGTAGCCGAAGCATACTATGGCGTGCCGCAGGAATTAAGAGAAAAGGCCGAATCTTATCTGGATGAGCGACTTCTTCGTGTTATCCATACCTTTGAAAACCTATTTGAACGATGAGGTGTTTGTAGCGTGACGTTAGATGAAGCGATTGAACATTTTGAGCGTAGATACTGGGAAAAAACAGATGAAGATGGTGTTGAGTTTCCGCAGCTTTCGCGTTGGTTGACCGAACTGAAAGAACTGCGAAAGTTATGCGACTCTAAGTTGATAGACAACCGTCCACTTACACCGCGCGAGTTGATGTCCTTAGACGGTGAAGTGGTTTGGGTTAAAACCCAAAACGATTACGTCGTAAGTCAGTGCATGGTGGTGGATTCGACCAATCAGGTATGTGGTTCATTGTTACCGGGAACTGTCTTGTCGTTTGTAGATGGAGCGAATCGTAATTGTGCTTATTGGGACTTGTGGGCAGCTTATCGTCTCAAACAGGAGGATCAAGAAGAATGAAAATACTTAAACACGGGTTTCGTAAGCCACCAAAGCCGCCAGAGCCGGTAGTTCACAAAGAGAAATGTATAAAATGCGGATGCTTTTTCGAATATGTAATTGAAGACGAAGAATATGATTGGTTTGCAGAACACGAAGACGGATCTAAACGGGGACAAGGCTTTGTTTATTGCCCGGATTGCGGCAAAAGAATCGTTGTCTCTGATGCTATCAGTTTTGGTATGTTTTCTACACAGGAATACAGATAAATCATTAACGAAAGAAGTGGGGAACAAGATATGAAATACCGCAAGAAACCTGTTGAGGTCGAGGCCGTCCAGTGGGACGGCCGGGACGAGACTTATCAAGAGATCAAAAAGATGAACTGCGGTGAGGTGTATCGCGCCGGAGTTTGGGATGATGAATTAGGAATTCACACCATGACTCAGGCAATCCGAGCTAAAACTGGAGACTACATTGTTAAACTTCCATCCAGAGAAGAAGTCTACCGCTTTGATGCGAAGAAATTTAAGGCGATGTATGAACCATTGGTACCAGTGAACTGCGAACCTACGCAAGAAAGCGAATCCATTCCTGTCGAGCCTTGCTGGCAGGAACGTATGCAGGCCGAATACCACGACCTCAAGACCCGCTACGAGAAGCTGCACCGCATGGTGACGAAGTACGAGGCCGGAACGCTTGACTTCACTCCTAATTGTTCTCTTGACCTGCTCCGTCAGCAGAAGCGCCACATGGGCGAATACCTGCACGATCTTGAAATCCGTGCTGAAGTTGAGGGGATTGAACTGTAATGTGGGAGGATAACGACTACTGCTACGAATGTACCGGATACGGTGATGACTGGTACGAGGATGAGAACGGCGATCTGAAATCTCGCTGCGGCGATTGTCCTTTCAATCCGTCATACGACTCAGAGGAGGAATGGTAATGAACACA
>ERZ773228.2967-NODE-2967-length-14669-cov-2.927877_pt1 | contig 14669 bp, 15 predicted proteins | sample MGYA00580524_ERZ773228 | MGnify/ENA primary metagenome ERZ773228 (study PRJEB29015, sample SAMEA2737768) | human gut metagenome | biome: human gut; feature: human-associated habitat; material: faeces | place: China | collected 2012 ... | reverse complement strand
CTATTGTTTTACTTGCTCTTAATCCGTCTGAATAATAAGTATAACTTGCTGTTTCTCCAAAACTGTCATTAAATTCAATTAGCTGACCCCATTCATTATATGCATAAGACTTATAATTGCTTGGTTCATATGGTTCTGTGCAAGCATCTGTCCCCATAAGCTTTAAATTTCCATTTTTATCATAGGTAAGATAAGTAGTCCAATCATCAAATTTTGTACCTGTTGCAGTTTCTTTTTTTGCACCGTAATCTTCTATTGATGTCAATCGGTTATTCGCGTCATAAAAATAATATGTATCTTCCCAACCAACCGATGAAATCAAATTATTATATTCATCATAATGATAGCTATTCCAACTGCCACCTATTGTTTCTTTCAATAACCTATTCAAATTATCATACATATAGGTAGATGTCTTACTTGCTCCCTGAATATTATCGACTTTCTTAGTTATATTACCTGAATTGTCATAGGTATAATTATGTTGTGAATAATTGGTTGATGAAGTTAAGCTATTCACTACAAGCATTACTCTTCCGGCATAATCATAGCTATATCTTGTTTTCATGCTACTGCTCAAAGGATATATTATTTGATTTAAGCTACCATCTGTAAAATATGAGTATCTCGTTACTGCTGTTGTCTGTGCATCTGCATATTTTTCTGATATACTGATTATATTACCTCGTTTATCATAACCGTATTGAGTTGTGTTACCTAAATAATCAGTCATTGATGTTAATGCTTTATTTGCGTTATACGAGTTATATGTTATTGACTTACCATCAGGATATGTCTTTTTATACAAAGTGCCGTCATAGTTATATTGATAACTAATTGTACCATTTTTATCTTTTGATGTCAATAAAGCTCCTGTGTTGCTATATGTATAGTTTATGTATTCTCCATTTTTTGATGTTCTTAACAATAAGCCTCTGTTGTTATATGTGTTCGCAGTTGTATCACCGTTTTTATCTTTTGCTGTCATAATATTTCCGGCTGTATCATATGTATAATTTTCCGTATATCCCATAGGGTCAGTTTCCTGAATTAATCTTCCGGCTGTATCATATAAATAACTTGTTATGTGTGTTCCCTGAGTTGTTTTTATTAATCGCCCTGCTTTATCATATTGATAGTCAATACTTATTTGTTTTGTATCTTCTTCGTCTATACCTTGTTTCATATTTATTACATTGCCTAAGACATCATAAGTATAATACGTTGGTCGATTTTCGCCGTCATATTGTTCAATAACTCTATCCCATTCATTATACACATATCTTGATGTAATAACTAATTCAGCATTTGATGGCATTTGTGTTATATTATCAAAATCACTTTCATCAAATGAATAATAATTTTTGACCATAGCGGTCTTGACAAGTCTGCCAAATACATCATAATAGCTAATATTTATTCTACCGGTTTCATTCATAGTTAAATACACCGAGTATTTTGTATTTCCTTCAAGAAATACTTCATAGTATTTTGCTTTTTGAGTATTAGCAGTTGTAGGAGCTTTAACAGAAGTTTGTCTGCCAAAAGCATCATAGGTTATTTCTGTTTGATTATTCAAAGCATCTTTAACCGTTATTGCATTACCCATTTTGTCATAAGTAATGTTTCGCAAATCAGATAATGTGTTTGAATTATTTATTTCCGATATATTAGTCAAATTAGCTGATGAATCATAATAATATTTATTTATATAGTTATTTTCATTTCTTACACTTACTGCTCTTTCACCACTGTCATATGATATTTGCTTGTATGTACCATCAGCATGTTTCTCTTTTGTAACACGTCCCAATGCATCATATTCAATTTCTTCTGAAGTCCTTAAATTACTTGTTTTTATTACTTGACCTGTATCTGTATTATATTCATACTTGACTTCTGAAATAACATTATTGGAACTGTCTACGGCATATTCTCGTGTAAGATATGGACCTGTATACTCATATCTTTTACGCTCCAACATTGCTAATGAATATCCGTTATGAATAGTTTCTTGTGTCAAATTATTGTCTGTATAGATATAACTCTTATTTTTCAATATAGCATTATCTTTATCATATGCTTTTTCTACACTGACATCACCTAAGCTGTTTACAGTATACTCTGTTTTAATAAGTGATCCGTCACTTTTTGTAACAGTTGATGTTTCAAGTGATTTATAGCTGTCAGTATAATACGTATTTTTAGTTGTTGATTTTGTAACACCTTCGACTTTTTGTACAGAAGAAGTAATTTTGCCATAGTAATCATATTCATTATTCGTTTCTGTTGTTATTGTATTACCGGCAGAATTGTATACGGTAGTTACAGACGTTTTGGGACGTTCACTATGATGTGAATTGAACGTATTTAAAACTTTGCTTTTTAAAATATCATTTGTACCATTTCGAGTATATACTTCTTGACTGTACTCAATTTCACCCATTTTTGTCTTTGTAACCTTATTATTATCCGTTACTTCTGTAGTAATTAAATCCCTTTCATTTTCGTATTCATATGAATATGATGTCTTTGGTGCAGTTTTATCATCACCTGTATAATACTTATCTGTTGCTATATGCCATGTTCTCGAAGAAGGTGCATACAAATAAGGATCACTATCTTTATTTGAAACAACTGTATAATCCATTTGGTGAATACCTGAATATTCTGTATTGGCATATGTCATTGGCATATATACAGCTTGATCATCAATTTGTATATCATATCCACCCGGACCAATAATGTATCTTATTTCTTTCGGCTCATACGTAAAATCTGCAATAGGATAGCCATCTGTAACATCTTCAATGCTTGTAACCACTTTACCGTCAAAAGACATATCAAACCCTGTCATTTGTCCTACATGATTTGCTGTTACATATGAGGTATTGATTTTTATCATTGAATTATCAGGCTTTGTTACAAGAATATAATTTTTGTAATATGAAATATTTATACTTCTGTTTTCTCCATCAGTAATTTTTTTCAGTCTTACTGAAGGAATGCAACTGCCATCATCTCCTGTTTCATATGTATAACTTATTCTATTACCGTACTTATCTTCTGTATAAGCTAAATATCCATCACTTGTAAGTCCTTCGACTGTACCGTCTATATAATTAATTTGATTATTTCCTATGCTGAAGTAGTTATAATCATAAGAATATGCATTTCTTACTATTCTTCCGTCACGCAACTTATAACTTCCGGAATATACTCTTTTTAATCCTGAAAACTCCCATCCTGCTCCTATATTGCCATCTGATTCATATATTAAATAAGGCTCAGAATAATAATCTTTAGCATCGGTCCTATCTGTTGACGTATATACAAATGAACTCTTAGATTGATTATATTCCAAAGTCAAGTCCATAACTGAACCATTTTTACCCGGTATAGATGCGAGATTATATGTGTAATTAACATCTCCTGATACATTATTGATTGAAACATCACCTGATACTTTAGGATTGTATCTGTTACTTTCTAACATATCTAACTTATATAGACTCTTTGGATCACTGTATGCATCCACTAATGCAATACCATCATTCATATTTCTCGGCAGCTCATCATATGTTACATATTCATATGGTTTTTCAGAAGATTCAACATCATCTTGTTCAGCCAAAATTTTATCACTTTTATTTTCGACTTCATCTTCATCTTCATTTTCTACTAAAGCAGGATTTTGTGTCTCAATTGGATATTCAACATTTTCAATATCAGCTATTAGCTCTTCATTTACCGGCTCTGGTGTTTGTGACTCTCCACTTAGCACTTCCTGTTCGTTATCTTTATTCTCAAATGATGCGTAAGTTGGCAATGTTGACATTGATAAAGAAAACGTAATCAAAAGTGCAAGTATTTTCTTTAAACTTGTACTTTTCATTTTTTCTTCCTTTCATTTAATCAATTACTTTCCGATCCATTGCTACATCAATTTGTGAATTTAATTTACACCCCCTCTGTAATTCACAAATTCTTTTATTTTATATATCAACTTTCATTTTAACGCTCATTTTGTAATATCTTTCTATATTTTCATATTAACATACAAACATTAAATATACAATTAGGAAATATGTAGAATTGTTATACTATATTTTAGTTATAATTACTATAAGGCAAGAAAAAAAAAAAAACAGATAAAAATCTAATAGAGACTCTTATCTGTTTCTGTAATTTAATTTGTTGACGGAACTGTATTTTGTAATGTTGATTTTAAATTACCTGTTATGGCATTAATAAATGTATCATCACAATCAACTTTCCAAGTTTTATCTACTTTTAACACTTTAATATTAACAGTAGTTGTAACCGTACCTGTATTTGAATTATTCAATTCATTAACTAAATTATCTATAATAATTTGTTCCGATTCTTCATCAGATAATTCTTCACCACTAAACGCATTACTTAGAAGTTGTGAAAATGAATTTGTTATGGCTGTTGAATATGCTTTTCCAACGTCTACAGTGGTTATATCGGTAGTAACAAGCACAGATTTATCTTCTTGTAATTCAGCAGATTTTATTTCATAAGTAGTTTTATTAAACAAATTATCAAAAACCTGTTTACTCTGTTCATCTGTTGTATTAATTTTATCTGCATCCATTCCATTACCTATTGATGCCATCGTTTCATAGTCACAATTTTGAATAGCTGTCATAAAGTCAGTAACTGCTTTCTCTGCATTTTCAACTTCTTTACAACTTGTTAATGTAAACATACAAACCATTATGAGAAGAACCGAACAAATATTTTTTAATTTAATTTTCATAGTTATTCTCCTTTAATACTATATTCAGCTTCAACATTAAATGATGATGGTGATTTATCTGTTGTAAATTCTAATGTAGCTGTTTGTCCCGGTGCAAATGATTTTATTTGACCTGTATATTCCTGATCTATGATATTTTTGCTATCATCAAGACACTGAACATTTAAACCGAAATATTCAAAAGTATATTCTGTTGTATTAGTAATATTTCTTTTATATGTTTTATATCCATATGAATCTTCTACTAATTCAAATGGACCTGCATTTATCATATTATTAATTTCGTCTTTTAATTTGTTCTCTGCTTCAACAGAATTTGCATCTACAATAAATTCATTTTTTATATCTGCATATTTATCATCAATCTTAACTGGATAATTATTTAAGAAATATTTTATAATTAATGACCTTTGTTTATATGCTGATGACCAATCAGCTTGTGACCTCGCAGTATCTGTTGCATAATAATCTAATGATTTTAATTGCTTGTCTAAGGCATCTATATAATCATGCACTTTTTGATTAAAAGTATTATCAGAAAAAGTTACATCTCTAAATTTCCCTATTTCATTTAATTCGGCATTAACTGAATTACTATAATTTTTTACATGTGTTGCTGCATCGGTTTCATCTGGATAGTCTAATTCCCATCTTTGAGTTAAACCTTTTGCAAATGCAGTTAGAAATTGTCCTTCGTCTGAAGCCATATATGCAGTATCATCATAAAGTTTTTTGACATCATCATCGTCCTTATATTTTTCTAATACTTTTAGTGCCTCTGAATATTGAGTCTGTTCAATTAGTTTATTTGCTTTATTAATTTGCATCTTTTTGAAATTCAAAGCAAAAACAATTCCTCCGATAACTATAGCAGCTATTACAACAATAATAACACCTATTTTAACCTTCTTCCAGTTAATATTGACTGAAGGATTATTGTCGGTTTCTTCAACTTCATTTTGTTGATTAATAATCTTTGTATTTTGTTCTTGAGTTATTTCATCAGTTCCTTCATCATTAATTTTTTGTTCTTCTGCCTGCAACGCCTCTTTTTTAATTTCTTCTGTAAAAGGACATCCGCACTTTGGACAAGCATCCAATCTGTCTGATACTTCACTTTTACAATCCGGGCATTTCATTAATCCCATTTTAATTACCTCCCCTAAAATTTTATAAGTAAATTATACCATATAAGAGAATGTTTTGTCAATTAAAGTTGTAATTTTAGACAATAAAAAAACAAACCATAAAACATTGTCTATACAAAAAAATTAAGGGGAGAGGAATTAAGTTTCCCCTACCCTATTTTTTACATTTTCAAGTCAGTTGCTTTTATTACTTGCCAACCCCTATAACTTTTCATTAGTGGTTTCGGTGTTGATATAGACATTAATGCTGAAATGATTGAGTTATCTTTGATATTTTGTGGAAATAAATATCTATTCTCTGATACCCACCCTTTTAAGTTGTTTGTTATGATTGTTTCCCCCTTTGGTGAAATTAACTTATATGAATTTGTTTCATACATACATATTTTTAATTTGGGATAATACTTGTTTATCATTTTTTTGACATCATAATCGTACTTATCGCATAAACATCGCAAATGATTATAATAGAAATCCCTACAAGTAACATGATAATATTGTGTCTCATCAGTTATATCAATCTTCAAATAATCAACCAGAACATAGTATATGGCTTCTTTTTCTTGTTCTTGTGTATATTTTCCTATACTTGTTCCAGTGCCTCTTGGTATCCACCAATGTTCTTCAGGATAATAAAGTCGCAAAAAGTTTGAAAATCCACCGCATAATCGAAAGAAAACTCTTTCTCCTCCATAGATATGTGGAGAGATTTCCCTAAGTCTTAATCTATTTACAGGCTTGTCCTTTTCTTTTGCGATCAATTCTACTTCTTCTTTCAACAAATCAATATCCCAATAATTAATTGTTCTATCAAACATTTCTTCATTGTATTGATTTGGATATGCGTTGTCTATTGCCTTGAATATATTATTATTATATAAAATTCTCATCATATTAGTAAGTTTTGCTTCTCTAAAAGTTTTGATTGAAAGATTTTGTATCACTTGTTTTCTGCTTTTGTATTTTAATATTTTTTCGATAAGATATTTTACTATATACTTTGATTTTATTAATCCGTTTTCTACCCAATAACTGTTTGGCAATTCTTGAACTGCACCCATCCCAAACGTTTTATACAGAAATATTACAGTTTCTTCCTTAATTTCCTTATCAATATTAATACCGCAAACCTTTGATTTTACTTGTTTTTCGTCCATTTTATTTTATTTACATTTACACCGCACGTTCAGAAGGCCTAGCAACTTTCACCTCCGCCCTAAAAGACCCCCATCTAGGGCTTGCCATAGCTGTTGCCATAGCAATACATAACATACCTGAAGGAATTGCTACGTCTGTGCCGATATACTATTCCACAGGCAGCAGAAAAAGAGCATTTATAGTATCGTTTTTTTCGGGTATTACGGAACCTTTAGGTGCTATAATCGGTTATTTAATTTTACGTCCGTTTTTCAACGATGTCGTATTCGGTATTTTATTCGGAATAATTGCCGGAATTATGGTATTTATTTCAATAGAAGAACTTTTACCGATGGCACGTGAATATGAAAAAAGCAAAGTCACTATTATAGGCGTCATACTCGGTATGGCAATAATAGCGCTCAGCTTACTTTTATTTCTATAAATTTTACACAATATATAAACAATAGTTATTTTAAAAAAATATATACTATAACAGTTTGAAAAGAAAAATTCTATACTATAAAATACAAATTGGTGAATGCTATGAGCTATAATATTGGACTAAGGCTACGCAATTTACGCAAAGCCGCACAGATGTTGAAAAGGAAAAGATATATCGCTTGATTAAAACAGCTTTGTCCCTTAGTGATACAGACTAAACGGAGTACAGATTTTTGTACTCCGTTTCTTTTATTATATTCGCGTGCTTGGACTAAATTGTCAAAGTGAAATTAGTGTTTTGACAGACACTTCCTCATACTTTCTTGTTTTTCGTGCATTATTTTTTACACACATTTACCAATGCAGCAATACTAATGATAATAGCAATAATACTGATAATTAACGTTAATATTTGCATAAATCTGTTTGCATAATCCTGCTTGATATATAATAACACTGTACAGAGCGGTTTTACCCTCTACTACGGTTACTTTTTGGTTAGTTTAAACAATATATTGCCGTTATTAGTGAGATAACGGATGTTGTTAGGCTGACCTTTTTTCGATTATATCAAGCATTGGTCTTGCACTCTCTTCTTTTATACTTAGGTTCATTTCCTTACCTTGTATTTATATTACAACATATTGTTACCTATTGTCAATATTTTTCAAATTTTTGTTGATTTTTTTATTATTGTGCCTACTCTCACACTATCACCGCCTTTCAATGTATCAAAAAAGCACGTTTGCAAACGTGCTTTTAATCTTCATCAATATATGCGTGTTTATCTGACATTGATTCTTTCTTTTCTTCTGTCAAGCAGTCAATCATTCTCTGATTTGCTCTTTCGTTTTTCTCATCTGTTCCGCTTTTTATCAATACCACATTACTAAGCATTCAGATGTCAGCTCATTCCTTTCTGCCATATTTATTAACTTACGCTTTGCCATGTGCATATGAGTCTTACAGTAAGCATATTCTGTTGGCAACACATCATGTGTTAATTCTTCACTAGTCATATTTACGAACATATTTATACCTATTGTACAATCCTCAGGATAAGCTACACAAGAAATAGTTTCATTATCTTTTTTTATGTTTTTCAATCGTATCATAATATTTTCTTGCCTCCCTCGAATAATTATATTCTTTAGATGTCATTATATGTGCCTCACTTTGAGGTATCCCTAAATCTACAAGTTTGTTTTCCATAATTTCATGTTTAAGTAATATTAAATCATGTTGTTGAATGTTTTTACCATCTATTAATCTTTGCCATGATTGAGCCATTTCATAACTTGCGTCAAAATCTTCTAATTTTCCTCTACCTAAATCATGTTTCTCCATAAATATAAAGTTTTTTATTCTTTGTCTTTCATTTGTAGAGTATCCTGTATTAGATGCTATTCTGGCAACATCAGTTGTCATATGCCTTACAGATTCATAATACCTAACAGCGTGTCCCTCTGCCCTTTTACTATACGGATTTAAAGCACCACTAATGCCACCTGTATTTATTATACCACGTTTTTCACTATTTGCAACATATTTTAACGCATTTTTCTGTTCTTCCGACAAACTGTTTTTCATTAAATCATATCGTATATAATTTTTTTCCGATATTATTAACATCTCCCGCCAACAATAACTCTGCATTACTATCAATTAATCGTTTATGATTATTTATCATCGCTACTGATAATATTTTAAAGCGGTTTCCGTTTTCATCTGCAACATATCCCCCATTTTTTAAGTTTATACCGTTATCATTGATTTGTACCGATATATTTTGTCCAATTTTCAATGCATTTATTATATCCATATCACACACCGCCTTTTTCATAGTATAGTTTTAATTCATTTTTGTAATCATTTAAAGCCTTTTCTGTTTGTTAAATCTCAATTTTAGTAAGTCTGTATGCTTTTTGGGCATAGTTTCTGATTTATTATCGTTCTTTTTTCTTTTCTTCTCTATTATACCACGTTTTTCGGCATTTGCAACATATTTTAACGCATTTTTCTGTTCATCTGACAGCCCCTTTTTCCATTCGTTAAATGTCATACCGCCGTCAACTTTGTAATTTTCGCCTGTCTGTGGGTCACGGGCGATACGGCTTGTTAAATTCACGTCTGCCATAATCGTAACACACCGACAACGCGGGTGTATCGGTGGGAAGTTTTCGCCCTCAACGGCTTTATCCGTATCAAACACGCTACCGTCAAGACTTCCGCACCTGTCACACGTCAATTCAGACAGTGCCGCAACAAAACGATACTGTTTTATACCGATTTCCTCATATGCCATTCTCTGCCCTTGGTTCATAAAATGTGCCGTTTCACTTCGCACAAATGTGGTAGCTACTGCTCACCGTTTTGAGCACGCTTGCAAAAAAAAAAACAGAGTAAGCGATATATCGCTTACTCTGACGTGGTGCGGATAACAGGACTTGAACCTGCATGGGTTGCCCCACATGAACCTGAATCATGCGCGTCTGCCAATTCCGCCATATCCGCCCGACTTAACTATTATATCAAATGTACATTCAAAATTCAATAGTCAAATCCAAAATCTACTTATATTCTTTCAAAAATTTTATATCTTCCTTGGTAAGTTCGGCTTTTTCAAGCATATCGGGACGCTTTTTGAGTGTATTAATGAGTGACTGTTCCCTTTTCCACTGTTCGATTTTCGCGTGATGACCGGAAATAAGTACATCGGGAATAGGTTTTTCGTGCCAAACTGCCGGACGGGTATACTGCGGATACTCCAAAAGTCCGTTAAAATGCGACTCATTTTCATACGAAGTTTCAGCAGCCAAAACTCCCGGAACAAGTCTTGAAACAGTATCAATAACAGTCATCGCCGGAATTTCGCCGCCTGTCATAACAAAATCACCGACGGACAGTTCCATATCCACAATTTCATCTATAACTCTTTGGTCAATACCCTCATAATGACCGCAAAGCAAAACGATATGCTCATAATTTGCAAGGTCGATCGCGATACCTTGATTAAACACCTTTCCCTGCGGCGACATATATATCGTAAACGGTTTATAATCAAGTCCCTCCGCAACAGACATATACGCGTCATACACAGGCTGTGCGTTCATAAGCATACCACCGCCGCCGCTATACGGATAATCGTCAACCTTTCTATGTTTATTGGTTGAAAAATCACGAATATCAATAAAATTCATTTCAAGAATATTATTTTCTCTCGCACGACCAATTATACTGTCACCCAAAACCGCCTCAAACATTTGCGGAAACAATGTAAGCACATCAAATCTCATATGATTTTTCACGCCAAGTCCTCCAAGCCGTCCATCATTCTGACGGTTATTTTACCGCCGTCAACGTCGATATTAAGAACAACGTCATCTATAACAGGCAACAAAAGATTTTTCTTTCCCTCACGCTTTACTTCGTAAATATCGTTACTGCCTGTGTTGAAAACATCGCTTACAGTACCGATTTTTTCGCCGTCCTCCGTAACAATATCAAGACCGATAAGGTCGGCAATATAATACACGCCCTCAGGAAGTTCGCCCAAAATCTCGCGTTCGGCATAAATCACTTGATTTTTATACTTTTCAGCCATATTTATATCCGTAATCTGAGAAAATCTCACGATAAGATTATTCTTCTGATACTTTATACCCTTTACGTCAAGTCTTTCATATTCAGACTTTTTCTTTACATAAACAAAATCTATATCTTCAAACACTTCGGGATAATCGGTCCAAGGAACAACCTTAACTTCACCTCTTAAACCGTGTGTATTAACTATTTTTCCTACCTCAAGCAAGTCCATAACTAAATCCTTTCTTCAACATCGGAAATTAAAATACAAAAAGGGCTCACAAATGCAAGCCCCTACTATCCTATTGTAAGATTTCAACCGCAACTTTTTTATTTTCACGACTTGCGGCAGCTTTGACAACAGTTCTGATTGCCTTAGCAATTCTACCCTGTTTACCAATCACCTTACCCATATCGCTTTCAGCAACTCTAAGTTCCAAAGTTACTGTCTGGTCCTCGTTGTTAATTTCCTTAACATCAACCTGTTCGGGATAGTCAACAAGTGATTTGGCTATTATCTCCAATACTTCTTTCATTAGCCTATCCTCCATAATTAGATAATGTTAGACTTCTTTAGAAGAGCCTTAACAGTATCAGTTGGCTGAGCACCGTTTGAGATCCACTTCTTAACTGCCTCTGCATCAATATTAACTGTTGCAGGGTCTGTTAGAGGATTGTATGTGCCAACTTCTTCAATAAATCTACCGTTTCTTGGGTATCTTGAATCTGCAACTACTACTCTATAAAAAGGAGCCTTCTTTGCACCCATTCTTCTCAATCTGATTTTTACTGCCATTGTTCTTTCACCTCCCATAAATTATAAGCATAAATATATCATAAAGTATTTATCATACCTTATTTACGTTTTCTGAGACGTTTAAGCATTTTTGCCTGACGTCCGCCTGACAGCTGTTTCATCATCTTTTGCATTTGTTCAAACTGTTTCAAAAGCTGATTTACGTCCTGTACTCTTGTTCCGCTACCTTTCGATATACGGACTTTTCTGCTTGCACCGATTATACTCGGCTTTCTGCGTTCTTCCTGTGTCATTGACTGAATTATCGCCTCAATATGAAGCATTTTCTTTTCATTTTCTTCAGTGTCAACGCTTTCAAGCATTTTCTTATCTATTCCCGGCAACATACCGAGTATTTGTGAGAATGAACCCATTTTTCTGATTTGCTTGAACTGTTCAAGGAAATCATCAAGGTCAAACTGTTGTTTACGGATTTTTTCTTCAAGCTCCTGTGCTTTCTTTTCGTCTATGGTTTCCTGTGCCTTATCGATAAGAGTAAGCACATCACCCATACCCAAAATTCTTGACGCCATTCTGTCCGGATGGAATTGTTCAAGGTCGCTCAATTTTTCACCGACCGACGCATATTTTATCGGCTTACCCGTAACTTGTTTTACGGAAAGTGCCGCACCGCCTCTTGTATCACCGTCAAGCTTTGAAAGTATAACACCTGTTATATCAAGCTGATCGTTAAATGATTTTGCGACGTTTACTGCGTCCTGACCTGTCATTGCGTCTACAACAAGAAGTATTTCCGTCGGATTTACTTCCGCTTTGATGTTCGCAAGCTCGTCCATAAGCTGCTCATCTATATGAAGTCGACCTGCCGTATCAAGGATAACAGGGTCGTTTCCATGCTTTATTGCGTGTGCTACCGCCTCTTTTGCGATAGTAACGGGATTTACGTCTGCACCCATTGAAAATACCGGTACTTGAATTTGTTTACCCAAAACTTCAAGCTGTTTTATAGCCGCCGGGCGGTACACGTCACAAGCAACCATAAGCGGACGCTTATTCATTTTCTTTGTAAGGTTTAATGCAAGCTTACCTGTTGCTGTTGTCTTACCTGCACCCTGCAGACCGCACATCATAATGACTGTCGGCGGTTTTTGCGAAAATTCAAGTCTTGAAACTTCGCCGCCTATCATTTGGGTAAGTTCTTCATTAACTATTTTAACAAGCTGTTGTGCAGGAGTAAGCGATTCCATAATCTCCTGACCAAGTGCCTTTTCGGAAACTATGTTAACAAATTCCTTAACAACCTTGAAGTTTACATCTGCCTCCAAAAGAGCCAGCTTAATCTCACGCATTGCGTCTTTTATATCTTTTTCGTTAAGCTTTCCTTTACCGCGAAGTTTTTTGAAAACTCCCTGCAGCTTATCACCAAGGCTTTCAAATGCCATAAGCTGTGACTCCTTTCCGCAAATAATCTATATTTCTTTTGATATTTCGTCAATCAATCCGTAAAACTCATCTTTACCGTCAAAATCGGCATTTTCAAGCAACGCATTTAATTTTTCAAGCTTTGAACTTATATTATGAAAACGTTCGACTATTCCGAGTTTTTCCTCATAATTCGTCAAATGCTTTTCGCCTTGCTTAATCGACTCTCTGACGCCCTGTCTGCTTATGTCGATTACATCGGCAATCTCCGACAGCGACAAGTCCTCGTTATAATACATATCTATGGCATTACGTTGCTTTTCCGTAAGCAACTGACCGTATACGTCAAGCAAAATGGTAACATTCAAGTCCTTTGCCATTTGCATCACCTGTAAAGTTATTTTTATTTACAGGTGATATTTTACACGATTTCGGACAGTTTGTCAATATATTTTTTATCAAATTTCTTCTTTCAAATCGTCAATGTTTTGTACAATTTCACAAAACTCATCATAATTAAGCAGTCTGTTGAGCAAATCAAGGAGCATATTCGCGGAAATTTTCATAGGTATTCCGAGAGAATGTGCAAGTGCGTTACGCTTTTCACCGCTGCCTTCTCCCCCCGAAAGACCTGCTTTATACAAATCGGCTTTTGTGATTTTGCGTCCCTCTTTTCCCGCCGTCGCACTTCCGTCAATCGTGCAACCCGCTTTTTTGAGGGAATCAAGGATTATATCGTCCTTAATCCCCTCAACACCCAAAAGTCCCTCTTTTCCCGGTTCTCTCTTGCGTTTTTCCTTGCCGTAAACATCGGGTACATAAGCGTGTTTTACCTTTTCTTTCGGCAAAGACTGTTTTATGTAGTTTCTTATTTTAAAGCCGGCACTGTCGGAATCGGTCAAAATAACAATTCCCGTTTCGTCCGCCATCTTTTTTATGCTTTCCAATATTCTGTCATCGGAAAATACGCAAAATCCGTTTGTCACTATTATCACCGCATCTATAAAACGTGACAGCTTTATTTTGTCGTATATCCCCTCGACAACAATCGTTTCTTTTATTTTGTACATAATAATATCCCTTTGTAAATTATATTTCGATATTTATTTTATGCACTTTGTCTTGCTCTGTCAATACTTTCTATTATATAATTTTCCACGATGTCACGAAGTCCCTGTGGTTCGATACGTTTCTTTATAATAACATCAGAAAATTCCGTTGCGTCTTTGTATCGGTAAAAAATATTATTTATCTGCTTGCTTTCCACTATTTTACCCCCGCCTGCATACACGGTTGTCTTTTCTATCTTAATTCCGTAGCACTTTAAATCACAATAATCTGCCGATATGCTCTCGGGTATAATATAATAATCCAAACAAATGTAAACCTC
>ERZ773228.2963-NODE-2963-length-14680-cov-2.723761_pt1 | contig 14680 bp, 14 predicted proteins | sample MGYA00580524_ERZ773228 | MGnify/ENA primary metagenome ERZ773228 (study PRJEB29015, sample SAMEA2737768) | human gut metagenome | biome: human gut; feature: human-associated habitat; material: faeces | place: China | collected 2012 ... | reverse complement strand
TCGCCTGCAATTCTTCCATATGGGTCGATCCGCAATTGGAATTGATGTTGGTTCCATCCGGGTTTGTATGGATGGCTACCAGATTCGCTCCCAGTTCACGCAGGGTCTCCACGGAGGTCTTATAAGACGCGCCCTCTGCACAGTCGATCACGATCTTCATGCCGGAAAGATCGACCGGAACTGTCTTTTTCATAAAGTCCACATACTCGCGAATCATATCGAAGCGATATTCGATCTTGCCAATACCGGATCCGGTCGGCAGATTGATATCCTTCATATCGTTGGCGATCAGAGCCTCGATCTCATCCTCCAGAGCGTCGGACAACTTATAGCCCTCGCCATTGAAAAATTTGATACCGTTAAATTCCATTGGATTATGAGACGCAGAGATAACAACACCTGCATCCACCTTGTGTTTTCTTGTCAGATACGCGATCGCAGGTGTCGGCATAACACCGGCGAAAATCGCATCTGCACCGACAGAACAGATGCCTGCCATCAGAGCACTTGCCAGCATACCACCGGATATTCTCGTATCACAGCCTACGATGATCGTTGGCTTGTGTGCCTGCTCCTTGGTAAGGACGTATGCTCCCGCCTGCCCCAGTTTCGTAGCCAGTCCGATCGTAAGTTCTGAACCGGCAACTCCTCTTACGCCATCGGTTCCAAATAATCTTCCCATGTTTAACTCCTTCTTACTCCGTTGTGATTGTTATATTCGTCGTTGCTGCCGTCGCTGAAATCCCGCTGTCCAGATCCAACGTGACAGACACCGTATGCTTACCGGCTCCCAGACCACTGACATCCACCGACCCTGTGATATTCTCTGCGACAAGGTCTGCCAGATCCGATGCCTTTCCGGTAATCTTTACTTCTACTGTTGTAGCATCAAATACTGCCTTGCTGCCATCTTCCAGATTTTTGATCGTCAGATTGGCAGTCGGCACACGATAAGTCTTTGTCTCATCCCCGGATACGTTGACCTTGACCGTCGCCTGCGCAGCATTACTGTCTGCGACCTTGGCTCCGCTCGGCAGATAAGTATTCAGATCCACGGTAGTCGTCAGACTCGATGTGAGTTTGGACAGATCCAGTGCACTGCCACTGATCGTGATCTCCGTGATCTCATTAAGCACATCTGCCTCTCCGGTGATCTCGATTGTGTCCGGATCCACACTGACAGACTCCAGATACAATCCCTGTGGCAGACTTCCTGTCGTCTGCACCTGTACCGCTACTGTCTTGATATGGGAGATCGTAAGACTGACCTTAACCGTCTCATGGTTTAAATTCAGTCGGCTCTGATCGATCTCATTACCGTTTTTATCCAGAAAATGCAAGGATGCATCCGTATCAAAATCTTCGTTGACACCGTCAACATCAACATATGCAACCACTTTCGCAATGGTGCTGACTACATCTTCCGGTCCCGATACGGTCACGCTGGATGGATCCACTTCCGTCTTGTCGATCACGCAGCCCTCCGCCGGATTGCCGTTGGTCTCGACTTCCACATCATGCTTAGTCGTCATTTTATTACCGATGATGACTTGCAGATACAGTCTCTTGGCTGAGACCGTAATACTGCTGTTGTTATTGTTGACCGTGATCGTCACAGGAACACGGGAATCATCCTCTAAATAGTTCATGTCAGCCGTTGCCGTAAAATCAGATCCCGACAACCGTTCCATCACAGAACGTTTTGCCGTCACACGGAAACTGACGGTATTGCCACCCTCCGGGATCTCATAGTAGCGTCCGGCATCGGTCAGAACATCCGCATTGACCACATTTACACTCGTCGTAAAAGTCTTGGTCTGGGTCGGATCGTCCACATTGACAACGATCAGCCACAATAGGATGGAAAAGAAAAGTGCTAACAGTTTCAGTCCCCAGTTATTTAAAAACATTCGTTTGATCTTAGGAGTTATGCTCTGCTTCATCTTTTACCCTCCTTCCCAAACGCGGTTTGTTATTCTCGTCTACATCTTTTACCGGATTCTGCAACTCGATCAATTTTTCTTTTAACTGATCGTCAGTCACTTTCTCCGTCAGATGTCCGTTCTGCGCTATGGATACCCCGCCAGTCTCCTCGGAAACCACGATCGTCAGCGCATCACAGACCTCGCTGATGCCCAGCGCCGCACGATGCCTTGTACCGAGTGCCTTGCTTAAATTCATATTCTCGGACAACGGCAGATAACAGGTCGCAGCCACGATACGATCGCCTCGTACAATGATCGCGCCGTCATGCAGGGGTGTATTTTTCTCGAAGATATTGATCAGAAGCTGCCTGGTCAGAACGGCATCCAGTGTGATACCGGTTCTTTCCACCTCATCCAGGCGCATCTGGTTTTCTACCACGATCAAGGCTCCCGTCTTGACGGCTCCCATCTCAAAGCATGCCATGACCGTGTCATTGATGGTCTTATCCTCAAAACGCTTGGAAATACTCTTGCCAACACCCAGATTGGCAAGAAAAGTAAACAGCCGTCGTCGCCCCAGGTCTTCCAGAGCCTTACGGAGTTCCGGCTGGAACACAACGATCACCATGATCAGTGCCACATTCAGGAGTTTTTCGCCCAGCCAGAGGATCGTACTCATCTGGAACAGGGCTGCCAAAATAAAGAATGCTACAACAACCAGCAGACCTCGAAAGAGCATCCAAGTCCTTGTGTTCTGCACCCAGATCAAAAGTTGATAAATGAAAAAAGCAATGATGATAATTTCCACGATATCCGTGATCTGCACATTCGGAAAATTGATTCCAAAATAATCTCCAAAGAATGCATCCAGACTATTTATGATGTTGTCCATATCATCTCACCCCTTTCTTAATTGTCCTGCGTCTCTTCTGTTTCTTCCAGATCATCCACCGGGAGCGGTAATGTCTCGGAAGTAATACGCTTGATCTCTTTTTCCTGCTCCGGTATGTGCATCTTTGGCACTGCCGTCACATAGTAATAATATTCATCATCTTCAAACTGTACATGCTCGGTACGTGTATAATCAAATCCTCTGGCAAAAAATACCATGCCAAGTCCCACGATCAGGGTCACAACATTGCCGATCACCAGAAGCGGAATGTTTTCCTTTTCTCCGGTAAAGAGGATGCCTGCCAGCATCAGCACAAATTCAACGACTACACCGGAAAGTACGCCCACCAGCCATGCATGTTCTATGCCCTTAGTCCGCACGGTGTAGACCACCAGAAACATTGCCGTCATCGCCACCAAATAGATGTAAAACATGCTGTTGTTTAGGATCTGTCCCTGTAATAACTCTGCCGCGCTCAGATCCGTATTGGGATCCAGAAAAGATGAGGCATTTTCCACGACCGTCTTCAGATAGTATGATAATACACTTCCGCATATGATCGTAGGCAGTTCATGTATGCTGCGCATCAGACCCGCTTCCATGGGTACGACAAAGGGGATATTGAGATAACGGCAAGCCGGTATGACCATCATATTATAAGTATCATCTGACCGAAAATATGCAGATACCGCATAACTGATCGCCAGCAGAACCAAGGCTATGACCGCTGCATCTGTCGACAAGGTCATCAGATGCATGAGTCCCACAAAAAACACAATAAAAGTAGACCCTGCCAGCGGAAGCAGCATACTGATACCCGCGATCACCACAGAGACCCACCAATGATTCAATATCTTTTGATAACCAAAGCACCGATTCATGACCAAGAGCACAGCCAGCACGATCGCAAAGCGGAGCAAGCGTACCACCCATTCTTCTCTTGTTATGATAAAATGCCTGATCTTCGTTCGTATCTGTATTAAAAATGTCATATTAGTCCCATCCCTCAGGTATTTTCGACAGGTCCTCTTCCTGATACATCTCGCGCAGTTCCCGATAGTCCTTGCGCAAGTGGCGCAAAAGCGTCACACCCTCGTCATATCGCTTGGCTGCGTGTCTGCGCACCATACGAAGATAATAGTACATATATAATATATAGAGAACCAATCCCAATAAAATGCCAAGTATCAATCCAACCAGATGGATATAGACTACCAAAGTGCTGGCCAGCAGGACAATAAGACCTGCATAAAGTGCCGCATAGATCAAAGTACCCAGAAAGACACCGCCCAAGGTACAAAGAGAAAGATAATCACGTTTGCGATAATGTATTGCCGGACCAAGTTTGCGGCCTTGTTTGTCTTCGATCATCGCCATCTTTGTCATATGCATGACACGCTGTTCGCTTAGCATCTGGCTTCCTCCTGCATTTTCCTTGCTCGTGCGCATACAAACACTACTCACCACTACATCACATTATAACATAATCAAATCTCGGCGCAACCTCGCAGGGGGAATACACAAGAAAAACACAAAAACACCCCTTCTCCAACCGAGTGAAAAGGGGTATGATCCTGCTCATATTTATTTTTTTAAGAAACGCATCTTGTCTACATCACGCAGACCCTTGTTCTTGGATAGATCTTCTTTTGGCTCCGGTTTCTGGATCGCGTTGCTAAAATCCCCACGCATACGGCTCTTGCATGCCTCACAAAAACGTCCGGTACGAATAGAAGCACCACAGCACTCACATTCGATTCCCACCTGTGAGTCTGGTGAAAACTCCAGGCGTTCTTCACGGATCCACTGACGGATCTGCTGTACCGTGACATCATTATCCTCGGCTACCATCTGGATGTTGGAACCCGGATTATTGCGCACATATTCCTTGACCTGCTGGAACTTCTCCTCTACAGCCTCTCTGCATGCCTGACAAATTGGCGGTCCTCCCAGATAGTTAAATAATCTGCCACATTGTCTGCAATTTCGTACGTCCATATTTTCCTCCTCCCGGTCACACATGTTTTTCCCTGCCGGCGCAGACCGTCAGGCAATAGACCTGACGCACGCCCGATGCCAAAAGAGCCTCGGTCACGCCATCCAATGTGCTCCCTGTCGTATAGATATCATCAATTAACAGAATTTTGTTTAATTTTACACCATTTTTTCTGATTTTAAAAGCATTTTCCAAATTCTTTTTTCTTCTCTGATCATTCAGGTTCTTAAGGGGTGCCGTATTCTTGGTCCGCACGGCCAGTGACCTTTCCATCCTGCAATCCATCAGAACTGCGATCTCCCCTGCAAAAACCTCTGCCTGATTGTAGCCGCGCCGCCGCTCTTTTCCAGCATACATAGGCACCGGAACGACCGCATCCACCTCCAAATTTCTGAGCCAGTCACCGTAGATACGCCAGGCATCCTTTGCAAAAATACGCCGATATGCACGGCAATTACTATATTTAAAGCGATACATAGCCTCTTTCATAGGACCGTCATAGGCATAGACCGCCCTGTTCTGCACAAATGCATGCGCTTTTTTCCCGCAATCCCCGCACAGATCCTGCGTAAGATCTGTCAGGGCTTTCCCGCATTTGACGCAGCCCCCGTCTCCTATATAAATGATTTTCCCGGCACATGCCTGGCAAAAGCCCTTTTCTTTCTCCTTGGCAAACAGGATCTCATTGCATCCCGGACAGCGTTCCGGGAAGATTTCCTGTCGGATCCCCTCCAGCAATTTGCCTGGCAGTGTGTATTTTCTATGACCCCTCATTGACTTTTTTCTCCCCTCTCTTTAAAATGTAATTTCAGAGTTATTTAAAAATGCTGTATAACAGTTTCATATGGAGGTTTTTCTAACTATGCTAAATATAAAACGTTTTGCCTGCACCGGGCTCGCCGCCATTCTGGTAGTATCACTTCCGGCTTGCGGCAAGGACAAGTCCTCCGGCTATACTCCCCTGCCGGAAGAAGATGACACAGTATATAATATCAGTCTCTGTCAGGATGAAGACAGCGACTATTACAACAATATCTCACAGGGCTTTAACGATGCCCTGACAGATCTTTTCGGATCTGCTCATGTCAATGTCACGACCATGGTCGCCAACGATACGATCGGCACGGACAGCATCTGCGCAGATTATGTCACCGGCGGCACAGATCTGATCTTTGCCAATGGCAAAAAGAGCCTGTCTTCCGCTGCCACGGCAACCGAGGACATTCCGATCGTCGGCGCTGCTGTTATGGACTACCAGAGTGTCCTTCACTTAGCCACCGCCTCTGATTCCTCCTGGAACAAAAAAACAGGCACCAATGTGACCGGTATTTCATCCAAGCCAAATCTGGAGGAGCAATTATCACTCCTGATCGAGGCAACACCGGATCTGCAGTCTGTCGGGCTTTTGTATAACCCGGAAGATACGGACGGCATTTACCAGAATGTCCTTTTAGAAAAATATCTGGATCAGGCAGGTATCCCTTGGAAAGAATACGCACTTCCTTCGGATGATATCGACAGCAGCATCAGTGATGAACTGACCGATGCGACCGCCATTGCCCCAACCAAGCAGATCGCTTCTTCTGTCACAGAAGGCAGCAATAATGACGTAGTTTCCTTCGCAGGGAATGATCTTTTGAGTGGTATCTTTTCTCCAAGCAGTGCTCACGTTGCCAGCACTTCTGCTACCTGGACGCCGGACTTATCCATAGCCAACGCAGAACCGCTTGCAGCGGATGCTTCCTTAGAAGACATAGTACAATACGCCTGCAACGAGTGCAGCGTTCTCTTCCTTCCTGCCGAAAGCCAGTTGACCAGCGAAGTCCAGACGATCGTTGATATCGCCACGGCATCCGGTACCAGAACCGTCGGTGGTGATGCCTCACTCGGACAAGAGACGCTGGTATCTATGTATAAAGACCCTTATGCTATGGGCTATGCCGCAGGCAAGATGGTCTACCGCATTTTAGTCGACGGGGCAGATCCGGGTGATATCAAGATCACCAATTCTCCTGCCGAGAACGTCAAACTCTACAACGCATCTCGTGCCGAAAGTCTTGGAATGACATTTCCAAAATCTTTCCACGAGATCAATGATTATTTTGCAAATTACGAAATTGGATCCACCACTACAAGAATCAGTAGTGATGATACAGCAGAATAAAAGATATTTTTCAGAGGCTTCGCTTATATGAGCGAGGCCTCTTTTAATCTTTCTTTCAATCCAGAATACCGACGCTGTTGCGTCGTATTATCGATCATCCGGTAAAATACATTTTCATCCCCCACAATGGTAATACACTTGCGTGCCCTGGTCACAGCCGTATATAAAAGATTCCGGTTCATAAGCATACGCGGTCCCGGCAGCAAAGGCATGACCACCGCCGGATACTCGCTTCCCTGCGATTTATGAATGGTGATCGCATAGGCTAATTCCAGTTCGTCCAATCCCTTAAAAGGATATATCACCAATTTATTTTCATCATAGAGTACACTGACCGTGCTGCTGTAGTCATTGATCTCCTGAATGATCCCAACATCCCCATTGAATACGCCCAGTCCTTTGTCGATTGCCAGTCCATAACGGCTGCGGATCTCCCATTCTAACTGGTAATTGTTGCGGATCTGCATGACCTTGTCACCCTCACGGAAGATCCGCTCACCCACCTGATGCTCTTTCTTTCCCTTTCCCGGTGGATTTAAATATTGCTGCAAAATGCCATTGAGACGTTCTACCCCCAGTAACCCCTTGCGGGTCGGTGTCAGCACCTGAACATCATACGGTGTCGCGTCTACGTATTTTGGCATTTTTTGTTTGACCAACTGTAGCATAACACTGATGATGACATCTGCATCATAACGTTTCAGCAGAAAGAAGTCCCGGCTCTTATTATCCAGTACGATATGCTGGCCGTCGTTGATCTTATGCGCATTGACAACAATATCGCTCTGACTCGCCTGACGAAAGATCTTTTGCAGGGTCACGACCGGAAAGCACTCTGACGCTATGATGTCCCGCAGAACATTGCCCGGTCCAACACTCGGCAACTGGTTGATGTCCCCCACCAGAATCAGACGCGTTCCATGCCCGATCGCCTTTAACAGAGCATACAGGAGAGTGATATCCACCATAGACATCTCATCAATGATTATGACATCCGCCTCCAGAGGATTGGACTCGTTGCGTTCAAACAAACCGCCGACCGCCTTGGCATCATCTTTCGCCTCGCGCATCGCCCCATTGACTTCCAGTAAACGGTGGATGGTCTTTGCCTCATATCCGGTAGTCTCACTCATCCGCTTTGCCGCGCGCCCTGTCGGTGCTGCCAGAAAAATATCATAGCCCTCGCCCACGAAATAAGAGATCATGGCTCGGATCGTCGTCGTCTTTCCCGTTCCCGGTCCACCGGTCAGGATAAAGAGACCATGCGTCGCCGCCTGTCTGACCGCCTCTGCCTGCCACTCATCCAATTCCATATCTTCTTCTTTCTGGATCCTCGCGATCGCCTGGGTCAGTTTGGCAGGTGTCACATCATAGGTCTCATTCAAAGCGTGTAAAAGTCCTGCCGACACCTGTTCCATACGGTAAAAGTTCTTGGCATACACGCCCTCATCCTTTAATTCCACCTTGCCATCCATGGCAAGATTCATAACATGTTCCTCAATGTGCTCCGGTGCAACACCCAGTAACTGATTGGCATAACGGAGCAATTCTTCCCGCGGCAGATAGGTATGCCCTAGCGTCGATGCCCCTGTCAGGCAATAGAGGATCCCGCACCGGATGCGAAAATCCGAATCGGTACGAATACCCACACGCTCAGCGATCTCATCTGCTATCTTAAAGCCGATCCCCGGCACTTCCTCTGCCATGCGGTAGGGGTTTTCACGAATAACACTGTAAATTTCCTGTCCATATGCCTGATAGATCCTGACCGCCAGATTGCTCGTGATGCCATATTTTTCTAAAAAGATCATAGCATCCCGCAGGTCTTTCTTTTCTACCATCTGACTGGAAATCTCCATCGCCATACGCTCGCTGATCCCCTTGATCTCCGCAAGCCGTTCCGGTTCTTCTTCCATGATGCGGAAGGTGTCCTTTTTGAACCGTCGCACGATACGGGATGCCAGTGCCACACCGATTCCCTTGATGGCACCGGATGCCAGGTAACGCTCCATAGAAAGGACATCTTCCGGTGCCTTTGTTTCATAGGATTTCATCTGAAACTGTTCGCCATAGGTCGGATGTGATGTATATTCCCCATGTAATAAAAGAATCTCCCCCTCCGTGACGACAGGGAAGATTCCTACACATGTAATTTCATCTTCTTCGCTTATTAAATTGAGAACGGTATAACCGTTATCCGCATTGCGGAACACGATGTGTTCCACATAGCCTTGTAAATCTTCCATCGATTATGTAGTCCTATCCTACTCTATTCCGTAATTGCGCTTCATCTGATCGACCAGTTGGTCTGTCAGACTACCGCCATATTCTGATACCATCTCGCCTGCAAGCTGCTGGATCGTCGCATCCATATACATATCGGTATACTGGCTCATGGTCGAATCCTGATCATCATCCGAAGTCACACTGTCCTTCATCTGCTTGATGACCTGTTCTAACATATAGGATTCAAAAGACTCTACGGCATTTACCAGATCCTCCTCTGAGGAATCAGAAGAAAGCCCGGAAAGTGCGCTGGTTGCCTTGTCCGACCTGCTGGACGACTGTGCATTTGAAGAAACCGTATCGTAATAAGAAGATAAACCATCTACCGAAAAACTCATACCCTATCTCCTCCTATCGCTTGAGATTGTTTGCCTGTTCCAACATGGTATCGGAGGTCGTGATCGCCTTGGAGTTCATCTCATAGGCTCTCTGTGCCACGATCAGATTGACCATCTCATCTGCCACATTGACATTGGATGCTTCCAGATAGCCCTGTGCGATCGTACTTCTGGTCACGCCGGCGGTCGCAATCTCACTCAGCGGTACACCCGAAGCCTGGGTTGCCTCAAAAAGGCTGTCCCCGGTCTTTTCCAATCCTTTTGGATTGTTGAACTGGTACAATGCCACCTGCTGCCCGGTCGGTATATAGGTGCCGTCTGCTGCCTTATATGCCACAGAACCATCCGTTCCAAAGGAAACCGCATCGCCCGAAGCGCCATCCGGCAACATGATCGGATTGCCCTGATAATCCAAGACTTCCTGTCCCTTAGATGTAGCCAGAACACGATTGCCCATATTATCCAGTGCCCATGTAAAATCACCACTTCTGGTATAATAGGTTCCATTGTCTGCACCACGCACTGCGAAAAAGCCGGAACCGGAAATGCACAATGCCGTCTTGCTGGCATTCGCCTGCATGGTTCCCTGTGTATAGTCTGTATTGGTAGATGCCACTCTTGCACCCAACCCCACCTGTGCTGTCGTAGGTTTATTTTCTCCGTTTGCTGTTGTCGTCTCTGTACGAAGGGTTTGGTATAAAAGTGACTTGAACTGCGTAGATTGGGACTTATATCCCACGGTATTGACATTGGCGAGATTGTTGGCGATCGTGTCAACGTTCGTCTGCTGCGCCTTCATCCCTGACGCACCTGTCCATAATGCTCTCATCATAATGAATGCATCTCCTTTCCAAATTCTCTGTCAGCATGACTGAATATTGTCATGCAGTCTCATCGGCATTGTCAAGTTAGGACTTTTACACCTGTCCTACGCTATTAACTGCCTTGTCCAGTGTAGAGTCCTCGGTCTGAATCACCTTTTGCCCAGCCTCATAGGCTCTGGCAACCGTGATCATGTCGACCATTTCATCTATCACATTGACATTGGAAGCTTCGAGGCATCCTTGCTCAACGGAAGCATCGCTGGCGATGACCTGTCCGCCCGGAACCAGATCATATATTTTGAAACAAAATTATTATCTGCAAACCGCACCACACCGATACGGTCTACAACCTGACCATTTTGATAGATAAATCCCTGTTCATCAATCTCGTAAGACTGATCCGGGTCAATCCGTACATAATTGGCAAGTGCATCATCGGAATTCAGCGCACCGATCCGATTCAGGACATAATCTCCGTCTGATGTGCGCAGATATCCTTGATTATCTACAGAAAAAGCACCATCCCTGGTATATTTGATAGAAGTCTCTCCGTCCTTGGATGTAAAAGCGATGGCAAAAAATCCCTCACCGGAAAGTGCCAGATCAGACATATGGTCTGTGATCTGAAAACTGCCCTGATCCCAGTTTGTAAAGGTCTCTCCCACTTTCACGCCCAGACTGATCGAACCGATACGCTGCGGCATATCATAATTCGATGTATCCTTGATCTTGATCGCAAGCTCATCTGCAAACGTCTGGTTTGTCCTTCTTTTTTGTATCCGGTCGTTGCAGAATTTGCCAGATTATTGGCAATCACATCCAAGCGTTTCTGTTCGTTGACCATGCCGGTATATCCGGTGTACAGCCCTTTTACCATAATTCCTCCTACGCAAGCAAAACTAGATATTGACTTCTATCTATATATCGGATAGATTTGTCGTATTTTTTATATAAGATCTGAAATTTAATCTTCAGAACGATCGCCGGAAAGGAACTCAACGAACTTACCGGTTCCGATAGCAACACAAGTCGTTGCCTCTTCTGCCGTCATCGTATTGATACCGGTACGCTCTTCGATCAATTCCTCCAAGCCGCGAAGCAATGCTCCACCACCGGTCAGAACGATACCACGGTCAGCAACATCCGCCGCCAACTCAGGTGGTGTCTTTTCCAGTACAGAGTGGATGGCTTCTACGATCTGTAAGGTTGGCTCACGCAGTGCCTCCTCGGTCTCCTCAGAAGAAACCTCGATGGTCTTTGGCAAACCTGTAACCAGATTACGTCCTCTGACATCCATGGTCTCCGGTGTCGGGAGTGGATAACAGGTACCGATCTTGATCTTGATGTCTTCTGCGGTACGCTCACCGATCAGAAGATTGTGTTTCTTACGCATATAACGGACAATGGCTTCATCAAAGTCATCCCCTGCGATCTTGATGGAAGTGCTGACAACAGAACCACCCAAAGAGATCACAGCGATATCTGCCGTACCACCACCGATATCTACGATCATATTTCCGCATGGTCTGGAAATATCGATTCCGGCTCCGATTGCAGCTGCGATCGGCTCCTCAATAATGGAAACCTCTCTGGCACCTGCTGCATAGGTTGCATCCTCTACCGCTCTCTTTTCTACCTCGGTAGCACCACTCGGGATGCAGACACTGATACGAGGCTTGCGATAACTCTTCTTGCCCATTGCCTTCTGAATGAAGTATTTGATCATTTTTTCTGTTACTGTATAATCTGAAATAACACCCTGACGCAGTGGTCGAACGGCTACGATATTGCCCGGTGTTCTACCCAACATCAGACGTGCTTCTTCACCGATCGCCTTGATCTTGTTGGTATCTCTATCGAAAGCCACCACGGACGGCTCCTTCAATACGACACCTTTTCCTCTAACGTAAACCAGGATGCTTGCTGTACCCAAATCAATTCCGATATCACTTGAAACCATACTGTTTCTCCTTTCAGTTTGTATATGAAACGTGAACCTAGTCCACCTAATGATAGTTTTGCATTCTTATTTCAATTATATACAAATGTTACCATTTTTCAATGAATTTTTTCTGAAGATAACCTTAAACAAATCTTTATATTTATTTTTTATTTTTTTATTCTTTTTTCACATAATGGACACATTTCTTGGATATTATAATAACCGTACTAGCAAATAGTGCTAATATATTTTTCATAACTCAGCTCCGGAGGCTTTGCTTCCGGAGCACTCCCCAAAAATAACGGAATCGCTTTTGCGGTTCCTTTTTTATTGCATCTTGCAGAAAGAACATGGGCAATCCCGGAGTATTTCTTAGGGATTGCCCTTGTTTTGCCCTTATAAGCGCTTCTTATCTGCTTCCAGATAACGTTTTACATATTGTCCTGTATATGAAGTCGGATGCTGTGCCACCTCCTCAGGTGTGCCGCAGGCTACGACCCTGCCTCCGCGGTCTCCGCCATCCGGTCCCATATCAATAATATAATCTGCCGTCTTGATCACATCCAGATTGTGCTCGATCACGACCACCGTATTGCCACCCTCGGATAATTTGCGCAGAATGGTAACGAGTTTATTTACATCATCAAAATGGAGCCCCGTGGTCGGCTCATCTAACACATAGATGGTACGTCCTGTACTCCTGCGGCTGAGTTCGGTCGCCAGTTTGATACGCTGCGCCTCTCCGCCGGAAAGTGTCGTAGACGGCTGTCCCAATTTTACATAGGATAAACCCACATCATAAAGGGTCTGGATCTTACGATGGATAGATGGCACATGTTCAAAGAAATGTAAGGCTTCTTCCACCGTCATATCCAAAACATCATAGATAGACTTGCCCTTGTACTTGACCTCCAGGGTTTCGCGATTGTAGCGCTTGCCACCGCATACCTCGCACGGCACATAGACATCCGGCAGGAAATGCATTTCGATCTTGATGATACCGTCTCCGGAACATGCCTCACAGCGTCCACCCTTGACATTAAAACTGAAACGTCCCTTGCTGTAACCGCGTGCCTTGGCATCTGCTGTCGCCGCAAAAAGATCACGGATCATATCAAACACACCGGTATAAGTTGCCGGATTGGATCGTGGGGTACGCCCGATCGGCGACTGGTCAATATCAATGATCTTATCCAACTGGTCGATCCCCTCGATATCATCATGCTTGCCCGGCACCTTATGGGCACGGTTTAGTTCTTTTGCCAGACGCTTATATAGGATCTCATTGGTCAGCGAACTCTTTCCCGAACCGGACACACCGGTAATACAGGTCATCACGCCAAGCGGTATCTGCACATCAATATTCTTGAGGTTGTTCTCTTTTGCCCCACGGATGGTCAGATATCCTGTCGGCTGCCGCCTCTCCTTTGGCACCGGAATTGTCTTTTTGCCACTCAAATATGCCCCGGTGATTGAATTCGGATTTGCCATGACTTCCTCCGGCGTACCGATCGCTACGACCTCGCCGCCATGCTTGCCTGCCCCCGGTCCGATATCCACCAGACAGTCTGCCGCCAGCATGGTATCCTCGTCATGTTCGACCACGATCAGGGTATTGCCCAAATCACGCAGACCTTTCAAAGATGCCAAAAGTTTGTCATTATCCTTTTGATGCAGACCGATACTCGGTTCGTCCAAAATATAGGCAACACCTACCAGACCGGAACCGATCTGGGTCGCCAGACGGATACGCTGTGCCTCTCCTCCGGAAAGTGTCCCGGTCGCTCTGGACAAGGACAGGTAATCCAGACCTACGTCCACCAAAAAACCAACGCGTCCCCGGATCTCCTTTAAGATCTGGTGCCCGATCTTTTCCTGCTGATCACTCAACTGCATGTCCTGCAAAAATACCTGCAGGTCGCGGATCGGCAGCTCCGTCATTTCAAAGATATTCTTATCTGCTACAGTGACCGCCAGAGAGGACTTTTTCAGACGTTGTCCCTTACACAGCGGGCACTTACAGATATACATGAATTCCTCATATTCCTTTTTCATGGTCTCCGAATGAGTCTCACGATAGCGGCGGTTCACATTGGCGATCAATCCCTCAAAACAGATATCATAAACGCCTTCACCGCGCTGCCCCTTATAATGCACCGGCACAGTGCGGTCAAATCCATAGATGAACTGATGGCGTATCTCCTCCGGCAGGTCCTTGTAAGGCGTATCCAAAGAAAATCCGTATTCCTTTGCCAGTGCAACCAGGATCGCATGCGTGAAACTCTTTTTGTCGGATGCTGACTGCCATCCCAT
>ERZ773228.2959-NODE-2959-length-14692-cov-16.992485_pt1 | contig 14692 bp, 9 predicted proteins | sample MGYA00580524_ERZ773228 | MGnify/ENA primary metagenome ERZ773228 (study PRJEB29015, sample SAMEA2737768) | human gut metagenome | biome: human gut; feature: human-associated habitat; material: faeces | place: China | collected 2012 ... | reverse complement strand
AGCAGTACCTCGTGCCCTACCTGATGTCCAGCCATCCGGGCAGCACCCTGAGCGATGCCGTCTATCTGGCCGAGTATCTCTACAAAAACCACATGCGCCCCGAGCAGGTGCAGGATTTCTATCCCACCCCCGGCACGGTGAGCACCTGTATGTTCTACACCGGCCTTGACCCCTACACCCTCAAGCCCGTGTTCGTGGAAAAGACTGCGGAGGGAAAAGCGCTCCAGCGCGCCCTGCTCCAGTATTACGAGCCCCGCAATGCCGAAAAGGTCATCAAGGCGCTGAAAATGACCCACAGGGAGGACCTGATCCCGCTGCTGGTGCCCGCCGAGGGCCGCCGCGCGGTCCAGCGCTCTGCCCGCCGGGCCGAGCCTGCCGAGGTGACCATCCACAACGACGGCACTTATACTGTCCGTCCCAACAAGGGCAGGGGAGGCAGGAATCAGAGCCGCGGAACCGCCCCGGCCCGCACCGCAGGCGGCCGTCAGCCCAGCCCCGGCGCACGCTTTGCGCCCAACGGTACGGCACCCCGTAAGCCGAAGAATGATCAACAGAAAGAGAATACAGCGTGGAAAACTTCAAAAAAGAAAAAGTAAGCCTCTGGCGGCGCATTGCCGCTCTGGCCCTGGCGGCGGCGCTGGCCCTTGGCCTTGCCGCCTGTGATGCCTCGGCGGTGGTGCCGGGCAGCAGCACCCCTACGGTCAGCACTGCCCAGCCTGCCGGAGACGGCCAGACCGCCAACTTCGAGATGCACTTCCTGGATGTGGGGCAGGCCCTGAGCGTGCTGGTGGAATGTGACGGCCAGTATATGCTCTACGACGGCGGCAACGTGGACGATGGCAGCTATGTCGTCTCTTACCTGCAGAATCTCGGCGTGGAGGAGCTGCAGTATGTGTTCTGCTCCCACGCCCACGAGGATCATGTGGGCGGCCTGTCCGCTGCGCTGGCCTATTTCCCGGCAGACCATGTGTACAGCCCCGTGACGGAAGCCTCCACCAAGTGCTTTCAGGATTTCGTCAAGTACACCCAGCAGCAGGGCTTGCAGGTGGAAGTGCCCGCCGCGGGCACGGTCTGGCCGCTGGGCAGTGCCACTGTGACCATGCTGGGCCCTGTGGCGCAGTATGACAACACCAACGATACTTCCATCGTTCTGCGGGTGGACTACGGCTCCACCAGCTTTCTGCTCACCGGCGATATGGAATCGGATGCGGAGCGCGATCTTGTGAACAGCGGGGCCAACCTGAAGGCAGATGTTCTGCAGGTGGGCCACCACGGCTCCAGCACCAGCACGAGCTACATCTTCCTGAACGCCGTCCTGCCCGAGATGGGCATCATCTCCTGCGGTGTGAACAACAAGTACGGCCACCCCCACGAGGAGACCCTGAGCATCCTGCGGGATGCGGGCGTGAATGTTTACCGCACGGACCTGCTGGGGGCCATCGTGATCGGTTCCGATGGACAGAACTATACCATCCGCACCGAGAAAACGGCCACCGATGCTGAGCTCAACCCCACCGACCCGGCGGCAGCGTCCACCGTGCAGCAGGGGTATATCGGCAACGTGAACAGCAAAAAGTTCCACCTGCCCAGCTGTGCCAATCTCCCTGCGGAGAAGAACCAGATCCTCTTCTCCAGCTACGAGGAAGCCATTGCGGCAGGGTACAGCCCGTGCTCGAGCTGCATCAAGTAAACGCATATCAGACAAGCAGCGCCCTGCCGGGGCAAACCGGCAGGGCGCTGCTGTTTTCTGGGATCATTTTTTTCGCTTCTTGAAATCGATTGGCAGAGTTGTCCACCGCTTCCGGAAGAGGTACGCCGCATCCTTGGGCTGGCGCTGGCGGGTGAAGATGCCTTTTTTGTTGCCGTCCACCCGCAGGATGCCCTCGGTGGTCTGGAAATCGGCAAAATTCCACACCAGCTCACCCTGTATGAAATCGTAGTGGTCGAACACGGCGTGGGTCATCTCCAGATACTCGTTCTGGTACTCGGCACTCCACATCACGCTGGGGAGCTTGTGCGCACCGCTCAGGTTGTCGGTGCCGTACTCAGTGAAGATGAGCGGGCGGCCATGCAGGACTTTTGCCCAGCCTTCCATCTCATGGTGGAAGGCGGCTTCGGCATCTGCCAGCCCGGCCCCGCCCAGTACATACCAGCCGTAGTAGCGGTTCAGGCTGACGAAATCGGCAAAGCGCTGGCCCTTGCTGGTGTCGGGCAGGCTGGTCATCAGGACCGTATAAGTACGGGGGCGCTTCTGGGGGTCGAGGCGGCGGGCCAGCTCGAACAGGGGCTTGAAGTATTCCTCAGTGCCCGCGCTGGTGCACTGAGGCTCGTTGAGCAGGCTCCATGCGATGACCGAGGGATGGTTTTTGTCCCGGTCGATCATATCGGTCAGGGCTGCCTTGTGGTTCTTGAGCAGCGCAGGCGTGGTCTCCTTCTCAAAAAAGCCCTGCTGCCTGCCGTTGCCCTGATTGGCGGCCAGGAAGTTGGCTGTGCTCTGCATAAAGCCCACGGCGGGGACTTCGTCAATGATGAGGAAGCCCTCCTCATCGGCCATCTGGTAGATCTCCTCAGCGTAGGGGTAGTGGCTGGTGCGGAAGCAGTTTGCGCCGATCCACTTCATCAGCTCAAAATCCCGCTTGACGGTGGGCAGGTCGAGCCCGCGGCCCCGGATGTCGGCATCCTCGTGCCAGCCGAAGCCCCGCAGATAGACCGGGCTGCCGTTGAGCAGGAAACGCCCATGCCGGATCTCAAAGGTGCGGATGCCGATCCGGTCCAGATACTCGTCCACCACCGCGCTGCCCTCGTGGATGCGGATGACCAGATCGTAGAGATGGGCGGCGTGGATATTCCACAGTTTGGCGTTTTTGACCATCAGCGTGCCTGTGGTGCCGGAGCTTTCGGCCACCCGGGTGGTGCCGTCGTAAAGCTCCACAGTCACGGGGTGGGGGCCGTTGGTGGACACGGTATAGTCGATCTCGGCCCCGGTCTCGGTCAGACGGTATCGTGTGGAATAGTCCAGCACCCGCTCCTTGGGCAGGGCCATCAGCCAGACGGGCCGGTGGATGCCGGCGTAGTTGTAAAAATCAAAGTAGGGGGCGGCGATCTTTCTGCCATCCGCAAGGGTGCGGGTGGTGCCTGCGGGCAGCATCGTTTCGCTGAGCTCGTTGTTTGCCAGAACACTGAGCTTGTTGAACTGGTTGTAGCGCACAATGTTGGTCACGGTGGCATCAAAGGGAAGGAACCCGCCCTCGTGCTGGGCCACCTCCACGCCATTGACAAAGACCCGGGCCCGGTGGGTGACCGAGCCAAACCGGAGAACGATGTCCCAGCCGCTCCATTCCGCGGGGACAAAAAAGCTGGTCTCGTACCAGAAATCACCGCAGTATTCGCGGGAGGCTTTGTCGGTGAACAGGTCGCAGAAGGAGGCAGGCACCGGCATGGAAAGAGAGGAGGGCAGGTCCAGCGCCCATCCGGCCTCCACACCCTTGCTCTCGGGGTCGAAGCTGAAACGCCACATCCCGTCCAGGCCGATGAGACGGCGGGTGGTGGTAGCGCGGGGATACAGCAGGGAGCGGTTCATCAGGATGACCTCACATTCATCAGCCCGGCGGCATTTTGCGTGCCACAGGGGCGTTTATTGTCTTTATACCCAGTATGACAGAAATTTTATAAAAGGGATAGAAAGATTTTTGAATAAATCCAGACTTTTTTCAGGAAAACAGGCGCTGCTCTGGGCAGAATACCTATTATCTCCGGCTGCATTTGAAAACTTCCGTATGGATGCCACAAAAAGTGAATGCTGGGAAAAAGAGGAAAAAACAGAATGTGAACGAACTGTGAAAATATACAAAAACAATACCTTAAAATTGTACGAATTCACCTAAAAAATATTCTAACATTTTTTGATAAAAGTTTGTCATAATATTGGAGTACAAACTTGGATACAGCAGAAGGGACACTGTACCGTTTGAATTGACCACCGAAGGAGAATACAATGGCAAATGAAATGCAAAAGACCACCCCGTTTGGGATGCGGGACAAGGTCGGCTATATGTTCGGCGATTTCGCCAACGATTTTACTTTTATCCTGTCGTCCAGCTTCCTGATGAAGTTCTATACCGACGTGATGGGCGTGAGCGCCGGTGTTGTGGGCATGATCATGATGATCGCCCGCTTTGTGGATGCCTTCACCGATGTGACCATGGGCCAGATCGTGGACCGCTCCAAGCCCACCAAGGACGGCAAGTTCCGCCCCTGGCTCAAGCGGATGTGCGGCCCTGTGGCCATCGCATCCTTCCTCATCTTCCAGTCCGGTCTGGCCGGGATGTCCTACGGCTTCAAGGTGGTATGGCTCTTTGTGACCTATATCCTGTGGGGCTCTATCTTCTACACCTCCGTCAACATCCCTTACGGTTCCATGGCCTCCGCCATCTCTGCTGACCCCAAGGACCGCGCAGAGCTGTCCACCTGGCGTACCATCGGCAGCACCCTGGCCGGCCTTGTGATCGGCGTTGGCACCCCCATGGTGGCTTACGTCACCGTCAATGGTCAGACGGTCCTCTCCGGCAGCCGCATGACCATCATTGCAGGCGTTTTCTCTGTCTGCGCCATCCTCTGCTACCTGCTCTGCTTTAACCTGGTGCGTGAGCGTGTGGATGTGCCCGCCAACAACAGCAAGATGGACATTGGCAAGATGCTCAAGAGCGTGTTCACCAACCGTGCCCTGCTGGGCATCATTGCTGCCGCCCTCTTCCTGCTGCTGGCCATGCTGACCATGCAGGGCATGGCAGGCTATGTGTTCCCCAACTTCTACGGCAGCGCCGCCGCCCAGTCTACCGCTTCTCTGCTGAGCAGCGTGCTGATCCTGCTCGTCTGCGCACCCTTTGCCTCCAAGCTGGCCAGCCGGTTCGGTAAAAAAGAGCTGGCCACCGTATCCTGCATCGTGGCCACGGTGTTGGAGGTCATCTGCTTTGTTCTCAAGCCCGCCAATGTCTGGGTCTATGTCGGCTTCTACTGTGCCGCCTTCATCTGCCTGGGCTTCTTCAACACCATCATCTGGGCAATGATCACCGATGTCATCGATGATTCCGAGGTCCGCAACGGCATCCGTGAGGACGGCACCATCTATGCGGTCTACTCCTTTGCCCGCAAGCTGGGTCAGGCGTTCTCTTCCGGCCTGACCGGCGGCCTGCTGACCATGATCGGTTACAGCGCCGCCACTGCCTTTGACCCGGAGGTCACCATGGGCATCTTCAACATCTCCTGTATTGCCCCCGCCATCGGCTTCGTGGCCGTGGCCCTGAGCCTGTTCTTCATCTACCCCCTGACCAAACAGAAGGTGGAGGAGAACGTGGCCGCACTGGCACAGCGCCATAATAAGTAAGGAAACGGATCAAGCCGCCCACGGGAAATTCCTGTGGGCGGCTTGTTTCTGCTTCAAAATTGATGTATACTAATATATCAAGAATGACACAATGGCGCGAGCGGAACAACAGGAAAAAGGAGCGGTGTACGATGCGGGTGGATCCCTTGCAGATCCTTACAAAGCTGGCAGCGGTGCAGAATATCCCGACCCGGCGGGTTACCCCGCCCTTTGAGGGGTTGGAAGAGTTTGACTACGGCCTGCGGCGATCGCTGGACCCCCAGTTCGACTGGCAGGAGTTCGGCCAGCTGCTGCTGGACAGCACCCCTGAAAATACCCTGTTGCTGGTGGAGGGTACCTTTGAGCTGCACTTTGCCCTGTTCCGCATCCCCGATGAAAAAAACACGGTCTTTCTCATTGGACCTTGGACGGTGGGGCCCCGCACCCCGAGCGCCCGCAAATGGGTCAGGCGTTATCTGGGGGAAGCCGGAGAGGCCGCTGTGCAGGAGTACTACAACGGCGTGAAGATCCTGGAGGCCAGCGATTTCTATGGAGCCTTGCGGGTTGTGGTGGATACGATGTTCGGCTGCACTGTCCCGGTGCAGGAGCTGAAGGAATTCCTGCCCTTCCAGTTCCACCCGGATACCCGCTATTTCCACGAGCCGGAGTTCCAGAAGGAGATCCCGGTCACCATGCTGGAGCAGCGGTATGAATCAGAGAACCGCATTCTGGACGCGGTGGCCCGGGGCGATGAGGAAGCCGCCATCGAGGCCATGCACCAGCACTCCCGCTTTACCTATGGCGGCCGGTTCGAGGGGACGCTCTACCAGCAGAAGAACAAGATGATCGTGCTGAATACCCTGCTGCGCAAGGCCATTGAGCCCAGCAAGGTGCATCCCTATTATATCGATGCCATTTCCAGCAAGTACAGCCGCATCATTGAGGAAGCCAACGAGGTGCCCAACGAGATGATGTGGCAGATGACGCGGGATTACTGTGCCTATGTCCGCCGCTACTCGCTGAAGGAGTATTCGCCCGCGGTGCAGAAGGTGATGAACTACGTCAATCTGAACGTGGCCGAGCCGCTGACGCTGAAAAGTCTGGCCGCAATGTGCTTCATCAGCCCATCGTACCTGTCGGCATTGTTCAAGCAGGAGACCGGCAGCACTCTGATCGATTATATCAACACCCAGCGCGTCAACCGCGCGGCCCAGCTGCTGGTGCAGAACAACCACACCATTGCCGCCGTGGCCGAGGAAGTGGGCATTCTGGACGTGAATTATTTTACAAAGATCTTCAAAAAGACGCTGGGAGTCACCCCCACCCGCTACCGCCGCGAACACAAAGAAAAGTGAAAAATGAAAAAAATGCCCGGTTTTTCCCGGAAATGTACGTTTTGTGCAAAACTCCCGGGAAAAAACGGGCATTTTCTGTACAGAGAAATTTGTTGCATGAACAGAACGATGTTGTAACCATTTTGAAAGGATTTATGGATTTTTGGCATGGAATTTGGATGTATGTTGCATTTTTGACCGATTTTGTGCTTGATATCAAAAAGAATGTTGTACACAACAATATCAACTGTGAAGAATGCACAAAGAAATGACCGGAATCTTGTGAACTTGTCCCATTGCGAATGATTTTCCAGACGGTTATAATACAAACAGAAACCGTGGAACGTACATGTAAGTATATTCCATGAGATGCTGTGATATGCGAATGAAGGAGAACAAAATTATGAAAATGATTTCCCGTCGTGACTTTATGAAGGCTTCTGCTGTTGTGGGTGCTGCCGGCGTTCTGACCGCCTGCGGCGGCTCCTCCAGCTCCACTGCTGCTTCCTCTGTCGCCGCTTCCTCTGCAGCTGCTTCTGAGGCTGCAACCGGCAGCGCAAACGTCGGTGTCTGCATCTATCAGTTCGCTGATAACTTTATGACCCTGTACCGCACCGACCTGGAAGAGTACCTGAAGGATAAGGGCTACGCCGTGACCATCGTTGATGGCAAGAACGACCAGAACACCCAGACCGAGCAGATCAACACCTTCCTGCAGCAGGGCGTTGACGTTCTGATCATCAACCCTGTTCAGACCACCTCTGCACAGACCATCGTTGATACCATTTCTCCCTCCGGCACTCCCATCGTCTTCATCAACCGTGAGCCCGAAAAGGCTGTTCTGGATTCCTACGCAGGCAAGTGCTGCTACGTTGGCGCTGACGCACGTCAGTCCGGTACTTACCAGGGCGAGCTGATCCTGGAGACCGAGACCCAGGGCGATATCAACGGCGATGGCAAGATCACCTACATCATGTGCAAGGGCGACCCCGAGAACATCGATGCTCAGTATCGCACCGAGTACTCCATCAAGGCTCTGACCGATGCCAACAAGGAAGTGGAGTGCCTGTACGAGTACCTGGACAACTGGGATCAGACCACCGCACAGCAGGACGTTGCAAACGCTCTGGCACAGTACGGCGAGAAGATCGAAGTTGTGTTCTGCAACAACGACGCAATGGCTCTGGGCGCTCTGCAGTCCATCGAGCAGGCTGGCCGTACCGTTGGCAAGGACATCTATCTGGTCGGTGTTGACGCACTGAAAGAGGCTGTCCAGAACGTTGTTGACGGCAAGATGACCGGTACCGTTCTGAACGACGACGTGGGCCAGGCTACCAAGGCTGCCGAGGCTACTCAGCTGTTTGTTGAGGGCAAGGACGTTGAGGAGTACTACTGGGTCGACTACGTCAAGGTCACTACCGAGAACGCAGCACAGTACCTCTAATTCCTGTAGCACAAAACTCACGTTTGCAAGGTACGCAGTGAGTCCTATGGCTTGGTAAAAGCTTAAAAGCGCGTGCGTGCGAGAGTTCTCTCGGGCGCACGCGCCTTCTTTTAGAAAGGACGCACCGCGCGGCCTGCAAATTGCAAGATAAGGAGGCTCTGCGGAATGTCAGAATACCGTCTGGTAATGAAAGGCGTGGTCAAGACCTTCCCCGGCGTAAAAGCGCTGGACCACGCGCAGTTGGAGCTTCGCCCCGGTAAAGTTATGGCCCTGATGGGCGAAAACGGTGCCGGTAAGTCCACCCTGATGAAGTGCATGTTCGGCATTTACAAGATGGACGAGGGCGAGATCGAATACGAGGGAGAAAAGGTCGTTGTTGCGAACCCGTTGGATGCACTGGACCGCGGCATTGCCATGGTGCATCAGGAGCTGCAGCCCATCCCGGCCCGTACCGTGGCTGAGAATATCTGGCTGGGCCGCTACCCCACCAAGAAGTATGGCCCGGTGACCACAGTGGACCATGCTAAAATGTACAAGGATACCGATGCACTGCTGAAGAAGCTGAAGCTGCAGATCAATTCCCACGCAAAGCTGGGCAGCCTGAGCATTGCCCAGATGCAGATGGTGGAAATTGCAAAGGCTGTTTCCGCAAACTGCAAGGTGCTGATCCTGGACGAGCCCACCTCCTCCCTGACCGCCAACGAAGTGGAATCGCTGTTCCGCATCATGCGTGAGCTGAAGGAGCAGGGCGTTGCACTGGTCTACATCAGCCACAAGATGGATGAGATCAAGGTCATTGCTGACGAAGTGACCATCATGCGTGACGGCCATTACATCGGCAAGTGGAATGTGGCCGAGATGACCAAGGAGCAGATCATCGCCAAGATGGTCGGCCGTGAGCTGTCCAACCTGTTCCCCCCGCTGGAGAACCACCCCTCCGAGGAAGTGATGATGAAGGTGGAGGATTTCACCTCCATCCATCCGCGCTCCTTCCGCCATTGCAGCTTTGAGCTGAAAAAGGGCGAGATCCTGGGCGTGGCTGGTCTGGTGGGCGCACAGCGCACCGAGCTGATGGAAGGCATCTTTGGTCTGCGCGCACACACCTCCGGTAAGGTGTGGATCAAGGGTGAAGAGGTCAACATCAAGCAGCCCCGCGATGCCATCCGGAAGAGCGTGGCTCTGCTGACCGAGGATCGCCGCGCAACCGGCATCATGGGTGTGCTGAGCGTGGCCGACAACATCTCCATTGCATCGCTGGACGCTCTGCGCAAGGGCCCCATCATGCTGGATGACAAGAAGATTTTGGATCTGGTGGCAACCAATAAAGAGAAAATGGCCATCAAGGTGCCCAGCCCCAAGACCCAGATCAAGAGCCTGTCCGGCGGCAACCAGCAGAAGGTACTGATCGCCCGCTGGCTGGCAAATAACCCCGATGTCCTGATCCTGGACGAGCCCACCCGCGGCATCGACGTTGGTGCAAAGTACGAGATCTACTGCATCATTGCCGATCTGGCCAAGCAGGGCAAGAGCATCATCATGATCTCCTCCGAAATGAGCGAGATCATCGGTATGTCCAACCGCGTCATGGTCATGTGCGATGGCCGCATCACCGGCTTCATCGACGGCAAGGACGCGACCCAGGAGAACATCATGGAGCTGGCTACCCAGTTTGAGACCGCGCCCGAAACGGCAGCGGCCAATCAGTAAACAAGGAGGCTGTCTATTGTGGAAGCTACCAAGAAATTAACGGGTAAATCCGTAAAGAAATGGCTGGGCAACAACGCCATTATCGTTCTGATGCTGCTCGTCTCTCTGTTCGTCGGCATCATCCATCCGAACTTTTTTGCACCTGCAAACCTGATCAACCTGTTCAAGAACGTGTCCATCCGCTACATCATCGCGCTGGGCATCTCCGGCTGTCTGATCACCACCGGCAACGACCTGTCCGCAGGCCGTCTGGCTGGTTTTGCTGCCTGCCTGGCCTGCATCTTTGCGCAGACCGAGGGCGCTGCCGGTAAGTTCTACCCCAACATGCCCAGCCTGCCCACCCCTGTGGTGTTCATTCTGGTCATTGCCATCTGCGCCATCGTGGGTCTGTGCAACGGTCTGGTCGTTTCTTACCTGAAGGTCCAGCCCTTTATCGCTACCCTGGGTATGCAGCAGGTCGTCTACGGTATCTGCCTGGTCTACACCGGCGGTACCCCCATCGGCTCCCTGAACAAGAACTTTACCTCTCTGGCCTCCAACACCATCCTGAAGGTCCCCGTGCTGATCTGGATTGCCCTGGTCGTGGCTGTCTGCTTCTGGTTCCTGTACAACAAGACCCGTCACGGCAAGTACATGTACGCCATCGGCGGCAACGAGGCTGCTGCTGAGGTGGCCGGTGTCAATGTTTACGCCACCAAGATCCGCATCTACATCCTGGCCTCCTGCATGTTCGGTCTGGCAGGCTGCCTGCTGGCTGCAAAGTCCGGCGGCGCATCCGTCAACACTGCAATGGGCTATGAGCTGGATGCAATCGCAGCTTCCACCATCGGCGGCGTTTCCACCACCGGCGGTGTCGGCACCGTGCCCGGCATTCTGGTCGGCGTTCTGGTCTTTGAGCTGATGAAGGTCGCTCTGCAGTTTATGAACGTCAACTCCTCTTACACCTATATCGTCCAGGGCCTTGTCATTATCGTGGCTGTGGCCATCGATATCCGTAAGTACCTGGCAAAGAAGTAACTCCCCATTCGCATACAGAGAAGCCCCCCGCCGGGAGAACTGGCGGGGGGCTTCTGCTGTTATTTCCCCAGCTGCCGCTGCTGCAGGCGGTACTGGCGGGGTGTCAGCCCCTCCTGCTCTCCGCGTTTTCTCGCCCACTCTCCGAAAAAAGTTGGAGAACTTTTTCTTTTTCGTTGAATTGCACAAGAACTTGCCTCCTTGTTTGGCGGTTACGTTGAATTTGTGAACGTTCTTTGAATTTTGATATTTTCCTTCGATTTATTATTACACAGCTTCCGGGGAAGTGGTATACTACAAGCCAGAAACAGTGCTGTTAAGTTCGGAAAACAAAGATCGTTGAATGAGGTGTGTCTTATGAGCGTTTACGAAAAGATTTCCGGTTTTGCGGATGAGATCAGCCAAGACTTTGACCAGCAGCTCAAAACTGTGACGGATCTGGGGATGAAGTATATCTGCATCCGCAGCGCCGAGCACAAGGGCATTGCCGATTACACCCCCGAGGAAGTACGCACCGTTCTTCTGCCAAAGTTACAGGCCGCTGGTGTGGGCGTTTCCAGCCTGGGTACGGCCATCGGCAAGGTGGAAGTGGACGATGAAGAGGGCTTTGCCAAGCAGCTGGAGCAGCTGGAGACCCTTTGCGAGAACGCCAAGCTGCTGGACTGCTCCTTCATCCGGATGTTCAGCTTCCTCATCCCCAAGGATGCCGATGCAGACAGCTATACCGATGTGGTGCTGGATAAGCTGCGTCAGTTCATCCGGATCGCGGAGAAGCATGACGTTGTCCTGCTCCATGAAAACGAGAAGGGCATCTACGGAGATACCGGTGCCCGCTGCAAATTGCTGTTCGACCGGCTGGCCTGCCCCCACTTCAAGGCGGCGTTCGATTTTGCCAACTTTGTTCAGTGTGAGCAGGACACCGCGGAGTGCTGGGAATTGCTCCATGACCAGATCGCTTATATCCACATCAAGGATGCTCTGCCCGGCTGCCTGTTGAATGTGCCCGCAGGCACCGGCCTTGGCAAGATCCCTGAGCTGCTTCGCCGGGCTTTCTGCGAGGAGGGCTACCACGGCTTCCTGACACTGGAGCCCCATCTGGCGATGTTTGATTTCTTTGCACCGGGAGCAAAAGGCGGTGAGAGCCAGAAGCTCCAGTTTGAGAATAACCCGATCGTCGAGAAGATGAAGTCCGAGATGGCCGAGCCGGGCCGCCCCAAGGACGGCGCAGAAGCTTACGCCACCCAGTATCATGCACTGGTCGAGATCCTGAAGCCCATTCTCAATTGATATCCACTCTCTGTTTACCCATAAACTGCCACAGCAGAAGCCCCCTGCCGGGAGAACCGGCGGGGGGCTTCTGCTGTTTGCGGCAAAAAAGCTGGGCCAGATGCAGTCAGCAGCTTTTCATTTGGAATAGGGCAATATTTTTGCGGCTTGTCAGTGATTGACAGGCCGCTTTTTTTCTTTGTCAAAGGCAGTTTCGTGGAAATGACCGAAAGAGGATACCTGATTTGTGAATATTGACAAAAGTTTTCAAAGTACTTGATTTTAATTTAGGGGGGGGGGGGTATAATGAAATGACAAGAAATTCCTTTGAGAACAAAGCACTCAGCAGCCTGGCTGAGACCTGCAATGCGGAAAATGGAACCTACAGGGGAGGTGACAGTGCGGTAGGAATCTGGAGGGTTCCTTGCGGGGAATCCGTTGCAAAAATGCAAATAGCGATGAAAGGAATGAAGAAAGTTGAAACAGAAAAGTCAGAACCGGTTTTTGGCTGCCCTGCTGGCAGTGGCAATGATGCTTCAGATGCTTCCCATGCTGGCTTTTGCGGATGGCGCACCCGGCACCGAAAACGCGTATGCGGTAATGAACAAAAGAACGGGAACGTACTATGAGTCCTTGCAGGATGCTGTGATAGCGGCAGAGAGCGATGATACCATCATCCTTGGCGCGGGCAATTATACACTGTACAAGATCGACAGCACCAAAACGACCAAGGGAAAAAATCTGACCTTTGAGGGGCAGGGGCCTGACAAAACGGCCTGGAATATCGGTGCTAAGGTGCCGGACCCGGCCAATTTCGGCACAGAGTATAACGGCGATTACAGCTTTGATGGTGCCGGAACAGTCACCTTCAAAAATATGACGCTTCGCTCCGGCAAGGCAGATTATCTGGGCTTCATCCGCGCGGATAATACTGTGGTGGACAATTGCGTCATCAACGGCAAGACCTTCTACTGGGGTTATCAAAGTGCAGAGTTTATCAATACGACCTTCAATGCTCCAAATGGAGATTATGCGCTCTGGACGTATAGCTCCCCGACCATGACATTTGATAACTGCACCTTCAATGCAACGGGAAAAGTGATCAATGTTTACACGGATTACGGTGCAGGAAAACGGGATATTAAGGTTAACTTTAACAACTGCACCGTGAATTCTATTTCCTCTTTCTTGGCAAGAAAGCAAGCGCTGAACATCAACGACAGCAACATGGCCGGCTATAGGTACATCATCCATATCAACAATTCTACTGCAAACCTGGATGAAAAAGACCGGGATAAAACGACCTGCTCGCGGATGTTCGGCTTTGGCGGTAAAAAGGACAACAATACTGGTCGGACACAGGTGTACTGGAACGATGAGCTGGTCTGGAATGACGGCGTGAAGCTGACACACTCCTATACCGATGGTGAGCATGACAAGGCCTTTACCACCAGCTATTCGGAGTGGACATCGAGCGACGCTGAGCGTATTGATAAGCGTGAAGTGACAAAAACCTGCGATTACTGCGGCTGGACGAAAAAAGAATGGGAAACTGCCAGCGTGTACCGCCTCCAGTACAACCTGAATGGAGGCGATGGTGACGCAACTGCCAACTACAGCGATGCTAATTACCGTCAAAATGAGAGCGTGACGCTTGCAGCGGCTCCCACACGAGAAGGCTACCAGTTTGCTGGATGGCTGAGCCTTAACGGTAAGCTCTATAAAGCTGAGAGTGAGCTTGTCCTGACGGGTGATGAAGTGTTTACGGCACAGTGGAAGAAGGATGAGCCTGTCGTCAATCATACCCTGACCGTGACCGGCGGTACCTTTGCTGTGAAAGACGGCGACATTGATGTGACCGACACACTGGACACCAGCATCGATGAGGCCAGCGGCAAGCAGACCTGCCTTGTGCCGGATGATGCAGAAGTCACCGTGACGCTGGACCAGACGAAGGTTCCCGAGGGTATGGTGTTTGATCTCTGGTCTACCGGTGAACTGCCGCTGGATCAGGATTACAAGGCAGAGTCCATTACCTTTACTATGAATGGTGATGTGGATGTGGCTGCACAGTACCGCAGCGCTGACATTGAGGATGGTTCTGATGTTGTTGGCCCCATCATTGTCGGTACGGCTGTTGTGGCTGGCGGCGCACTGGTCGGCTACACGCTGGGCACCGATCTTGTGGGCAAGATGTGGGGTCTGCCTTACTTCCCCAGCAACCGCAGTGCTCTTGCAATGATGCTGTGGGAGGATGCAGGCAAGCCTATGCCGGAATCTGAGATCCTCTACCCCGATGTTGGCCAGGAAGAGCAGGATATGGATCTGCAGCATGCTGCCCGCTGGTCCATGGAGCACGACCTCCTGCCTGACCTGAACGATCAGGATACAGAGCTGCCCCCTGAACAGGTGAAGTTCTATCCGGACAACATGGTTACCAAGATCAGCGTGCTGCGTGCTTGGAAGAAGGCACAGGACCTCAAGCAGAATGCGCAGTAAAATTTGACATCCTCTGATATATCCCAAACACAGCAGGAGCGCTCTGCCGGGTCATACCGGCAGAGC
>ERZ773228.2952-NODE-2952-length-14728-cov-15.031895_pt1 | contig 14728 bp, 9 predicted proteins | sample MGYA00580524_ERZ773228 | MGnify/ENA primary metagenome ERZ773228 (study PRJEB29015, sample SAMEA2737768) | human gut metagenome | biome: human gut; feature: human-associated habitat; material: faeces | place: China | collected 2012 ... | reverse complement strand
GCGGCTCGATGAAGATCTTGCCTTCCTCGCATTCCTCACCGCCGATCACATGGCCGTAAGCATCGTAGGCGCGGCGGAACCACCTTCCATCCCAACCGGCAGTCAGCACGGTGTGTTCCATCTCTGCAACCTCGGCACGCACGGCGGCGGCCTCGTCCGCGTGACCGGTGGCATCCAGAATTTCGGCAAAGGCGTTGCCGTATTTGACATACATGCCGGCAATGAACACGCTTTCGGCCACAGGGCCGTCACTCGGGCCGGTGGTCTGGAAGCTCTCGCCAGGCTCCTTGCTGAAGCAGTTCAGGTTCAGACAGTCGTTCCAGTCGGCACGGCCAATCAGCGGCAGACCATGCGGACCCTTGTGGGTGCGCAGGTAGCCAAAGCTGCGGCGCAGATGCTCAAGAAGCGGCTGTGCAAGGCTGTGGTCGTTGTCAAAGTCCACCGATTCGTCCAGAATCGAGTAGTCGCCCGTCTCGCCCAGGTAGGCGTACACGGCGGCAATCAGCCACAGCGGGTCATCGTTGAAGCCGGAGCCGATGTCCATGTTGCCCTTTTTCGTCAGCGGCTGGTACTGGTGGTAGGCGCTGCCGTCGGGGAACTGGGTGGCGGCAATGTCCAGAATGCGCTCCCGCGCGCGGGCGGGGATCAGATGCACAAAGCCGAGCAGATCCTGACAGGAATCGCGGAAGCCCATGCCGCGGCCGGTGCCGCTCTCATAATAGCTGGCAGAGCGGCTCATGTTGAAGGTGACCATGCACTGGTACTGGTTCCAGATGTTGACCATGCGGTCGAGCTTTTCATCGCTGCTCTTGACCGAGTAGGTGGACAGCAGGTTGTTCCAGTGGTCGTGCAGCCTGGCAAGCGCCGCATCGACCTGCGCATCCGTGGCATAGCGGGCAGCCATCGCCTGGGCGCGGGTCTTATTGATGACGCCGGGCGCGGCCCACTTCTCGTCCTCCGGGTTTTCTATATAGCCCAAAACAAAAATCAGGCTGCGGCTTTCGCCGGGCTGCAGGGTGACATTGACTTGATGCACGCCAACGGGTGCCCAGCCGTGGGCAACAGAGTTGGTGCAACGGCCGTTTTCCACGACCTCGGGATTCGCATTGCTGCGCCATGCGCCTAAAAAGGCGTCCCGGCTCGTGTCAAAGCCGTCAATGGGCGTGTTGACGGTGAACAATGCGTAATGGTTGCGGCGCTCGCGGTACTCGGTCTTGTGGTAGATGGTGCTGCCCTCGACCTCGACTTCGCCGGTAGAGAAATTGCGCTGGAAGTTGGTGGAATCGTCCACAGCATTCCAGAGGCAGAACTCCAGATAGCTGAATACAGTAAACGATTTCGGTGCATCACTCTCGTTGGTCAGCACCAGACGGTCGATCTCGCAGTTGTCGCCTACCGGCACAAACAGCTCCAGCTTCGCGGTCAGACTGTTCTTTTTGCCGGTAATGATGCTGTACCCGAGGCCGTGGCGGCACTCATAGCTGTCCAGCTCGGTCTGGGTGGGCTGCCAGCCGGGATTCCAGACGGTATCGCCGTCCTTAATATAGTAATACCGGCCGTTAGAGTCCGCAGGTACGTTATTGTAGCGGTAGCGAGTGATACGCCGCAGCTTGGCATCCTTGTAAAAGCTGTACCCACCGGCCGTGTGGGAAACAAGGCTGAAGAATGCCTCGCTGCCCAGATAGTTGATCCACGGCAGCGGCGTGCGCGGCGTGGTGATGACATATTCGCGTGCGGTATCGGAAAAATGACCGAACTTCATAGAGACCCTCTCCTTACTTATGGAAAGCAGATAAAATCGTGAGTTCAAGTCGAAAACGATTAAGTTATTACCCTTACAATACCGCGTTTTTCGGATAATTGCAAGGGCTGCGGCTGAATTTAACGATGATTTGGCAGGTTTCACAATTTGTGCGGCCGAAAATTGTAACGAAAAGCGGATGCTACCTATTATTTATAAGGATACTTTCTGGCTGTGGACACCCCAAAAGCAGATGGCAGTCAGGCTTACAGGCCATTACTGGGTCGGAAAAGGCAGAAGAAGGCGCAAATTATGTCTCTCTTTCAGCGAAACTCCAAACGAAATTACCAAAACAGGTGTTTTGGCTTTTTGCAAATCGCCAAATCGAATCGAAATGCACAAAAAATGCCAAAAAGGCATTGATTTTATGGTTGACATGTTGTATAGTGAAGATGCGAAAACGATTAAGGAAGATGCAAGGAGGCGATATCATGGCATCCATCAAAGACATCGCAAAGGCATGCGGGGTCTCGGTGGCTACCGTGAGCAAGGCGCTGAACGGTCACAACGATATCAGTCAAGCTACCAAAGAAAAAGTGCGCGAGGCTGCAAGGCAGATTGGCTATATGCCAAACTCCGCAGCGCGGGCCCTGAAAACGAACCGCACCTATAATCTGGGCGTCCTTTTCGTGGACGAGGCACAAAGCGGTCTGACGCATGAGTTCTTCGCGGCTGTTCTGGACAGCTTCAAACGCCACGCCGAGGGCAGAGGCTATGATATCACCTTTATCAACCACAACATTGGCCACGGCCACTCCAGCTATTTAGAGCATTGCCGCTACCGCGGCGTTGACGGCGTGATCGCTGCCTGCATCAAGTTCGATGACCCGGAGGTCATAGAGCTGGCCTACAGCAACCTGCCGATCGTCACAGTCGACCATGTCTTTAACAACCGGGCTGCCGTACTTTCCGATAACACCAACGGCGTTCACAAGCTGGTGGATCAGCTTGCCGCCTTAGGGCATGAGCGGATCGCCTATATCCACGGAGAGAATCACAGCGCAGTCACCCAGAAGCGTCTGGTCGGTTTCTACCGCGCCTGTGCCGCCCATGGGATCACGGTGCCGGATGCCTACATCGTGCCGAGCACCTACCGCGATGCGAAAAGCTGCGCCGCTGCGACCCGTCAGCTGCTGGCACTGCCGCAGCGCCCCACGGCGATTCTCTTCCCGGATGACTTCTCCGCCATCGGCGGCATCCAGACCATCCGTGAGGAAGGACTTCTGATTCCGCGGGATATTTCGGTGGCCGGCTATGACGGCAACCTGATCTCGCAGATCATGTCCCCGCAGCTGACCACCTACCGGCAGGACACCGAAGCGCTGGGCCGCGCCGCGGCAGAGCTGCTTATCGAGCAGATAGAATCCCCGCGCACGGCATTGCCGGAGCAGAAGCTGATCTCCGGCAGTTTGCTGAAAGGGCAGTCCGTTGATGTCCCCAATCCATAGGTTCAAACCCGCAAGGATGCGGGTCACAATATCTGATTCATACATGAGTTCTTTTTTAAAAGGAGGAAAAGACATTATGAAAAAGGCAATGAGTTTATTGACCGCCACTGCAATGGCAGCCACCTTGCTGGCAGGCTGCGGCGGAGGCGCCGCTAGCTCGTCCGCAGCCCCCGCCGCTGATTCGACCTCTACCGAAGCCAGCAGCACGGCCGCAGAGCCTGCTGCCGATGCAGCCGCAGAGGAGGGCAAGGTCCTGAACATCTGGTGCTGGAACGATGAATTCCAGTCCCGCTTCAACGACTATTACCCCGGCGTCAAGGAGATCGCCGACGACAAGTCCACCACAACGCTGGATAACGGCGTCACCGTAAAGTGGACCATCAACCCCAACGATAACAACAACTACCAGAATAAGTTGGACGAGGCCCTGCTCAAGCAGGACAGCGCCGCTGCCGATGACAAGATCGACATCTTCCTGATTGAGGCAGACTACGCGCTGAAGTATGTGGATTCCGAATATACGCTGGATGTCAAGAAGGATGTCGGCCTGACCGATGATGACCTCAAGGATCAGTACCAGTACACCAAGGACATCGTTACCGTGGATGGCGTCCAGAAGGGCACCACATGGCAGGCAACCCCGGGCCTGTTTGCCTACCGCCGCTCCATCGCCGAGGATGTGCTGGGCACCGATGATCCGACCGAGGTTCAGGCCGCACTGAGCGATTGGGATAAGTTCAACGATGTGGCTGAGAAGGCCGCTGCCAAGGGCTACAAGATGCTCTCCGGCTACGATGATTCCTACCGCACCTTCTCCAACAATGTTTCCGCCGGTTGGGTGGACGGCACGACCGTCAAGGTCGACCCCAACATTATGAACTGGGTCGATCAGACCAAGACCTACACCGATAACGGCTACAACAACAAGACCAGCCTGTGGAGCGACCAGTGGGCCGCCGATCAGGGCCCTGCCGGCAAGGTTTTCGGCTTCTTCTACTCCACTTGGGGCATCAACTTCACCCTGCTGGGCAACTCTCTGGCCACGCCTGAGTCTGAGGGAGGCAAGCAGGAAGTCGGCAACGGTATCTTCGGCGATTACGCAGTCTGTCAGGGTCCTCAGCCTTATTACTGGGGCGGCACCTGGATCTGCGCAGCAGCCGGCACCGACAACATCCCCACGATCAAGGATGTCATGTACTCCCTGACCTGTGATGCCGACATCATGACCAAGATCACCGAGGATACGCAGGACTACACCAACTGCAAGAGCGCTATGGATTCCATCGCAGCTGACCCGAACTTCGGCTCCGCATTCCTTGGCGGCCAGAACCACATTGCCCTCTTTGCAGAGGTTGCACCTACCATTGATATGTCCAACGCCGGTCCGTATGATCAGGGCTGCAACGAGACCTTCCAGAGCTGCTTCAAGGATTACTTTGACGGCACGGTTGACCTTGAGACCGCGAAGAAGAACTTTGAGGATCAGATCAAGGTCAAGTATCCTGAGCTGAGCAGCGTCGAATGGCCCGCATAAATACCTGCGCGACCTTAAGGCAACACCGCACAATTCCGGCCTGACGGCTAAGCACCGCTCCGGCGGCTGCGGCACCTCGCTCGCCGTATCGGCACTTAGAATTATGCGGTATTACCTTGAACAAAACGAACTGAACCGCAAACGCCATGCCAGGGGCGGGGAGAGACGCCCGCCCCTGGTTTTGTTTTTATCAGATTTTGAAAGGCTCTGCCCCCAGCAGGGCAATGCCCACACAGCTAAGGAGGGCGAGACCTATGAAAACAAAAAGCAAGGGCATGAGCTACGCCAAATGGGGCTATATATTTCTGGCGCCGTTCTTTATTACCTTTTTCATCTTCCAGTTTTGGCCGCTGGCAACGACCATCTACTATTCCTTCTTTGAGTATTTCCGCAGCGGCTTAAAGATTATCGGCCCCAACTTTGTGGGGCTGAAAAACTATGCCGCCATGATCAAAGAGGTGCCGAAGTATTTCAGCAATACCATGATCATGTGGCTGATGGGCTTTATCCCGCAGATCATTGTATCGCTGGTGCTGGCAGCGTGGTTTACCGATCTGCGGTTGAAGCTGCGGTTTCAGGGCTTCTTCAAGACGGTCATCTATATGCCCAACCTTATCATGGCATCGGCGTTCGCCATGCTGTTCTTTACCCTGTTTTCAAACTCGGAGACAGGGCCGATCAACTCGATCCTGCTCAAGCTCGGCATCGTGGCCGAGCCGGTGCGCTGGCTTTCCAATGTCTGGACAGCGCGCGGTCTGGTTGGGCTGATGAACTTCCTGATGTGGTTCGGCAATACGACCATCATTCTGATGGCTGCCATCATGGGTGTGGACCCCGGCCTGTATGAGGCCGCCCAGCTGGACGGTGCATCCTCGACCACAATGTTCTGGCGCATCACGATCCCGCTGATCCGCCCGCTGCTCGTCTACACGCTGATCACCAGCCTCATCGGCGGCCTGCAGATGTTTGATGTGCCGCAGGTTTTGACCAACGGCAAGGGCGACCCGAACGGCTCGACCAACACCATTATCATGTACCTGAACCAGCACCTGTACAGCAAAAACTACGGCACAGCCGGCGCTATCTCGGTGCTGATGTTCCTGCTCTGCGCGGTGCTTTGCGTCATCATCTACTTTACCCTCACGCAGGAGGATGACGGCCTGACCCGTGAGCAGCGCAAGGCTGAGAAAGCCCGCATCAAGGCAGCCAAAGCGGCCGCTAAGCATCACTAAGGAAGGAGCGTGAACGGTATGCCGAACGAAACCAAAACTGCAGCCACCACTACCGCAAAGGCAAGCAAAATTCACGACCCTATGCTGACACTGCAGCGTGCAGTGGCCTATATCGTGCTGTTTGTCCTCTGCTTTATCTGCCTGTTCTTCTTCTATGTGCTGATCGTCAACGCCACGCACAACAACTTTACCATCCAGCAGGGGTTTGACCCGCTGCCCCGCGGCAGCTTTGGCGTAAACTTCTTCAACACCACCCATGATGCCAATGTACCGATCCTGACCGGTCTGCGCAACAGCCTGATCGTGTCGGCTGCCTGCGCGGCGCTGTCGGTCTATTTCAGCGCACTGACGGCCTACGCCATCTATGCGTATGACTTCAAGCTGCGCAAGCTGGCCTTTACCGTCATTCTGCTCATCATGACGATGCCCACACAGGTTTCGGCGCTCGGCTTTTTGAACCTGATGGACTCGATGAAGCTGACCAACACCCTCTGGCCGCTGATTCTGCCGAGCATCGCCGCACCGACAGTGTTCTTCTTCATGAAGCAGTATATGGATTCGAGCCTGCCGCGCGACATTATTGATGCGGCGCGCATTGACGGCTCGGGGGAGTTCCACACCTTCAACACGGTCATTCTGCCGATCCTGAAGCCCGCCATGGCGGTGCAGGCGATATTCTGCTTTGTGGGCGCGTGGAACAACTACTTTATCCCGGCGCTGATCATCAACGATGCCAAGTGGAAAACGGTGCCTATTCTGGTTGCACAGCTGCGCAGCGCGGACTTCTTGAAGTTCGATATGGGCAAGGTATATATGATGATCACCATTGCGATCCTGCCCGTGATGATTGTCTATCTGCTCCTCTCAAAATATATTGTGCGGGGCGTTGCATTGGGCAGTGTGAAAGGGTAAAATAACACTTACGGTGCAGTGCGCTTGCGCTGCACCTCTTTTGGTGTTTATGCGAAAAAAGAAAACGACAGAAAGAGCGGAGGAATACACGATGTCATTTCCGGAAAATTTCGTCTGGGGCGCGGCAACCGCAGCCTATCAGGTCGAGGGCGCAGTGCAGGAGGATGGCAGGGGACTGTCCATCTGGGATACCTTCAGCCATATACCGGGCAAAACAAGGAACGGCGATACCGGGGACATCGCCTGCGACAGCTACCATCGCTGGGCAGAGGATATTGCACTGCTGAAAGAGATGCATCTGAAGGCGTACCGGTTCTCGATTGCCTGGCCGCGCATCTTCCCAGAGGGCACAGGAGTAATCAACCCTGCGGGCCTTGCCTGGTATGACCGGCTGGTCGATGCGCTGCTTGCGGCAGGAATCGAGCCCTATGTCACGCTCTACCACTGGGATCTGCCGCAGGCCCTGCAGGACAAGGGCGGCTGGCTGAATGCTGATACGGCAAAAGCCTTCGCCGGGTACGCCGCCGCGGTTGCCGCACACTTTAAGGGGCGGGTGCGGTACTATTTTACCCTCAATGAGCCGCAGTGCAGCGTGGGGCTGGGCTACAGCAGCGGTGTACACGCACCAGGCTTCCGTCTGGATGACGGCTCGGTGTTTACGGCCTGGCACAATACGATCTACGCCCACTGCCTTGCGGCTGATGCGATCCGCAGGGCTGACCCGGATGCCTGGGTCGGCATGGCCCCAACAGGGCGCATCTGCACCCCGGCAACAGATGACCCTGCCGATATTGCGGCGGCCCGCGAGGCAACCTTTGCGCTGGCGGACGGAGACTGGACCTTCACCTATACCCCGGCACTTGACCCGCTGTGCGGGCGCGGCTGGCCTGTGATCGCGGGCGGTCAGGCTCAGCGTGTGGCGGACGCCATCCCGCAGGAGCAGCTGGACGCTCTGCCGCTGGGCAGGCTGGACTTCATCGGGATGAACATCTACAACTCCGTCATGGTGCGCGCCGGCAAAAACGGAAAGCCGGAATTCTGCCCCCGAGCCGCAGGGCACCCGCGCACAGCCATCGGCTGGCCCGTCACCCCGGAGTCGATGGAGTGGGGGACACGCTTTGTCTGGGAGCGGTACGGTCTGCCCATCTACATTACCGAGAACGGCATTTCCTGCACTGACAGCATCCATCTGGATGGCAAGGTGCATGACCCGGCGCGTATCGACTTCATCCACCGCTATCTTTTGTCGCTGCGCCGCGCGATTGACGGCGGCGTGGATGTGCGCGGCTATTTTCACTGGTCGCTGCTGGATAATTTTGAATGGAGCGAGGGCTATAACGAGCGCTTTGGCCTGATCTATCTCGATTACGCAACCGGCAAACGAACCCCCAAGGACAGCGCTGTCTGGTACGCCAACGTAGCCGAAACGAACGGAAAGAACCTGTGAAAAGGCACGGCAGCACCCCTTGCTGGGAAGTTGTTCCCTCTGGCAGCTCCGGTGCTATATCTTGGCTTCTGATTCGCATCAGGCCATCGTCCTCTTTATCGCGCGATAAAAGGTTGGCGCTGCCGTACCAGACGATCTCCTGATCAATGACAGCAAAATGAGTGTGCAGCTCGGGTTGAAGGACGAGATAAATCCCTGCGGATTGCAGCATGGTCTGCAGTGCCTTGGTCGGCTCCACGCGGGCCTGTGGGTAATTTTCAGCGGGCAGCGTTATGACGGTTACGCTTACCCCTGCCGTTTGCTGCTGCTCTACCAGTGCGATCAGCCGGCGGATTTTGTTTGTATTCAAGCCGGGGCTTGCAATGTAAATGCTTTTGTTTGCCTGCTGCAAATCCTTTTCGTAAACAGGCAGATAGGATTCACTGTCGAAAATTGCATTGGCAGCCTGCTTTTCCTGATTTGGTGCTGCAATGATCTCATAGCCGATCCGCCTGTAGGTGCGCAGCCGTTTGTAGTACATGGATTCCAGCACGCGGATGTGTGCATAAATAATATTTACCTTTTTATTATAGGCAATACCGCATAATTCTAAGTGCCGCAGCCGCCGGAGCGGTGCTTAAGCCGTCAGGCGGGAATTGTGCGGTGTTGCCATAGAATTCACACCCCCGCCGTGGATGCACAACTCCGCGGCGGGGGTGCGTTCTATGCGCTGCCACTTGCCCCAAACCGGGGGATAGGCTATAATGAAGGAACCAAACAAAAGGAGCATTTTTGCATGAACATCCGTCCCGCGCAGCCGGGTGATTTGCCCGCGCTGCTTGAAATATTTGCCCATGCCCGCGCTTTTATGGCACAGACCGGCAACCCCACCCAGTGGCCCGCTACCTACCCCGGCGCAGAGCTGATGCAGCAGCAGATCGCCCGCGGCGTCTGCTATGTTCTGGAGGGTAATGCCCGCCCGGAGGCAACGTTCTGTTACATTCCCGGCCCGGAACCGACTTATGCCGAAATCTATGATGGTGGCTGGCCGGATGATGCTCCCTATGCCACCATCCACCGCATGGCATCGGCCGGGCGGGTGCATGGGGCGGCGGCAATCTGCTTTGCCTGGTGCGCGGCCCGCGGCCTGCCCCTGCGCGCCGATACCCACGCGGACAACAAAGTAATGCAGTACCTGCTGGAGAAAAATGGCTTTGTGCGCTGCGGCAATATTACACTGGCGGATGGAACTTCCCGCATTGCCTACCATTGCACTGTGCCGCCGCGCGGGGGCAAACAGCAAACTGCTGCCCAGGCCGCCGCAGCGCTGGCCCAGGCAGCCAAAGCTCTGCCCAAACCAGCCGACGGCCCGCTGCTGGTTGCATTGGATGGCCGCTGCGCCGCGGGCAAAACCACCATTGCCGCCCAGATGGCCCGGCAATACGGCTGGGGTGTAGTGCACTTGGATGACTTCTTTTTGCAGCCGATCCAGCGCACCCCCCAGCGCATGGCGGAGCCCGGCGGCAACCTGGACCGCGAACGCCTGATTGCCGAGGTGCTGGAACCCCTGCGCGCCGGGCAGCAGGGGAGCTACCGCCTGTTTGACTGCCGCACGATGGCGCTTGCCCCCGGCACTGTACCGCTGCCCCAGACGCCGATCATTTTGTTGGAAGGTTCCTACTCCTGCCACCCGGACCTGTGGAATTACTGCGCCTTGCACGCCTTTGTGGATGTGGAGCCTGCCGAGCAGCTGCGCCGCCTTGCCGCGCGCGCCCCGGAAAAGCTGGAAGATTTCAAAACCAGATGGATCCCCAAAGAGGAAACCTATTTTGCACATTTCCAGATCCCGGAACGGTGCGAGGTGAAGGTATAATTACGGCACGTTTTGTAAGACCCTGCCGGCCTATAAAATGCTGTCAGGGGGATGCCCTTATCCCGCCACGAAAAATCATAAATGGTTTGCTGTGCACCTAAGGCAACACCGCACAATTCCCGCCTTGCGGCTTAAGCACCGCTCCGGCAGCTGCGGCACGGCATCTGCCGCACCTCGCTCGCCGTATCGGCACTTAGAATTATGCGGTATTGCCATAATAAAACCAAAAATCCCGGCACGATTTTCATTCCAAAATCATGCCGGGATCTTTATTATTCTATGCGAAGCCGATTAGCGAAGCCGATTAAAGTTTTTCGCCGAAGCCTTTTTTCAAAAAGGCTGGAAAGGCAAACTTAAAATCAACCCTTGCTCTTTTTGCTGGTGGCCTTCATGCGCAGGTCGTGGTCCAGGATGCGCTTGCGGATGCGCAGGTTCTCCGGAGTAACTTCCAGCAGCTCGTCCGGTGCCAGGAATTCCAGGCAGCCTTCCAGGCTGAACTTGGTCACGGGGATCAGGCGCAGAGCATCGTCACTGCCGGATGCACGGGTGTTGGTCAGGTGCTTGGTCTTGCACACGTTGACGGTGATGTCCTCACCGGTCGGGGTGTAGCCAACAACTTCGCCCTCGTAAACCTTCTCGCCTGCGGTCACAATCAGGGTGCCGCGCTGCTGGGCGTTGAACAGACCGTAAGTGACGGCATCGCCGGTATCAAAGCTGATCAGGGAGCCGCTGGAACGGGTGGCAATGGGGCCGCACCATTCTTCGTAACCATCAAAAATGGTGTTCATGATGCCTTCGCCGTGGGTGTCGGTCAGGAACTGGCTGCGGTAGCCAAACAGGCCGCGGCTGGGCATACGGAACTCCAGACGGGAACGGTTGTTCATCATCTGCATGTTCATCAGGATGGCCTTGCGGGCGCCCAGAGCGGTCATAACGTTGCCCTGATAGGTTTCCGGCACGTCAATCACAACGCGCTCCATGGGCTCCATGGTCTTGCCGTTCTCCTCATGGGTCAGAACATGCGGGGGGCTGACCTGCAGCTCGTAACCTTCGCGGCGCATGGTCTCAATCAGGATGGACAGGTGCATTTCGCCACGGCCCATTACGCGGAAGGAATCGTTGGTGGCGGAATCTTCCACACGCAGGGCAACGTCCTTCAGCAGCTCGCGCTGCAAGCGGTCACGGATCTGGCGGCTGGTGACGTACTTGCCTTCCTTGCCGGCAAACGGGGAATCGTTGACGGAGAAGGTCATCTCAACGGTAGGATCGTTGATCTTAACAAAGGGCAGCGGCTCAACCTTGCTGGGGTCGCACACGGTGTTGCCGATGGAAATATCGGGCAGACCGGCAAAGGCAACAATATCACCGGCAGCGGCCTGCTCAATGGGCTCGCGGCCGTTTGCCTTAAAGTCAAACAGCTTGGTGATGCGGCCGGTCATGTGCAGGTCGGGGTTGTGCCAGTCGCAAACCTGAACAGCCTGGCCAACCTTGATGATACCGTTCTGCACGCGGCCAACGCCCATGCGGCCCACAAAGTCGTTGTAGTCCACGCTGGAAACCAGCATCTGCATCGGGGCTTCGGGTTCACCCTCCGGCGGGGTAACGTACTTCAGGATGGTATCAAACAGCGGCTTCAGGTCGGTGCCGTTTTCGGGGTGGGTCCAATCATAGCTGGCGGTGCCGTTACGGCCGGAGCAGAACACCATCGGGCTGTCCAGCTGCTCGTCGGTAGCGCCCAGGTCCATCAGCAGCTCCAGGATCTCGTCAATAACTTCCTTAATGCGGGCGTCGGGACGGTCGATCTTGTTGACGGCAATGACCAGGGACAGATTTTGCTGCAAAGCTTTCTGCAGAACAAAACGGGTCTGGGGCATGCAGCCTTCGGCTGCGTCAACCAGCAGCAGAACGCCGTTGACCATTTTCAGCACGCGTTCTACCTCGCCGCCAAAGTCGGCGTGGCCCGGGGTGTCAACAATGTTGATCTTGACGCCTTTATAGACGCAGGAGCAGTTCTTTGCCAGGATGGTGATGCCGCGTTCACGCTCGATGGCGCCAGAGTCCATCACGCGCTCAGCAACCTGCTGATTGGAGCGGAATGCGCCGGACTGCTTCAGCATCTGATCCACGAGGGTGGTCTTGCCATGGTCAACGTGGGCGATAATGGCAATATTGCGAAGATTTTCTTGGATCATAACCTACGATACCTCTTTATACTTTCAAAATCTGGGGTTTGGTGCACGAACATAGGTTGCGGCAGGGGCTAACATCCCAACTGCAGCACACTTATACTATATTGTACGGCACCATGATGAAATTGTCAAGAATCGCAAATTGTTTTTTCTTATGATATAATTAAAAATAATCGTGGGGAATTGCGCGGTTTTCTGGTTATTCTACCAACAACATGGTTTGCGGTAAATAACCCAAAAGAGGGGGAAAGGCCGCTGCATATACCCCTTGCATTGATTGGGAAAGGGAAGAACTATGCCAAAGACACGCCGTAAGGTCAACATCATTGGTCACCGCAACCCGGATACAGACTCTATCTGCTCTGCGCTGGCCTATACCTACCTGAAAAACCAGCTGGGGGATGCTGTGTACGAAGCCCGCCGTGCCGGGCAGATCAACCGCGAAACCGCCTTTGTGCTCAAGCATTTTGGGGTGGAGCCGCCGCGCCTGTGTACCGACGTCAGCCCCCAGGTGAAGGACATCGACATCCGCGAGCAGCCCGGCATTGATAAGGAAATGAGCATCCGCGCCGCATGGAGCATGATGCGCGACACCGAGATTGATACCTTGTGCGCCATTGACGAGGATAAAGAACTGCTGGGCCTGATCACCGTTAAGGACATTGCCAATGCCAATATGGACCTATTTGATACTGAGGTTCTGGCAAAATCCCAGACGAGCTACAAAAACGTGCTCAGCACCCTAGAAGGCGAAATGCTGCTGGGCGACCCCGATGCCTGCATTACCTCCGGCCGCATTTTTATTGGCACCAGCCCGGAAATTATGGATGGTGCCGTGAACCCCGGCGATATTGTGCTGGTGTCCAACCGGTACGAAGTGCAGATGTGCGCCATTGACTGTGGCGCCGGTGCCATTGTTGTCTGCTGCGGCTCTGCTGTGCCGCGTACCATTTTGGCCCGCGCACAGGAAAAAGGATGCATTGTCATTACCACCCCGTTTGATACGTACGCCGCCGCCCGCCTGATTTCCACCGCCGCCCCGGTGCGCCACTTTATGCGCAGCAAGAACCTGTTGGAATTCAGCGTGAATACTGCAGTGGAAGACGCCCGCAAGGTCATGGCCAATGTGCGCCACCGCTATTTCCCCATCCTGGATGCCAATGGCAAATATTGCGGTGTCATCAGCCGCCGTAATTTGTTGAACGTGCACCGCAAGCAGGTCATTATGGTGGACCACAACGAGCGCGGTCAGGCTGTGGATGGTCTGGAGCAGGCGGAGATTCTGGAGATCATCGACCATCACCGTCTTGGTGCACTGGAAACTGCCGGGCCGGTGTATTTCCGCAACGAGCCGGTTGGCTGCACCGCTACTATCATCAGCCGCATGTATGAAGAGCACGGTGTAGAGATCCCACCCCAGATTGCAGGCCTGCTGCTTTCCGCTATTCTGTCGGACACGCTGATGTTCCGTTCGCCTACCTCCACGCCGCTTGACCAGCACATTGCCGAAAAGCTGGCCAGGATCGCGGGCGAGGAGATCCCCACCTATGCGGAGCAGATGTTTGAAGCCGGCGCCGACCTGACGGGCCGCACGGCGGACGATGTGTTCTTCTCTGACTTTAAGGTATTCAGCCGCGGCGATGCCAAGTTCGGCGTTGGCCAGGCTATTTACATGACCTCCAACTCCCGCTCGGCGGCAGAAGCGCTCATCACGCCATTTTTGCCGGAAGCACTGGCCCAGGCCGGTGTGCCCATGGTGTTCTTTATGTGCACCGATATGCGTGCCCAGGCCACAGACCTGCTGTTCTGCGGCCAGCAGGCGGAAGAAATTGTGCGCAGCGCATTCCATGTGGAAACCAAGGACGGCAAAGCTGTGCTGCCCGGGGTTGTCAGCCGCAAAAAGCAGCTGATCCCTCCGCTGATGGCGGCATTGCAGGCACTGCAAGCGTAAGTTAGGAGTTAGGAAGTAGGAGGTATCTCAATTAGGGATTAGAAATGAGAAATTAGGAATTTGAGCTGAACCAAGGGCGGCGGGGGGAAGTTTCGGGATGATGCGGAGTGAGGCCCCGGCGGCTATGCCGATGGGGTGCCAGCGCCCGGTATGTCCCGGAACTTCACACCGTCGCCCGCGGGCAACTACCAGGTTCCGAGGTCTCCGACTAATAATTATTCTGATATTTATACATTGCTTTAAGATGGCCGTGAATGTTCTTTATTTTAGTACATTTGCGGTTTTTTGTTGCCGTTCGACATGATTTCGCTAAGGTGTATCTGAAAACAAAGAAAATGACGGATATTTCGCAAACACAAGCA
>ERZ773228.2948-NODE-2948-length-14739-cov-4.079610_pt1 | contig 14739 bp, 12 predicted proteins | sample MGYA00580524_ERZ773228 | MGnify/ENA primary metagenome ERZ773228 (study PRJEB29015, sample SAMEA2737768) | human gut metagenome | biome: human gut; feature: human-associated habitat; material: faeces | place: China | collected 2012 ... | reverse complement strand
CGTATTCGCGCGTCAGGGTCATGTCGCGCGTCGGGGTGATGATCTCGATCTCGGGTGCCAGTACCTGGAACGTCAGGTCGAAACGCACCTGGTCGTTGCCGGCGCCCGTCGAGCCGTGGGCCACGCAGTCGGCGCCGATCGACTTGGCGTATTCGATGATGGCGATGGCCTGGAAAATACGCTCCGAGCTGACCGAAATGGGGTAGGTGCCGTTGCGCAGGATGTCGCCGTAGATCATGTATTTGATGCTCTTTTCGTAGTATTCCTGCTCGATGTCGAGCGTGGCGTGCTTCACGGCGCCCAGCGCCAGGGCGCGTTTTTCGATGTTCGCAAGCTCCTCCTTCGAGAAGCCGCCCGTGTTGGCGATGGCCGTATAGACATCGTACCCTTTATCCTCGGAGAGGTATTTCACGCAGAACGAGGTGTCGAGACCTCCGCTGAATGCCAGAACTACTTTTTGCTTTCCCATTTTCTTATATCGTTTTGTTTATTTCAGGTGGAATAATTTTTTGAACTTGTTTTTGAAGAACATGACGTAGGGCGCCATGCGCGACTGTACCTGCGGGGGTTCCTTGGCAGGGTCGTAGAGCATACCCGTGCAGAGGCACATGCGCCGGTTGTTGCGTTGCAGGATGTCGTAGTTGCAACACCCCTGGCAACCCCGCCAGAACTCCTCGTCCTCGGTGAGCTCGGAAAAGGTCACCGGAGTGTAGCCCATGCGCGAATTGAGTTTCATCACGGGCAGCGACGTCGTAATACTGAATAACTTGGCGTACGGGAATCGTCGTCGGGCCAGCTCGAATGTTCGTCGCTTGATCTGCTCCGCGAGTCCCATATGGCGGTACTCCGGGTCGACGATAAGTCCCGAGGTCGCGACGAAATCGCCGTGTCCCCAACACTCGATGTAGCTGAAACCGATAAGTTTCTCACCGTCCAGCGCCACGACGGCCTTGCCACCGGTCATTTTTGCGGCGATGTATTCGGGCGAACGTTTGGCGATGCCCGTGCCACGCTGCAATGCCGACTCGTAGATCAGATCGCAGATACGCTGGGCGTAGTGCGCGTGTGACGAGTCGGCAAATACGACGCTGATAGAGTTGTTATTCATTTACTTTTATGTGGGTAAAATTGTGGTATGAATCAGTTGTTGATACGGAAGGCGCGCTGCACGCCCTTGATCCGCATGATGGAGTGGATGAGCGTGTCCACGACGCCCGCGCCGGGCACCTCGACGCTCACCGTGCCCCCGATGCACCCGTTGGCGAGCGATGAGAAGTTGATCGAGCGGATGTTGAGCTTCAGGTCGCGGCTGATGACCTCGGTGATGTGGTTGGCCATGCCCGTCGTGTCGGCCGCCACGATGCGGATCGAGACGCGGAAGGCACCCTCGGCTGTCGAACGCCAGCGCGCTTCGATAACCCGGTAGGGGTAGTTCTCGCGCATGCGCTTGGCATTGGGGCAGTCGTTGCGGTGGATCGTGATGCCCGAGTTGATCGTCACGAACCCGAAAACGTCGTCGCCCTTGATCGGGTTGCAGCATTTGGCCAGCTTGTACTGGATCTTCGAGATGTCGTCGTCGATCACCAGCGCGTCCTGCGGCGCGGTGCTCTCCTTGACGTTGTGCACCTTGTTGCGCTCGGCTTCGGCCGCGGCGGCACGGCGCTGTTCGTCGGCCTCACCCGAAATATGGCGGGCGAGGATCTCCTTGATCGTGCCCAAGTCGACTTTCTGCGTGGCGATCAGTGCGTAAACCTCCGTGCCGGTGCGAACCTTGAAGTATTTGACCAGGTAGGCCACCGCCTCGTCGATGGTCAGCGTGAATTTCCAGTTCTTGAGCTTGCGTTCGAGCTCTTCGCGTCCCATGCGCGTATGTTTGGCCTGCTCTTCGCGCAGGTAGGACTTGATCTTGTTGCGGGCCTTCGACGTGACTACGAAGTTGAGCCAGTCGGACTTGGGCGTCTGGTTCTTCTGGGTCAGGATTTCGACGATGTCGCCGTTGTGGAGCTGTTCGCGGATCGAGACCGCCCGGTTGTTGACCTTGCCCCCCACGCACGTGGAACCCAGCGAGGTGTGGATGTCGAACGCGAAGTCCAGGAGCGAAGCCCCCTCGGGCAATTTCCGCAGGTCGCCGTTGGGCGTGAAGACGAAGATCTCGCCCGAGGCCGGCTTGGCGTCGAAGCGCTGCGCCAGCGAATGCGTGGTGTCCTCGAGCAGTTCGCGCAGGCGTCCCAGCCACATTTCGCTGGTTTGGGCTCCCTGGTTGACCCCCTTGTAGCGCCAGTGCGCCGCGATGCCGCGTTCGGCCACGGCGTCCATGCGTTCGGTGCGGATCTGCACCTCGACCCACCGGCCGCCGGCCGACACGGTGGTGTGCAGCGATTCGTACCCGTTGGATTTCGGGATCGAGATCCAGTCGCGCATGCGGTTGGGGTTGGGCGTGTAGAAATCCGTGACGATGGAATAGGCCGTCCAGCACTGCTGTTTCTCCTGTTCCTTGTCGCAGTCGATGATGATGCGGATGGCGAAGATGTCGTAGACCCCTTCGAACGGGACGTTCTGCTTGTGCATCTTCGTCCAGATCGAGAAGATCGACTTGGTGCGGCTCTTGATGTGGTATTTGATGCCCAGCTTGCCGAGCCTCTCCTCGATGGGCACCAGGAACCGCGCGATGAAAGCCCTGCGCTCCTCGGCGCTCTCTTCGAGCTTGGTGACGATATGTTCGTAGTCCTTGGGTTCGAGGTATTTCAGCGCGATGTCCTCCAGTTCGCTCTTGAGGCTGTAAAGACCCAGTTTATGGGCGATCTGGGCGTAGAGGTTCATCGACTCCCAGCTCTTCTTGCGCCATTTTTCACGCGGGAACATTTCGAGCGAGCGCATCACTTCGAGCCGGTCGGCCAGCTTGATGAGGATCACGCGCGGGTCTTCCGAATAGGAAACCAGCAGGTCGCGGAAATTGTCGGCCTGTTCCTTGGCGACCTTCAGTTTCAGTTCGGAGATGTTCGCAAGGCCCATCGTGAGGCCGACGACCTGTTCGCCGAAGCGGTCGCGATGTCGGCGGTCAGGGCGAGAAACTCTTCGGCGGGGAGCTGCTTGTGGGCCAGGCGCACCACGTCGTGCAGGATGGCCGAGACCGTGGAGTTGCGGCCGAGGCCCACTTCCGAGATTACGACCATAGCCACGGCTACGGCATGGTCGAGCAGCGGCGTGCCGTCATAGCGGCACAGGCCTGTGAGCTTCCCGTCGGCGTAGACGAGCGCCTCGTCGACGAGGGCCCGGGTCTGCTCCGAGAAGTTCGCGCGCACGAGCGTGCGGAGATTTTCATACCGTGAAAAGTCCATTTTTGCCTAACCGCTTAACCTTGCTGGCAAAGATATGAAAAAATTTCATAAATTTGGCACGTCAGACCAATACACAGCGTTATGGCAAATAAAAAGGATGTTTATATTCCGACCGTGGGCGAGGAGATCGCCAACACGGTTACGCACGGGGTGATGTCGCTCGTGGCCCTCGTGGCGCTCCCGTTTGCCGCCGTGTGGGCCTACGTGCATGATCCCAACCCGGTTACGGCATCGGTTTCGGTGAGCATTTTCGTGATCTCGATCTTCCTGATGTTCCTTGCCTCGACGCTCTACCATTCGATGAACCCGGCGTCGAAGCACAAGGCCGTTTTCCATATCCTCGACCATATCTTCATTTATGTGGCGATCGCCGGCAATTACACTCCGATCGCCTTGTCGGTCATCGGCGGCTGGCAGGGGATATTCATTACCATCCTGCAGTGGGCGATGGTGCTGTTCGGCATCTTTTACAAGTCGCTGTCGCGCAACTCGATCCCGGCCATCAGCCTGACGATTTATCTGGTGATGGGGTGGACGATCGTCTTCTTCCTGCCGCTTTTCGTGCGGCAGGCCTCGACGGCGCTGCTGGTGCTGATCGCAGGGGGCGGCGTGCTCTACACGCTCGGCGCCTGGTTCTATGCCCGGCAGGGGTTTCGCTACCACCACATGGTATGGCATCTGCTGATCAACCTTGCGGTCGTGGCGCATTTCATCGGGATCGTGTTTTTCCTCTACTGACGGGGCCCGCATTGCCGTGCGTTTCGGCCTAAGCAGGGAACCCCGGAAAATATTCCGGACACCTCGGACACCTCGGACACTTCAGACACCCCGGGCGTCCCAGGCTGCCGGGCGAGGCTGCGGGCACCGTGTCCGGTTGCCGGGTCAGTGCTTATAGACGGCGTAGATGTGATCCGCGGGCAGGGCGTACAGTTTCCGCTCTGCGTCGGTGAAGCTCGCGGCGTAGTCGATATCCGCGGCTTCGAAACCCGCGGCGCGAAGCCGGTCGGGATAGTCCGCCCCGTAGATGCGGCGGTGGTCGTATTGCCCGAAGATGCGCGTGCGCTCATCGGGGTCGGTGATCGTGTCATCCTCGAAGGTCTGTTCGTAATCCGCCTCCACGGGCGAGAGCAGGATGCCCCAGCCGCCGGGTTTGAGGATGCGGTAGAGTTCGCACAGTGCCTTGCGGTCGTCGGCGACGTGTTCGAGCAGGTGGTTGCAGAGGATGACATCGACCGAATCGTCGGCCAGCGGGATTTGCTGTACGTCGAAATGCAGGTCGGCCAGCGGGCTTTCGAGGTCGGCCGTGACGTATTGCCCCGGATGCCCCGCAAAATGGGGTTTCAGGTGGCGCATGATGCAGACCTCGGGCGCGATGTGGAGCGTGCGGGGATAGCATTTGAGCAGGTCGGTCTCGCGCGTGAGGTAGAGCCACAGCAGCCGGTGGCGTTCCAGTGACAGGCATTTGGGACAGAGCGCATTGGCGCGTGTATGTACGTAGCCGTAGGGCAGGAATTTCCGGTATTTGGCTCCGCATACGGGGCACTCGGCGCCGCGTCCCCTGTAAAACAGGCCCGCCATCGGCACGGCCCAGCCCGCGATGCGTTGCAGGAGCGGCCGCGGCACGTGGTTAAGCGTCCATTTAATCAGTTTCTTCATCGTCATTCCAGAATCTTCGATACCTCCTCTTCGGCCTTGTGCAGGCGCGCCTTGCAGCTTGCGATCAGCTCCGTGGCGCGTTTCACCTCGGCGGCGAGGCTGTCCACATCCATCTCTTCGCTGCGGAAGCGGGCGAGGATTTTCTCGATCTCGGCGATCGCCTCGGCGTAGGCCGGTTCTTTTTTCTTTGCCATATCTCTCGTGGTTTAACAACTGTTTCTCATCGTGCCCTTACCGTGCAGCCTTAGTTCCCTGCCCGAACAGGATTTCGCGGTAGCGGGCGATGTCCAGCCCGTCGTCGAACTTGCGGGCGAAAAGCGGGGAATTTCCCCCCCCCTCGACTTGAGCACGGACAGTTGAGGCAAGTCGCTTGTGGACAATGTTTTCGGGTGTGCCCCGGGGTGCGACCAGTCGGCATGGACAAGCGAATAATTCGCGTTGTACCCGGCAAACGGGGAGTCGCCGAGCAGCGTATGGAAAAATAGTTCATCGGCTGCATGGCTGTACCGAAATGCAGGGATGAAGTCGGGGTGTGCAGCGAGGTAATCGAAGATGAAATCGCGCATACGATCCGTAATTGCAATCCACTGGCTGCCTTTCTCCAGCGGCGGGAGCCGGTCGAAAAAAGGGTTGTCCGCACGCATGGTGCATTTCATGGCGATCCGCAGCAAGCGGCGGGCGAAGGTCGATTTGTCGGGGCAGAACCTCCTCCGGCGTATCCGGTCGGCCTCTTCGGGGGTGATGGACGGATTGGCCGAAATGAACTGCCGGCCCCGGTCATAGGCTTCCCGGAGTACCGTACGTATCGTTTCGGCAGGGTATAACGGCAGGGTGTCGCCCGAAATCAGGACGACGTAACGGAAACCCCCGTCGCGTGTCGCCGAGAAAAGCCGGAGCGTACTTTCTACCATGCCGAATCCGCCCCAGTAGACTTTCGTACGCGGTTCGACGAAACAAACGCGCCCGGTCTTGCCGAGTGCGGCGAAGGCCCCGATGTCCGCCTTGCCGTCCACATGGATGAACAGCCCGTTGCCGGGTGCATCGAGCTGGTGCACGAGTTCCGCCAGCACGGGCGTGTACTTGTGGCACAGCACGCAGAACGCGATCCGGAAAGGGGTGTTCTCTTTCATGGCGCGGGTCATTTCGTTTCGGTGTATTGAACGGTGCTCTCGATGCGGCCGTCGGCGACCTCGATGTCGAGCGTGTCGCCTTTTCCGACTTGTGCGGCGGAGAAAACGGCTTTACCGTCCGTGCGGACGATGGCGAAGCCCAGCCGCAGGATACGCTCCGGGGAGCGTCCGGCGACCAGTTCGGCCGCATTGCCGAGCCGGGACGCCTGGCGTGCGAGGAAATTCCCGGCACTGGCCGCGAGGGTTTCGCGCATCTGCTCCAGGGCCATCCCCCGTTGTCTGAGCAGCCCCTTGGCATGGAAGAGCAGGTGGCTGGACAGCTCCTGAAGCCGCAGTTCCTGTGCCCGCGAGGTGACCAGTACGTTGTCGCGCAGTTGCAGGGCGGCGTTGTCGAGCCATGCGTCGATCGTGTCCATCCGCTCCACCAGCCATCCGGCCACCGCCGTCGGGGTTTTGAGCGCCGTATGCGCCACCATGTCCGCCACGCTCGTATCCTTGTCATGGCCGATACCCGTCAGCACCGGCAGCGGGAACTGCGCCACGTGGGTGCAGAGCCGGTAGGCATTGAAGCAGTTGAGGTCGCTGGCCGAACCGCCGCCGCGGATGATGACCACGGCGTCGAACTCCTCCATGCGGTCGGCCACGGCGCACAGCGCCGCAACGATCGACTCCTCGGCCGCCGCACCCTGCATGAACGCATCGAAGAGCGTGAGGCGGAACCGGTAGGGGCTTTTGCCGATCTCCTTGCAGAAATCCTGGTAGCCGGCGGCATTGGCGCTCGAAACGATGGCTATGCGCTGTACGACGGCGGGCATCCCGACCTCGCGGTTCATGTCCCACACGCCCTCCTTGCGCAGGCAGTCGATGGTCTGCTGCCGCTGCCGCTGCATGTCGCCCAGCGTGTAGGCAGGGTCGATGTCGGTGATCTGGAGCGAGAATCCGTAGAGTTCGTGGTAGTTGACGGCGACTTTGGCCAGGATCTTGATCCCTGCGGCGAGCCGCTGCCCGGTTTCTGCTTCGAAATAACCCGCAATGCGGGAATAGGCCGTGCGCCAGATCACGGCGCGCGACTGTGCCAGCGGCACGCCGTTATCGCCCCCTTTCTCGACGAGTTCCAGATAGCAGTGCCCCGAATAGTTGATTTTGACCTCGGAGATCTCGGCGCTCACCCAGACGGGCAAGGCAAAACGCTCGTGGAGGGTCTCCTTCACGAGCCGTTGTAATTCCGACAGGGTGATATGGGCGTGCGGCAGCATGGGTCAGCGCCAAACCAGTTCTACGGGACGGGGCATCCGCTTGCCCTTGGGGAGCTGGATGTGCAGCACCCCTTCGCTTGCGACGGCGACGCCGTTTTTCTGCGCCGGGTGCCAGTGCGGGGCTTCGGAGAGTGCCTTCAGCACGCGCCGCTTGAGGCGGTTGTCCGTCGATTCGAGTTCCTGCGCCAGGACGGCCTTGCCTTCGGGAGTTACGGTGTAGCGCAGTATGATGCGGGCTGCCGGTTCGTCGTCGTCCCATTTGACCTGCCCGGCGATGTACTCGTCGAAGGTCGTGCCGGCCTCGAAGATAGCGGGTTTGTCGTAGCGGAGCGAGATGAGTATTACCCCGTTGGCGGCTTTCTCCCCGTATCGGGCGATGGTTTCCTCGTCGGCCGGCAGGGATTCGATATTTTCGATGTCGTCGGGCGGGATCGATTCGATCTCTTCGGTTTCGACGCCGTTGACGATATACAGGGGACGCTGCGCCACGGCGGAGAGTGTCGCGGCGAAGAGGGCGAATAGGATCAGGATGTATCTTTTCATGCGGTGCTTTTTCCCGATAAACGCATCCCCGGCGGGGAATATTGCCCGCCGCAGTATGCCCGGAGCGTATGCGGGATGATGCGAAGATAACGGTTTTGGTGCGGAATGCCAAATTTTTCCCGGCGATATGTTGCCGCGGCCTGCCGGGCGATCGTATCCGGCGGGGTGGGGCAAATGCCCTTCCCGGCGGGGTTCCCGGTGCTCTCCCCGGCTGTGCCAGGTATGGGTGCCGTGCGGTTTACAGGATTTCCTCCCACATGAAGCGGGCGATGTCGGCGCAGCCGTTGGCCTTGAAGCGGACGCCTTCCTTTTCGAGCAGCTCCCGCTGCCGGGGCCAGCCGGGGGCGGTGCGCCCGGCGCTGTTGACCACGCGGTGGCAGGGGAGCCCTGCCGGGGCGGAGGCCATGGCGCGGCCTACGCGGCGGGCGTGGTCGGGCATGCCGATCAGCCGGGCGATCTGCTTGTAGGAAACGATCTTCCCGGCGGGGATTTGCGCCACGACGGCATATACCTCGTCGTCGAATGCCCGGCCTGTCAGTTTGTCGGTTTGCAATGGTTTTCGGTCGATAGCGGTTTGCGACAGGTTCCCCCTCCAAGCCCCGTTGGCCATGGAAGGCCGGGGTTGCCCCGATGCTGCCGGCCCGGACGGGGGCAGTACGCATGCGGGGATGGGGGCTCCCATGGGGGCGGTTTTTACAACTCGCTTTCCTTCAGGCGCTCGGCGTTCTCCGCCACGATCAGGTGGTCGATCACGTCCTGTATGTCGCCGTCCATGAAGGCCGAGAGGTTGTAGACCGTATAGTTGATGCGGTGGTCGGTGATGCGTCCCTGCGGATAGTTGTAGGTGCGGATCTTGGCCGAGCGGTCACCCGTCGAGACCATCGTCTTGCGCTTCGAGGCGATCTCGTCGAGGTATTTCGAGTATTCGAGGTTGAACACGCGCGTACGCAGCTCCTCGAAGGCCTTGTCGAAGTTCTTGAGCTGCGACTTCTGATCCTGGCACTGTACGACGATGCCCGTGGGGATGTGCGTCAGACGGATGGCCGAATAGGTCGTGTTGACCGACTGCCCGCCGGGCCCCGAGGCGCAGAAGATGTCCTTGCGGATGTCGTTCATCGAGATCTCGACGTCGAATTCCTCGGCTTCGGGCAGTACGGCCACCGAGGCGGCCGACGTATGGACGCGGCCCTGCGTCTCGGTCTGGGGCACGCGCTGGACACGGTGCACGCCCGACTCGTATTTGAGCGTGCCGTAGACGTTCTGCCCCGTGACTTTGAGGACGACTTCCTTGTAACCGCCCGCGGCGCCGTCCGAGAAGGAGGTGACCTCATAGCGCCAGCCCTTCGACTCGATGTATTTGGTGTACATGCGCAGCAGGTCGCCGGCGAAGATGGCCGCCTCGTCGCCGCCCGTGCCACCGCGGATCTCCATGATGGCGTTCTTCGAGTCCTGCGGGTCTTTGGGGATCAGCAGCAGTTTGATTTGCTCTTCCATCTGCTCGATGGCCGGTTCCAGTTCGGTGATCTCGCCGCGTGCCATTTCGCGCATCTCCTCGTCCTTGTCGTTGGAGAGGATGTCCTTGGCTTCGGCCAGGTTGGCCAGCGCCGTGCGGTAACGCTCCGAGGTTTCGATGATCGGCTCCAGCTCCTTGTACTCCTTGTTGAGTTGCACGAACTGTTTGACGTCGGCGATGACTTCGGGGTCGGTGAGTTTCTGCCCCGTCTCCTCGTATTTGAGTTTCAGGCCGTCGAGACGGCTCAAAATGCTGTTGTCTGCCATAAATCCTTATTTTGCCGGCAAAGATACGCAATAATCGTCAAACGGCAATGCGCCGTCTGAAAAAACGGGGCTGCGCCTCTCCGTGGGGAGATTATTGCCCCGCAGGCCAATCCGACTCCCGGCGGGAACGAACCTGTTGGCCGAACTCCTGTACGGCTGCCTGCACTACGGCTTCCGCGAGTTCCCTCCCTGCGCTTTTGCGGCTTGTGGCCGGTCGTATCCCGACATCCACGCAGCCGGGCAGGCCGGGCTGCCGCAGGAGCACGGAAGCAGTGTTGCGGTCATCGTTCAGCTCTTTCAGCCAGTCCAGCGTTGCCTGTTGCCACTGTTCCTTGTATTTGAAGCGGTCGCGGATGCCCCAGCCGTGTCCGCCGGTGGGGTAGATGTGCATGGAGGCTTTTACGCCGTGCTCCTTGAGGGCGTTGTAATAGAGGATGCCGTTGACGGGCGGCACGACCTTGTCGTCGTCCGAAAGCAGCAGCAGCGTCGGCGGGGTCTGTGCCGTCACGCGGTTCTGGAGTGAATACCACGTGTCGCTCTCCGCGTTGCGGCTGCCGCCCAGCAGGGCGTTGAACGACCCCTGGTGCCCTTTGCCCTTTTCGGCCGTGATGACCGGGTAGAAAAGGATCGAGAAGGCGGGCTTGGTCTCGGCCAGCGTCGAGGCCGAGGCCGCGAGGTGCCCGCCTGCCGAGCTGCCCACGATGCCGACCTTGCCGGCCGTGAACCCGGTGGCGCCCGCTTCGAGCCCCATCATGATGCGCAGCGCCTGTTCGACGTCCTCCAGCGGCACCTCGGGGTGGCCGTTGGGCATGCGGTATTTGAGTACGGCGGCCGTGATGCCGTTGGCGGCGAACCACTTGGCCATGTCGTAACCTTCGTAGTCGATGCACAGTTTCACGTAGCCCCCGCCCGGGCAGATCACGACGGCCTGCCCCGTCGCTTTTACGGGGTCGGCCGGGAAGATGTAGAGCACGGCCTGCGAAACGTCGGCAATCCGGTTCGGCTCGGGTTCCCGTTCGGGCGTGGCGATGCCGTTGCTGTGGGGCGCCGTCGTGTTGTCCCAGATTTTCAGCGTCGCAGCTTGTCCGTAGTCCTGTGCGGCCGCCGTGCCTGCGGCGAGCAGGAGGGCGGCGAGCAGTGTGTGTGGTCGTCTCATGGTCTTATCGTTTTTGTCCCCGCAGGGCGGGGCGGGTTGTCCGGGAATGCGGGCGCGGATTCGACCGCATCCGCCGTGTCGGGGGCGTCGGTGGCGCCTTGCGCCGGGGTGCGTCAGATCACGATGTTGATGATCTTGCCCGGGACGACGATGACTTTCTTCGGGGCCTTGCCTTCGAGCCATTTCTGCGCCTCGGGCTGCGTCACGACGTCGGCCTGGATCTGGGCGGGCGTCATCGACGTGGCGTACTCCTTCTTGAAACGGAGTTTGCCGTTGACCGAAACCGGGTATTCGAAGGCGCTCTGCGCGAGGTGTTTCTCATCGTAGGCGGGGTAGCTTGCCGTGCAGACCGAGGTCGTGTGTCCCAGCGCTTCCCACAGTTCCTCGGCGATATGCGGCGCGAAGGGTGCCAGCAGAACGGTCAGCGGCTCGAGCACCTCGCGCTTGTTGCATTCGCCCAATTCGTTGAGGCAGATCATGAAGGCGGCGACGGAGGTGTTGAACGAGAAGTTCTCGATGTCCTCGCTGACCTTCTTGATCGTTTTGTGCAGCGTGCGGAGCTCCTTTTCGGTCGCCTTTTCGTCGGTGACCGCCAGTTTGCCGTCGCGGTCGTAGAACAGGCGCCAGAAACGGCGCAGGAACTTGTAGACGCCGTCGATGCCGTTCGTGTCCCAGGGTTTGGACTGTTCGAGCGGGCCGAGGAACATTTCGTACATGCGCAGCGTGTCGGCGCCGTAGTTGTCGACGATGTAGTCGGGGTTCACGACGTTGTAGAACGACTTGGACATCTTCTCGATGGCCCAGCCGCAGACGTACCTCCCGTCTTCGAGGATGAATTCCGCGTCCTTGTATTCGGGCATCCAGGCGCGGAAGGCGTCCAGGTCGAGGATGTCGTTGCGGACGATGTTCACGTCGACATAGAGCGCCTGGGTCTGGTACTGGTCTTTCAGGCCGAGCGACACGAATTTGTTGGTGCCGACGATGCGGTAGACGAAATTCGAGCGCCCCTGGATCATGCCCTGGTTGACGAGTTTGCGGAACGGCTCCTCTTCGCAGACGACGCCCAGGTCGTAGAGGAACATGTTCCAGAACCGCGAGTACATGAGGTGTCCCGTGGCGTGCTCGATGCCGCCCACGTAGAGGTCGACGTTGCGCCAGTATTCGTCGGCTTCACGGCCGACGAGCGCCTCGTCGTTGTGCGGATCCATGTAACGCAGGTAGTAGGCCGACGACCCGGCGAATCCGGGCATGGTCGACAGCTCGTAGGGATAGCCCTCCGGCGTCGCCCAATTCGTGGCGCGCGCCAGCGGCGGCTCGCCCTGCTCCGTGGGGCCGAAGTCGGCGATCGGAGGCAGCTCGAGCGGCAGTTTGTCCTCTGCGAGCGGACAGGCCACGTCGCCCTTATAATAGATCGGGAACGGCTCGCCCCAGTAGCGCTGGCGCGAGAAGATGGCGTCGCGCAGGCGGTAGTTGATGCGTTTGCGGCCCAATCCGCGCCGCTCGATTTGGTCGAACATGATCCCGATCGCCTCCTTTACATCCTTGCCGTCGAGGAAATCCGAGTTGATTACTTTGCCCGATTTGGCGTCGTACGACTCCTGTGAAATGTCGCCGCCTTCGACTACCGGGACGATCTCCAGCCCGAAATGGCGGGCGAAGGCGTAGTCGCGCGAGTCGTGCGCGGGGACGGCCATGATGGCCCCCGTCCCGTAGCCGGCCAGCACGTAGTCCGAGATGTAGATCGGGATGGCCTTGCCGGTGAAGGGATTGATGGCGTAAGATCCTGTCGCCACGCCGCTTACGCGTTTGGTCTCGGCGATGCGCTCACGCTCGGAGCGTTTCTTGGCCTGGCAGATGTACTCCTCGACGGCCGCCTTGTTGTCGGGCGTGGTCAGTTCGCCCACCCACTCGTGTTCGGGGGCGATGACCATGAACGTCACGCCGAAGATCGTGTCGGGGCGGGTGGTGAATATTTCGAGTTTGCGCGCCGAATCCTTTATGTCGAAGAAGACCTGGGCCCCCTCCGAACGGCCGATCCAGTTGCGCTGGATCTCCTTCAGGGAGTCGCTCCAGGCGAGCCTGTCCAGCCCGTCGAGCATGCGCTGGGCGTAGGCCGTCACGCGCAGGAGCCACTGTTTCATCCGTTTCTGTTCGACCGGATGGCCGCCGCGTACCGAAAGCCCGTCGTGCACTTCGTCGTTGGCGAGCACGGTTCCCAGCTTCGGGCACCAGTTGACCATCGTGTCGGCACGGAACGCGAGGCGGTAGTTTTGGAGCGTCCGTTCCTTCTCCTCCTCCGGCATGGCGCGCCATTCTTCGGCCGTGAAATGCAGTTCCTGCGTGCAGGCCACGTTCAGCCCCTGGGTGCCGCCCTGTTCGAAGGCCGCGGTCAGCTCTTCGATCGGGCGCGCCTGCTGCTTGTCATAGCAGTAATAGGAGCCGAACATCTTGAGGAACGCCCACTGCGTCCATTTGTAATAGGCGGGGTCGCATGTGCGCACCTCGCGGTCCCAGTCGAACGAGAATCCGATCTTGTCGAGCTGCTCGCGGTAGCGGGCGATGTTCCGCTCGGTGGTCACGGCCGGGTGCTGGCCGGTCTGGATGGCGTACTGCTCGGCGGGCAGGCCGAAAGCGTCGTAGCCCATCGGGTGCAGGACGTTGAACCCTTTCTGGCGTTTGTAGCGCGAGTAGATGTCCGAGGCGATATAGCCCAGCGGGTGGCCCACGTGCAGGCCGGCGCCCGACGGGTAGGGGAACATGTCGAGCACGTAGAATTTGGGCCGCGACGGGTCGGTCTCGACCTTGTAGGTTTTATTTTCCTGCCAGCGGCGCTGCCACTTGGGCTCGATCTCCTTGAAATTGTACTCCATAGCTCTTCGTAACGGTTTGTTTCGGATTTTCCTGCAAAAATAGCAAAAGTTTCTTGTTTTGTCGTCTTTTTTGGCTGCGCAGCGGCATAAAAAACGGGACGCAGCCGTTTTGGCCGTGTCCCGTCGCTGTTTTGGCGCTGTTGCCGGTCAGTCGTAGCGCGGTACGACGTACATCGAATAGGCTTCGCCGTGGCCGCTGCCGTCGGTGAGCGTGTAACGGATATCCTCCCCGTGCCATACGACCGCCGTGCGCGTGGTGCCGAAGAGGGTGCCGGCCGTGAAGATATCGCCGCCATAGACGGCGATCGCATAGGGCTGGCAGCCGCTGGCCTGTCCGTCGGAGAGGTCGAACAATTCCTGCCCGTTTTTCCAGACCACGCCCTCTTCCTCGAAGCCGTCCATGTAGTAGCCTGCGGCGTACAGGCTGTTTCCGGTGCGGAACAGGGCGGTCGCTTCGGCGTAGGAACTGCCGTCAGTGAGCGTGTAGAGCAGGTCACCGTCCCGCCATACGAGGGCTTTGCTGCCGCCGCTGCCAGCGGCGTAGAGGGCCCGTCCGTCGTGGCAGAGCGCATTGGCCCCGGCAGCGGATTTGCCGTCGCTGAGCGTGAAGTGCGCCTTGTCGTTTTTCCAGATTTGGGCGGTCGGCTCCGACGTGCCGCTGCTCAGGCTGCCGGCGGCAAATAGGTCGCTGCCCGTGGCGGCGATGGCCTTGGCCTGCGAGGTGGCGGGGCTCACCGAATAGGCGTAGAGCTCCGTGCCGTCCTTCCAGACCTTGGCCGTCAGGGCGCCGCCGTCCTCTTCGCTGCCGGCCGTATAGACACTGCCCCGGGCGGCGGTGACCGCATAGGCATAGGAGTTTCCGCCGCCGTTCCCGAGGGTGTATTTCAGGGTGCCGTTCTCCCATAGTTTCGCCACGACCCCGTCGGGCTGTTGTTCGTAGCCTGCCACGTAGACCGTGCCGTCGGCCACGCAGACCGAGCGCGCCCAGGCGTCGTTCGTGCCGTCGGTGAG
>ERZ773228.2943-NODE-2943-length-14752-cov-5.730489_pt1 | contig 14752 bp, 10 predicted proteins | sample MGYA00580524_ERZ773228 | MGnify/ENA primary metagenome ERZ773228 (study PRJEB29015, sample SAMEA2737768) | human gut metagenome | biome: human gut; feature: human-associated habitat; material: faeces | place: China | collected 2012 ... | reverse complement strand
GGCTGCCGCCGCCGTAACACTACCCTTTTCACAGTTGAAATTGGGGCGTAAGGTCGGCGGCGACCCGCCGCTTTCTTTACTGAAAAGAAAAAAGAAGCAAAAAAAGAAAAGAGTTCGCGTTTCACTTGTACTACAAGGTCAAGTATCACCCGAAGATTACACGTCGCAAAAATCCCCCGGCGGGGCAAACAGGCGGCTTGTCCGCCGTAACACTACCCTTTTTACATTTGAAATTGGGGCGTAAGGTCGGCGGCGACTCGCCGCGGGCGTAAGGTCAGCGGCGACTCGCCGCCCGCGAAAGGATATGATAATTATGATTACTGTTTCTAACGTTAGTCTGCAATTCGGCGGCGATACGCTGTTCAAAAATGTAGACCTGCAATTCAACCCCGGCAACTGCTACGGTGTTATCGGTGCAAACGGTGCCGGAAAATCCACATTCCTGAAAATTCTCTGCGGTCAGCTGAAACCTACTACCGGTGAAGTGACCATTCCGAAAAATCTCCGCATGAGTGTCCTCAAACAGGATCACTTCGCCTATGATGCCTATACCGTTCTGAATACCATTATTATGGGCAACCAGCGGCTGTACGACATCATGCAGCAGAAAGATGCCCTCTATGCCAAGGAGGATTTTACCGAGGAGGACGGCATTCTGGCTTCTGAACTGGAAGCGGAATTCGCTGAACTGGACGGCTGGGAGGCGGAATCCAACGCTTCCAAGCTGATTCAGGGGCTGGGTCTGCCGGAAGAACTGCTCTATCAGCAAATGGCAGACCTCTCCGGTAATGAAAAGGTGAAAGTCCTGCTGGCACAGGCTCTGTTCGGCAATCCGGATATTATCCTCATGGACGAGCCGACCAACCATCTGGATATTGATGCCATTGCGTGGCTGGAGGACTTTTTGTCCGAGTACTTCGGTACTGTTATCGTGGTTTCCCATGACCGCCACTTCCTCAATGACGTTTGCACTCATATCGTGGATATTGACTATACCAAAATCAAAATGTATGTGGGCAACTACGAATTCTGGTACGAATCTAGCCAGATGATGCAGCGGCTCATCAAACAGCAGAACAAAAAGGTTGAAGATAAAATCGCCGAACTGAAAACCTTTATTGCCCGCTTCTCCGCCAATAAGTCCAAGTCCAAACAGGCGACTTCCCGCCGGAAGCTGCTGGACAACCTGACTGTGGAAGAACTCCCTGCGTCCAGCCGCCGCTATCCCTTTATCGGCTTCGATATGGATCGGGAACTGGGCAAGGAAGTGTTGCAGGTCAGTGGCATCTCCAAGACTGTGGACGGCGTGAAGCTGCTGAACAACGTCAGCTTTACGCTGGGACGTACCGACAAGGTGGCGTTTATCGGCGAGAGCGAACAGGCGATCACCATGCTGTTCAAGATTCTCATGGAGGAAGAACAGCCGGATGAGGGTACGTTCAAATGGGGCGTGTCTACTTCCACTTCCTATTTTCCGGTGGATAACTCCGCATACTTCAACGACAACGATGATTCCATTCTGGACTGGATCCGCCAGTATTCCACATCGGACGAAACCGAAACGTTCCTGCGGGGCTTCCTGGGCAGAATGCTGTTCTCCGGCGATGATATTTATAAGCCGGTCAAGGTGCTGTCCGGCGGCGAAAAGGTTCGCTGCATGTTTGCCCGCATGATGCTGTTCCACTCCAACGTACTGCTTCTGGACAGACCTACCAACCACCTCGATCTGGAGAGCATCACCGCTGTCAATAACGGTCTGGTGAACTTCAAGGGCGTAGTCATTCTGTCCTCTCACGACCACGAGATTCTGGAAACTGTGGCAAACCGCATTATTGAGATCACACCGGAAGGCTGCATCGACCGGCAGGGCACTTATGAGGAATATCTGGAGTGGAAAAAGGAAAACGGGAAATAACTGTTCTTGCCCATGAAATCCAAGGAGAACCCTATGATCTACGACAATACCACACAATTTTTGTGCGGTATTGTCCAAAATTTTCCTGCATAACTCCGCCCGCTTCGGGCATACTGAAAGTGTACCGTTCGCCGGAACCTGCGGCGGTAACTTCTTTCAGAACTGGAGCGATCATTATGGAGATCAAAAAGAAAAACAGCAACATTCACTGTTCCGTGACCCAGTGCAAGCACAACATGGTCAGCGAAAACTACTGCGGTCTGGACTGCATCTGTGTGGGCACTCACGAATCCAACCCCACTGTACCGGAATGCACCAACTGTGATTCCTTTGTCAAACGCTGCGGCACAGAGTGCTGAACACGCGTACCGGAGGATTTTTCCTCCGGTTACATAGGGTATCCTTTGGGGAATCGGCTGTCGATTCGTCATGTTGCACAAAAAACAAGGTGCATTCAAATGCAAAACGGCAAAAAAAGTGGGAATCCCTTGTACATTTACGAAAATTCGGGTATAATAAAAGAGTATCCAAGTTCCGAAGGAGGTAGAATTTTCATGTATGATAAAACAATGACGTTTTCCGTCAATGACGAAAAAGAGATCGAAATGAAGAAAACGCTGATGCTTGTATATGATGCACTCACGAAAAAGGGATATAATCCGGTGAATCAGATTGTAGGCTACATTCTCTCCGAGGATCCCACCTACATAACCACATACAACAATGCAAGAAGCCTGATCCGTCATATCGATCGGGACGAACTGTTACAGGCTCTGGTAAAGTCCTATCTGCACCAGTGAGCTGTCCTTTAAACAATTCGAAAAAAACCGCACCGCAGGTCTGCGTACAAGCAGAAAGCGGTGCGGTTTTTTTGTACGTTGCACTGGAAAATGTCAATATTGTATCCCACAAATCCGCATAAGAAATACACGAATCAGCGAGGTTCTTTTATCCATTCCGTCAATTGACAGAACATGCAGGGTATGGTAAACTAACTATAAAGAGGGAAATCCACCAAAAAGCACCAAATACACAAAAAGCGAATTCGGCATTTGTACATTCATACAAACAGACTTAAAATCCGTTGACAAAAATGTATAATAGTGCTATAATATTGGATAGAAGGTTCTGTGCGTTTTCCGATTTGGCAATGAGAGGAAGGATACACGATGAAACGCATTTGGCAAAAAATGATGGCGATTTTAATGGCAGTATTTCTGGTATGCACAACATTGGTGCTTGCGGGCGGAGCCGAAGCTGTTTCTGCACTGGCAGAGGCAGACGGGAATACACCGGAGGTAACGGACGGGGCAGATGCACAGCAGTCTGCCGACAATTCCGGCGATATTATTATAGGGAACATTTCGATCGAGCTGGATCAGCTGATCAAAAACCACTATATGGTCACTGTGCCGGTCACCATGCCCAATAACCCCGGCTTTACCGTTCTGCAATTTGGTGTAAAATGGGATGTGACACGCATGTCCGTGCAGGGTGCACGTTCTACCGGCAACATGAAGCTGCCGATTCTCACCATTGCCAATGACAAAAGGCAGATCTGGATGATGTTCATTGAGAACGACTGCAAGGAAACCAATATCAGTTCCCTGACAGCAGAGATCAATCCGGATGTCAAGGTGGGGGATACATTTGTGCTGGAAGGGGCTTATGCGGACTATGCCGACAACAAGGCTCTGTACAAAGACAACACGATGAAATCACATGACCTGAATATTGTTTCCGGTACGATCACCATTGTGGACAGCGTTGTGCCGGAAGTAAAACTGCAAATCGGAGAAGTCAGACCTTCTATGCGGGATCTGGATGAGAACGACTATATGGTAGAAGTGCCGGTGACCGCAGAAGCGAACAATGGCTTTAGCGATATGGTGTTTGGCTTCCGCTGGGATGCCAGCAAGATGACGGCAGAACCGCCGTCGGGCGATATACCGGAAGGGCTTTCTCTGATCCCCACCATTGACAACCAAAACGGTGTCGGGTGGATCCATGTCATTGCCGACAGCACCTATACCGGCAGCGACATCTGTACGCTGCGGTTCACAGTACCGGACAATACGAAGCCGGGGTCGATCTATGACATTACCGGCTGCAGCAGTGATGGAGATACAGAGGCATCGGTCGCCAACCGCTCCGGCACTGCGGGTACGCTGACCATCAACAACGGCAGAATTTTTGCCACTTCCACCCAGGCGGCGAATTCTTTTGCATTCGGTAAGGTGACGATTCCGGACATTTCCATTTCCATGGAAGATCTGGAGCAGAGCGATCACCTGATCTCCGTGCCGATTACGATCACATCAAACAGCTGCTTTACGATGCTGGCGTTTGGTGTCAGCTGGGACACTAACGACCTGAGCATTGTCAGCTGCACCTGTGATGATACCAAGAATCTGGGCATGATCGAAACCTATTCCGATGACAACAACGGCATCTGGATGCAGTTTCTCTATCGCGGTCCCTATGATGCTTTTACGGGAACGGCACTGTGTACGCTGACGTTCCGTGTGCGGTCGGATATATCGCTGGGCGACAAGATTATGCTGAATCCGCAGGAACTGAGCCCCGACGGCGACAGCATGATTATCGTCAGCACCAAGGGCACCTTTGGTGACCTGAACATGCAAAAGGGCACCATCAGTCTGGTGTCGGCAAACGAGCTGACTGCGGCGGCAACCGTAAAGATCAGCGATGTGGAAATTGATACCTATCATTTGTGGCTCAAGAGCTATGTGGTAGATGTGCCCATTGTCCTGAAACGGAATACCGGTCTGTCCTATCTGTCTATGGGCGTTTTCTATGACGAAACCATTGCACAGGCGAAGGAACTGCAAAGTGTGAACATCGATCAGATCGGTGTAATGGACGACTTTAGCCAGCGGTCCAGTGCAGGGGCAAGCTCCAGCTGGCTGGAATTCCGCAGCGTAGACCCCAACAGCGGGTATGTCTACAGCGGCACCACGCTGGGCGTGCTGAAGATCAAGCTGGACGAAAGCGTCAAGGCAGGCGATGTGATCGACCTGTCTGCGGTATCGCTCTCGCCTACCGGTGCAGTAGCCACGGTAGAGATCGCCGACGGTTCCCGTTCTTCTCCGGCACTGGTTTCCGGCTCGATCCGCATCACGGAAGCCGCAACCACAACACCGGCGGAAACGACCACTTCGGCGGAACAGACTATCGAAACAGAAACCACTGTGACAACGACCGCCGCGACGGAAGAAACGACGATTTCGGAAACAGAAACCACCACTGTTATGGAAACGACTTCTGCCGAAACTACAACAGAAACGACTACGGAAACCACAGAAACTACCACGGAAACGGTGACAGAAACCACTGTGACTTCTACAGAAACTACAGCAGCGACTACCACAGGATATACCACTGCAATCAAGACTGACCACCTGAACCGGACAACACTGCGGGTACGTGCCGGACAAACCAGCCGCCTGCAATTTTATCCGGCAGAGGGCAACGGGGACGACTGTGTCTGGATGAGTTCGGATACAGATATTGTCAAGCTTGCTCCTGGAAACACCTCCGCGGAAATCGTGCTCACCTGCAACCGTGTGGGAACGGCAGAGGTGTCTGTGCTGTATGACGGGCAGGTGCATACCTGTAGCGTTAGTGTGGTATCCGGCGGCGGCGAAGCTGCCGGCGATGTCAACGTCGACAATCAGACAGATCTGTCTGATCTGGTGATGCTGAATCACATGCTGCTGGGGCAGATTCCCACAGGAGATGCCGCATCTCAAAGTGCTGACATCAACGGTGACGGGTATCTGGACAACTGTGACGTTCTGCTGCTGATGCAGATGCTCCTGAATCAGGGACTGCTACAGTAAGCTTTTTGAAGTTTAGAACAAGAAAAGCGGTACAGAATTTCTGTGCCGCTTTTTGGTTCTGTAAAGACAACACCGCACAAAGCGATTAGGCGGCTTCGTGGGGTGTTGCCTATGCAATTTATGGGTGAGAAAAATGGGGCTGGGCGTGTTCATTTTTGCGGTTGCATTGACTTCTGGTAAAAAATATGCTAAACTGAACAGGAGAACATTTGCGGCGGCATGGTATCAAGTCCGGCGGTGCTTTTCGGAAAAGGAGGGACTTCTGTGGTACAATTCTGGGTTGGCATGCGGCGGCTGACAGCACACTGGAAACCGCTGATACTGTTTGAAATTCTCTGGAAACTGGTGACGCTGCTGGTGATTGCACCGGCATGTGCCGGTCTGATCCAGCTGGCGATCCATCTGGCGAAGCTGAAATATCTCACCACCTCCAACCTGTTGCAGTTCCTCCGTTCCCCGTGGACGATTCTGCTGCTGGCAGTGCTGTTGCTGCTGGCGGCGTTGTATACCCTGTTTGAAATTGCGGCAGTCTGTACCTGTTTCCGGCAGTCCCGCTTTCAGAAAGTCCGTACCACGCTGGGGCGAATGGTGCGTTCCGGTTTGCAGTCGGTGCTGCACTTCTTTCGGGGCGGCGGACCGTTTCTGGTGCTGCATCTTCTGGTGCTGATTCCGCTGATGCAGTTTTCGGCGACTTCCGGTATTTTTACCGCAATGGGCATTCCGGATTTTCTCGCCTACTATATGACGAAAAAGGAATTCCTGCTGCCGATTTATGTGGCAGCAATCATTCTGTGCTGTCTGCTTTCTGTTCGCTGGGTCTTTTCCAGCGTGCTGTTCACCCAGAACCAGTGCAGCTACCGCAGTGCCAGAGCCACCAGCGTACAGCTGGTGCGGGGGCGTTTCTGGCAGACGTTCTTCTCCGTGCTGGTGTGGAACTGCTGCTATTTCGCCGCTTTGCTGGTGTTCCTGTGTATGATTACAGTGGTCGTGCTGATGGTGATTCGTGCCACCGGCAGCGATGATCTTATCATGTCGCAGGCAATGCGGATCCTGAAACTGCTGATTCAGATCGTGCTGTGGAGTTTCTCGTTTTTTGCCACGCCGATCTGCATGGCACACCTGACGGCTCTGCTGGAGAAACGCTGTGTGCAGATGCCGGAGGTGGTGCTTCCGGAACCGATCCCGTTGAGCCGGAGTGCCAAGCCGTTTCGCCGGAGCACGGCAGTTCTGACGGCATGCTGCTTTACGGTGGCGGCTCTGGGGCTGAATCTTTCGTATGTGTACAGCGTTTTCACCGGCAAGGCGAATTTCCGTCTGGCACTGTTCCAGAATCCCACCGTTATGGCACATCGGGGACTTTCTGCCGATGCACCGGAGAACACCCTCTACGCCTTTTCCGATGCCATTTCGGTGGGGGCGGATTTCATTGAACTGGACGTGCAGCAGACCAGGGACGGCGTACTGGTGGTGATGCACGATTCCAATCTGAAACGCACCACCGGTGTGAACAAGGACATCTGGGACGTGGACTATGCGGACATTCAGAATCTGGACGCAGGCAGCTGGTTCGATCCGGCGTATGCCAACGCCAGAATCCCCACGCTGGAAGAAACGCTGCAATTCGTGGACAAGCGGGCGAGGCTGAACATCGAGATCAAGCCCACCAAGCACGGTTCCGATACGCTGGAGCAGGACGTGGCAGAGTTAATCACCCAGTATCAGTACACTGATGCCTGCTATGTGACATCGTTTTCCTACAGCTCGCTGAAAAAGGTCAAGGAAGTCAATCCGGAGATTCGCACCGGCTATCTCATGAGCGTGGCATACGGGCAGTTCTACTCCCTGAAATATGCGGACGCGTTCAGTCTGAACAAGGTGTTCGTCACCAGTCAGGTAGTCAACGCCGCCCATCAGCAGGGCAAGCAGATATTCGCATGGACGGTGAACAGCATGTCCGAGGTGCGGAGCCTGTGCAATCTCCACGTGGACAGCATCATCACGGACGATCCGGTCATGGTGCAGAATGTGATCTCGCGGGACAGCACCGGCGAAACGCTGCGGTCTGTGCTGGACTATTTTATCAATTGAGGGGTATTTTTCAGTCGGGCTGGCAGCCCACTCATCTATTTGTCAACGTTTTACACCTCACGAAAGGAGAATCCCCATGCACCTATTCGCCGCCCCCGTTCCCGCCGGCAAAAAGGCTCTGGAACACGAAACCGCTTACCGGCTGCTGGCGTATGCGGTGCAGGAGGTTTACGGGCTGTCCCTGCCGGAAATTGCCTGCGACTCCCGCGGCAAGCCCTTTTTTCCACAGCGGCAGGAGATCTGTTTCAACCTTAGCCACTGCCGCGGGCTGGCAGTCTGTGGCATCTCGGCGTTTCCGCTGGGGGTAGACTGCGAAAGCATTCGCCCTCTGCGGGAGGGGGTGCTGCGGCGTTCCTTTGCACCGGAGGAGGTGCTTGCTGTCATGGAAAGCCCCCAGCCGGACGAAACTTTTTTCCGGTTCTGGACGCTGAAAGAAGCGTTTGTCAAGGCTTTGGGCGTGGGCATCTCCTACCCGCTGCACACGGCGGTGTTTGCGTTGGACGGGGAAGATGTCACTCGCCACCCCCAGGGCTGGCAGTTCCGGCAGTTCCGGCCGGACAGCGGGTATGTGGTGTCCTGCTGCGGAGCATTGGAGGACACGCTGCCGGAAGAACTCCACGTGGTGTCGTTCTAACCAAAAATGGAAAATTATTTTCCAGTATTTATACATTTTGCAAGAAAGTCGCCTTTGGCGGCTTTTTTCTTTGTGGATTTCTCCAAAAATCTGGATTTTCTGCAAAGGTCGTGAAAAATTCACATTTCATTATTTGACTTGTGGTATAATAGACATAGAAGAATATGCCATATGTTCGAAAGGAGTTTGGTGAAGATGAAAACACGATCGCATACCGCAAACACCAGCAGGAGCCTGCCGTCACGAGTTATGGCGGTGCTGCTCTCCGCGGTGCTGTTTTGTACAGGGCTGTCGCTGGGCAGCTTTGCTTCGGCGGAAGAACTACCGGTATTGGAAACGGACGTATCGCAGGGGAGTTCCGGCAACCTGCTGATCGGCATTCAGGGCACGTATATTGACCAGATCAGCGAGGCACTGGACTTGATCAACAGCTACCGGCTGGAAGCCTGCCAGAACGGCTATCCCAACCCTGACGGCAGCGGCAGCCTGACTATGAGCGACTATGAGCCGATCCAGTGGTCGGACGGACTGGAGTATATCGCACGGATCCGTGCCGCAGAGGCTTCCCAGACAGAAGATCATGTGCGTACCAACGGAGAAAGCTGCTTTGCCATTCAGGCACCGGCGGGGACGGCTTCTCACGGAGAGTGTCTTGCATGGAACCGTGAGAAGAATATGCTGCATGGTATCGAGCAGTGGTACGGCGAGAAGGAGTCCTATCTGATCGACAGCAGCAGCAGTGCCGCCGGTCACTATAGAAGCATGATCTCTCCTGGCAGCCGCTATATCGGTATCGGTGCGTTCTACACCTCTACGGCAACCTATGCCAATACCACCTGTGCGGAATTCAGTTCCAGCAGGGGTTCGGACAGCCTCAGCTTTACCTATGGGGAGTGTATCCAGAAGCTGGAGGTTCCCGCAAGTGATGTGACTGTAATGGACGATTCTGTGCAGAGTGTCATGTCCTACGGCGATACCCAGACCTTGCAGCTGAAGATCCGGTACAGCAACCGGAAAGGCTTTACGCTACAGGAACCGGTATCGTGGAGCAGTTCGGACACCGCTGTGGTATCCGTCAGCGGCAACACTGCCACTGCTGTGGGCTACGGCACGGCAACGCTGACAGCTGTAGTCAACGGTCTTTCCTATACATTTTCTGTTACTGTGGACGACAATGTCACCGTGACCACCACCGAGCCCAACGAGTTGGAGGACACCATGTGCCTGAAATTCGCGGATCTGGAAATGTCGCTGGAGGAATTGCAGGCGAACAACTATCGGGTGGAAATGCCCCTTTATGTCAGCCAGAGTTTTAGCGATATGAACTTTAACGTCGTTGACAATCCCAGTCTGACTAATGTGAAGTGCGATTTCGGGGATAAGATCATCACGTCTTCTGCCAGCAGCGGCTATTCGACTTCGTATCTGCTGCGTGTGTATCTGTCGCATACCGAACAGGAAGCCGGTTGGATCGGCACGATCACCTACCAGCTGCCGGAGAATACCAAGGCGGGGGATACGTTCTCGGTGGATTTCCGCATACTCAAAAGCAGCTACTGGATCAGCACTTCCGGAGAATCCAGCAAGATGCAGGGGGAGAGTGGCTCGATCACCATTACCGGTGCGGAGGAAACTACCACGACCACAGAAGAAACTACCACCACAGAAACAACGATGACCACCACGACCACTTCGACCACAACCACTTCTGCAACAACGACAACAACCACAACGACAACAACGATGACTACTACCACCACAGAGGAAACCACTGCGACCACCGCAGAAACGACTACAACTACCGCGACCAGCACCACAGCGGAGCCGCTGCAAAAGAATCTGACGGTTTCGCTGGGAAGAGTGGAAGTGGGCGTAGATGAATACGAGCAAGATCACATTGTGAGCGTTCCGATCTATATTGATCGGGAGTGTTCCGCTTTGAACTTCGGCATCAGCTGGGACAGCCGTCTGACGTATCTGGACAGCAGTGCTGACTATGGTGCGTGCTCCAGTGCGGAGGCGGACGGTTTTGTCTGGCTGGTAAATGCATCGACCAGCAATATTCCGGCAGGAAAGATCGGAACGCTTCGGTTCCGGCTGCCGGACGATGCAGAGGCAGGAGATGTCTATGTGGTCAACTTGTCTGCACGTGCCGCCAGTGGTGCCGATGCCATGTGGCTGGATAATGTGAACGGACAAAAAGGCACACCGTTGGTGCAGGGCAGTACGATCACAATTACAATTGCTCCGGCACCTACGACCACCGCACCGGATACCGGCAGCGTGCTCTATGGTGATGTCAATCTGGACGGCAAGGTGGATATATCCGATGCCGTGCTGACCAACAAGGCGGTTTCTGGTGTGGTAATGCTGAACAAGCAGCAGTATCAGAATGCCGACTGTGATGCCAGCGGCGAGGTCAATGCCGATGATGCCACCCTGCTGATGAAATTTCTGGTGCATATCGTGACTGTTTTGCCTGATGCGGCCTAAAAATAAAGAGAGAGCATACCAGTAGACGGTCTGCTCCCACCGCATAGAGGTTAAAGAATAACCGCCGCGATTTTTGGATGCTTCGGGCGGTTATTTCTTTTTCTTGCCGTGGTGATTCTGATTACTATTTTTATGATGATAGGAAATATCTTGACTTTTTCGAAAAAATATGGTATTCTATTTTTGCCGCATTTGTGATAAAAAGAAAGAATCTGATGAACAGATGACATGAGAAAGGAATGCATTTCTATGATACAGAGAAAAACCTGCCTTGGGGGAATTGCAGCAGCGGCGGCATTACTGCTGGCTGTGACCGGCTGCGGAAAGTCGTATCCTGCTAAAAACGCTGCCCAAAAGGCGGAAACCAGTGCCGCATCAGAAAGCACAGAAGCAGCTGATGCGGAGAGCCGTCCGACGGTGGAGCAGGCGGATTTCCAGCTGAAACCGTATGCCATGGACGGAATCGGGTGTGCGGTAGAAGTGCCGGACACCTTTACAACCGGCTCCGGCAACTCTGCTGTTTCCGGCAGGCTGTCCTTTGACGGCACGGAAAGCGATGATGCCATTGTTGTCGCAGCATATGATGCCCAGCCGGAAGAAGAATTCAACCAATTTCAGGAAGACGACCTGTTCGAACTGATTAACTTTTCGACCACGCTGCCGCAGCTGCAATATTTTCGGGAAACGGAAATTGCCCATGCGGAAAATATGCCCTGCAAGGCGTTTGTGGGCGAAACACTGGGGACGATTGCCGGAGAGGATACCTATGTGACGATTCTGGCGGTCAACTGTCCTGCACAGGACAAAATGTACGTCTTTTCCATGCGGGACAAGACCGGCGAGTTCCAGAACTACCGCGATCAGCTGGCAGACCACATCTATCTGAATGAAACCGGCTATGTGGTAGAGAACGACCAGTTGGCTGATGCACCGGAACCGGAGCCGCTGTCCTATTCCAACGACACCATTGGATACCAGATCGATTTGCCTGAGAAGTGGGAACGGGTCACTGACACCAGCCATTTTTACGGGCTGGAATCGCTGGCTTCCCAGTATGACGGCTATGACCTGTTCATGAACCGCGATCGGGACTATGCCATTGTGGCAGCCAAGTCCATGACGGTTTCCGATACGGAATTCTATGCGGCAATGGAACAGTACAAATCTATGTGGACAGGTGCCGGCGGCAATGAGCTGGTCACCTCCAAGGAGTGCACCGTGTGGGGCTATGCGGCATATCAGCTGGTCATCAACCACACTGCCGGTGCAGACCCCACCACCAGCGTGACATGGCTTATCAACAAAACCGGCGATCAGTCCAAGTGGCTGTTGGTTCGCTACTGTTACCGTGAGGACAGTGCGGCAGAATTTGCAGACACGCTGATCAACAGCATTCATCTGCAATAAGACAAATTCCCTAGAAAAATAGTTTTCCCAGTCCGGCAGCCGCCGGACTTTTTTTGTTTTGTCAGGCGAAAATATGACAGAATCTCTGAAAAAGTTACAATTTGGATAGGAGAATCTTGCTCGGTTTCCTCTGAAATTCGTAGAAAAGCAACACTTTTCCACACAAAAAATTGTGCAGATATGCAAAAGTTCGGGGAGAACCTACCGGAAAGTCTTGCAAAACGGTTACAAACATGGTATAATAGCATTTGCACGGTGACCACCGCCGTGAGGGGACAACCTCTCCTCACGGAAATGATGTCTGCCGTTCGCCCTTGCCTGTGACAGACAGGCGGGCGAGGCAATGCAGGCGGCACACAAGTTCTGGGGCGGATCGTCTGGCTGTGACAGATCCTTTGATCCGACAGGACAATGCCGGCAGAGCACGGCGTATCCCTTCCGCTTTCAGGACCGGACAGGCGTGTGCAGCACAACGCATTGCAGCGGCAGGTTCCTCCGTACATCTGCGATGCAGCGACTGCTGACAACGCAAAATTCTCAAAGGAGCGTTTTTATGCGTAAGAAAATCATGGCAGTCGTTTTATCCTGTCTTACTATTTTCGCTTTGGTCGCTTCGTCCTTTGCGGTGACGTTTTCCGCGTCTGCCGTTTCCGTGGACGAAATGACAAAAGCCGCTGTACAGATCATCTCTCGGAGCGAGGGTACCTATGGTACGATCAATCCCAACGATAACGGTGCAGTCAGCATCGGTATGTTACAGTGGCATGCAGACCGTGCCCTCCAGCTGATGCGTTCGATCGCAAACGCGGACACTGGCTCGGCACAATCCATTCTGGGAAGCTCGTTCTATAACGATGTGATGAATGCTTCCAACTGGAACTCCCGTACATTTTCCAGTGCAGAGAGCACGGCAGCTTCCAACCTGCTGACTACCGCTGCCGGAAAGTCCAAGCAGGACGCACTGGCGTACAGTGACGTACAGGGCTATATCAGTGCCGGACAGAATCTGGGCATCTCCAACGCCGGCGTGTTGGTGTATTATGCCGAACTGTACAACCGCGGCATGGGCGTTGCAAAACGGATCCTGAACGCGGCAGCAGGCGGCGGTTCTTACAGCAATGTGACACTGTCAAAGCTGCACACCACCGCACTGGCGAACAGTTCCAGCTATTACACCGACCGTCTGAACAATGCCTATAACACCATTGTTTCGCTGGGCTGGGGCGATGCCTCGGTTTCCGGCGGCGGGGACAACGGCAGCGGCGGCGGCTCCGTGGACACTTCCGATTTCTCGGAAAGCTATGCCGGTACATATACGGTGACGGCTTCGTCCCTGAACGTCCGCAGCACACCGTCTACCTCTGGTGCAAAGGTGGGCGTGCTCCCCAACGGGGCACAGGTAACCGTCACTTCTGCCAACGGCAGCTGGGCGGCGGTGTCCTATAACGGCATCAGCGGCTACTGCTCTATGGATTACCTGAAGCAGAATGCCGCACAGACGACCGCACCGGCAGAAACCACGGCTCCGGCACAGACCACCACCACGGCGGCAACCGCAGCCACTTCGGATTTCAGCGAAAGCTATGCCGGCACCTACAGCGTGAATGCATCTTCCCTGAACATTCGCAGTGCCCCCACAACGTCCGCTTCCAAGGTGGGCAGCATTCCCAACGGGGCACAGGTGACTGTCACTTCCGGCAACGGCAAGTGGGCAGCGGTGTCTTATAACGGCATCAGCGGCTACTGCTCTATGGACTATCTGAAGCAGGCAGCTGCCCAGACCACGACCACAGAGGAAACTACCGCACCGGCAGAAACCACTACAACAACCGCTGAAACCACAACCACCACTGCATCACAGCAGGACACAGAACCGGCAGAAACCACGCCGATCGATATGAACCGTGTCGACGAAGCATATGTTTCGCTGTACGGTGATGTCAACTGTGACGGAACGATCGACATTCTGGATGCTGTGCTGCTGCAAAAGTACCTGAACGGCAGTGTGCAGCTGAACTATACACAGCTTGCCAACTCCGACTGCCAGAAGGACAGCCAGCTGGACATCACAGACGTGACCGTCCTGATGCAGTACCTGCTGAGAAGCTTCACTTCTTTACCGGTCGCATAATGTGACCAGCGAAAAAACTGGATAAAACGACAGCCCGCCGCATTCCGGCATATGGAATGCGGGCTGCCGGGGATGTGAGGTTTTCGATGATTCTCTCCTGCATCAGTATGTGGGCGTTCCGGGTGACGCTGTGCATTTATCTCTGCCGCGTCCACGGCTTCGGACCGATCGCGGTGTGGATCGGCATGTTTACAGACTGGACGATACGGGGCATCGTATTC
>ERZ773228.2939-NODE-2939-length-14767-cov-3.546085_pt1 | contig 14767 bp, 8 predicted proteins | sample MGYA00580524_ERZ773228 | MGnify/ENA primary metagenome ERZ773228 (study PRJEB29015, sample SAMEA2737768) | human gut metagenome | biome: human gut; feature: human-associated habitat; material: faeces | place: China | collected 2012 ... | reverse complement strand
AATACTTTAAAAAAATTAATGAAACTCTTTCTGATTTTGATTTAAAAATAATTAGAACCAATAATACTGTTTTTGTTTCAGGAAATGAACTAAATAAAAGAAAATATTTAAACAAAATTATTTTTGATGAAATCAATCCTGCCTTTAATAGTATTGATAATTTGAATAATTATTTCGAAGGAATTGACGTTGACAAAATTAAAATTATTATTCTCAATTCAATAAATAAGTATCACTATTACGTTGACAATGCTTACTACAACAACATAATTGTAAATATAACCATTGCTCTTTACCGTATGCGTACCGATCACTATGTTTCAGAACCTTTAAGAAATATTAGCGACAAGGCTGAAACTATAGAGTCAAAAATTGCTACGGAAATATGTACACAGTATTCAGCTCATTGCAATATTAATCCTTCTGAAGATGATATTTTTTATATTTCATCACTTCTTGAAGGCATAATTAAACCTATAAGCAAGGATACACAATCTATTTCACAAGATATTTTGACATCTGATTTTATTGAAGAAATCCGTGAAATTTTATTAAATGTGTTTTCTTATTATATGTTGGAAATTAACTTTGATGAATATCTTTATAGTTTTGCCTTACATATATATGGTTTAATTAAGAGAGCAAACAGTATACAATCTTCAGGCAATGACTTTTTAAATAACATAAAAAAGAATTGTCCTTTTATATACGATGTTTCTGTTAGTATTGCTCAGAAATTAAATAAAAAATATAATATTAGCATTGCTGACTCTGAGATTGGATATATTAGTATACACATAGGCTACTTAATTGAATCTTCCAACAGTGATTCAGATAAAGTTTCCGTACTGCTTTTATGCCATGATTACCATGACATTAATTCGAATATTGAAAAGAAATTATTAGACAATTATCAGAATTTTATTACTTTAAAATTATTCACAACCGATAATAGTTCCGCTTTGATTAATGCTTATTCAGATTTAATTGTAACAACAAAACCGTTAAATCTCATTGGCAAGGAAGTTATCGTTGTTTCTCCATTTTTTACAATTATGGATCAAATAAATGTTGATAATGCTATTCACAAATGTTTAGAAAATAAGCAAAAAATTAAACGCAACAATATGTTGTCCTCATTTTTTGATGAAAAACTTTTTTTCAAGTCTAATAATTTTAAAAATAAAGAAGATGTCATTAGATTTTTAGGACAAAATGTTATTGATTATGGATTATGTGAAGAAGGTTTTGTTGAATCTGTTTTGGAACGTGAACAACTTTCGTCAACTTGCTTTTTTGATACTTTCGCAATTCCTCATGCCCTTGATATGAATGCTACCCATACAATGATTTGTGTTCTCACAAGTGAATCGGGTATACAATGGGATGACCATGTTCTACATATTGTTCTTATGCTGGCTGTTCAGCAAAATGACAGGAAAAAATTTATGGAACTTTATAATGGTATTGTTCAAACTCTTGAAAAGCCTGAAAAAGTAAATAAATTAGTATTGGCTGATAATTTAATGGATTTTTTGAATCAGCTTCTTGAAAAATAAATTTTTATAAAATGACAGTGTCCTAAAGGTAATTATTCAACCTGTGCTTACACAATGGTGGAATAATTACCTTTGGGCACAACAGTTAGCTTTCATATATTGGCTCAAAATCATCTGCTCCATGACCGCATAACGGACAAGCATAATCTTCCGGCAACTTACTTCCCTCATAAACATAATTGCAAATCTTACATCTCCAACCAACAATTTTTTTGCCATCTTCTTTTGCAGATGCTGCATTGTTTTTCGGCTTTATTTCATTTTGATATTTTGCATAAGTTATAGGTTCTTTATCGCTTAATACCTTTGCATCAACAACTTCTGCAATAAATAATGTGTGTGTTCCAAGATCATGTTGCTCAACAACTTTTCCACTAATAACTGCGCAGGATTGCCAGCCAAGATATGGTACATCATTACAATCTGTAGGTGGTGTAATGTTTTCAAACTTGTCCACATCTCTTCCTGACTGAAAGCCAAAATGCTTTATTGTTTCAAATGTACAATCATTGTCCAAAATGCTTACTGCAAAAATACCACTTTCTTTAATCAAATCGCAAGTGTAGTTACTGTTCAATACCGAAATTGCTATTCTTACAGGATTGCTTGCTACCTGAATACAAGTGTTTGTAATACAACCGTTAGCCACTTCACCTGCCTTAGTTGATACCATAAATACTCCGTAACTTAAATTATATATTGCTTTTTTGTCCATATCTAATCCTCCATTTCACTATATTGATTATTTTCCGTTTCGCTTTTTATTTATAATATCATAACATTTTTATGGTTCCAACATAAATACTTTGGAAAGCAATTTTTTATTTATAATTATCTATTGACTATTGTATTATACCAGATTTATTATATTTGAGAAGAAAAAGAAAGGATTTTTTATTTATTATGGACCAACAAAAGTACAAAACGGAGAACAAAATTTTAAGGCTGTCACTGGGAGGCACCATTACTTTTACAGTATTAGAAATCATCGCTTCCTTTGTCTTAGGTTCAAAAACCGTAATGACTGACGGCATATTTGACTTGTTTGACTTATTACTATTGCTTCCAATGTTTATTTTGGTTCCTTTTCTATACAAACCTGTTTCTGAAAAGAAACCTTATGGTTTCTCTCAAATTGAATCATTACTTGTTCTTGTAAAATATATTGTTTTACTTATTGTAGTTATCAATATGATTACAAACAACATTACAGTTTTACTTCACGGTGGACACACAGTTGACGCCACAAACGTTCTTATATATGAAGCTTCTCTTTGCGTGTGCTGCATAATTATGTACCTTGTGCTTCATTATCTTAGCCGTGACTATTCCTCAATGATAATTAAATCAGAGCTTTATTTGTGGAAGGTTGACATTGTAAGTACTCTTGGAATTTCAGTTGCATTTTTGTTCCAGATTTTCCTTACACACAGCCCAATTAATTTTATTATCCCTTACATAGATTCTTCTGTGGCAATTATTGTTGCATTATTCCTTGTAAAAGAGCCAATTGTGCAGATTATCAAAAACTTAAAGGAATTGGTTTTATTCTCGCCTGACCAACAGATTATGGATGAAATCAGAGAAGTTGTAAATAAGGACATTAGCAATTATGAATATAGTCTTGATTTCTTAGATGTTACACAAACAGGGCGTAAAACATGGATTGAAGTCTACGTTAAAAGCAAAAATGACACTATAAAAATCAAGGATTTCAAAAAAATACAGGAACATATCACAAAAGATTTGATAGACAAATTTGACCAGATTTACGTTGAAATAGTTCCTGCTCTATAACTTGTAACTATAATTTACGATTAAATTTCAAAAATACTTTTCACAAAGGAGATTTTAAATGAACATTATAAAAGAAAAATACAAAGGCTTATTAGTTTGCCTTGCAATCGCAATTCCTGCCTGGATACTTGGCAAAATCTTTCCTATTATTGGAAGTGCCGTTATTGCTATCATTGCCGGTATGGTTATTGCTTTATTCTGGCAACCGGGAAAAACTTTCAAACCGGGAATTACTTTTACATCAAAAAAGATACTTCAGTATGCAGTTATTTTATTGGGCTTCGGTCTTAATCTTAACGTAATATTTAGTACCGGAAAGCAATCACTTCCAATAATTATTTGTACAATTTCCACATCTTTGATTATAGCATTCACAAAGCTATGCACATTGATTCAAATATCAGTACTTTAATCGGTGTAGGATCTTCTATTTGCGGTGGTTCTGCCATTGCTGCAACAGCACCTATTATTGATGCAGATGATGACGAAGTGGCTCAGGCTATTTCTGTTATTTTCTTTTTCAATGTTTTAGCTGCTTTATTGTTTCCAATGTTTGGACATTTCTTAGGCTTTGATACAACATCCGGTGAAGCCTTTGGTATATTTGCCGGCACTGCTGTTAATGATACTTCATCAGTTACAGCTACTGCTTCTACTTGGGACAGTATGTGGAACCTTGGAACTCAAACACTTGATAAAGCCGTTACAGTTAAGCTTACAAGAACTCTTGCAATAATTCCTATTACTTTGGTTCTCGCTTTATTTAGGGCAAAACAATCAGGTAGCAATTCAAATGAAGGTGGATTTAGTTTTAAGAAAGCTTTTCCTATGTTTATTTTGTGGTTTATTGTTGCTTCTCTTATTACAACAATTGCCATAAGTCTTGGTGTTCCATCATCAGTATTTGCACCACTTAAAGAGCTTAGTAAATTCTTTATTACTCTTGCCATGGCTGCCATTGGACTTGGCTGCAACGTTGTTAAGCTTATAAAAAACGGAGGAAAGCCTATTCTCTTAGGCGGTTGTTGTTGGATTGGAATAACAGCTGTAAGTCTTTTACTTCAGCACGTTTTAAGCATTTGGTAAATATAGAATTTAGTGAGCATATAATTTGGTAAATAACGACACTTATTCCAATGACCTCCTATTGCTTAAATATTACAAAATTGTTACAATTCTTTTTGTAATTGGCCAGTACAAATCTTAAAATAAGGAGGACGAAACTATGTGTTTTAAATTCAATAGTTGCGACCAGTTATTTAACGCTATTTGCAAATTCTTTAACTTTGGTTGTTAATTAGTTATTTTTATAAAATAATATTTATATGTGCTTTGACACAAAAAAAACAGAGGACGATGTTTTGTTTACTTGTTAGATGTTTAATCTAATGAAAGCAAGACACACCTCTGTTTTTTATATACTTATTTAAAAATATTTTCTATTATTTCTTCACTATTTTTTATTATCCATCACGCTATCGTAAATTGATTTTGCTATATTCATTAACTCATTTTCAGCTTCTATATCACTTGTATAAGGATATTTTTCTGACATAATATTAAACAATGTTCTTAGTTTCTCAGCCTGTTTACTATCCTTGTTATGGAGCAATTCATATGTATATTTCGTTCTAAGGATAGCCGGAAATTTTTTCATACTTTTCATAAATTTTTGCAAATCTTTAGTATAAAACTCCTCTGCCTCAATAATATTTCCGTCAATAAGTTCACAATAAATGTAATCGCAAATCAGAAGATGTCTGTACACTCCAACTAATACCATATTGCTTTCCAGTACTTTTTTGATTTCTTCTTTTGTCTGCTCAAACTTATGCATCTCCATTAATCTGTTACAATAAAAAACTTTTATGCTTGTAATCATTGGATTATCATTTTTACCATCTATACTTTCGAACCATTCTTCCGGCATTTCCCTGATTCCAATACCTTCAGCTAATGCTCCGTTCATTTTTAGTTGAACCCATAAAGCCTTTAACGCATCCTTGTCCCTGCCTAATTGTACTGCATTATATCCGTCATTATTAATATCTCCTACTTTCATCGGAATACCATTAACAAGTGCTGAAGCAAATCCCATTATTGCAGACATTATCATTGCCAATGACAATAACTTCCATAGACTAATCGAATATATAACAATAAAAATAAGGGATGTAATCACATTAAAAATAACTCCACCTAAATTATAAAGAACATATGGCATCTTACCATCTATAAGTTCCGGTGGTGACATTAAACATTGACCGCCTGTTCCAGCCAACGAAATGTTTTTGATTTTTAATTTTCCGTTTTGTTTAATAAGTATCACACTGAAAATTCGAAATGAATTAAATTTATATCCTGTCATCAATCCAAAGATTAAATGCCCACCTTCATGGATAATAACATTTACCATATAGACTATGTACATTAAAAGAATTAATTCTAAAAATTTCATCAATTCATTCCATACACTTATATCTTCACCTAGCATTTCATTCATTGTAACCATATAAGAGCCAACTGCAGCTCCACATAAGGCTCCTGCAATTACAAATGTAACCACAACAAGCCATTTCATATCTAATTTTTTCATACTTCTTTCTTTCTAGTTTTTTATTAATATTAAAATTCAAGTCTTATTTTATACTTTATTAAATTTTTTTGCTATCAACCTTAAAGCAATTTCATTAATTTACAGTTCTCAATGCCTGCGTCCCAGAATTTTTCCAAAGGAATATTTTGCACCTGACACACAATGCTTGAATCCATTGCTCCATGTCCCACAATAATAACATCCTTACCTGCATCTAACTGTGGCTGAACTACTTCTTTAAGAAAACTTCCTGTTCTGGCAAACAAATCATCAAAAGTTTCTCCATCTTCCACACCCGGATAATTAGCCGGATCCTTAAACAACTTTCTAATAGGGCTTCCCTCTATCTGAGACGGATGTGTTACACCTTCATACACGCCAAAACACATTTCCATAAGCCTGTCGTCATATACAATAGGAATGTTTCTTCCTTCCAAAACAATTTCGGCTGTCTGCTTTGCCCTAACAAGCGGTGAGCAATAGCATATGTCAAAATTAACATCTTTATATTTTTCTTTGGCTTGCTCTGCCATCTGAATGCCTTCTTCATTTAATGGAATATCTGTACGACCTTGAAGCTTATGCTTGGCATTCCAATCTGTTTTTCCGTGTCTCATAATATATAACATAACTTTTCTCCATATCTTTTGCTAATCTAATATAATTTATACGGATATAAGCTTAACTCATTCAGGTTATTTTCGCAACTGTGACTTCATTGGAACAAATTCAATTTTCAGCTGCATTCCCATACCTGCTACAAGTCTTCCTAATAATATGGTAAAAATACCATATTGTCAATTACTAACATTCTCTTTTTTATTTTTATAAATTGTATTTTTTCTTACTATATGTTATGCTTTCTAAATACACCTAAAAAGGTAATAAGAAAGGTAAAAATATTATGAAAAAACACAATGACAAAAGAAGCTCTTTCTCCGGAAAGCTAGGCTTCGTTCTTTCAGCTGCAGGGGCTTCTGTAGGACTGGGAAATATTTGGAGATTTCCTTATCTTGCTGCAAAATATGGCGGTGGTATTTTCCTATTGGTATATATTATTCTGGCCCTTACTTTCGGATATACAATGATTGTAGCTGAAACTTCTATTGGTCGTATGACTAAGAAAAGCCCTGTTGGTGCTTTTAAATCATTTAGTAACTCTAAGTTTGTATCTTTAGGCGGATGGATTAATGCCATCATTCCTATACTTATTGTTCCGTACTATTCTGTTATCGGTGGCTGGGTTATTAAATATCTTGCCGAATATATTATTGGTAACAGCAAACTTTTGGCCGGAGATGATTATTTCACCGGTTTTATTTCAGGTGGTTTTTCCGCTGAAGTTTGTTTTATTATATTTACTTTTATAACTTTAGCAATTATTTATGCCGGAGTTAGAAATGGTATTGAACGTGTTTCAAAATTTATGATGCCTATCCTTGTAGTTCTTTCTTTTATTATTATGATTTATTCGGTAACAAGACCGGGCGCTTTGGCCGGTGTAAAATATTTTCTTGTTCCTAATGTTAAGAACTTCTCATGGATGACTGTAGTTGCAGCTATGGGACAGATGTTCTATTCACTGTCTATTGCAATGGGTATTTTGATTACATTTGGCTCATATATGAAAAAAGATATATCTATAGAAGAGTCTACCAGAAATGTAGAAATCTTTGACACTGCCATTGCTATTATGGCCGGACTTATGATAATTCCTGCAGTTTTCGCCTTCTCAGGTGGCGACCCTGAAGCCTTAAAGGCAGGTCCTTCACTTATGTTTATTACAATTCCTAAGATGTTCGAAAGCATGGGACTTAGCATGGTTGTTGGTATTCTTTTCTTCACATTAGTACTATTTGCTGCACTTACAAGCTCAATTGCATTAACAGAAAGTGCTGTTTCAACATTTGAGGACCAATTCGGATGGAACAGAAAGAAGTCAACAATCATTCTTGGTGGAATTATGCTTGTTCTTGGAAGTCTTTCATCATTAGGCTATGGTCCTTTAGGCTGCGTTAAGATTATTGGAATGCAGTTTTTAGACTTCTTTGATTTCTTAACTAATTCAGTAATGATGCCAATTGCTGCATTTGCTACATGCTTACTTGTTTCAAAAGTAATTGGACTTAGGAAGATTGAAGAAGAAGTACTTCATGGGGAAGGTACATTCCGCAGAAAGAAGATTTTCAATTTCATGATTAAATATCTCTGCCCATTATTTGCGGCAATAATACTATTAAGTTCAATCGCAAATGCATTTGGATGGATAACAATCTAAAATTGAAATTTGTTAAATAATAGAGGATGTTGTGATAGCATTCTCTATTATTTTTTTACTTTTATGATGGATTTAATTGATAATGTGGTTTAAACTGGGCTGTTTCTTTGATGTGTTATCAAAAAGATGCCACATTTCTCTTAAATGTAGCATCTTTCACTCTTATTATTTAATTTTAACTGTTTTACTCAAACCTTTTTTGGTAAGCATCTTTTTGTAAGATTTCTTCTTACTCTTTGGTACGCTTATCTTGGCTTTCTTATTAATCTTCTTAAAAGCAGATTTTCCAATCTTCTTTAAAGTTAACTTCTTTGATTTAATTTTAATCTTTTTAAGTTTTTTGCAGTTGTAGAATGCTTTATTTCCTATCTTACTTATATTATTACCTATTGTAATGCTTGAAAGATTTTTGCACCTCTTAAATGCATTATTACCAATCGAAGTAACCTTGTAAGTAACATTTCCTATCCTAATCTGTGATGGTATTGTTGCTTTCTTAAGCTTCTTATCAATTGGGCAAACATATTCAACCTGCTTATTAATTACAGTTATGCGATAAATAGCGTTAGTTGAAATGTCCTGATAGGTACTTCCAACTGTATATTCCATATTTCTTTTTGGAATAACTTCAGTTTTTGTTGCGCCACAAGCTGTACAAGTATAAGTTTTCACTCCTTCTTCTGCATAAGTTGGCTCTGTTGTAACTTTGCCTTTATTCCATTTATGACCCTTTGCTTCTGTCTTTACTGTTGTTCTGCTTAACTCTTTATTGCAGACTGTACAGTAAACTACTTCATCATAGCTTCCACCTTCTTCACATGTTGCTTCGGTGGCATTTTCAATCTTTACTTTGCCTTTAACATGTCCCTTGGCTGGAATTGTTGTTTCATCTTTCTTTTCATCACAATGTTTACAGTGAATTGATTTTAAGCCTGTTTCTTCACATGTTGCTTCCTTGTCCACTGTAAAGTCTTCAGCCCAATCGTGACCCAAGGCTGATGCTTTCTCTGTCTTGGTCTTTCCACATACCATGCATTGGAAGGTTTTCACTCCTTCTTCCGTACATGTTGGCTGGGTGGTTATCTTTCCTTCATTCCATTTATGACCTTTAGCCTCTGTCTTTACTGTTGTTCTGCTTAGTTCCTTGTTGCAGACTGTACAGTATATTACTTCGTCATAGCTTCCACCTTTTTCGCATGTGGATTCCGTGGCATTTTCAATCTTTACTTCGCCTTTAACATGTCCCTTGGCTGGAATTGTTTCTTTTTGTACATCAGTTATTTTTTGGTCATTGTATATTCCGGTTGCTGTGTGTGTTATGTTTCCATCCTCCTCGCATGTTGCTTCCGTTCTGGTTGTTTCCACATCACAGTCCACTTTAATAACATGCTCTCTATTATATTCGCATGTGTACACAGCCTTACATGTACTATAATCATCTGACCACTGAAAATCCGGTCCTATGTAATTATGAATACAGATTTTGTTTACTTTAGTTGTTAAATCTGCAATATTGTATTCCTGTTTTGTAGCGTTTGAATCTGTAAGTTCATCTACAACAAGCTGGAACTTGCCTGATACATTCTCATTCTTTATAGCCTTAAAGGTCAATTTAATAACCTGTCCGTCAGCCTTTATATCGTCTGTTGACATAAAAGCAAATTTAACTTTTCCTTTAGTTGAAGTTGAAACATTAGTAAATGAATTTTTCAAAATCCCATCAGAAAATGACGCATCCTGTATTTCAAATATATCTTTGTCATATTCAAGATAAGCTGTCATTGAAGCTATTCCTGAATTGCCTGCCAGATTAATTGTAACGTCAAATGTTTCCTGTGAATCTATTGAATCAAGACCATTTACCGTAAACAAATTATCTGACTGCTGCTCTGACGTTGATATTGTTGCTTCATAACTTCCATCAAAAGTGCATTCCTGCAACTGCTCGTTTGTTATTGTTACATCTGATAATGAAATGTTACTAGATGTTGATTTCTCTAAAGGTATAAACTCCATATTCAGAAAATTCATCGTTGTTGTAGAACATTTATTAAAAGCATAGGCTACCTTAACAGTTCCTTCTTCAACCTTATTATATGAAACAATTAAGCCTTCAACATTTTTGTTAGCTGTGACTTTCTGAAATCTTACCTGCTCCTCATTATAATGTAAAATAAAGCTTCCGGACATTACTCCTGCATTGTGACTAAAGCCAAACCTGCACTGTACTGTATCATTAGCATTAGCATCTGTAGTTCCTTCTAGGTTAACCTGATAATTATCACTAAGTGGGTTATCAACATTTATGGTTAATTGTGAATCAATATTAAAGTCTATGTTAGAAAGATTTCTGTCATATGCTTCATTTATATTCGTATTAAATACACACTGTTCACTTCCTACGAAGTCAGCTGTATATGTAATTGCAAACAATTCTTTATCAGTTACCGACAAACCATTGCCATTAATTAATGCTATTTTAACTGTACCCTGACTCTCTTTGGCTGATGTTATTGTTGATCCAAGCTCACTGCTAAACTTGCATTCTTTATAACTAAGCTTCTCATTGTCATATTTAATTAACATTTGATAACTGCTTAGATTAGTTATTCCTGTTCCATAATAATGTATTGTAACAACACCATTGCTCTGTTCATAGGATGTCCATATTGTTGGATTGTTATCATCTGCCTTTACTATTGTATTAGCAGGGACTATTGTCCCTGCTAACAATGAAACTACAAGAATGATGCTTACAATAAAATTATAAAATTTATTCTTTATTTTCATCTAAACACCTTCCTTATTTAAACTGCGTTATTTCTCCTGTAGCATATTGTAATATTCTCATAGCATCTACTGCTGTTATCTTTCCGTCTCCGTTAACATCAGCAAGTCCTGTTATTGCATCTGTAGGATTGTCAATTAATGCTAATTTCAAAGTAAGCATAGCATCTACTGCCGTTACTTTTCCATCCATATTAACGTCACCTAATTCATAGCTTGTATCACTTGAATTAACAAGAACTATAATGCTTGCCTTCTGGCTGCTCTTTTCAAGTGATGCTGAAATAACTGTATAACCATTACCTACGGCTGTAATAGTTCCATCTGAATTAACTGTTGCAACTGCCGTATTACTTGATGTCCACTGAATATTTCTCTTCTGGTTACTTGTTTCGTTTCTAATCTGTGCATCGGCTGTATATGTTTCATCAGCATACATTGTTACAATATCCTGACTTAATTCTACATATGCTTCATCCTTAAATATTTCAATTGGGATTTCACACTTAGCATTGTTATAATATGCTGTTACTGTAGTAGAACCAGTTTTAGTTAATTCAAATACACAAGTTCTACCATTGTCTGTTGACTGAACAAGTTTAACTGAATCGTTATAAGACCAGTTAATAGTTGCTATTGACTCTATTGGCTTAGCCTGTAGCTTGATAGTAACAATATTGCCTACAGTTCCTGAATACTTGTTTTGTTCAGAAGTAATCTCTTTAACAGGAAGTTCGTTAACCTGAACATCAATATATGTTGTTTTTCCATCACAACTAACCGTAACTGTAGTACTTCCACTCTGAATTGCCGTAAATGAACCATCATCATTCTGTTTAAGTACACTTGAATCATAGCTATAATCTGCATAATCATGATATGTGGCATTAGCCGGTGATACTGTTACCTCCGGTGTAAAGGAATCTCCTATATCTAAAGTAGCACTTGATTTTTTAACTTTAATATCATTTACAGGAACGTATTCACTCTGTTCAATAAATGATATTCTTTCAGAATCATAATCTAAGTTTTCTACTTCCACACCATTAATCTTAACACTGATTACTTCAGGTCGAACTTCGGTAGATTCGTTATAATATTCAAAATATCCCAGTTTTCCACCATTTATACTCTGATTATTAAATTTATATTTATAAGTATTTCCTGAACTATTTCCACTTATATAACTTAATGATGAAGAAAAATATTTGTCACCGTCTTTTAAAGTCACCTCTAAACTATTAATTTTTCCATTAAAGTTAGTCTTTAAATATGAGTTCTGTGATTTTGCTAATTCTTTAGTTATAATAGTATCCTCATTATAAACTTTCACATTAGAATCCGTTACATCAAATGCATCATCAATACTTGCCACAACTACCTGATTTTCTGTTAACTCTACCTTCTTCTTGCCCATATATTCAGGTTTGAAAGTAAACTTAAGTTCCTTGGCAGATACATATTCTGTATCAACTTCTTTATCATCTATTACAACCCTGTCTGACTCATTAAAGTTTACACCTTTGACTATACCTGTCATGCTCTTGCCAACTTCTCCGTTATCAGCTTTAACTGATGACACAAACGCCTTAGACTCTACCGGTGTAACATTTGGTTCAGTTGCACTTCCGTTGTATGCATAATTAATTCCATCTGTGGCTTCAATATAGTACTGAAGATTTCCAACAGTTATATCTTCTGCATTAATATGAGCATTATAATAATTACCAGTAGTATTGTTCATTGGAACTGATTTAAAATTATCTTCTCCTTCCATTCGATAAAACAATGTAACGCCTTCAACACCTATGTTATCCTTAACTGTTGCTGTAATAGTTGCACCAACTCCGTTAGTTATAGATTTTAGTGCTGTATGTTTAATTACCGGTGGCTTATCATCTACTGCTGTATTAGAAGTAATATTAGAAGGTCTTGACTCAGACATTGCCGTATCTACTACTGTAAAGTAATAATAATACTTCTTTCCTGCCTCGACTTTTTTGTCTTCGTATTCTTTCTCTTCTGATGACAAAATAGATGAATTAATCTTCTTAAAACTTCCTTCCTCCCCTGTTTCACTTCTATAAATATTAAAGCCTGCCATAGTGTCATATTCATCCTGTGTCCAGTTAAGGTAAATACTTCCAACTCTACCTTCTGACTGCAATGTTAATGCTTCTGCTCCACTGGCAGTAACATCGAATTCAAATCTTCCCCAGTCAGTTCCTGTAGTAAGCCAATGGTCATCTGCTGCAGCAGCATCCTTAACCCTGAAGTACTGATGTCCCTGATTAATAAGAACCTTAATCGGCATCTTACCAACCCATTCTCTGCTGCTATTCCACTGTCCTTTCAATGTATAATCAGTATATAGAGCATCCGGTCCGTAAGAAACCATAGGATCTGTGTTCTTATCCATATCTCTGTTAAATAATACATGAACATCATATGTTCCGTTACCAACAGTGTCTACCTTATCACCATTCTTATCTGTAATGTAAATATCAGAAACACAAGGATAAGTTTCCTCTGATGGCTTATCTAAATATGGGCTTGTAATAATATCTCCACAATTTGTATTCGTATCAAAATCAATAATCTGCTTGTTTATCAGTCTTTCATCGTTTGTTCCCCAATAATTATTTTGTGCTGAATATACAAAGTCTCTAGAATTACTGTTAAACATTTTCATCCATTCAGATGTATCTGTACAAATTAATCTATTTAGCACTGTATTTCCCATAAAGCTTGTGTTATCTAGCTCACCTAAATATTCAGGATCTGTATTTATTTTTTTAATTTTTGAATCGTCTATATCTGCTGGATACTCTGCCAAAACATATCTTGTAATATTATCAACTGCATCATTTAAGATATGTGGTAAATATACATATTCTTTTTCATTAGTTTCTGTATTTATTTTTTCTGATTTTCTAAGATATACGCGATACACAGCAAGTGGATTTGACACTGATGCATTGATTTCAGCACCTGGTTTTTCCCCATTAACAGATGCTGTATCTCCACTTTTTGTATCAAAATAATAACCATTTATCAATTTCAAATATTCATTAACATCATTACCATAAATGTCCTTAAACATATCTCCCAATAAATTTGTGATTTCTTCATCTAAACCTACGGTTGACAAATGACCTCCATTCATACTTATTGCTTTTTCTATAGCATTATAGTTGAGCATATTTGAGCCAACATAATTATACTCATAAAAATATTGATCCAAATTATATATCACATATTTTTTTCCATTTAACGTTCCTATTCTACTCGCTACTTCCATATACGGTCTTCTGTATTGAAAACTATTTACTGACATTTGAGATGGAAACATTTTAATCCCAGCAGAAGTATTTTTTTTTGCTTCATTAATTAAAAAAGTACAATTATTTGCCTTAATGTTACTATAATAATTTTCGCAATTATCAAATAATACATTGTTAAATTCTCCACTAACAATAGATTTCGTTCCAACCCATTCATTTCTTGTTGCGCGCAAATTCGATATTTTAGATTTTTCAAGATAGGTCGCATTTATTTTAGGACTATCTTCTTCTTCTTCAACTGTACCACCACCATTACTATAAGCACGTTTTTTTACATAGTCGTAATTTTGTGTAAAATTCAAATGTGAACCACTACTTATATCAATATAGGGATTTTCAATATTTACATAATTCATATCTATAGTTCCCGGAACCACCTTCTCAACCTGAACCCTATAATCTTCAA
>ERZ773228.2931-NODE-2931-length-14800-cov-3.095219_pt1 | contig 14800 bp, 18 predicted proteins | sample MGYA00580524_ERZ773228 | MGnify/ENA primary metagenome ERZ773228 (study PRJEB29015, sample SAMEA2737768) | human gut metagenome | biome: human gut; feature: human-associated habitat; material: faeces | place: China | collected 2012 ... | reverse complement strand
TCTGGAACAGCTCAATCTGAAGCGCAGTACCTATCGTTCACAGCTTGAAAAGGCGCGGAAACAGCTTGAATCTGAGTTCGGAAAATTTTTCTGAAAAAGTTTCGTCCAAAACGCCCTTGATCCTGTAGTGGGTTGTGAAGGGAGGTGAACGACACATGAACAGGAAAACCCAAGAGCTGATCGACACCCTGATGGCAATCTCTGTGGTGTCAAAGCGACTCGCAAAAAATCTGGCAAAGGAGGACAAGCATAATGGATCCGATGATGGAACTGGTAAACGCCCTGAATGCACTTACTGCTGCATTACAGAAATTCACGTCGCAGACAACTAACGCCTATCTCGACACCTTCGAGGAGATCTACAATCCCGAAAAGGACGAGCCGCAGGCAGCAGAAGCACCGAAGGAACAGCCGACGCCGAAGGACGAGCCTGTCACCTTCGTTCAGCTCCGCAGCCGCCTTTCGGAGATCTCCCGCAGCGGCAAGACGGCGGAGGTAAAGGAACTGATCGCCAAGTACAATGCAGACAAGCTCTCGGATATTGCAGAGGCGGACTACGCTGCGGTGCTGGCAGAAGCGGAGGAATTGGTATGAGCGATCACGCACCCCTTTCCCCTTCCAGCAGCGAACGCTGGATCAATTGCCCGCCCTCCGCAAAGGAGAATTCGGGCGGCGATACCGGAAGCAGTTATGCAAAAATCGGTACATCAGCGCATACCCTCTGTGAGTACAAAGTCAAAAAGGCTCTTGGTCACAAGGTGCGTGATCCTACTCCGGATCTGGAATTCTACGATGAGGAGATGGAGGAATGCGCCACCGCCTATTGTGAATTCATCATGGAGCAGGTGCAGACGGCGAAGGAAACCTGCCCCGATCCGCTGGTGCTGGTGGAACAGAAGCTTGACTTCACACGCTGGGTGGCTGAGAGCTTCGGCACCGCAGACTGTATCATTGTCGCCGACGGCACGATGACCGTCATCGACTTCAAATACGGTCTCGGCGTTCTTGTCGATGCCGATGGCAACAGCCAGATGCGTATGTATGCGCTGGGCGCTCTGAATCTTTTTGAGTCCCTGTATGACATCCAGACCGTCCGCATGATCATCTTCCAGCCCCGCCGGGACAACATCAGCACGGCGGAGGTCACGAAGGAGGAACTGCTCGGCTGGGCGGAGGAAGTCCTCATCCCTGCTGCGGCACTTGCGGCAAAGGGCGAGGGCGATTATAGCGCGGGAAAGCACTGCCAATTCTGCCGCATCAAGGCGACCTGCCGCAAACGGGCTGAGTACAATTTGCAGATGGCGCAGTACGATTTTGCCGTTCCGGATACACTCGCCGACGATGAAATTAGCCTGATCCTCGATCGCGCTGACACCTTCATCGGCTGGGTGAACGATGTCAAAGCTTATGCGCTCGAACAGGCTATCAGCGGCAAGCAGTACCCCGGCTTCAAGGTCGTGGAAGGATGCAGCAACCGCAGATACACAAACCCCGATGCCGTTGCAGCGGCTGTCACCGATGCGGGCTACGATCCCTTTGAGAAAAAACTCATGGGCGTAACCGCAATGACCAAGCTGCTCGGCACCAAGAAGTTCAACACCCTGCTCGGCTCCCTGATCGAAAAGCCGCAGGGCAAACCCACACTCGTACCAGAGTCGGACAAACGTCCGGTATGGACAATCAATGATTTTCAGGAGGAAGATTAGCATGGCAAAGATTATCAATCCCACAAAGGTCGTTACTGGCAAGAATACCCGCTTCAGCTACCTCATCGTGAATGAACCGAAAGCGATCAACGGCGGCACCCCGAAATACAGCGTTTCGCTCATCATTCCGAAGTCCGATACCGTGACCGTCGAGAAGATCAAGGCGGCGATCAAGGCTGCTTACGACGAGGGACAGGGCAAGCTCAAGGGCAACGGAAAGTCTGTGCCGCCACTGAAAGCTATCAAAACTCCGCTGCGTGACGGCGATGAAGAACGCCCGGACGATCCGGCATACGCAGGCTGCTACTTCATCAACGCCAACAGCGCAACCAAGCCGGGTGTGGTCGATGCCGACTGCCAGCCGATCCTTGATACCAGCGAGCTTTACTCCGGTATTTACGGTCGTGCAAGCATCAACTTCTACGCCTTCAACACCAACGGCAACAAGGGCATCGCCTGCGGTCTGAACAACCTCCAGAAGCTCCGCGACGGTGAGCCGCTGGGCGGAAAGAGCCGTGCAGAGGACGATTTCGCAGACATGGACGATGACGACGACGATTTCCTCTCTTAATTAACCAATGAATGTCGGGTGGGCGACTGACGGGGTTCCGTCCGGGTGGGTTTAAGGAAGTGTAACCATGAAAACTATAGAAATTGATCTGGAGACTCGGAGTGACCGTGACATCACCAAGTGTGGTGTGTACGCTTACGCCGATTCTCCGTATTTTGCTATCACGCTGATGAGCGTGTCAGTGGATGGCGGTGCCGTGCAGCTCTATGATCTGGTGAACGGTGATCGTGTACCGGATGAGATTCTTTCTGCTCTCACCGATGAATCGGTCATCAAACGGGCATTCAACGTGCAATTTGAGCGCGTATGTCTTTCCAGATATCTGCGCGAAGAGTATCCGCAGATCTTCCGCAGCTACAGCATTGATGCCGATACCGTCGGTGATTATCTCAGTCCAGTCGGCTGGCAGTGTACCATGATCCATTGCCGGACGCTCGGTCTGCCATCGACGCTTGCCTCTGCCGGTGCTGCTTTAAAACTGGAACAGCAGAAGATGCCGGAGGGCAAGGCGCTCATCAAGTATTTTTGTGTTCCCTATGATACCGTTGACGGCGTTCCGCAGTTCCACACACCTGCCGATGCTCCGGAGAAATGGGAAACCTTCAAGGCTTACAACAAGCAGGATGTGGAGGCGGAGCTTGCCATTGACCAGCGCCTTTCCCGTTTCCCCGTACCGGATTTTATCTGGGAACAGTTTTATCTGGATCAGGAGATCAACGACCGGGGTATCCGTGTCGATATGGAACTGGTCGATGCCGCCCTCACGCTGGACGCACAGGCGAAGACAACACTATCGGCAGAAATGCGCAGGCTTACCGGTATCGAGAATCCGAATTCCGTGTATCAGCTTCTGGAGTGGCTCGGTGAACAGGGATATAAGTCGGACTGTCTGGATAAGGCTGCGGTGCGGGAATTGCTGAAAACAGCAAAAGATCCCGTCAAGTCCGTGCTGGAGCTGCGGCTCATGCTGTCGAAGTCCAGCGTCAAGAAGTATCAGGCGATGCAGACGGCAGCCTGTTCCGATCATCGTGCAAGAGGAATGTTCAGCTTTTACGGCGCATCCCGCACCGGACGCTGGGCAGGACGCATCATACAGTTGCAGAACCTGCCGCAGAACCATATTCCTGACCTGACCGATGCAAGGGAGACCGTCAAGCACGGTTATTACGATGAGGTCGAAATGTTCTATGAGGATGTGCCTGATACGCTGTCACAGCTTATCCGCACGGCTTTCGTACCCCGTCCGGGATATAAGTTTATTGTCGCTGACTTCTCCGCCATTGAAGCCCGTGTAATTGCATGGCTTGCGGGAGAACAGTGGCGCATGGATGCCTTTGCGAACGGCGAGGACATTTACTGCGCATCGGCATCAAAGATGTTCGGTGTTCCGGTCGTGAAGCATGGCGTCAACGGCGAACTGCGTCAGAAAGGTAAGGTTGCGGAATTAGCATGTGGCTACGGCGGCTCGGTCGGTGCTATGAAAGCAATGGGCGGCGATACTCTGAACCTGACCGATACCGAGCTTAAACAGATCGTGACTGACTGGCGTGATGCTTCTCCCAATATCGTCAAGCTATGGTGGGCTGTTGATGATGCGGTCAAGAAAGCAATCAAGCAGAAAACCACCACAGAAACACATGGATTGCAGTTCAGCTACCAGAGCAAGATGCTTTTCATCACGCTGCCGTCCGGTCGGAAGCTGTGCTACGCGCATCCGCAGATTGGCGAGAACCAGTTCGGCAGAGAGTCCGTCACCTATATGGGCGTGTGCGCATCGAAGAAGTGGGAACGCATCGAGAGCTACGGTCCGAAGTTCGTCGAGAATATCGTGCAGGGCATCGCCCGCGATCTTCTGTGCTACAGCATGAATACGCTGTCGCAGTGTTTTATCGTAGCAACGGTGCATGATGAAATGATTATCGAATGCAGCCCGGATGTATCGCTGGATGTTATCTGCAAACAGATGGCACGAACACCTGCATGGGCGGAAGGTCTGCTCCTGCGGGCGGACGGGTACGAGTGCGAGTTTTATAAAAAGGACTGATTGTTTCGTCCAAAACGCTCCCGATTCTGTAGTGGGTTGTAGAGCAGAGATGCTCTCCCCACATCTGGGGGCATCAACAATAAGAGAGGAGTTTTATCATGCAGACTTTGATTCCTATGGATGACTTTGGCGTGTTCGTTGATAAACATGATACCGCCAGAGTTGACAGTCGTTTCGTGGCACGGCTGTTTGAAAAAGATCATCGCCATGTTCTTAGAGACATCGAAAACCTCGATTGTTCAGAGAAATTTAGACAGTCCAATTTTGGACTCTCCTCCTACATCAGTGAACAGAATAAGAAACTGCCCTGCTATGTGATGACTCGTGACGGATTCGTTTTTCTGGCAATGGGCTATCGTGGCAAGAAGGCTGCACAGTTCAAGGAGCTGTATATCCGGCGTTTCAATGAGATGGAAGCCTTCATCAAAACGCTGGTATCTGCAAGGCAGGAGTTTCCGCTGCTGACTGAAAATATCCGTCTGCTCAACGATGATCCGAAGCCGTATCATTTCAGCAATGAGTGCGATATGCTCAACCGCATCGTTCTCGGTATGACGGCAAAACAGTTCAGGGTATTGCACGGCATTGAGAAAAAGAACAGCATTCGCCCGTACTTGACGCTGGAACAGATCGACCTGCTGGAAACGCTGCAGAAGGTCGATATCGGCTTGTTGGTGTCTGTTCCGGATTATCACGAGAGAAAGCGTTACCTTGAATGGTACACCGCAAAGATCAAGAAGGAGGATTGACCTATGTTTTATGTGAAGGAAAAGACCGATGAGATCGAGGTTAAGGTGGAGCTGAACAGCGAGAACGTGTTCTGCTCCTGCCCGGACTGCGGCAAGGAGGTCGCCGTTGATCTGTCGTGCGTGTTCGCCGATGGTCTGGGCGATATGTACGGTACGGCAGTCCTCTGCAACGAGTGTGCTTGTAAGAGACTGCACGTGAAGCTGAAAAGAAAAGAGGGATGAGATGAAATACAGTATTGAATGGTTTTATGCGCTGGTCAGCGGGAAGCTGGTCAAGCCGGAGAACGTCTATGTGAAATGCCCCCGCTGCGGGAAGCTCTGCAATAAGGGCTGCGACAGAAAGCCTTGCGGCAGGAACGAGGTGAAGCATGGCTGATTATTATAACAGCGAAGGCTATGCAAGCCCGACGGAACATGAGGCGTTCACCCGCATCGAGCGTGAAGAGAAGGCTGCGGCAAAAGCTGCCGCCTTCCGTCCCGTCGTGTATATCTGTTCGCCGTACTCCGGAGATACGGAGAGGAACGTCGAGAACGCCAAGAAATACAGCCGCTTTGCTGTTGACCGGCACTATCTGCCGATCACGCCCCACATTTACTTTACCCAGTTCATGGATGACAATATTCCTGCGGAACGGGATACAGCCATTTTCATGAACTGGGTGTTGATGAGTAAGTGCGTGGAGCTGTGGGTGTTCGGCGACACGGTCAGCTCTGGCATGAAGGCGGAGATCGAACGGGCAAAGCGCAAGCACATGAAAATCCGTTACTTCACGGAGGATTTGGAGGAAACCACATGAAGTTCACACTGTATACTGCCGACTGTACCGGCAACGCAAAGAATACGATTTACCCGAATCAGAAGGTCATTACCTCGGAAGCGGATCTCCGCAAGGCAGTCACGTTCGACCATGTGTGTGCGCTGTATGCGAATAATGCCCGCAGCGATGCCAACTTCCAGCTCTCTGATGTTGTGCCGATGGACTGCGACAATGATCACAGCGACAATCCCGATGAGTGGATCACGCCGGAAAAGCTGCCCGAAATGCTCAACGATGTGGAGTTTGCGATCACATACAGCCGTCATCATATGCTCAGCAAGGGCAGCGTTTCTGCCCGCCCTCGTTTCCATGTGTTTTTTCCGACTACGCCCTGCAAGGATGCCGCATTCCATAAGAACATCAAAACTTAGGTGAATTGACAGTTGAAGAAAAAACAAATGAGGGATGCCGCATTCCATAAGAACATCAAAACCCGCATCTACAAGGAGCTGCCGTTCTTTGACGGCAATGCACTGGACGCTTCACGCTTCCTATATGGCTCGAAGGGTGATGTGATCTGGCACGAGGGCAGCCTGACCATTGAGGACTGGCTCACGCTCATGAAGTCGAGCCGCAGCATCCCGCAGGGACAGCGCAACAGCACCATGTCCCGTATGGCGGGCAAGCTGGTCAAGCGCTTCGGTGTGACGGATGATGCCCATGCGAAGTTCCTCGAAAAGGCAGCGGAATGCGATCCGCCACTCGACGATGAGGAGCTGGAAGGCATCTGGGCAAGCGCCTGCAAGTTCGGCAAAATGGTCACCTCGCAGGAAGGTTATGTGCCTCCTGACCAATACGGCGATAATGTGCTGATCCCGGACGATTTCTCAGATGTCGGTGAAGCCCGCACGTTCGTTGAGTGCTTCGGCGATGAGATCGCATTTACGATTGCTACGAATTATCTGCGCTATAACGGCACCTACTGGGAGGAATCGGAACAGGCGGCGGTTATGGCTATGATCGAACACACGGACGCACAGCTTGAGGAAGCGGACAGGCAGATGGAAGAAAAGCTGGGAAAATTGGAGGGACTTGGCGTGAACCGTGCGCTTGCAATGGCAGGCGGCAAGAAGTTCAGGGACAGTCTGAACGATGCGCAGCTCTCGGCGGATAATGAGTTTGAGTTTGCAAAGGGCTTTCGTGCCTTCGTCATGAAATACCGCCACATCCGCAGTATGAACAATGCCCTCGATGCCGCAAAGCCGCTGGTGCTGAAGCACCCGGAGCAGCTTGACGGTGATCCGATGCTGCTGAACACCCCCGGCGGCACCTACGACCTTGCCAAAGGTCTCGACGGCTGGAGAGCGACTGATCCCGCTGACCTGATTACGAAAGTGACGGCGGTCGTTCCGAATGAGGAAGGCAGGCAGATCTGGGAGGACGCCTTGCAGGTTTTCTTCTGCGGTGACCAGAGCCTGATTGACTATGTGCAGATGATTTGCGGTCTCTGTCTGATCGGCAAGGTATACACGGAAGCGATGATTATTGCCTACGGCGACGGCAGGAACGGCAAGTCTACCTTCTGGAACGTCATCTACAAGGTGCTGGGCAGTTATTCCGGCAATATCTCCGCCGATGCCCTGACCGTCAACTGCAAGAGAAACGTGAAGCCTGAAATGGCAGAGCTGAAGGGCAAGCGCCTCATCATTGCGGCGGAGCTGCAGGAAGGGATGCGCCTGAATACCAGCGTGGTCAAGCAGCTCTGTTCCACTGATCCCATTTTTGCAGAAAAGAAGTTCAAGGCTCCGTTCTCCTTTGAGCCGAGCCATACGCTGGTGCTGTACACGAACCACCTGCCGAAGGTGGCGGCTTCTGATGATGGCACTTGGCGCAGACTGATCGTGATCCCGTTCCATGCCAAGATTCAGGGGCAGAACGACAAGAAGAATTATACCCAATATCTGATCGACAATGCAGGCGGTGCGGTTCTTTCGTGGCTGATCGAGGGTGCGATGAAAGTGGTCGCCGCCGATTTCAAGGTAGACCGCCCGCAATGCGTACTGGACGCAATCGGAGCGTACCGGGAAGGCAATGACTGGCTCGGCTCTTTCATCAATGATTGCTGTGAGGTCGATAAGAGCTATATGGCAAAATCCGGAGAGCTCTACAAAGAGTATCGTGATTATTGTACAGCAAACGGAGAGTATGTTCGTAGCACTACCGACTTTTATGGCGCATTGGAGCAGGCGGGCTTCAAGCGCAAAAAGATGCACAGTGGCAACTTCATTATGGGTATCTGCCTTGTGGCGGACTTCCTGAATTGACCTTCGACCGACTTCCGATTCCATCATACGAAAAACAACGTAGAATCGGGATTGCGGAAGTCATCGAAACTCATTTCCCAACCTTACGCAGGCGAGAAAAAACACGATTTTTTCTTTCTATATAAAGGTTTGTATTCAAGTTCCGATGACTTCCGCACATATACGAAAAATGCCGAATTTACGACGATTTCCAAAGGAGGAAACAATATGTGGCTCAAGAAAAACAACCGGCTTTTCAACCTTGAACGTTTTGATGCTGTCGTGCAGGACAAGGAGATCCCCGACATCCTGTGGCTGATTCATGTGAATCCAACCTGCAAGACCGCAATCGCAAGATATGAGGCAGAGCAGGTCGAGCAGATCATCGAGGACATTGCAGCGGCAATGCAGAACGGCGATAAGCTGTATGTGCTGCCATGAGGGAAAAATCAATTGAAGAAAAACTGGTCGCTGCCGTGAAAGCAGTCGGCGGTGTCTGCTGGAAGTTCACCTCTCCCGGAACAGCGGGTGTGCCTGACCGCATCGTATTGATGCCTTCTGGCAGAATCGGCTTCGTGGAGGTCAAGGCTCCCGGCGAAACGCCCCGTCCACTGCAGCGTCTGCGTATCAGAACACTTCGGCGGCTGGGCTTCAAGGCATTTGTGCTGGACAGTCCAGAGCAGATAGGAGGAATCATTGATGCAATACAAACCTCATGATTATCAGAAGTTTGCCGTGGACTTCATCGAAACACATCCGCAGGCGGCGGTATTACTGGAATGCGGACTCGGCAAGACGAGCATCACCCTGACAGCACTGAATAATATGATGTTCGACCGCTTCGAGGTACACAAGGCACTGATTATTGCACCGATCCGTGTATGCAAGAATAGTTGGGCGGCGGAAATCGAAAAGTGGGACCACCTGAAAGGCATGACCTACAGTCTGGTTCTCGGCAGCCGGGAACAGCGGCTTGCGGCTCTCCGGCGGAAAGCGGACCTGTATATCATCAACCGTGAGAATGTGCAGTGGCTCATCGAAAGCAGCGGGATGCCGTTCGACTTCGATATGGTGGTGATCGACGAGCTGAGTTCCTTCAAGAACCATCAGTCCAAGCGCTTCCGTGCACTGCGGAATGTCCGCCCGTTCGTAAAACGCATCGTCGGGCTGACCGGTACACCTTGCAGCAACGGTCTCATGGATCTGTGGGCGCAGTTCCGTCTGCTGGACAAAGGTGAACGCCTCGGCAAGCGCATCGGGCAGTACCGCGATGCCTACTTCACCTCGGACTGGAACGGCTTTACCTATTCTCCCAGACCGGGTGCAGAGAAACAGATATACAGCAAGATCGCTGACATCAGCATTTCCATGAAAACCACCGACCACCTGACCATGCCGGATCTGGTGATGGTCGCCGACAAGGTGGAGCTGGACGAGGATGCCTTCCGCATCTACAAGGACATGGAACAGGAGATGTGCGTCGAGTTCGTAGACGAGCCGATCTCCGCAGCAAACGCAGGTGTCCTGTGTGGAAAGCTGACACAGCTTGCCAGCGGTTCGGTATATACCGACGGCGGCAGCGTGATGCGGATACATTCGCACAAGCTGGACGCATTGGAAGATCTGATCGAAGCGCAGAACGGCAAACCGGTGCTGATTGCTTACTGGTACAAGCACGAACGGGACAGCATCATGGAGCGTTTTGAGTGCAGGGAGATTAAGACCGATGCCGACATCGCCGACTGGAACAAGGGCAAAATCCCGGTCGCACTGATTCAGCCTTCTTCCGCAGGTCACGGTCTGAACCTCCAGTCCGGCGGCAGCACCATCATCTGGTACACGATGCCGTGGTCGCTGGAGCTGTATCAGCAGACGAATGCCCGTCTGTGGCGACAGGGACAGCAGTCCGAAACGGTCGTCATCCACCACCTCGTGGCGGCGGGTACGATCGATGAGGACATCATGAAGGTGCTGGAAATGAAGGGCAAGACACAGGCGGCGATGATGAAAGCCGTGAAAGCGAGGGTACGAGAATGAAAGAATACTGGAACAAGATGGAGCAGCTCCGCAAGCGTATTAATCGTAAGATCCATGAGATACGTCTGCTGCGTCAGAGGGCAGAAGGAATGAACGGCAGCGGCATCAATGATATGCCGAGGACGGTATCTCCCGATCGCAGCAAGATGGAAGGCATGGTTTTCAAGATCATGGCGCTGGAACAGGATATACAGGAAACGCAGGCAGAATATGATGCGCTGATCGCGGATATGGAAACCCGCATCAATGCCGTGCAGGACGGTGATGCCCGTGACCTTCTGCGTAAAAGATACCTCGAATTCCTGCCGTGGTCGGAGATCATGAAGGAAATGGGATACAGCAAGTCCCATGTGTTCCGCCTTCACAGCACAGCCGTAACTGCCTTGAAAAGTTGGGACACCGTGGGACTTGCAAACACCGGTAATGTGTGATATAATGTATAATAGAAGAATATGTATAGAGCCGTTGTGGGTATCCGCAGCGGCTTTTGTTATGCCCGAAGGAGGTGTCGGCGATGCCGAGGAAGGCACTGAAACCGTGCAAGCACCCCGGCTGTCCGAGACTGACCGAGGGTGCGTACTGCGACGAACACAAGCCCCTGCACCCTGACCGACCGTCTGCCGCCAAGCGTGGCTACGGCAGCAAGTGGCAGCGTGTCAGCAAAGCGTACCTGCGGAAGCACCCGCTGTGCGTGAAGTGTCTGGCGCAGGGAAAGTATGTGACCGCAATGGTCGTTGACCATATCGTTCCGCATCGTGGTGACCATTACCTGATGTGGAGCGACACCAACTGGCAGGCGTTATGCAAACCGTGTCACGACCGGAAAACCGGAAGTGAGGACACCAGACCGGAATACGCCTACTGAATAATTCCTTTCGCCTAACATATAATAGTTTTTAGGAGAAAATATGCCTAACCGCTTGACTTTTCACCTAAAATCATTTATAATTAGGAGAAAGGAGCGTGAGAGTATGAGAAACTTCGATTACCGTGAACTTACAGGTCGTTCTTGGGACAGTGAGATTATCGGGCTTGTGGCACAGATTCATGAATACAAGGGCAGACAGGAGCTTTATCTGAAGCAGAAGCCCGCAGAGCTTGACCGACTGATTGAGATTGCAAAGGTACAGAGTACAGAAGCGTCCAATGAAATCGAAGGAATCCGCACGACCAATACACGCCTGCTGCAGCTTGTACGGGATAAGACAACGCCACGCAACCGTGATGAGGAAGAAATCATGGGTTACCGTGATGTGCTGAATACGATTCACGAGAACTTCGAGTTTATTCCAATCACGTCCAATTATATCCTGCAGCTCCACCGTGATCTGTATCAGTATTCCCATAAGAGCATTGGCGGAACTTTCAAGAACACCCAGAACTATATCAGCGCAACGGATGCAGAGGGACGAGAGTTTGTTTTGTTTACACCGCTTGCCCCGTATGAAACGCCTCCGGCAATTGATGCAATTTGTGAAAGCTATAACCGTATGATTGATATGCAGGAGCTTGACGCTTTGCTGCTGATACCCGTGTTCATTCACGACTTTCTCTGCATACACCCGTTCAATGACGGCAACGGCAGAATGAGCCGCCTGCTGACTACCCTGCTGCTGTATCGCTCCGGCTATGTGATCGGCAGGTATATCTCCCTTGAAAGCAAGATTGCCAAGAACAAGAACCTTTACTACGATGCTTTGGAGCAGTGTCAGAAAGGCTGGAACGAGCACACAGAAGATCCCACGCCTTTTATCAAGTATCTGTTGCAGACCATTCTTGCTGCGTACCGTGATTTCGAGGAGCGTGTAGCACTGGTTGATGAAAAGCTGCCCGCAATCGAAACGGTGCGCCGTGCGGTTTACAACAAGATCGGAAAGTTTACCAAGAGTGAGGTCATGGAGCTTTGTCCGACACTCAGCAAGGCTTCCATTGAGAATGCAATCAAGCAGCTTGTGGAACAGGGATTGCTTGTAAGGCACGGAACAGGACGCAGCACATTCTATACTAGAAGTGACGCACAATAAAGATGAGAGCATCTGTCGTGAAAGCGGCAGATGCTTTTTTATGCACCGGGGCAGGGCTGGGGGCTGCCGGGTGGGGGTATCGGAATCTCTACGGTGCCGCCGCCACAAGACCGGCGCCCCCTCTCACGCACAAAAAGTGCAGTTCAAACACCCGATTAACCCCTCGGATATTTTTTAGAGCCGAAATCCGCGTGATTCCGGCATTTTTTATAGGCAGGTGATGATATGGCAAAGGACGGTACAAACCGTGGCGGACGCAGAGTCCGTGCAGGCGACAAGCCGAAGCCCCTCGCCGAGAAAATTGCCGCCGGAGAGGATGCCGACATCATCGAATTCACCCCGACCGCACTGGAGGGAGCAGACCTTGATGATGCCGCCGATCTCGTTGGTGAGGATATGCCCTCGCCGAGTGAATACCTCTCGGCACGACAGAAGGACGGCAAGCCCCTCGGCGCGGATGAAATCTACAAGGAAACATGGATCTGGCTGAAGAATCGCGGCTGCGAAAAGCTGGTGAACAAGCGACTGCTCGAAAGCTACTCGCTGGCGTTCGCTCGTTTTATTCAGTGCGAGGACGCGCTCTCGACCTACGGTCTGCTCGGCAAGCACCCGACGACCGGCGGCGTGGTCGCATCCCCGTTCGCATCGCTCAGCCAGTCCTATCAGAAACAGGCAAATCTGCTCTGGTACGAGATTTTTGATATCGTGAAGCAGAACTGCACAACCAAATTCGACGGCTCTCCGCAGGACGATATGATGGAGCAGCTTCTCCGCAGCAGGAAGTGAGGTACACATGAAAACAACGACAGACTTTCAGCTTGTCAGCACCGGCAAGCTCATCCCCTATGTGAATAACGCCCGCACTCACTCGCCGGAGCAGATCAAGAAGCTGCGTTCCTCGCTGCGTGAGTTTGGTTTCGTCAATCCGGTCATCATCGACCGGGAGTACAACGTCATCGCAGGTCACGGTCGCCTGATGGCGGCGAAGGAGGAAGGCATTACGGAAGTGCCGTGTGTCTATGTTGACCACCTGACCGACGCACAAAAGAAAGCCTACATCCTTGCCGATAACCGCATGGCAATGGACGCAGGCTGGGACGAGGAGCTGCTCGCCGTAGAGATGCAGGAACTGCAAGACCTCGGCTACGACCTTTCTATGACCGGCTTCGATGAAAAGGAACTGGCTGACCTGTTCTCTGACGGCATGGACTCCGATGCAAAGGATGACGATTTCGACCTGACTGCTGCGCTGGAGAAGGCTTCCTTTGTGGAGCGTGGTGATGTGTGGACGGTCGGCAGGCATCGCCTCATGTGCGGCGATGCGACCAGCCCAGAAGATGTAAATACATTGATGGGCAACACGAAAGCAAACCTCATTCTGACCGATCCGCCCTACGGTGTATCTTTCAAAAGCTCCAGCGGTCTGACCATTCAGAACGACAGCATGAAGAACGAGGAGTTCTATAACTTTCTGCTCTCCGCTTTCAAGTGTATGGCAGCGCACCTCGAAAAAGGCGGCGCGGCTTATGTGTTCCATGCAGACACCGAAGGGCTGAACTTCCGCAGGGCGTTCATCGACGCAGGATTCCACCTTGCAGGCTGCTGCATCTGGGTGAAGGACAGCCTTGTGCTGGGACGCTCGGATTATCAGTGGCAGCACGAACCGGTGCTGTACGGCTTCATGCAGAACGGCAAGCACAAGTGGTATTCCGACCGCAAGCAGACGACCATCTGGAACTTCGACAAGCCGAAGCGGAACGCGAACCACCCGACCAGCAAGCCGCTGGATCTTCTCGGTTATCCCATCGGCAACTCCACGCAGGAGAACGCTGTGGTGATCGACACCTTTGGCGGCAGCGGCTCGACGCTCATGGCTTGTGAGCAGATGAACCGCATCTGTTACATGATGGAGCTTGACGAAAAATACGCCTCCGTCATTCTCCGCCGTTATGTCGAGGACACCGGGATTGCCGAAGGCGTGTATGTCATTCGTGACGGACAGCAGATTCCTTATTCCGATCTGGTCAAAGAGGTGGAGACGAAGGAAGGCTGACAGAATAAAATACGATTGCTCAATGCGCACCAGTCATCCAAGCCTGATAAGCCTCCATCTCAATTTTTTCTTTTGTGATTTCTTTATATTCCACAAGGGAGTTGCAAAGCGTTCTGCTATAACCATAAGTACAGCATATCATACCATTTCCTGCTGGTTTAAAATCAGAACATATCATGACGCGTTGTCCCTCGCAGTAAACAATATATGAGATCGGGTGTGTACTATGCTTAGTTGAAACTCCACGAGCAATTATGCCTGATTGATGTATAAGATTACCGGAAGGTGCTTTATTCGGATTATTGACAGTAAGTGAATCTGCTTTTTTCTGGTTCTGGTGAGCTTTCTTCTTATGCGACATTGAGTATCCCTCCAATAAAAAATACTTTCTTGCTTTGATTATACAGCGCATCCGCCGATATGTCAATATCCGGAAGCACTGTAATATGCACAAATCGGTGCAAAACCGCCCCGCACATATTCGACCTTTCACAGTCTTGCAGACTGTCCGAAAACTAAGAAAATCCTTGTCAAAAGGCAGAGAATGTGGTATAA
>ERZ773228.2929-NODE-2929-length-14802-cov-3.308741_pt1 | contig 14802 bp, 12 predicted proteins | sample MGYA00580524_ERZ773228 | MGnify/ENA primary metagenome ERZ773228 (study PRJEB29015, sample SAMEA2737768) | human gut metagenome | biome: human gut; feature: human-associated habitat; material: faeces | place: China | collected 2012 ... | reverse complement strand
TGCCGGCTCTCTAAGTTCTGGTCGGGTTGACAGGATTTGAACCTGCGGCCCCTTGACCCCCAGTCAAGTGCGCTACCAAACTGCGCCACAACCCGTTGTTGCTTTCGAGCTTCCGCTCAAGCAGCTTTGCCATGATAACCCGACCGGTGCATCATTGCAAGAGATTTTTTCCGAACGGTCTTTGGCTGATTGGAAGAGCCCTGAGGCTCCCCAGTTTTCCCGTCCCTTGACTACCTTTCGCAATTATATCGGGGGTCAATAATGCAATAGAAATACTCGATGATTGCAGCGTGTTCGAAATGGTAGGCTATTTGCAAACCAGTTTAGATGCCGTCGTTTGAGTTACGGCGCAACGAGGAGGCACCCATGGAAGTTATCGTCGCACCGGAGCCGATGGACTACGAGATCCGCGGGATGTACCGGTTCGCCACGCTGCGGGAGGGCGCCGGACTCGCCGAGGCCGTGCGCGACCAGTGGCCCGTGAACCCGCGGCTGCTCATGATCGCCGCAGAGCCGGAGAGCGACACGTACACCGAGAACCTCGCCATGGATCTGGCCACGGCGCTGGTGAAGGCTGATCTTTCGGTGGGGGAGCTGCGCGTGCTCCAGCGCGAGACGGCCGACGTCGCGGCCCAGCTCATCGCCGGCGCCGATGTCATCGTGCTGGCTGACGGCGAGGGGAAGGACGCCGATGCGCAGCGTGAGGCCTTCTTTGGCGAGTTGGACATGCCGGCCTTGCTTGAGGGCGTCAAGGAGGGCGCTCTCGTTATCGCGCTTTCCGAGGCGGCGCGCGACGCCATCCGATAGCCCTGCTGCTGGGTGATCTCGGATCGGCGTGGCTTTTCGTTGCCTCGGCTCGCGGTTGCCCAGAGGCGCGTTCCGGGAAAAATCCAGGCACTTTCCATCGTCCGTGACGATTTCGTGCCGCTTCGGCATTGGGCGGGTAACTGCGCTGCCGATACGTCATCATGACCCCTCCATTCATCGACAATAGATGCGAAAACGTCCGCGTCGACGACGAGAGAGGGGAGGTGCCCGTGAACAAAGACGCGCTGGTCGTCGGCTTGGCGCTGTTCGCCATGTTCTTCGGCGCCGGCAATCTCATCTTCCCGCCGTACCTCGGCATGGAGTCGGGCGAGCTGTGGCCGCTCGGCCTAGCGTGCTTCGTGTTCTTCGACGTGGTGGTCTCCTGCGTGGGCGTGTTCGCCATCAACAACGCGGGGGGCTCCATCCTCTCCATCCAAAATGCCCTGGGCAAGAAGGCCGGCCTGGCGCTGAACACCGCCGCCATCCTGTGCGTGGGCATGCTCATCGCTCCGCCGCGCTGCGCCGCCACCACCTTCGAGATGGCCATCGCGCCCTGGTTCGGCGATGCCATCGGGCTCTTGCCGTTCTCCGTCGCGTTCTTCGCTGTGGTGCTCTTGCTGACGCTTAAGCCCACGCGCATCATCGATGTGGTGGGCAAGGTGCTCACGCCGCTTCTCGTGGCCGGCATCGTGGTCATGGTCATCGCCGGCATCGTGAACCCGCTGGGCCCGGTGGGCGCCCCCGAGACGGACACCGTCGTTGCCGACGGGGTGCTCGCGGGCTATCAGACCATGGACATCCTCGCGGTCGTTGGGTTCTCCATCCTCGTGCAGGAGTCGGTGCGGGCGGCCGGCTACGGCGAGAAGCGCGATCAGATGCGCGTCACGGCCCGGGCGAGCCTTGTTGCCTGCGTGCTGCTCGCCGTCATATACGGTGGCCTTACTTACTTGGGCGCCACCTCCGCCAGCGTCGTGCCGCACACGGTCAGCCAGGCCGAGCTCATCACCATGATCGTGTGGAAGCTCATGGGGGAGGCCGGTGTGGCAGTGCTGGGCATTGTCGTGGGCCTCGCCTGTCTCACCACGGCCATCGGGCTGTGCGGCGCTACGGCCGACTACGTCGAGCGCATCACCATGCGGCGGGTGAGCTACCGGACGGCCCTCATCGTCGTCGTCGTTGCGGCGCTGCTCATCTGCAATCTCGGTCTGACGAACATCATCGCCCTGGCGAGCCCGATTTTGTCCGTGGTCTGCCCGCCGTTCATGACGACGGTGGTGCTTCTGCTGTTCCGCAAGCACCTGCGTGGCACCTGGGTGTTCAAGGGGGCGGCGCTCGCCGCCGTGGCGGCGAGTCTCCTCCTCACGGTGCACGATCTCACCGGTGCCTTCGCGTTCGTCGAAGCCGCTCCGCTGTACGCCTACGGTTTCGCGTGGCTTCTCCCGTCGCTGATCGGCGGTGCGGCAGGTGCTCTTCTGGGCCGACGGTTCGAATTCGATCGCTCTACTTCGCCGAGCGGGACGTAGCCTCCTGAACGGCTCGATCCACCTGCTCGATGAGCTCGTCCTGGGAATTGACCGACAGTTTAGCGTAGATGTGCCTGATGTGCGTCTTCACGGTTCCGTCAGCCAAGTACAGCGTTTTGGCTATATAAGGGCGGCTGTATCCGCTCGCAAGCAGCGCGAGCACATCGCACTCGCGCGGCGTTAGCACGTTGAGCAGCGCCTTCGGCACCTTATGCGGGCCGTCCCATTCCATTTTGTCGGAGTTCTCTCGGGCTGCGGGTTGATACTGCACGATATGCCTGATAATCGCACCAATCGAGAACGAGAAAAGAGCGACTGCCAAAACGATGGTGAGAAGTTCGGTAATCGCCTGGTATTCCCCGAGAGACAGCCCTGCAAGCAGCGGATAAAGCCATGCAACGGTGAAATAATAGGGGATAATCTGCGCCGCATATTCCCAATAGGAGAACACAGCCGGGTCGATGGCAGTCATGCGCCGATACGTAGGCAGCTGAAAGATGTTCTGCGTCGACCAAGCGAGCTCGACGAACACCATCAACAATCCAGACAGCCCCAATGGCGATTCGCCAAAGAACGTCGCCGCTACAAGGGCTGTTGCCACAATTGGCGCTATGGACACGAGGTACAGGCTCGCTCCGCTGTTCTTGCCGAATTGCCGTATGCCGCCCACAACGAGAAAGAGCGTGAGGGCCAGCAGTGCGGCATTAACTTTGCAGCAGGTAAGGGGCGTATCGTCGAAGGAAGTCAGGCAAAGAAGGACGCCAAGTCCTATGCCGTAGGCGACCCGGGCTCCAAAATAGAGGAAACGCGTTTTCGGAAGCGAGGCGCCGGCCACCGTGGATCGCCGATCGCTCTGGCGCACTGATGCGAGGGAGCTCGGAAGCGTAACAGATGCGCTTTCCTGCACGACGAGGTAGAGATTGAGCAAGCTGCTGATGAGCATGAGCCCTATCACGAAAACAATGGAGAACGCCCCGTCAAAAAGCTGCGAGACGAGAAAGAGTCCGGTGGCGAGAAGGATCGCGCTGGCGGAAAGACGGGCGGCGCTTCGGCTCTGATTTAGCGAGAAGTGAAAATTCCATTGGATGTTAATAAAAAGCGTCGCGATGCGGCCCGAAGCAGCGAGGAGGAATACGAGGGGAGCGGTCGCTTCCAGATTTGCGCGGCCGGTGTCGACGTAGGTGAGCAGAATGCACCATGCGATGGCTATAGCGAGACCAATTATTCCGAATGCCTGTCGGCTGAAGGCGTCTCGCATGCGAAACGTGAGGAAGAAGAAAGCGGTAGCCACTAATCCGCACAGGACAAATGAAGAGGGTTGGAAGTACTCGACGCCCGAGGTCGCTGTTATGCTTCCCGAGAACGACATCAATAGGACGCAAAGCGCGAACGCCTTACCAGCTACTATGATGTGTTCCCGTCTCGTTTCGTCCATAGCTTGCCCCCCTCGCTTCCTGTTTGAACGATGCACATCATAGCAGAAAACCCCAGGAAAAATGGGTATATACCCCTTCTGGGATGAGGCATTTACGCCCAGAGACAGGAGGGGTTTGCCCCTTCTTGGAAGATGTGCTCAGCCCCGCATCTTGCAACAATTGATTTGCACGAACGCAGAGAGCGTTTGTCGGCGGGTTCCGAGAAGGCCCGCAATGATATCAAGAAGGAGGAATGATCATTATGAATCTCAGCCGCAGAAGTTTTCTCGCAGGGGCGGGCTTGGTTGCCGCCGGCTCGATGGCGTCTCTTTCGGGGTGCGCTCCGCAGGCTTCGACTTCAAGCGATGCGAGCAAGGGAACCACTCTCGCTTCCACCTCTTCTGAAAACCGCTGGAGCTGGTCGATAGCGCCCGAGCCTCCTGCGGAAAACGAGGTATCGGAGGAAGTCGATTGCGAGGTTCTGGTTGTGGGCCTCGGCTCGGGCGGCGTTCCGGCGACGGTGTACGCGGCTGCCATGGGGGCCGATGTCGTGGCCGTTACGGCGGGTGACGCTCCCGAGGGCGAGGGCGCCTACATCGGTGCCTACAACACGAAGTACGATGAGCAGTACGGCATCAAATACGATCCTGCCGAGTTGAGGGCCGAGTACTCCTATTGGGGCTTCGGTTCCAACAACGGAGATGTAACCGGTACCATTTGGGATCGATCTGGAAACGCAGTAGACTGGTTCGCTGAATACTGCAACGACGTATGGCCCTACGAGTGCGGTCCCGACAGCGCTATCAACGAGGGCATCCATATTCGCGAGACGGCAACGCACATGGTGTACGTCTTCCCTGATCCCGAGGAGGAGCAGGAGCAGGAGCGCGTCTACAACGGGTTCCCGGAGTTCCTCAAGGCCGCCTGCGACAAGGCGGAGAAGGACGGGGCGCGGATCTACTATTCCACTCCCGCCCGTCAGCTCATTCGCGAAGAGGGCGGTCGCGTCAAGGGGGCCTATGCTCAGAAGGAGGACGGTTCCTATCTCAAGATCAACGCATCCCTGGGCGTGCTTCTCGCTACGGGCGACTTCCATCAAAACGACGAGATGCTTGAAGCGTGGTTGCCGCTTATGCGCGGAGATCTCATAACGCGCAATCCCTACGGCAACGCCCAGGGTGATGGTCAGAAGATGGCCTGGTGGATTGGCGCCGGTCAGGACACTGGTCCTTTCAACATCGGTCTGTGCTGGCCTCATGACTTCACATTCGCCAAGAACTCTCCGTCTCGCTGGGGATCACTGCCTTGGCTGCGCGTGAACATCGCGGGCGAGCGCTACACCAATGAGACTATCGGCTCCCATGAATGGTACTCTACGAGCCCGATGTGCATGATCGACGTGAAGCAGCCGGGACATACGGCCTATCAGATCTGCGATAGCAAATTCGGCCAGATGCTCGAGAACAACGAGAGCGAAATCGAGATCTTCAAGGACTGTGTCGAGCGAGGCGTTATCTGGTCTGCCGACACCATTGAGGAATTGGCCGAGAAGGTCGGATTCACGAACCCCGATCGTTTGGTGGAGACGGTGAAGCGCTACAACGAGGTGTGCGCCGGAGGCTCGGATGTAGATTTCGGTGTGCCCGCCGAGTACCTGGCCTACTCTTCCGTCACCGAACCGCCCTTCTACTGCATGCACCGCGAGGTTCTCAAGCAGTGGACCGATGGCGGCGTGAACACCAACCGCTACGGGCAGGTGCTCGACACCGAGCATGAGCCCATCGAGGGACTTTATGCGGCGGGTAACATTCGTTCCGGCCTTGCGGGAACCCACTACCTCTGGAAGTCCTTCGGTTCCAATAAGCTCAATGCCACGGCGGGCAGTATGTTGTGCGTCAAGCATATGCTCGGAACGTGGGACGAGGAGTTCTAATCTCTTACGCGCTATCCTCTTTATGCAAGACCGCTGCGATATTCCCTCCCGTATCGCAGCGGTCGTCTTTTTGCGCCCTTCTGGGCTGACGGTTCGATTCGGCCGCGAGCGGATGAGGTTTCGCGAAAATTGATCAACTGCATAATTACGATGACCCTTTTACCGAGTATTGCTCATGAGTCGGGGGATGGGGGCGCGATTACCTGCGCCTCCTTTGCTATGGTAGGGAGCAGGATCCGAGGGATCTCGCCTAATCGCAGAAAATTATGAGGCTGCGGAGAGGCCGGTATATTAGGTTAGGAGGATCCTGAATGGAGTTCAGTTTCGGACTGATCGGCTTCCTCATCGTGTTCCCCCTCATTGTGGCCGCCGCGCTCTTATTCGTGCGGCAGGAGGGGCCGCGCCGCGTCATCGTCTGCGTGTCGGGCGTTGTCATCGCGCTGGCGTCGGTCGTGCTCGTGGTCATGAACCTGGGGGCGAGCTGCACGCTCTTCGCGTTCGAGAGCATGGCCATCGACTTCATCTGCACGGGCATCTCCGTGGCCATCGCGGCGGTCATCGTGTGGTTCGCCGTGCGCTACAAGAACCTGTGGGCCGCCGTGCTCGCGGGCGTGCAGGTGGTCGGCACGCTCATCCTCGAGTTCATGTTCTCCCACGGCATCGAGGTGCCCTACGGCCTGTACTTCGATTCGCTCTCGCTGCTGATGACCTTCATCATCGGCGTGGTGGGAAGCGGCATCTGCATCTACGCCTTGGGCTACATGGAGGATTTCCAGGCCCACGAGCCGGAAGGGGCGCCGGATCGTCGCCCGATGTTCTTCGCGCTGATGTTCGTGTTCCTCTCCGCCATGTACGTCATCGTGTTCTCGAACAACATGGAGTGGATGTTCGCCGGCTGGGAAGTGACGACCCTCTGCTCGTTCCTCCTCATCGGCTACACCCGCACCGAGGAGGCCATCGCCAACGCCTTCCGCCAGATCATCATGAACCTGGCCGGCGGCCTCGGGTTCCTCGTGGCGCTGTGGTGCTGCGCCCTTACCGTGGGCACCTTCTCGTTCTACGAGTTCCTCGTCATCGGCCAGAACAATCCGGCCCTGACCACCTTGGCCGTCACCGCGCTGGCCTTCGCGGGCATTACCAAGGCGGCGCAGATGCCGTTCCAGACCTGGCTTCTGGGCGCTATGGTGGCCCCGACGCCCACTTCGGCGCTTTTGCACTCCTCCACCATGGTGAAGGCCGGCGTCTTTCTGCTGGTGAAGCTGGCACCCGTGTTCCACGTGTCGCCGGCACCGGCGGTCATGGTCATGCTCGTGGGCGGCATCACTTTCGCGCTGTGCTCGTTCATGGCCATCTCGCAGTCCAACGCCAAGCGCGTGCTGGCCTATTCCACCATTGCCAACTTGGGCCTCATCACGGCCTGCGCCGGCGTGGGCACCGCCGAGGCGGTATGGGCCGCGTGCTTCCTCATCCTGTTCCATGCCATCGCGAAGTCGCTTCTGTTCCTGTGCGTCGGCACCGCCGAGCACCATATCGGCAGCCGCGACATCGAGTCCATGGATCTTCTGTTCGACCGCATGCCGCGCCTGGCCCGCTTCATGATGCTCGGCATCATGTGCATGTTCATCGCGCCCTTCGGCATGCTGCTCGCCAAGTGGGCCACGCTCGTGTCTTTCGTGGACACCCGCCAGGTCGCCCTCATCATCATCTTGGCCTTCGGCAGCGCCGCCACGTTCATGTTCTGGGCCAAATGGCTCGGCAAGCTCTCCGGCATCGCCGGCGAGCCGGAGAACGTGGAGGTCACGGTGAAGCCGACGGAATGGGCGGCGCTGCTCCTTATGGCCTGCCTGCTCGTGCTGGCCTGCGTGTTCCTGCCGCTCATCTCCTCGACGCTCGTCGAGCCCTACGTGGCCAGCGTCTACGGCATGCTCGGCCAGGATATCGCCACGGACAACCTGTGGCTCGCCTCCATCTGCACCGTTATCGTGGTGGCCGTGCTGTTCGCCGGCCTCGGATCGAAGCAGAAGTCGCGTCGGGCGAGCGTCTATCTGGCCGGCATCAGCCGCGACAACGACTCCCGCGCCTTCCAGAACTCGCTGTCGGGCACCACTGAGGCCACGACGCGCAACTGGTACATGGAATCCGTGTTCGGCGAGGCGCGCATCGCCCCGGTCGGCGTGGCGTTCAACACGCTCATCATGGTCGCCGCGTTCGTGATCGCCATCGTCGCGGGCCCGATGGGCTTTTAGGAAGGGTGTGATCTCATGACTTTGCTTACGACACTCATCGGCACCCTCCTGTTCGCCGTGGCGGGCCCCGTCGTCGGGTGCCTCCTGGCCGGTTTGGATCGCATCATCTCGGCTCGCATGCAGGGCCGCGTGGGGCCGCCGCTTCTGCAGCCCTACTACGACGTGCGCAAGCTCTTCGAGAAGGAGCGCGTCTCCGTGAACTCCGTGGAGGGTGTCTACGTGGCCTGCGCGCTGCTGTTCGCGCTCATCGCCGGCGGCATCTTCTACTCCGGCGGCAACCTGCTTCTGTGCGTGTTCGTCATCACGCTGTCGAGCCTGTTCTTCATCATGGCCGCCTATTCCACGCGCAGCCCCTACGCCGAGATCGGCGCGGCCCGCGAGACGCTGCAGGTGATGAGCTACGAGCCCATGGTGCTGCTCATGGCCGTGGCCTTCTTCCAGGCCTCGGGCTCCTTCGACGTGGCCGAGGTGCTCCAGCTCGACCACCCGATCATTTGCACCATCTGGCTCGTGTTCCTGGGCGTGCTCTTCATCCTCACCATCAAGCTGCGCAAGTCGCCCTTCGACCTGTCCATGTCGCATCACGCCCATCAGGAGATCGTGCGCGGCATGACCACCGAGATGAGCGGACCTGTGCTCGGCATGGTGGAGATCATGCACTGGTGCGAGAACGTGCTGTTCCTCGGCTGGATCGGCATGTTCTTCCTGTGGGCGAACCCCATCTCCATTCTGGTCGCCATCGTCATCGTGCTATTGATGTACTTCCTGGAGATCTGGATCGACAACAACTTCGCGCGCGTGAAGTGGCAGTTCATGTTCAAGTCGGCGTGGCTCGTGGCCCTTGTCGCCGGCGGTGTGAACGTCGCGTTCCTCGCGTTTTTGTAAGGAGGTAGGCACATGGCATTCGCATCGAAATCGCCCTGGGTCATCCACTACGACGGCTCCAGCTGCAACGGCTGCGACATCGAGGTCCTGGCCACGCTGTGCCCCGGCTTCGACGGCGAGCGGTTCGGCGTGGTGAACACGGGCAATCCCAAGCACGCCGACATCTTCCTCGTCACCGGCAGCGTGAACGAGCAGAACATCGGCGTCGTCCGCGAGATCTACGACCAGATGCTCGAGCCCAAGGTGGTCGTGGCCTGCGGCATCTGCGCCTGCACCGGCGGGGGCTTCCACGACTGCTACAACGTCATCGGCGGCGTGGACAAGGCCATCCCCGTCGATGTGTACGCCCCGGGCTGCGCCGTGCGCCCGGAGCAGATCATCGACGCCGTGGTGGCCGGCGTGGCGAAGCTCGACGAGAAGTCGGCGGCCCTGGCCGCCGCCAGGAAGGGAGCGTGAGAAATGACGACCTTTGAGCAGACCTTCGAGGAGCTGCCGCTGGCCGGCGTGCACGACTTGGCGGCCGCGCGCCATGCCGAGGGCTGGCGCTACGTGCAGATCCTCGCGGTGAACACCGAGGAGGGCATCGATCTCGTCTACTCCTACATGAAGGACGGGCATCTCGCCAACTTCAACGTGAGCGGCGTGAAGCAGACCGACGTGGTACCCTCCATCACCGATCTGTACCTGGAGGCCTTCGTCTGCGAGAACGAGATCCACGACCTGTTCGACGTGGCCATCAGCGACATCGCCATCGACTTCGGCGGCATGTTCTACCAGCTGGCGGAGAAGGCCCCCATGACCGTCGTGAGCCCCGAGCAGTTGGCGGCGCGCGAGAAGGCGAAGAAGATCGCCGCGGCCAAGGCCGCCAAGGAGGCGAAGGCGGCCGCACCGACCGAGGCGCCAACTGGCCCCACCGAGGAGGAGATCCAGGCCAAGATCGCCGGGCTCGACCCGGAGAAGGCCGCGAAAGTGAGGGCGGCCATGGAGGCCAAGGCCAAGAAGGCCGCGGCTGCCGCCCCGGCGCCGGCTGGCCCCACGGAAGAGGAGATCGAGGCCAAGATAGCGGGCCTGGATCCGGAGAAGGCCGCGAAGGTGCGCGCCGCTATGGAAGCCAAGGCCCGAAAGGCCGCAGAAGGGAAGGGAGAATAGCATGAGCAAGGCGACCGTCATTCCCTTCGGGCCCCAGCACCCGGTGCTCCCGGAGCCTCTGCACCTCGATCTGGTGGTGCAGGACGAGACCGTCGTGGACGTGCTCCCGCAGATCGGGTTCGTGCACCGCGGCCTGGAGAAGCTCGTGGAGACCCGCGACTACAACCAGTTCATCTACATTGCCGAGCGCATCTGCGGCATCTGCGCCATGGGACACTCCCTCGGCTATGCCGAGACCGTCGAGTCCCTCATGGGCGTGGAGGTGCCCAAGCGCGCCGAGTATCTGCGCGTCATCTGGCACGAGCTGTCCCGTATCCACTCGCACCTATTGTGGCTGGGCCTTGCCGCCGACGCCTTCGGCTTCGAGTCGATGTTCATGCACTGCTGGCGTTTGCGCGAGCGCGTGCTCGACCTGTTCGAGAAGACCACCGGGGGACGGGTCATCCTGTCCGTGGTGAAGGTGGGCGGTGTGGTGCGCGACATCGACGCGAGCCAGATGGCCGAGATTGTCTCGGTGCTCGACGGTATCAAGGGCGAGTACACGCAGATCATGAACACGTTGCTCACTGATACGTCGGTGAAGAACCGCACCGTGGGCGTGGGCCACATCACCACCGAGGATGCGGCGGCGCTTTCCATGGTGGGTCCTTTCGCCCGCGCTTCCAACCTGCCCTACGACGTGCGCTCCTTCGGGCGCGGCGCCTACGGCGATCTGGCGGACTTCGCACCCATCACGGCCACCGAGGGCGACTGCTACGCCCGCGTGAAGGTGCGCTGTTTGGAGGTGCTGCAGTCCATCGAGATCATCAAGGAGCTCGGCGCGAAGATCCCCGCCGGCGACATCGAGGTGGCGGTGAAGGGCGCGCCGGCCGACGGCGCCCAGGCATCCAACGTGCTGGAGCAGCCCCGCGGCGAGTGCTACTACTACGCGCGCGGCAATGGGTCGAAGAACCTGGAGCGCATGCGCATGCGCACGCCGACCTCGCAGAACCTCGCCGGCATGACCGTGGCCCTGAAAGGGTGCGACTTGGCCGACGTCAATATGATCATCCTGACCATCGACCCCTGCATCAGCTGCACGGAAAGGTAGGCGAGCATGGGAAGCTTCAAACTGGGCGGCATGACCTTCGGCTCTCTGTTCAAGAAGCCCGAGACCGTGCTGTACCCCTTCGAGCAGAAACCGGCCCCGGCGGGGCTCAAGGGCCATATCGAAAACGACGCGAGCGCGTGCATCCTGTGCGGCATCTGCGCCAAGAGCTGCCCGGCCGATGCCATCGCGGTGGAGAAGAAGGAGCGCACCTGGGCCATCGATCCGTTCCGCTGCGTGCAGTGCGGCACCTGTGTGCGCGTCTGCCCCAAGCACTGCCTGACCATGGATCCCGCCTATACACCCATCGCCACGGCAAAATCCTGCCGCGTGGTGCACGTCCCCGACCCGAAGGCGGCGGTGACGGAATCGTAAGCTTAACCGCTCGTTAAGTTTCGTGGTGAGTCTGAGAAGGGCTTGCCGCTCTGCTAAAATATGCCGTTATCGGCACGTGCGCCGGACCCTCGACGAGGGTCCGGTTTTTGTAGGGAAGGAGCAGGACGCCTCATGGCCGAAGGGCAGCGAGATGGGGAAGGGATCCCCGAGCAGGTGACAAGCGAGATCTTCACGGCGGCCAACGTCGTCTCCTTCGTGCGCCTGTGCCTCGTGCCTGTGTACCTGTGGCTTCTGCTGTCCGGCTTCAACCTGGCTGCCACGCTTGTCTTTGCCGCTGCTGCCGCCAGCGACTTCATCGATGGACAGCTGGCCCGCCGCACCCACACGGTGTCGAAGCTGGGGCAGATCCTCGATCCTGCGGTGGATCGCATCCTCATGATCACCGGCGTCCTCGGCGTGTTCCTCGTCGGCCGCATTCCCTTGTGGGTCATCGTCGTCGTGGTGCTGCGCGACGCCTACCTGCTCATCGGGGGGGCGTGGCTTTTGTCGCGCTACCGCATCCGCGTGCCCGTCATCTATCCGGGGAAGTTCGCCACGACGTTTCTGTTCATCGGCTTTGCCGGGCTTCTCTTGAACGCGCCGCTCATCCCCGGTTTGGGCTGGTGCGACATCTCCTGGTTGCCCGGGTTCAACGGCGAGGCCGTCTCCTGGGGCATCTGGTTCATCTACGCGGGGCTCATCCTGTCTCTTGGCGTCACTATCTACTACACCGTGGCGGCGGCGCGCGCCCTGGCCGCCGAGCTGAGACACCGCAAGGAGGCCGCTTCGGAAAGTTCGAGCGCCCATGGCGACGCGTAGGCCCTCCGACGAGCGTCCGAGCAGCGAGGAGCGCCGTGCGCGGGCGAGGGCCGAGCGGCGCATCGTCATGCCTTCGAACCGCGTTTCTCGTCCGAAGGGCACCGTTCGATCGTCTCCTTCCGCAACAGCGCAGTCTTCCTCTGCTCGACCCTCCTCATCCGCATCTCGTCCGTCGGCGCGGGCCGCAACAAGACCGAAGAGCACTTCGAAGGCGGTAACCCCGCGCAACGGTGGCGCGGCCGCCGGCGCCACGGCGAAGCGCGGTGGCGGCGCGACGACAGCGCGCCGTGCCGCATCTCCGTCGAATCGTTCTCGCGCCACGGTTTCGCAGGCCAAGGCTCCGCGCAACCCCGGCGCCCCGCGAAGCACGGCGGCAGGCCACTCCGGAGCTTCGAACCGTCCTGCCGCCAAGCGTCACTTCGCGAGGTCCCGCATTGTCCTGGCGGCCGTGCTGGCGCTTTTCGCGCTCGTCGGCGGCGCCTGGGCCATCGACGGCGCGGTCAACGGCTCCCGCATCTACGATGGCGTGTCGGTGGGCGCGGTGGATGTCTCCGGCATGACCGAGGAGGAGGCCCGTCGCGTCGTGAGCTCCTTCTACAAGTCCCGCGTTGCCGATGGCCGGGCGCTTATCTTCGCCAGCGAGGAGGCACGCGACACCCTTGATGTGGAAAGCGAGCTTGCCGAGCAGGACGCCCAGGCCGAGCAGCTCTCTTTAGAGGAAGCCCGGGCCAACAAGCAGGTGTGGGTCGCCGAGAGCGGCACGCTGGGCGCGAGGCTTCCCGTAAACGAGGCGGTCTCCCGTGCCTTCGCTGTGGGCCGAGAAGGCGGTCTTGCGGAGCGTATGGAGGCGGCGCGCAACGGCGTTTCCGTCGACGTCGCCCTTTCCTTCGACGAGGAGGCCTTGGAGGCGCTGTGCTCCTCCATCGATGAATCTGCTGGCGAGCCGCGCCTCGATTACGGCATCGCCATCGATCAGGGCGCGGTATCGGTCACCGAGGGCCACGGCGGCAAGGCCGTCGACCGCGCCTCGGTGGCCCGTCAGCTCTCCGAGGGATTTCTCGGCGAGGCGTCCGGCAAGGTCGTCATCGTGGCGACGCCCGATGAGGCGGACGTGCGCATCGGCGCCGATGAGGCCACCCGGGTCGCCGACGAGGTTCAGGAGGCCCTCGATCGGGGCTGCACCTTCTCCTTCGAGCGGACCGAGTGGCCGCTGGGGGCGGCGGATCTGGGCGCGTGGGTGCGCACCCGGGTGGAAGAGCGCGGGGAGGGTTTCGCCCTGGTTCCCTACCTCGACGAGACCGAGGCGGCCTCGGGGCTGCTCGGGCTCATTCGCGACGCTGGCTACACCTCGGCGGCCACGGTGTCGTTCGACGTCGACGGCGGCGAGGTATGGGTCAGCGCCCGCGAGGGCTCGCGCTATCCCCATACCGCCGATGCGGCGGCGCAGGCCCAAAGCGCCCTGTTCGGCAGTGAGGCGGCCGGCCCCGATGCGCCTTCCATCGCCATCCAGTGGGGCGAGGCTCCGTCCCGGACCACCTTCGACGAAGCGCTCGAGATGGGCCTTATCGCCCCGATCTCCTCGTTCACGACCGAGTACAACGACAGCCCCTCCACGGCCAATCGGCGCCACAACATACACGCGGCGGCCGACTTGCTGAACAACTCCATCGCCCGGGCCGACGGAGGGGAGTGGTCGTTCAACGACACGGTGGGCGAGGCGAACGAGGAGGCAGGGTTCCAGGCGGCCCATGCCATCATCAACGGCGAGTACGACGACGCCATCGGCGGCGGCATCTGCCAGGTGGCCACCACGGTGTTCAACGCGGTCTATGAGGCGGGCTATCCCGTGACCGAGCGGCGCAACCACTCGCTCTACATCTCTAGCTATCCCACGGGCCGCGATGCCGCTATCGCGTACCCCGACCTCGACCTTACATGGGTCAATGACGGCACTTCGGATGTTTTGATGCGCTCGCGCTACACCGATTCCAGCCTAACCGTTACACTGTACGGTATCGATCCCGGCTACGTGGTCTCCACGCAGACCGGCGATTGGGAGACCGGAGAGCCCTTCAAGAAGCGCACCAAAGTCGACGAGAGCGAGCCTGAGGGCACGCGCTACGTCAAGACCGCCGGAGCTGACGGGCGCAGCGTGACCGTGCATCGCACCGTCCGCGACCGTGCGGGCAACGTGCTTCATGAAGAGGATTTCACCTCCAACTACGCCCCCATCGACGAGGTGACCGTCGTGGGGCCGAACACGCCGACACGCGAGAGAGAAGATACCGATAAAGAAGCTACGGACAAGGAGGAAGCCAGTGTTCTTTCAACCGGAGATTGAGACGATGCCCCGCGAGGAGCTGCGCGAACTGCAGCTTGAGCGCATGCGGGAGTCGCTGCGCAACGCCTACGAGAACGTGCCGCTGTACCGCGAGCGCTTCGACGCGGCGATGGAGAAGTACGGCATCAAGCGCGCCAAGGGCCGCACGGTGTTCCAGGCGGTACGGGAAAACAGCGAGGATGCGCGTGAGTGGCAAAGCGGGACCTTCATTCCGCCGACCCT
>ERZ773228.2921-NODE-2921-length-14822-cov-13.828401_pt1 | contig 14822 bp, 10 predicted proteins | sample MGYA00580524_ERZ773228 | MGnify/ENA primary metagenome ERZ773228 (study PRJEB29015, sample SAMEA2737768) | human gut metagenome | biome: human gut; feature: human-associated habitat; material: faeces | place: China | collected 2012 ... | reverse complement strand
CCGCCATCTTCTCGTCCTCGCGGCCAAAGATCTGCGTGACCTTGATGCCGGACAGATTCTCCGACAGGTAGGTGTTGATGTCGGTGGTCGCGTCCTTGACCTTGCGGTAGGCCCGGCGGGAGAACTTGCGGAAGATGACCGTAAAAATCACGATGAACGGAACAAAACAGAGCACCATCAGCGTCAGCTCATAGTTGAGCGCCAGCATGGCGACCAGGATGCCGAGGATGACAAAGATGTTCTTGGTCAGCGTGACCAGCAGGTTCGTGAACATCATCGAGATAGCGTTCGTATCGTTCGTCACGCGGGTGACGAGCTTGCCGACGGGAATCTCGTTCAGCTGCTCGTGGGACAGCGACTCAATGTGGGTGAATAGGTCCTCGCGCAGGTCGGAGATGATGCGCTGGCCGACGCGCTGCAGAATGACGGCCTGGAAGTAGGTGCTGGCCATCGAGAAAACGAGCACGCCCGCATAGACGGCGACGCCCGCGAACAGCCGCGGCAGCTCGAATTCGCCTGAGACCAGCTCCTCCAGTGCGCCGACGATCAGCGGCGAGATGATGTCATAGGCAATGGAGAACAGCATTAAAAACAGCACAACGACGAATTTTGCCAGGTACGGCTTGGCGTACCCGGCCAGGCGGCGCAGAATCTCGCCGTCGTTCATCGTGCGCTCAAAGCCCATCGTCTCCTTTTTGTCCTTGATGAGGGCGTAGGCCAGCACCAGCAGCGCCGTGACGATACCGATGACTGCGCCTACCAGCAACAGCGGATTTACATTAGCCATGGCTGCCGCCTCCTTCCTCGTCCTCGAGCTTCTGCAGATCGACCATGCGGCGGTATTCGGCGCAGCTGCGATACAATTCATCGTGCGGGCCGACGGCCTCTACCCTGCCGTCCTCGATAAAGACGATCTTGTCCAGCTGCTCCACCGTCGAAATGCGGTGGGCAATCAGCAGCGTCGTCTTGCCCGCGCGGCTGGTCTTGAGGTTGTCGAGGATGATTTTCTCGGTGCGGGTATCGACAGCCGAGACAGAGTCGTCCAGAATCAGGATCGGCGCGTTTTTCAGCAGGGCACGCGCAATCGAGATGCGCTGCTTCTGTCCGCCGGAGACGGTCACGCCGCGCTCACCGAGTACGGTCTCGTAGCCGTCCTTGAAGTCCACGATGTTGTCCCGCACATCGGCCAGCGCGGCGGCGCGGTCAATGTCGGCCTGGCTGGCGTCGTCCACGCCGAAGCCGATGTTGTGGGCAATCGTGTCCGAGAACAGGAAGTTGTCCTGCGGCACGTAGGCGCAGGCGTCGCGCACCGAATGGATGGACACGGCGTTCACGTCCTGCCCGTCCACAAACAGCGTGCCGTCGGGCACATTGTAGGTGCGCAGCAAAAGGTCCACCAGCGCGGTCTTGCCCGCGCCGGTCTTGCCGACGATGCCGACGCTCTCGCCGGGCTTGATGGTGAACGATACGTCCTTCAGCACGTCGTACTCGCCGTCTGGGTAGCGGAACGTCAGATGGCGGAACTCAATGCCGCCGTGCGGGTCGCGCAGGTCGGAGACGCCGTCGCGGTCCGCCACGTCGATGGGCGCATCCAGAAGCTCGGTAATGCGGTTCAGCGATGCCTTGCCGCGGGAGGTCTTTTCGATCAGCATCGAGATGGCCATGATGGGCCAGACGATGGCCTCAAAGTAGCCGATGTACTCCACAAGCTGACCTGCGTTGAACTGCCCGCGCCAGACGAGCCAGCCGCCGTAGCCCAAAATCACGCAGATGACCGACTCGACGAACAGCGTGACCAGCACCTCGAGCAGTGTTGCAATCTTGGTGTAGGCGACGTTGACCTCCTCGTTCTCCTTGTTGAGGCGGCGGAAGGCAATCAGCTCCTTGAGCTCTTTCACAAACGCCTTGATGACCGCAATGCCGGAAAAGTTCTCCTGCGCAAAGTCGGACAGGTCGGAGAACGCCTGCTGGCGCTCCTCCCACCGTCTGGTCATGACTTGGCTCATGACGGTGCCGAGTACGAACATGACCGCCGCCGGGATCAGCGCCAGAAGTGTTAATTTACAGTCCATCCGCCACATCTTGACCAGCGCCATAATGCCCAGCACGGCGGCGTCAAAGAACATCAAAATGCCGTCGCCGAAGCACTCCTGAATGGTGTCGAGGTCGTTGGTGTAGAGGCTCATCAGGTTGCCGACCTTGTTGACCTGATAGTACTGCTGGGACAGGCGGCGGCTGTGGTCAAACATCCGCTCCCGCAAATCGGCGGCCACGCTGACCGCTGACCCGAAGAAACAGACGCGCCACAGGAACCGCCCGATGACCATGAGAACGACGATCCAAATCATTGGCAGGCAGATGTGCTGAAACAGCACCTCCCTGGTAAAGGGCAGTGTCTGGCCGTCCACGACCACCTGCCCCAGATTTACGCCGTTGATGACCAGCCGGTACAGCTCCGGGATGAGCAGCTGAATGTAGTCCACCGTCAGCAGCGACAGAATGCCCAGCAGCAGCACCGGCGCGTGCTTGAGATAGTATCGGTTGATCGCTTTGCCGAAAATCACGGCAATCCTCCCTCCTTTTCCTATTTCTGCTTTGAACAAAGTACGACAAAATGCCGTAAAATATAAGTATATCGTACAAGCGCAGGTTCGTCAATGGGGACACAAAAAAGCGACCAGCCATAAAGCTGATCGTATTCCCTTTACTGTGCAGGCTTTTCCAAAATCAGGATATTTTCCCGCAACTGATATTTATGGGAGGTGGAATTTTTCATTTGCCATAAAACAACCTCGGCATTGACATAGCCAAGGCGTTCACCGACGATGCGCAATAATTCGGCTGTTTGGATATGCACCATTTTAAATGCGTGAGAATCACTTACCAGCAGGGAAATTTTCCCGCCGGGACGCAGAACACGATAGCATTCGCGCAGCGTGGCGGCCATGCCGCCGAAGTATTCCCAAATCAGCTTTGTGTATAGCTTCTCAAAGCCGCTGGTTGCGCCGTCGCTTTTTAGGCGGGCATCAATCAAATCAGTGATTTGTCGGATTTCAGCAATGTCCTCAACCAATGCCCGCTCGTGATCCTCCTTGTAGATGTTGGTGGTAGAGCCGCGAATCATACGTTTTTTGATTGTGCGGAAGGAGGCAAGGTCAGTAGCATAGCCTTGGAAAATCAGTTCCAGCTTAGAGTGTTTTGTGTATTCGTGATCGCCGGGATAGGGCGGCGAAGTAATCATAAGGGATATGCTGTTTTCTGCGACATAATCGGTCAGAGAGCGGCTGTCGCCCAACAATGTCGTAGCAAGTGTTCGACGCTGCACGTCCGTCACGCTACGCAGATCGGTAAGCATCATATTTACCTTGTCGCGGAAAGCTTGTAGTACATCGGCATCTTCCTTCGGCTTGCCGATGCCGAACCCTGGACCATACTTTACGTTAGATACGGGGACAAGAATAGACGAAATAGCGAACAAAAATAAGTCCCGCTCGGCACCTTCGGTCTGCGCCTCTACGGCGGCTTTCAACAGCTTGATTTTTACCAGTGGTTTGTCAGAAATATAGCGGCAATCCAGTGCTGCTGGGCGGTCAGTATTGGCAAGGGCGGCCAGGTGATCCCTGTCGTCCCAGTCAATACCAGCTGCCGCAGCGAGATAAGTGGCAATGATATGCTGCTTTGCTGCTTCGATGGCGTCACAATTAACATTCCAGTTCAGCTTTTGCTGTGCGGCGAAAACCATAAAGTTATTAGCATCGATACCATAGGACGGAATGCCTTTCAGTTTACAGACAAGCTGCGTTGTGCCGGAACCGTTGAATGGATCAAGCACAATGTTTCCGTCTCCAGCACGAATCCCTTCCCGCTGTAGCATATATTCCGGGAAGACTGGCGTATAACCCAGTACGAAATTGTACCAGTCATGAAACGGGTAGCCGTTTGCCATGCAGGAACGCCCCTCAAACGTGCCGATCAGAGGCTCTGCCGGATACGCTTGAAGAAGGTGCTCGCATACTTTACAGCTGCTTCTTGTTGGGGGATGGTAACTGAATGCCATCAAATACTACCTCACATTTTTACTTTTTCTGCCATGCGGCCAGCGGTGAATCAAGGCGGACACGGACAATCTCTATGATATTGAACATGGCGGCGTCTTTATTCCTTTTGGCGTCGTACAGCGGATTATGATCCAATACAGCCAGTAGCATACCGGTAGGTTCCATTTTAGCAGCGATAGGACGTACAACCAGGTTGAAATCATTGCGCTTATATTTCGTGATAAACGTTTGATACTGACCGTACAGTTGGACAAGATTGATGTCGTCAGAAGTGCTGATCGCTTTGGCCTCCACAGGGTACACATAGATGTTGCGGGAAGTCTCCGCGACATAGTAGCCGTCGATTTCGTTGGGCTGCCATTTCATGGGAGACTGCACGCGCTGGACAGTCTGTCCGAGTATCTGCGAAAGAATATCACAGTAGTCAATGACACTGAACAGCGATGCCTCGTCGTTGGAAATAAATTTCTGAACAAGGAGGGGAACCTTGTTCACTATCGTGACTTCACGGTCAGGTATTCCCCATTCCAGGCAATCCTGAATGGGAATGGTCTGGCCGTTGGCATCAAATCCGCGGTAAACAAATGTACCGCAATAATTATCACCGCTCTGTCCACCCGGGACGGGACCTGTTTTTTTGCGCAAATCGTAGCCGTATTGGATTACGTGCGAAGGTAGGCGCTGTGCAATGGTGTTTCTCTTCCGCGTCAGGTCAAGCACAAAATTTGACCACGAAGTGGGCGTAGCGCCGCCGGTGGCACGAATCCCCTCACCGACTTCCCGCAAGGTGAAATCAATATCTTCCCCAATATGCTGCGTGCCACAATTGGTTTTCATGTCAAACAGATATGCGAGAACAGCGTGCTTATTGTAGGTTTTGTTTGCCATAGTGAGCCTCCCGGTGGCCGGGCATACAATAGTATGCCATATTTGTTACTTATAGTCAACTTCTTTTTCGAAGTCGAAAAAGTCCCTCATGGAAATATCCAAGGCAATTGCAACTTTTTCCAGGCTTAGCAGTGTAGCGTTGCGCTTTCCGGTTTCGATACCTGCCAGGTATGTCCGATCAATACCAGCCTTTAGGGCAAGTTTCTCTTGGGAAAGGCCGCGCTGCTTGCGCAGTGCGCGAATCCGATTTCCAACCTGTTCTGTAATCATAACGACATCCTCCGTTGCATTTCAGCATACCGGATTGTAGCCTATGATTCAACGGACTATAAGTAACAAACTTCATGGAGAAAACAAATTTTGACAAAGATTATTTTATCAACTGCGGCACTGTGTAACGTATCAGCTCATAGGAGAAGGCTACATTAAAAGAATCCGCGGCGGTACGACTTAGAGGGGGGACGGGGGCGCAGCACGCACGGCCATGCGGCAGTCGTTCAGCTCCCGGGTCGATGACGAGCATCGACCCCTACATGCAGAAGCGGATGCTTGCATCCGCGGAAACAAAAGAAAAGCCCCTTGCCGAACGTATCGGCAAGGGGCTTTCTCTGGTGCGCGGTACAGGACTCGAACCTGTGACCTCCTGCACGTCAAGCAGATGCTCTACCAGCTGAGCTAACCGCGCATATACGTCGCTGCGTTTCAGCGACGTATGTTATTATAGCATACTGCTTTGCGGAATGCAAGCCCTTTTTGCAAAAAAATCAGTCCAGAATCCGCCCATCGGTGGAAATCGTTACGACCTGCCACGGAATGAACTTGCCGGACGCCTGCAAGGCTCGCTTGGCGGCATTTTCCAGCCCGCCGCAGCAGGGCACCTCCATGCGCACAACAGTGACCTCTTGAATGTCGTTGCTGCGGATGATGGCGGTCAGCTTCTCACTGTAATCGACGTCGTCCAGCTTGGGGCAGCCCACCAGCGTGATGTGCCCGCGGATGAACCGCTCGTGGAACGCGGCGTAGGCGTAGGCCGTGCAGTCGGCAGCGATCAGCAGCCGCGCACCGTCAAAGTAGGGTGCGTTCACAGGCACCAGCTTGATCTGCACGGGCCACTGGCGCAGCTGGCTGGGGGCCGTCGTCGGGGCGCTCTCCCCTGCCTCGGCGGGGTGCAGGGCCTTGGCCATGCTGCCCGGGCAGACGTGCATCGCTTTGGGTGCACTGCCGGGGCAGCCGGGCGTGTGGGCGGCCTTGTGCTGCCTGGCGGCCTGCACGGCGGCCTCGTTGTAGGGCGCGGCCTCGCGCTGCTCAAACGTGATGGCCCCCGTGGGGCAGTGCGGCAGGCAGTCGCCCATGCCGTCGCAGTAGTCGTCGCGCATCAGCGTGGCCTTGCCGCCGATCATGGCGATCGCGCCCTCGTGGCAGGCGGCGGCGCAGGCCCCGCAGCCGTTGCATTTCTCCTGGTCGATGTGAATGATTTGTCGTTTCATGGTCAGCCTCCTTGACTTTGTGCTGTTATTTTACTACAATGGCAGCAAGAGTTCTGTTGTAGCAACAACATGTGAGGTGCATAATTATGGAATTGCCGGATGTACCACTGTTCCGCGGACTGACCGCCGACGAGGCCGAGGCAGCCGTAACTGCGCTGCGGATGCGCCGCAGGGCATTTGCCAAGGGGGAGATCCTGCTGGAGGCTGGGCAGAGAGCCCCGGCGCTGGGCGTGGTGCTGGCCGGGCGGGTGCACATGGAGCACCTGGACGTCTGGGGCAGCAAGACGCTGCTGGGCCAGGCCGGGCCGGGTGACCTGTTTGCCGAGACCTACGCCTGTCTGCCGGACGAGCCGCTGCGGGTCAGCGTTGTGGCCGCAGAAAACGGCGAGGCACTGTTTTTGGAGACAGGGCAGCTTTTGCAGTGCGGCTGCGAGCCGTGGCGCTGGAAGCTGACGCAAAATCTTTTGCGCATTGCAGCGCGTAAAAATCTGGGGCTGGCGCAGCGCAGCCTGTACACCGCCCCCAAGACGATCCGCGGGCGGATCACCGCGTACTTTTCGGTGCTGGCGCGGCAAAACGGCAGCCTGCGGTTTACGCTCCCTTTTGACCGCCAGCAGCTGGCCGACCACCTTGGTGTGGACCGCAGCGCCTTGAGCAATGCGCTGAGCCAGATGCAGAAGGATGGACTGCTGGTGATCGATAAGCGGGAGGTAGAGCTGAAACAGGTGGAGGAGATGTGAGGAAAGCTGTCAGCGGCCCCGACCGCTGACTGATGAGGGGCTTCGGCCCTGCGGGGCCACCTTCCCCCAAGGGGGAAGGCTTGAAGCCTGTATAAAAAAGCCGCTGACAATTATGCCAGCGGCCTTTTTTATAAATTTATCGTACCACCGTCTCCACCTGCGGTGCGCCGCCTGCCAGCTGTTCCGCGGTGACAGGCTGTACCTCGCCGGGCTGGTCCAGCTTCTCGCGGGCCACGGCCAGCATCAGTTTGATGCGGTTTTCCTGGTTGACGCGGGTCGCGCTGGGGTCGTAGTCCACGGGGGTGATGTTCGCGTCCGGGTGCAGGGCGCGGATCTTATTGATCATGCCCTTGCCCACAATGTGGTTCGGCAGACAGCCGAACGGCTGGGCGCAGACAATGTTGCCGTAGCCGCCCTCGACCAGCTCGATCATCTCGGCGGTCAGCAGCCAGCCCTCGCCCATCTTGGCACCCAGAGAGATGATGCCCTCGGGCTTTTTCATCAGCTCGCGGAACGAGCCGGGCGCGTAGAAGCCGTACTTGCGCATGGCGTCATAGCTGGCGCAGCCGATGCCGTCCAGCCAGCTCAAGAACGCGTCCGCGCCGCCCGCCACCAGCTTGTTGCCGCCGTACAGGTCGATGTCCAGCTTGTAGTTGGCCACGCAGTACTCCACAAAGCCCATCAGGCCGGGCAGGTTGACCTCGCAGTCCTGGCTTTCCAGAAATTTTTCCAGATCATTGTTGCCCAGCGGCGAGTATTTGACATAAATCTCGCCGACGACGCCGACCTTGACCTTCGGCACGCGGGTGATGGGAATGGTCGCGTAGTCCGCGGCAATGTCGTAGAACCGGCGCTTCATGTCATGGGCGGAGTAGTTCTTGTCGTCGCGGATCCAGCCCTGTATCGTAGAGATCCACTTCTCGGTCATGGCGTCGGCGTCGCCCCTGTGGTTCTCGTAGGCGTGGGTCTGGCTGCGCAGGGTGACCAGCATATCGCCGTAAAAGATCGACGCAATGACCTTGCGCAGCAGCGGTACGGTCAGCGGCAGACCGCTGCCCTTTTCCAGACCGGAGAAGTTCAGCGATGCTACGGGAATATTGCTGTAGCCCGCCTTGACGAGCGCCTTGCGCAGCAGCTTGATGTAGTTGGACGCACGGCAGCCGCCGCCGGTCTGGGTGATGAGCAGCGCGGTGTGGTCCAAATCGTATTTGCCGCTGTTCAGCGCGTCGAGAAACTGCCCGATGACGAGCAGCGCCGGGTAGCAGGTGTCGTTGTGGACGTATTTCAGGCCCAGCTGCGCGACCTCGCTGCCGCAGTTGCCGAGCACCTCGGTCTGGTAGCCCTCGCTGGCCAGTGCCGCCTGCATGAGCCGAAACTGAGTCACGGCCATGTTCGGAATGAGAATTTTATGGGTCTTTACCATGTCCTTGGTAAAGTTGGGGGTCATGTATTCCATGGAATTGCCTCTTACTTTTTGTTCTCTTTGCGTTCTTCCAGCGCCGCAAACAAACTGCGCAGTCTTATGTTCACCGCGCCCAGATTTGTGATCTCGTCGATCTTCAGCTGGGTGTACAGCTTGCTGCCCGCCTGCAGAATCTCGCGGGTCTCGTCGGTGGTGACGGCGTCCAGGCCGCAGCCGAAGGAGACGAGTTGCGCAAGGTCCATATCGGGGTTCTCGGTGCAGTATTTCGCGGCGGCGTACAGGCGGCTGTGGTAGGTCCACTGGTTCAGGACGGAGGTCTGGAACTTCTGCTCGTGCCAGCTGACGGAGTCCTCGCTGATGACGGCAGCGCCCTGCCGGATGATGAGCTGGTCAATACCGTGGTTGACCTCAGGGTCAACGTGGTAGGGGCGGCCCGCCAGCACAATGATGCGGCGGCCTTCCCTGCGGGCCTGCGCAATGATCTCGGTGCCCTTGTCGCGCAGCTGCTGCATGTGGCGGGCGTACTCGTCGTAGGCCGCATCAATGGCTTCGTGCACGGCCTTCCGGTCCAGCCCCGGGAAATAATGGTCCAGCGTCTGCTGGAATTTCTTGTAGAAATCCTTGCGGCGCTCGAGGTTGAAGTAATCGTAGATGAACTTCGTCGCCTTCAGCTCGGGGCAGTTGCCCTCGAGCACCTCGGGATAGTAGGCCACGACGGGGCAGTTATAGTGGTTGTCGCCCAGGTGCTCGTCCAAGTTGTAGCTCATGCAGGGGTAGAAGATCGCGTCCACGCCCTGCTCACACAGCCAGTGAATGTGGCCGTGGCTCAGCTTGGCCGGGAAGCAGGCCGTGTCGCTGGGGATCGTCGCCTGACCGCTCTGGTACAGCTTGCGGTTGGAGAAGGGGCTGACGACGACCTCAAAGCCGAGGCGGCTGAACAGCGTGTGCCAGAACGGCAAAAGCTCGTACATATTCAGGCAGAGCGGGATGCCGATCTTGCCGCGGCTGTTCGCAGGGGCTGCTGCCTTGCGGTAGCCGTCCAGCAGCTTGAGCTTGTAAGCGTAGAGGTCCAGGTCCTCGTTGTTGGCCTTGCCGGTCACGGGCTTGTCGCACCGGTTGCCGGAGATAAAGCGCTTGCCATCGGCAAAAACGTTGACGGTCAGCTGGCAGTGGTTGCCGCACCCCTGACACTGCACGGTGTTGACCTTCTGGCTGAAATGCTCCAGCTCCAGCTGGGTCAGCACGGTGCTGCGGGCGTGCGCGCCTGCCTTGGCCTTGCCGTACAGGGCCGCGCCGTAAGCGCCCATCAGGCCCGCAATGTCGGGACGGATGACGTTGACGCCCATCTCCTTCTCAAAGGCGCGGAGCACAGCCTCATTGTAGAAGGTGCCGCCCTGTACCACGATGTTGCGGCCCAGCTCCTCGGGGCTGGACGCGCGGATGACCTTGTACAGCGCGTTCTTGACGACGGAGATGGACAGACCGGCGCTGATATTTTCAATCGAGGCACCGTCCTTCTGCGCCTGCTTGACAGACGAGTTCATGAACACGGTGCAGCGGCTGCCAAGGTCAACGGGTTTGTCGGCAAACAGGCCCAGCGCGGCAAACTCCTTGACGTCGTAGCCCAGCGCCTGGGCGAACGTCTGCAAAAAGCTGCCGCAGCCGGAGGAGCAGGCTTCGTTCAGGAAGATGTTGCTGATCGCACCGTCCTCAATTTTGAAGCACTTCATGTCCTGACCGCCGATGTCGATGATGAAATCCACGTCGGGCAAAAAGTGCTTGGCGGCGGTAAAGTGCGCGACAGTCTCGACAAGACCGCGGTCACAGTGGAACGCATTTTTGACGAGCTCCTCGCCGTAGCCGGTGGTGGTCACGCTGGCGATCTGCAGGCCCGGGTGATCCTTGTAGAGACCGAGCAGCGTCTCCCTGACGAGCGGGATCGGGTTGCCGAGGTTCGGACGGTAGCGCTCGAACAGAATGTTCGCGTCGTTGTCGATGACGACGAGCTTGATGGTGGTGGAGCCGGAGTCGATGCCGATATGTACCGGCCCGCAGTCTGCGCCAAAGGGCAGGCAGGGCACGGTGGCCTTTAGGTGGCGGGCGTGGAAGTCCTCGTACTCCTGTTTGTTTGCGAACAGCGGCGGCAGGCTGACGTAGGTCGCTGTGGCGCTGTAGTCGTCGAGGCGCTTGGCAACCTCGCGCAGGTCGGATTCCTCGTCGGCATAGAACGCCGCGCCCATCGCGACGAAGAGCAGGCTGTTCTCCGGCAGGGTGCCGGTGACACCCAGAGTCTTGTCAAAGCTCCGGCGCAGCGTCCCGGAGAAGGTCAGCGGGCCGCCGAGATACAGGATGTTGCCCTTGATGGGGCGGCCCTGTGCCAGACCTGCAATGGTCTGGTTGACAACGGCCTGATAGATCGACGCCGCGATGTCGCCCGCCTGTGCGCCCTGGTTGATGAGGGGCTGGATGTCGCTTTTGGCAAAAACGCCGCAGCGGCTGGCGATGGTGTAGGTGCGGGTCGCGGCCTGCGCGGCCTTGTCCATCTCGTCGGCGCCCATCTTCAGCAGGGTCGCCATCTGGTCAATGAACGCGCCCGTGCCGCCGGCGCAGCTGCCGTTCATGCGGACCTCGGTGCCGTTTGTCAGGAAAAGGATTTTGGCGTCCTCGCCGCCCAGCTCGATGATGCAGTCGGTGCCGGGGGCCAGCCGGTTGGCGGCCACACGGGTGGCAAAGACCTCCTGCACGAAGGGGACCTTGCAGCTGTCGGCCAGGCCCATACCGGCGGAGCCGGAGATGGCTAAGTAGGCGCGGCCATCGGGCAGATATTCGGCGGCAACCTTCTCAAGCAGCGCCCTGCCCTTCTCTAAAATATGGCTGAAATGGCGCTCGTAGGTCGAATAGACGATCTGCCCGGCGTCGTTCAGCACAACACATTTAATGGTGGTGGAACCAATGTCCAGACCAACTCTCATAGGATTTTGCCTCCTGCGGATGGAGTGAAATTGCGGGATATGTGCGCCGGGTCTGCCCCGCGGCGATACAATATCAGATTATATTATACAGGGTTCTGCACGATTCGGCAAGAGTACGGTGCAGGAAAACACGTTGTCAAATGCAGAAATCTGTCCCAAAAAAACACCGAAGCGGTGCAGGAAAGTCCTGCACCGCTTCGGCATCAAAAGAAAAGAGGAGTATGGATGAAAAACTTGGGGTTCTGTTCTCAGGCCCGGGTCCCTGCTCCCTTCCTGAGAACACTTATAGTATACCCGCCATTTGTGTTAAAGTCGTGAAGGAAAATTCAACAAATTAAGAAGGGTTTGTGAACAAACCAAGCCTTCCCCCAGGGGGGAGCCGCTCTAAACAAAAACCACCCGGCGCAAAACCGAGTGGCTATGTACAAACTTATTGCTCCTCCCGGCCCAATTTGTCGATCTGATCCTGCAAAAGCTGGGAGATCGGGCGGCGGGTGTTGCGCAGACGGTGGACCGGGGCGGCAGGGGCCGTGTGGTGCACGGGCTGTGCCTTGGCCTTGACGCGCAGACGCTCGGCGGGCTTTTCGGGAGACGGGGCGGCAGGCTTGGCAGCGGGGCGCGGTGGCACCGGTGCGGGAATATCCGTTTCCGGTGTGCCCTGCGCAAAGCTGCGCATATCGGTGCCCAGATCCTTCAGCTCGGCCTCGGTCTGGTCAAGCGCCTGATAGATGGCCTGCGTCAGGCCGTCTAAATCCAGCGTGGCGGCGCTCAGGCGCTCGTCCACGCGGGCCAGACGCTCCCGCACCAGCATGACGCCCGACGCAATGCTGCGGGCATTCTCTGCCATGCGGTTCTTCTGGGTCTCGGCCTGCTGCTTGAGCTCCCGCTCTGCGCTCTCGGCGTACAGGCGGGCATCGGCCAGGATCTTGCCGGCCTCGAGCTTGGCCTCCCGCACCAGATCGGATGTGGGGGCAGCCGGGGCGGCGGCAGTGTTCAGCGTGCGCGCGGCGGTCAGTTGCTTTTGCAGCTCGTCCACCTGCTGCTGCAGATCGTGGCATTTCAGCTGCCAGATGTTGGCGTTTTTCTGGGATTCCCGCTGGGTGGACTGGAAGGAGGCCGTCTTTTTCTTGATGGTCTCCAGCTGCTCGTCCGCCTCGCGGCGCTTGGCCTCGGCCGTGTCTGCACGCTGGGTCGCGGCAGCCAGCTCGGCCTTCAGGGCCTCCATGCGGCTGTCGGCGGTGCCTCGCTCGCTGCGCAGCTCGTCCAGCTTGGACTGCAGCTGCTGCAGCTGGCGGTTGTACTCCAGCTCGTGCTGCTGGGCCTCGTTGGCCAGTGCGTTCATGTAAGCCAGCACGTCATTTTTATCAAAGCCGAACAAGCTGGAACGAAAACCCTGTTCCTGAATGTTCATCGGTTCAGACGGCATGGCTTTTTACATCCTCTCGCAAAAAAATCATTAAGAACGCTTGTTCAGGATGCTGAGCAGGTCGTCAAAGTAATCGCCGTCATCCTCTTCCTCGGCAGGGGCTGCGGGCTGTGCGGCCACAGGCGTGTCCATGCCGGTGCTGAAGGACTGGGTGAAGATCGGGTTGGGCATGACGGGGTTGACCTGCGGCTGGACAGGCTGCACGGGCTGGACCGGAGCAGCGGCAGGCTGTGCGGCGGGCTGGGTAGCGGCCTGTGCGGCACGCTTGGCGTCAACATGGGCCTGAATGGGCTCGTCGACCTCGGGCGTGCTCTCGAAGCCTGTGGCAACGACGGTAATGCTCATCTCGTCGCTCAGGCGCTCGTCGAACGCAGTACCCCAGATGATGTTGGCATCGGGATGCGCGCTCTGGGTGATCATGCTGGCAGCGGTCTCGACATCCTCCAGGCCGATGTCGGGGCTGGAGGTGATGTTGATGATGACGCCGCGTGCACCGGCAATGCTGGTCTCCAGCAGCGGGCTGGAGATGGCAGCCTTGGCGGCGTTCTCGGCCTTGCCGGCGCCCTTGGCAACGCCGACGCCCATGTGGGCAAAGCCGGCGTCCTTCATGATGGAGCGGACGTCTGCGAAGTCCAGGTTGATGAAGGCAGGAATGTTGATCAGGCTGGAGATGCTCTCAACGCCCTGGCGCAGCACGTTGTCAGCGGCCTCGAAGGCGTTCATCAGGGTGATCTTCTCCTGGCTGATGAGCTTCAGGCGCTCGTTGGGAATGACGATCAGGGAGTCGACGTGCATCATCAGGGAAGCGATGCCCTGCTCGGCCTGCGCCATCTTGCGCTTGCCCTCAAAGGCGAAAGGCTTCGTGACGATGCCGACGGTCAGGATACCCAGGTCATGGGCCGTCTCGGCCACGACAGGGGCAGCGCCCGTGCCGGTGCCGCCGCCCATGCCAGCGGTGATAAAGACCATCTGCGCACCCTTCAGCGCGTTGGTGATCTCGTCCTTGCTCTCCTCGGCGGCGCGCTGGCCAATCTCCGGGTCAGCACCGGCACCGCGGCCCTTGGTCAGCTTGGCACCAAGCTGGACCTTCTGGGTGGCCTTGGAGTTGAGCAGAGCCTGCTGGTCGGTGTTCATCGCGACGAACTCGACCCCGGACAGACCGGACTCCACCATGCGGTTGACGGCGTTGCCGCCGCCGCCACCTACGCCGATAACCTTGATATTGGTTACATTTTGCATTTCTTCGTCGAGAACGAATGCCATGAGTGTATCCCCCTAAAAGTGATGTTGTGAAACCGGATTCCTGGGGTGCACCCACGTATGGGCACACTAATCCGTGATTTTTTACATATAACTGTTTATAAGGATAGCAAATTTTCCGCGCAATTTCAATACCTTAGCGAGAAATTCATAAAAAAATACGGCCTACCCTGCCCTTTTGGACAACGCAGACCGCGATAGAGACTGTATTTTTAGTGCAAAGCTACATACTTTGTGTAAGAATGTGAAAAAATTGAGAAGCGGAGCTGCTGTAATCGGCCATGTGCCGGGCGGTCTCCCCGCAGGGGCCGGGCATGCCCGGCCCGGATGCGTAAGGCGGGCGGCAGTCCGCGGAAGGTCTCAGGAAATCTCTGCCCCCAGCCCGCGCAGTGCGGCGGGTAAATTTTCATACCCGCGGGGGATGTGCCCGGGGTCGCGCAGGCGGGTCTCACCGTCCGCGGCCAGTGCCGCCGCCAGAAGCGCCGCTCCGCCGCGCAGGTCGGGCGCGGTGACGTCCGTCCCGTGCAGGACGGCCCCGCCCGGGAGCGTCAGCTGCCGCCCCCTGACC
>ERZ773228.2911-NODE-2911-length-14851-cov-3.038592_pt1 | contig 14851 bp, 10 predicted proteins | sample MGYA00580524_ERZ773228 | MGnify/ENA primary metagenome ERZ773228 (study PRJEB29015, sample SAMEA2737768) | human gut metagenome | biome: human gut; feature: human-associated habitat; material: faeces | place: China | collected 2012 ... | reverse complement strand
AACGGACATCATAGTACGCCTCCAACATCGCCAGCGTGAGGCTTTTCCCGAAGCGTCGGGGCGGATGAGGAAGAGATAAGACGGCTGCATTTCTATCTTTTCGATAAACATTGTCTTATCCACATAATAATAGTTTTCTTTTTGGATGCGTCCGAAATCCGTCAATCCGTATGGTATTTGTTTCATCATATCGCGATTCCCTTCTTTAATTCATATCGAAGCAAATATACGGAAAACGATGAAAGGGCATTTTTAAAGCTACTTATTTATTCGTTTATTTGTTATTTTGTAAGAAAACAGCTATTTTTATCTCCATTGTTGAGTTTTGATTAGTTTTTATTTGCCAAGAAACTCCACTGTATACTTCACCGCTTCATTGAAAGCTGTTTCTTGACCGGGCACAGTGATAAACAAATGCACTGCCGAGGGAAATTCGAGTCGGGTAGCATTTACGCCAAGAGAGGTGATACGGTCGATAAACTCTTTCCCTTGACAAGCCAGGATATCTCGTCCGGCTGCGATAAGGAGTGTGCGAGGTAGTTTTTTCAAGGTTTTGTCTGTAGCCGACATGGGGGATATTTCCGGATTGTGTATCCTGTCGGGTGATGGTTCATAACTTTGGTTGAACGCTTCCATTAAGTCTCCGTCCAGCCCGAATCCCTTGTCGTACTTCTGCCATGAAGGGGTATGGTCATTCCATGCCTTCACAACGGGATAGAAAAGCAAAAGCCCCGCTATATCCCCTTCGTTCATTCTCAATGTGGAAGAAATGGCGAGATTGCCGCCGGAACTATCACCGCCTACCATAATCCGGTTGGGAGAACATCCCCAACGGGCTGCATTCTTTATTGCAAATCTGATAGCTTCCTCACAATCGTCAAGCGGTGTCGGATAAGGGTGTTCGGGGGATAAACGATAGTCAACAGCGAGGACACTTATGCCGCTTCTAGAACAGACTTCGCTGCAAAACCGGGCACAACTGTTCAAACTGCCGATTGTCCATCCTCCGCCATGCAGATAGATAAGCAATGTATTGTTGGTGGAAGTGGTAGGGGTGTAAAGCCTCAGATTACCGGCGGGCTCTGTCACTTTTACATTTGCGGGATAAGTAGGTTTGCTATTACGCGCATTTCTTACATTTTCCAACTTCTTCGTATTTCCGTTGATAGCTGTAAATATAGCGTCACGCTGTGTGGGTTGCAGCGTCGGACTCATCTGTGCCATGAACGCATCTGCCTCTTTCCACATCACTGAGTCTTTGGGCTCGTCAGCGACGGGTATCCCCATGAGAGATACCGCCATTATCGTTGTTAGAATCATTTAGTTCTTATAAATCAACTTGCTCGGCACTCCTTCGCCAAACAAACTGTCTCCGACGGTCGTAATCTTATCTCCGGTAGCCACTACATAGCGAAGATTGTCGCATCCCATAAATGCGCCGAACTCAATAGCCGTCACCCCGGCGGGAAGCTCCAATGTGCCGCACAGACGGCCGCAATTACTGAATACACGTTGACCGATGGATTTCAAATTGCGGGGTAGTTTTATTTTCAGCAGGTATTTTTTCTGTGAGAAAGTGAAGTCGGGGATGGCCGTTGCGTTTGTTTTTGAAATGTCGACCGCTACCAGATTCGGCATATAGTCGCGGATTAGTTTGAAATCGGCGTTGTCCAGTTTGCCTTCTACAGTCAGGAAATTGATGTCTCTAGGTTGTAATCCGGCTTTCAAAATCTCTTCTTCCAATTTGCCCATCAGTCCCACTTGCAGGGTTGCTTCTACCGGTTCACCCTCGATGAAAGCGAAGTTCCGCCATCTGTCCTTATTGCGGTAAGAATCGCTGCTGCCTAGAGGTACGAAAATGGCGGTAACGCTGTCCGCCAACGCTTCCGGCAACAGATTGGGAGCTGTCTTTTTGCGAATCTGACAGATTCTCAAGTTTTCGCAACCTTTGAAGGCTGCATCCTCTATGTTTTTGGTTTTTTCCGAAAGTATTATCTTCTCCAACGTCTTTTTGCCTTTGGTTACTCCGTCTACAACATTTGAGAATGCGTATGCGGGAATGAAATTCGGCATATAAATGTAGAATTTTCCGTTGGGATAAGTGCCCGCCTTGCCGCTGTACATCTTAATCTCGGCATTCGAGATGTCCAATACTTTTAGACTAGCGAATTCGTCACGCAGATGTCGGAAGTCTTCTGCATTCAGCTTGCCGGTCAGGGTGAGATGGGTGACGGTGTTGGCTTCCTCCTCCGTCATCATGGAAATAAGTGTGCCGGGTTTGCTTACATAATAAGTTTTACTCACTTGTGCTACTGCTCCTAAAGCGTTGGTTGCCAATAAAAAGCTTATCAATAGTAGTTTAATTTTCATAATCATGCGAATTTGTTCTGACAAATATAGGAAAAAACGAAATTATATGGTGTTTTTTTATGTTTTATATCTAATTTTGCAGGTGGATTAACAAATTGTAAAATGACGGCAGAAGATATTGTGGAGAAAAAAGAACCTAAGAGACTTCCTGTATGGGCGTGTATCCCATTGTTTATAGGAATATTTTTCATATTTATGGGATTGTACGGCACGCTGGCGAGAGGATTTTTGTCGATGGTGCTTGGAGTGGAAGCCCGTCATCCGGGATTGGTGGGGTATATTTTGCTGGAAAGCAGTATGCTGCTGGCTGTTCTCACTGCCGCCGCTATCATGTTGCGTTTTGAACGCTGCCCGTTCTCTGGCTTGGGGCTGTCCGTCAGAGGACATACGAAAGGGTTGTGGTACGGGTTTCTGATGGCTGTCCTGTTGTATGTGGTAGGCTTCGGTCTGTCGTTGGCTATGGGCGAAGTGGAAGTAATCGGTTTTCAGTTCAAGGCTTGGGATTTAGCGGGGGCATGGGTGTTTTTCCTGCTTGTCGCAGTGTTTGAAGAGATTCTGATGCGTGGCTATATATTGGGACGTTTATTACATACTCGTCTGAATAAATTCCTTTCCCTGTTTATCTCGGCATCGTTATTCGCATTCCTGCATATTTTTAATCCTGGAATAAATGCCTTGCCGATGATCAACCTTTTGCTGGCAGGCATGTTGCTGGGTGCTCCTTATTTATATACGCGGAATCTTTGTTTCCCGATTTCCCTCCATCTTTTCTGGAATTGGATACAAGGTCCGGTTCTGGGCTATCAGGTGAGCGGCAACAATTTTGTATCTACTATGCTGAAACTGAATATGCCCGAAAAGAATGTGCTGAATGGCGGAGCCTTCGGTTTTGAAGGCTCGCTCATTTGCACGGTACTGATGATTCTGTTTACTGTTCTTATTATCTGGTGGGGTGAGAAAAGAACGGCGATCAGTCTTGCGGTACACCGATCATGCTAAGCTGAATCCGTTTGCGGTCGGTATCTACGTTCATCACTCTGACCATGACGTGCTGGTGGATGGAAACGATTTCCGTAGGATCGGAAATGTAACGTTCCGCCAATTGGGAGAGGTGTACAAGACCGTTCTCCTTGATACCTATATCGACGAAAGCTCCGAAATTGGTGATGTTTCCTACAATGCCCGGAAGAATCATACCTTCGCGCAAATCGGCTATGGTACGTACATTCTTGTCGAACTCAAATACTTTGATGGTTTTTCGCGGGTCGCGTCCGGGCTTTTCGAGTTCCTGCATAATATCCTGTAAGGTAGGCAGGCCGACGACGGGAGTGACGTAATTGGAGATATTGATTTTCCGGCGGAGTTCCTTGTCGGCTATCAACTCATTGACAGTGCATTTCAGATCTTTTGCCATCTGTTCCACAATATGGTAACTTTCCGGATGTCCGGCCGTATTGTCGAGCGGATTCTTGGCTCCGGGAATACGGAGGAACCCGGCACACTGCTCGAAAGCTTTGGCGCCCATACGCGGAACTTTCATCAGTTCTTTGCGGGAGTTGAAGGCTCCATTCTCGGCACGATAATTGACGATATTTTGCGCCAGTTGAGGACCTAATCCGGAAATGTAAGTCAACAGATGGCTACTGGCTGTATTCAGGTTCACTCCTACGAGGTTTACGCAATTCTCTACGGTCTGGTCGAGCGCTTTCTTTAATTTCGTCTGGTCTATATCATGCTGATACTGACCGACTCCGATGGACTTGGGATCTATCTTGACTAATTCCGCCAACGGATCCATCAGACGGCGACCGATGGAAACGGCTCCTCTGACCGTCACGTCGTAGTCCGGAAATTCGTCGCGGGCGATCTTGGAAGCCGAATAGATGGAAGCCCCCTGTTCGCTGACTACAAATACAGGAATCTGACGATCGAATGTCTGTTGGTTGATAAAGTCCTCCGTTTCGCGGCTGGCTGTTCCGTTGCCGATGGAGATAGCTTCGATCTGGTAGGCTTCGACCATCTTACGGAGTTTCGAAGCGGCTTCACCGGTCTTGCCGACCGGAGGATGCGGATAAATGTTTTCATTATGCAGCAGATTACCTTGAGCGTCGAGACAAACAACCTTGCAACCGGTACGGAAACCGGGATCGATGGCGAGTACCCGCTTCTGTCCCAATGGGGCGGCAAGGAGTAGCTGGCGGAGGTTCTCCGTGAAGACGCGGATGGCTTCGTCGTCGGCTTTCTCTTTTGATTGTGCGGCAAATTCCGTTTCGATGGAAGGTTTAAGCAGACGTTTGTAGGCGTCGATAGCAGCCTCGCTCACTTGCTCGCTACATTCATTATTACCACGTACGAATTGGCGTTCCAGACGTTCGATGCACGCCTCGTCGTCCGGAGTGATGGACACTTTCAGCAGCCCTTCGGCTTCGGCACGGCGGATGGCAAGCAGGCGATGGGAAGTGCAGCGTTTCAAAGGTTCGGAAAAGTCGAAATAGTCCCGGTATTTGGCGGCCTCTTCTTCTTTGCCTTTAACTACTTTAGCGTTGATTTCCGCTTGGCGGCTGAATTGATTGCGGACAGCATTACGGGCACGTTCGTCTTCGTTCACTTGCTCGGCTATGATATCGCGAGCCCCTTTCAATGCGTCTTCCACGTCTTTTACCTCTCCCTTGACGAATGAGGCGGCACGGGCGCTCAGGTTGTTTTCCCTCTGTAATAGCAGTAGGGTGGCAAGCGGCTCCAACCCTTTCTGACGGGCGGCTTCGGCACGTGTCTTACGTTTGGGCTTGTAGGGGAGGTAGATGTCCTCCAGTTCTGTCGGATTCCAGGTGTCGTTGATACGTTTCTCCAGCTCGGCGGTGAGTTTTCCTTGTTCGGTGATGGTGCCGAGAATAGTCTCTTTCCGTTTGGCTATGTCGCACAACTTATCATGTTGCTCTTTGATCTGTTCTATCTGAACTTCATCCAGCCCGCCTGTAGCTTCTTTGCGGTAGCGGCTGATGAAAGGAATCGTAGCACCTTCGCCCAGAAGATGGAGCGTGCTGCTTATTTGTCTTTCCGGTATGCCCAGAAATCCGGAAATCATCTTGTGAAATAATTCCATAATTTGTATTTTTTGACAGTAAATGAGCGACAAAAATACATATAAATCTGTTAAACCCGACAAGTTTTACTATATTTGCAACTCAATTAATGAATTAACACATCAAAACTGCATTATTATGCTGGGACGTCTTGGGTATTTTTTTATCTGTTTTCTTTGGCTCCTGCAGTCATCGAAGGTCTTGGCTGTCTCTAACGATAAGAAACCTATTCTGATTATCTGTTCTTATAATCCGGCAGCGCACCAAACATCGGTCACTATTTCCGATTATATGGATGAATATAGTAAGTTGGGAGGACAGCGCGACATCATCATCGAGAATATGAACTGTAAAAGCTTCTCGGAAGCTCCGCTATGGAGCAAAATGATGACACAGATTCTTGCTAAATATCAAGGGGAAAAGCATCCGGCGCAGATTATTTTGTTAGGTCAGGAAGCATGGGCCGCTTATTTGTCGCAGCGGGATGAAATGCAGGTGAAAGTGCCCGTGATGTGCAGTCTGGCCAGTAGCAACGTGGTGATATTGCCGGAAGATACCGTGGGAAGCCTGGATAGCTGGATGCCCGAATCTGTCGATATCTTCGACGACCATCTGAATATCCCCGAACTCAAATCGGGATTTATCAACCAATATGATATAGAGGGTAATATTCAGATGATTCAAGCCTTCTATCCGAAAACGAAACACATTGCCTTTATTTCGGACAACACGTATGGCGGAGTGACCATGCAAGCATTGGTGCGAAAAGAAATGAAGAAATTCCCCGATCTGGATTTGATTCTGATGGATGGACGGAAACATTCTATTTATACCATCGTTGAGGAGTTGAGGCAACTGCCCGAAAACACGGTGATCCTGGTAGGAACGTGGCGGGTGGATATGAACGAAGGGTATTTCATGAGAAATGCCACGTATGCCATGATGGAAGTTACCCCTACCATTCCGGCTTTTACCCCTTCATCGGTGAGTCTCGGTCATTGGGCGATAGGAGGGGTGTTGCCCGACTACCGGAAAGTGGGTGGAGAAATGGCTATGGAGTCTGTACGGATGGATACGCACCCGCAGGATACGGCGAAACATCTTTCGGTAATCGGCTGCAAAGCGGTATTGGATAGCCGGAAGGTGAAGGAATGGGGGCTGGATCCGGCGGTGTTGCCTTTTAAAGTGCAGCTTGTCAACCAGCCGGTTTCGTTCTATCAGCAATATACTTATCAGATATGGTCTGCCTGTGCTTTGTTTGTGATACTGGTGCTCGGCTTGTGCATCTCTCTCTTCTATTATTTCCGTACGAAACGCCTGAAAGATGAGCTGCTGAAATCGGAGAAAGACTTGCGCGTAGCCAAAGACAGGGCGGAAGAGTCCAACCGTCTGAAGAGTGCTTTCCTTGCCAATATGAGCCATGAGATACGGACACCGTTGAATTCGATTGTAGGATTCTCGGATGTATTGGCCGTTGGCGGTAGTACGGAGGAGGAACAGCAGTCTTATTATCAGATTATCAAAACCAATTCGGATTTGTTGCTTCGACTGATTAACGATATTCTCGACCTTTCACGTCTGGAGGCCAACCGGGTGACGCTGACTTGGGAGGAATGTGACGTGGTGCAGTTGTGCAGCCAGGTGGTGGCGTCTGTTAGTTTTTCGCGGCAGTCGTCGGAAAACCAGTTCTTGTTTACCACTTCTTTCGAATCTTTCCGGATGGTGACGGATGTGCAGCGTATGCAGCAAGTGATGATTAACCTGCTGTCCAACGCCAACAAGTTTACGAAACGCGGTAAGATCACATTGGACTTTTCTGTGAACGAGGAAACGCAAATGGCTGTCTTCTCGGTGACGGATACCGGATGCGGCATCCCGAAAGAAAAACAGGGACTTGTGTTCGAGCGTTTTGAGAAACTGAATGAATATGCCCAGGGTACCGGACTGGGATTGTCTATCTGTAAATTGATTGTGCACAAATGGAAAGGAAGTATATGGATCGACCCTGACTATACCGGTGGGGCGCGGTTTGTATTCTCTCATCCGTTAAATCTAAATATAGAAAAAGAATGAAACGAATCGTATTAATTTATGGCTTGCTTCTCTGCCTCGCTCTGTCTGTTGCGGCGCAGGAAAAGGTGGTGAAACTGAAGATTGTAGAAACAAGTGATGTACATGGCAATTATTATCCTTATAATTTTATAACCCGCCACGAATGGAAGGGGAGTCTCGCACGGGTTTATTCTTTCGTGCAGAAAGAGCGCGAACAATATAAGGAGAATCTGATATTGCTGGATAACGGTGATATTTTGCAGGGACAGCCCACTGCCTATTACTATAATTATATAGATACGGTGTCTCCCCATCTTTGCTCGGAAATGATGAATTATATGAAGTATGATGCCGGCAACATGGGTAACCATGACGTGGAAACGGGACGTGCCGTTTTCGACCGTTGGATCGCCACTTGTGATTTCCCAGTGTTGGGTGCCAACATCATAGATACATCTACGGGACAGCCCCATCTGGCTCCTTATAAAGTGTTGGAACGTGAGGGCGTGAAGATCGTGGTATTGGGAATGATTACCCCTGCCATCCCTGCATGGCTCTCTGAAAATCTGTGGAAAGGATTGCGTTTCGATGATATGGAAGAGACGGCACGCAAATGGATGAAGGTTATCCGTGAAAAAGAGAACCCGGATTTGGTGATCGGCTTGTTCCATGCCGGACAGGAGGCTTTCAAAATGTCGGGCAAATACAACGAGAACGCTTCTCTCAACGTAGCGAAGAATGTGCCGGGATTCGATATCGTATTGATGGGGCACGATCATTCCCGCGAATGTAAGAAGGTGATGAATGTTGCCGGAGACTCGGTGTTGATTATCGATCCGGCCAGCAATGGGATTGTTTTGTCTAATGTAGATGTGACCTTGAAACTGAAAGATGGAAAGGTGCAGAGCAAGGATATTAAGGGTGTCTTGACGGAAACGGAGGCTTACGGAATCAGCGAGGACTTTATGAAGCGTTTTGCCCCGCAATATGAAACGGTGCAGAAGTTCGTTTCGAAGAAGATCGGCACTTTTACCGAAAGTATCTCCACTCATCCTGCTTTCTTCGGCCCTTCTGCCTTTATCGACCTGATACATACCTTGCAGCTCGACATCACCGGTGCCGACATCTCGTTTGCCGCTCCGCTTTCGTTTGACTCGGAAATAAAGAAGGGGGATGTATTTGTGAGTGATATGTTCAATTTATATAAGTATGAGAACATGCTGTATGTGATGACTCTGTCCGGAAAGGAGATTAAGGATTTCTTGGAGATGTCTTATTATATGTGGACGAACCGGATGAAATCGCCGGAAGATCATCTGCTCTGGTTTAAGGAGAAGCGTCGTGAAGGTGCGGAGGATAGAGCGTCTTTCCAGAATTATAGCTTTAATTTCGACTCGGCTTCGGGCATTATTTATACGGTGGATGTCACTAAACCGCAGGGTGAGAAAATAACGATCAAAAGCATGGCTGATGGTTCTCCTTTCCGCATGGATAAGATATATAAGGTGGCCTTGAATTCTTACCGTGGCAATGGTGGCGGAGAATTGCTGACGAAAGGGGCGGGCATCCCGCAGGAGAAGTTGAAAGACCGCATTATTTTCTCTACGGATAAGGATCTCCGTTTCTACCTGATGAATTACATTGAGGAGAAAGGAACGATGGACCCGAAAGCGCTCAATCAGTGGAAGTTTGTCCCGGAAAAGTGGACGGTGCCGGCTGCCAAACGTGATTATGAATATCTGTTCCGGTCTGTTCGATAAGTATCTAAAAGTGTTCATTATGTCCGATAATGCTCCCGATTGGCTTGTATATCTGATTAAATGCTGGTATATTTGTCGCCAAAAAGAGAGAGAGTATGGATATTCAAAGTGTTCCGAAAGTAGGTATTTCTTCGGTAGTTCATTCTAAACATATAGATGCCGACAACATTGATGTTGTTGATAATGATATAGCGCTTTTCGATACGGAGAGCGTTATATCGTTGTATAACGGGCCTACCAAACTGGAAGTGTTGACGGTGGGGCTTTGTCTGGAGGGTACCGGTACTTTTAAGATTAGTCTGCGTGAATTTCAATTGTGTCCCGGATTGATGGTGATAGCACTGCCTAATCAGATTATCGAGCAGCGGTATTTCAGTCCCGATTTTAAAGGCATTTTCTTTGCTGTGTCGAAGAACTTGCTGGAAACGTTGCCTAAGATCGGAAATGTGCTTTCTTTGTTTTTCTATCTGAAAGATTATCCGTGTTTCGACCTCACTCCGCACGAGCAGGAGGTGGTGAAGGAGTATCACGCGTTTATCAGGAAACGGTTGAGGAATAAGGAAGCTTTATATCGTAGGGAAGTGGTAATGGGACTGATGCAGGGGTTCTTTTTCGAGCTTTGCACTATTTTTACTAATCATGCACCTGCAAACGCTACTACGATGAAGAATAAAAGCCGGAAAGAGTATATCTTCGAACGCTTTTATGAGTCTCTGGTGGAGTCTTACCAGTCTGAACGCAGCGTAAAATATTATGCCGACCAACTGTGTCTGACGCCGAAACATCTTTCGGGAGTCGTGAAAGAAGTCAGCGGAAAAACGGTGGGAGAGTGGATTGACGAGTTGGTGATTCTGGAAGCGAAAGCCCTCCTGAATTCTTCAAGTATGAATATACAGGAGATTGCCGACCGGCTGAATTTTGCAAACCAGTCTTTCTTTGGGAAATATTTCAAGCATTACACCGGTATGTCTCCAAAAGAATACCGGAAAAGTCGCTAAAATCATAGAACACCGGAGCGTACACGGCTTAGTGTCTCCGGTGTCATCAGAAGATAGGAAGCGATGTGTGCCAGAGGAGCGCGTTTGATGATTTCCGGATGTGTTTCGAGCAGGAGGTTATAGCGTTCGCGAGCGGATTCGAAACGCCAGGAGTCTGCTTTAACCTGTGATACAATTAAAGAGTATTCCAATATCTTTTGATAGAACATGTTGATTTCCCAGTTCTCCCTCGCTAATTTTTGTATCATGTCGTGGGGGAATAAGTAAATAATGGAAGGTTCAAGAGTTTCCACGATTAGCCGGGTGGGTACTTGTTTCAGAAAACTTTCAATGCACATCACGATACATCCTTCGTATGAGAAATGTTCGGTCACGTCTTTCCCGTTTTTGTAATAGTACTGCCTAAGCATGCCTTTTCCTACAAAAACAAGTTCGTGGGCTACTTCTCCTTCGTTGAGCGCTATGGCTCCTTTGGGGAATTCTTCACGAATCAGTATGCTTTCTATCTGCCGTCTTCCTTCTATACTCATCTCCGGAAAGCGGGAATTGACAACAGCATTTACAGTCTCTCTTAATAGTGTATCCATGTCTTTTCTGTCTTGATGTGTGCAAAAATACTAAAAACGGTTGACATAAATCAAGGGTGGTATAAAAAAGATGTATCTTTGTCCGCAAAATCAAGAAGTAAGGTGATTATGAATAAGATAATAGGCTTGGCAGTGTTGCTGTTTTGTTTGAGTGGTTGCGTTAGGGATAATGATGCTATTTATTATCCGGTTGGCAACGTGGATGTGGAAAGAGGCGGTCCGGCTTTGGAGGCAGGAAAGGGAGATTTGATAGCCCGAAGTTATAATACCGAAGATTATGTGTTGGACACGCTTGCGCAATATCCGGGTGACCCGACTCTCGGTAAACTGACATTTATGATTAACCTGAAAAATCAGTCGGCGGATCAGGAAGTAGATGAATTTAATGGCGTCGGCCGGTCTAAACTAACGATGAGTCTTGGATATAAAGACGGTAACTATTCGGCAGAAAGCCAAGTCCCTGTTTATACCTCGTCTGATGTGACTGCCAGTTATGCAATCAAACTCCGCTTGAAAGGGGAATTGACCTTGACGGGAGACGAATGGATGATTGACTATGTGTATGCCCAATTAGCGGGCTTATTCCAGCCTTATCCGCCTACGTCTTTCCCGGAAGTGTTTATGTGTAAAGGAGGTGAGCAACCATTCGCTACTTTCGATTCTTTCCGTAGAACTTGGACATTTGATATAACCTATGATCGTTCCAACCTTTCTTTCAGCCAACTGTATTTCAACTTGTTCGTAAACCTGGCCGGGCAGAAGAGGGAAGAAAGAGTCCGGTTGAGAATAGATAAAGAATCTTACTTTGAGATCTATAAAGAAAAAGAGGAAATGTAGTTTAGCTGCATTTCCTCTTTTTCTTTATAGGTAGGTACATTAATGGGATAGCACGATAATAATTCAAGATGAATATTTGCATTAAATTTGCATTTTTCTTTTGAAAATACCTCTTTATATCGCTTAAAAACGATATTTTGAGATAAATATAAGGCAATAAAAAAGCCCCTTACTTGTTGGTAAGAGGCCGATAATCAGATAGTAGTGGGTACGAGAATCGAACTCGTATTACATGCGTGAGAGGCATGTGTCCTAACCGTTAGACGAACCCACCGGATTTTGATTGATTTAAAAAGAGCTAAGTCTTAAAATACTTAGCTCTTTTTATTTTTGAGATTTTGCGGAAGCTGGGGGATTCGAACCCCCGGTACCCTTACGAGTACGTCAGTTTAGCAAACTGGTGGTTTCAGCCACTCACCCACACTTCCTTGTGTGTTCTGTGCTTCTTCCTTAGAATTGCGATGCAAAGGTAGAACTATAATTTTAAATAAACAAGGCTTTGCACATCATTTTTTTCGAAAAAAGATACTACTTTTGTGCCTTATTCTGATATTCAATAGATTATTCATGGATTTGAACAAACAAATTTTATCGAGGCGCCCGATAATTATCGCCTTGATAGCGATTCTCGTTGTTTTGATAGGCGGTGGAGGCTTTTGGGTGTACCGTTTGGCTTGGGCTCCGAATTTTAAGCCGGATAAGACGGTCTATGTCTATATAGATGATAAAAAGGATTTTGATGATCTTTGCCGGCAGTTGAGTGATTCGGCGAACTGTCTCCGTATCGGTAGCTTTAAGCAATTGAGTGGATTGTTGAAGTATCCTGCGTCCATGCGTACCGGTCGATACGCCGTGAAACCCGGCATGAGTAATTTAACCTTATTGAATGACTTGCGGAGAGGACATCAAGTAGCGACCCGGGTTACTTTTAATAATATCCGTTTCAAGGAAGATTTGGCGGAACGTATAAGTGATCAATTGATGTTCGGGAAGGAAAATCTCCTGCGTCTATTGAATGATTCCGTGTATTGCGACTCTTTAGGTTTTACCCCGGAAACGATCCATGCCCTTTTCATTCCTAATACCTATGAGATTTATTGGAATATATCCGCGGATAAATTTATACGTCGCATGAAGCGTGAATATGACGCTTTCTGGACACCGGAATGATGAAAAAGGCAGAGGAGATCGGGCTTACTCCAGTTGAGGTATCTATCTTGGCTTCTATCGTAGAAGAGGAGACGGCGGCATCGGACGAATATCCAATCGTGGCGGGTCTTTATATCAACCGCCTTCGTGCCGGTATTCCTTTACAGGCGGACCCTACCGTAAAGTTTGCGGTGGGGGATTTTTCTTTGCAACGTATCTTATTTGAGCATTTGGAAATAGATTCTCCCTATAATACCTATAAATATGCGGGCCTACCTCCCGGTCCTCTACGGATTCCTACTATCAAGGGCTTGAATAGCGTATTGAATCATACGAAACATAAATACTTATACATGTGCGCTAAGGAGGATTTCTCGGGACGGCATAATTTCGCCGTGACGTTGGCGGAGCATAACCGCAATGCCAACCGGTATCGGGCGGAGTTGAATAGGCGCCGGATACGGTAATGGATCTAGTATAAATCATAAGTCTCTCATTCTAAATTGAACATTTTTCATTACCTTTGGCAGCTAAATAGTGTGAATAGTCAATATTAAGAAAACAGATACACATGGAAAAACATTTATTTTTGGGGGACGAGGCCATAGCGCAAGCCGCTATAGACGCTGGAATCTCCGGGGTGTACGCATACCCGGGAACCCCTTCTACTGAAATCACAGAATATATCCAAGGTTCTCCGGTAACGAAGGAAAGAGGTATCCATTGTCGCTGGAGCGCAAATGAGAAAACCGCCATGGAAGCCGCTTTGGGTATGTGCTATGCCGGTAAACGTGCGCTTTGCTGCATGAAGCACGTGGGTTTGAATGTAGCCGCCGATTGCTTTATGAACGCCGCTATGAGCGGTATCAACGGAGGTATGATCATCCTTACGGCCGACGACCCATCCATGCACTCTTCCCAGAATGAGCAAGACAACCGTGTTTATGGCAATTTCGCCATGATCCCGATGTTTGAGCCATCCAGCCAGCAAGAGGCTTATGATATGGTATATCATGGATTCGAGTTATCCGAGAAATTAGGGTATCCTATCTTGCTGCGTGTAACGACCCGTATGGCGCATTCTCGTGCCGGTGTCGTAACCAGCCCGTTGAAGCCGGAGAACCGGATGAATTGTCCGGAAGACGGTCGTCAACGTTTTATCTTACTCCCGGCATTGGCCCGTAAACGTTTCAAGAGTTTGCTGGCGTCTCAAGAGGCTTTCACGGAAGCTTCCGAGAATTCCGCATATAATAAGTATTTCGATGCCCCGAATAAAGACTTGGGTATCATCACGACGGGTATCGCTTTCAATTATCTTTCCGAGAATTATCCGGACGGTTTCGAGCATCCCGTATTGAAGATCTCCCAGTATCCGCTTCCGAGAAAGCAAGTGGAGAAGATCGTTGGCGAGTGTAAGGAGATCTTGGTGTTGGAAGAGGGATATCCGGTCGTTGAAGAGCAATTAAAAGGTTTCTTGGCGAAAGGCGTGACGGTTCATGGCCGTCTGGACGGTACGCTTCAGCGTGACGGCGAGCTTACGCCAGACGCGGTAGGCAAAGCCTTGGGTAAGGAGATCCAGAGCTATTATGCGATCCCCGAGGTGGTTGAGCAACGTCCGCCCGCATTGTGCCAAGGTTGTGGACACCGGGATATGTATGAGGCCTTGAACGAGGTGATCGCCGAGTATAACGGTACGGCTAAGGTGTTTGGCGATATCGGCTGTTATACCTTGGGAGCTTTGCCTCCTTTCCGTGCGATCGATTCTTGTATCGATATGGGGGCCTCTATCACGATGGCGAAGGGTGCTTCCGACGCGGGTGTATTCCCGGCTATCTCCGTGATTGGCGATTCTACGTTTACCCATTCCGGTATGACTGGTTTGCTGGATTGCGTGAACGAGAACACGAATATCACCATCGTTATCTCCGATAATGAGACAACGGCCATGACCGGAGGGCAGGATTCCGCCGGAACGGGACGTCTGGAATCTATCTGCGCCGGTATCGGTGTGGACC